>ERZ869909.1558-NODE-1558-length-18154-cov-5.325552_pt1 | contig 18154 bp, 14 predicted proteins | sample MGYA00520892_ERZ869909 | MGnify/ENA primary metagenome ERZ869909 (study PRJEB32215, sample SAMEA104723947) | bioreactor metagenome | biome: bioreactor; feature: anaerobic bioreactor; material: water | place: China | collected 2015-03-12 ...
CAGATCACGTCCCTGGGCGTCGGCGCCGTCATCTCCACCATCAGCGCGATGATGTGGCGCGGCGTGCGGAACTGGCCGTTCTGGCCGGCCGTCGCGATCTTGGCGAGCATGTATTCGTAGAGGTCGCCCTTGGTGTCGCGGTCCTCCATCGGGATGTTGGCCAGAAGGTCCACCACCTTGGCGAGCAGCGCCGGCGTCGGGATGGTGAAGCGCGCCCCCTTCATATGGGTGGCATGTGCCGAACCGTCTTCCGCCATCGAGCGCAGGAAGGGAAAGACGTGCTCCGACATGATCGCGAACATCGTGCCGGGATCGCGGTTCTTGAGCCGCGACCAGCGCATGTCCTCGTAGGCGACGCCGCCGCCCGCCCCGATGCCGTCCCTGCCTTCCGGGAAGACGCGCCGTTCCATCGGGCGGTTGAGGCGGTTCGCCTTGTTCTCCTCGCGCTCATGCGCCTCGTCGAGCCCGCGCATGAAGAGCAGATAGGTGATCTGCTCGATCACCTCGATCGGGTTCGCGATGCCGCCCGCCCAAAAGGCGTTCCAGACCTGGTCGACCTTCGAGCGCAGTTCACCTGTAATCATGTTCCAACTCTTGATTCCCTGAGTGGCGACAACCTAGGCTAGATGCAGCCAATAGAAAAAGGGGCCTCGGGTGGCAAACGCATGGATGGTTCGCGCTGAGCGCAACGGCAGGCTCTACGACGCCTTCAAGGAGCATGGCGTGGTCGCGATAAGCTGGCATGAGATCGGAGACCTCGCCGATCTTCGCAGCCGCGATGCGATCCTGACCAGGGTGAGACGGCAGTGGCCGCAACTGTCACAGCAAAGCGCGGCCATGGCGGCAGGGCAGATACATCGCTTCCGCTCGGTGATGAAAAAAGGAGATACGGTCGTCACCTACGATCCTGGCCGCCGAGTCTATCTCATTGGCAAGATCGTGGGGGACTACGAGAGAGACCCCTCGATCGACGAAGAGGATCCGAATATCCGGCGGGTTTCGTGGGAAGGCGAAGTCTCGCGCGACCTGCTGTCCGTGGCGAGCCGCAACAGCCTCGGCGCGATCTCCACGCTGTTCCTGCTCTCGGACGACGTCGTGACGGACCTGCGCCGGGCGATGAGTTCTCGTCAGCCGGCGCCGGAGCCGGGCGTCGAGGATGAGGAGCCGGCCGAAGACGACGTCTTCAAGAACATCCAGAGCAAGGCTATCGAGTTCACGAAGGATCGCGTCTCGGCATTGGATTGGGCCGACATGCAGGAACTCGTCGCGGGATTGCTTCGCGCCATGGGCTACAAGACGCGAGTATCGCCGTCCGGGCCGGATCGCGGAAAAGACATCGTCGCATCTCCGGACGGTTTCGGGTTCGAGGCTCCGCGCATCGTCGTCGAAGTCAAGCACCGCCAGGGACCGATGGGCGCCCAGGCGATCCGCAGCTTCCTGGGCGGCCGGCATCCTCACGACAAGGGTCTCTACGTGTCGACCGGAGGATTCAGCAAGGACGCGCATTACGAGGCCGAGCGCGCGAACATCCCGGTGCATCTGATGTCCATCGACGAGCTGGTCGAGGCGCTTGTCGAGAACTATGAGAGGCTCGACGTGGGGACCAAGCAGCTCGTGCCGCTGAAACGCATCTATTGGCCGGCATAAGCGCCATGCCGGTGGCCCGCACAACACCGCCCGCGCAATCAGCCCCAATCGCCCCATGTCCTCGCCCGCGCCGAAAGGTCCCCCTCCACGCAGAGACGGCAGGGCGGTTGAATGCACGGCACGCGAAATTCCGCATGGGCATGATCGTCACCCCAATGCGCACCCGACAGGATTCAAGCCCGCGACCTCTGCCCGAGGAGGCGCGGCGTAACTCCATTTCATAGATTGAAGGCGTCCGTGCCATCCCATAAACAGAGGCGCCCGCGACCCGTTGACCGCATAGGGGCGAATGCGATAGGCACATGATCGAGGCACCCGTAGCTCAGCTGGATAGAGTGCTGCCCTCCGAAGGCAGAGGTCACAGGTTCGAATCCTGTCGGGTGCGCCAGTTTTATAAAAAATATCAATGACTTACCCATTTTTACCCAAGGGAGGCGGTTGTTTTCCTGGCAGGCGGCCGCTCGCTCGAAGCGGGCAGCGAGTGCAAGACGACGTCAGAGAGGCCCGTGCCTCAGCCCTGCGGTGACGAACGTTCTATTCTATCGGGCGATCTGCGACGCCCGGAAAAAAAGCCCCGTCGATCTTGAAAATCGACCCGCTCCACCTCGTTGCGGGGCCGCACGGCTAGGCAACGGAAGCCACGCCCACCGGTTTGTGGGCGATGATGTCGCACAGCGTCCGGAGCGCGTCCGACAGCGCCGCCACATCCTTGGGTGCGCCGAGGCAAACGCGGACGGCGCCGGGGTCGCCCTCTCCCACCAGGGATGCGATCGGCGGCGTCACCAAGATGCCCCGCGCCCGCGCCGCGGCGGTGAAGCTGCTGGCCGACCATTCTCGCGGCAGCGGCAGCCAGCCATAGAAGGCCGGGAAGTCCAGCCTCTCGGTATCCGGGAAGAGATCGGCGAACACGCGGTAGCGCTCCTTCGCCTGTCGCCGCCGTTCACGCACCAGCTCGTCCAGCCGGCCGGTCTCGATCAGCCGCGTCGCCGCCTCGCCGAGCATGGGGGCCACGAACCAGGCGGAGGCGTGCAGCAGAAGCTCGGCCCGGGCTTCGAAGCGCGGCGGGACGGTCAGCGTGCCGAGGCGAAAGCCGGGAGCGACGCATTTGGAATAGGAAGTGACATAGAAGCTGCGCTCGGGGACAAGCGCCGTGATCGGCACGGGCCGCTCGGGGAAGAAGAAGCCGTAGACGTCGTCCTCGACGATGGTGAGATCGAATTCCTCGGCCAGCTCGGCGATGCGGCGGCGGCGGGCCAGGCTCATGGTGCGCGCCGTGGGGCTGTGCAGCGTCGGCATGCAGTAGAGGACACGCGCGCCGAAGAGGCGGCAAGCCCGCTCCAGCGCCTGCGGGTCGAGGCCCTCGTCGTCCATGTCCACCGGAACCAGGGTGAAGGGTCCTGCGGCGGCGATGGCCTTGAAGCCGGAATAGGTGTAGGCGTCCACCAGGATGCTGCTGCCGGGCGGCGCCGTGAGGCGCAGGGCGATATCGATGGCGTGCTGCGCGCCGTTGCACAGGAACAGCCGCGCGGGATCGACCGTGAAGGCCGCGTCCGAGAGCGAGGCGGCGATAACCTCGCGGTGCTGGCGGATGCCGCCATGCGGGTGATAGCCGAGCAGCGGCGCAAGGTCGCGCGGGCGCGCCACCTCGGTGAACAGGGCGGAAAGGATCTGGGTCTCGCGCCCCTCGGCGGGCACGTTCAGCGCCATGTTGACCGGCGCGTGGCCGACGGGCGAGGCGAGGTGCGCGGCACGGCGGCGGACGAAGGTGCCTTGTCCCACATGGCCGCTGACGATGCCGCGCTGCTCGGCCTCCTGATAGGCCTTGCTCACGGTGCCGACGGACAGTTCCAGCTCGCGGGCGAGATCGCGATGCGGCGGCAGGCGGTCGCCGTCGGTCAGCCGGCCTTCGGCGATGTCTTGCTCCAAGGCGCTGACCAGAGCGAGGTAACGCGGCCCTTCGGGCACAAGCTGGCGCGGCCGCCATCCCGTGAATGTCCTGTCCGAGGCCAAGCGCCCCTCCTCTGCTCCGCGGCTCACTCCATGACGCTACGCAAGGAGATGGCCGACATATTTCTTCACCGTGTAGGCTTCGAGGCCCTCGATGCCGCCCTCGCGGCCCCAGCCGCTGTCTCCGACGCCGCCGAAGGGGGTCTCGGGAATCGTGACCACCATCTGGTTGATGCCGATGACGCCGACCTCGAGATTCTCCGCGATGCGGTTGGCCGTCGCGGAAGAGCCGGTGAAAGCGTATCCTGCCAGACCATAGGGCAATGCGTTCGCCTGCACGAGGGCTTGATCTACGTCATCAACAGCTTGCACCAAAGCAAGCGGCCCGAAGGGTTCCTGCGTCATGGCCTTGGCCGCGTCGGACACGTCGGCCAGCACGGTCGGCTGGAACATCAGGCCGGGCGCCTTGATGCGCCCGCCGCCGGCGATCAGGCGCGCCGACCGGGACAGCGCGTCGGAGATGAGGTCTTCCATGGCGGCCACGCGGCGCGTGTTGGCTACGGGACCGACCGTGGTCGCCTCCTCGAGGCCATCGCCAACCACCTGCTTCTCCACGAAGGCGCGGGCGTGGTCGAGATACTCTTCATAGGCCGGGCGCTCCACGAAGAAGCGCGTCGGCGAGGTGCAGACCTGCCCCGTATTGCGCAGCTTGATGGCCATGGACAGTTCGGCCGCGCGCCGGATGTCGGCATCCTTGGCCACGATCACCGGGGCGTGGCCGCCCAGTTCCATGGTGGCGAGCGTCAGGTTCTCGCCCGCCAACCTGGCCAGGCGGCGGCCCACCGGCGTCGATCCGGTGAAGGAGATCTTGCGGATGACAGGCGAGCGGATGAGATATTCGGAGATCTCGGCGGGCACGCCGAACACCACGTTCAGCACGCCCTTGGGCAGCCCGGCGTCCATGAGGGCGCGGGCCATCTCCAGCGTGGTTCCCGGGGTTTCCTCGGCAGGCTTGACGATGCAGGTGCATCCGGCGGCGAGGCTGGGAGCGATCTTGCGCGCCGGGGTCACGGCCGGGAAATTCCACGGCGTGAAGCAGGCGACCGGCCCCACCGGCTCCTGGACGACCGTCTGGCGCATCCCCTCCATCCGCGAGGGGATGATGCGGCCGTAGGAGCGGCGGCCCTCCTCGGCGAACCAGTCGAAGAACTCGGCGGCGGCGGCGATCTCGCCCTTGGCCTCGGCCAGCGTCTTGCCTTCCTCCAGCGTCAGCACGGTGGCGATGTGGTCCAGCCGCTCGCGCATCAGGTCGGCGGCGCGGCGCAGGATCCTGCCGCGCTCGTAAGGCGGGGTGCGCTTCCAGCCGTCGAAGGCGCGGTCGGCGGCCGCCAGGGCTCGGTCCAGTTCGGGCCTGCCCGCGTGGGGCAACGAGCCGAGGGACTGTTCGGTGGCGGGATTGAGAACCTCCTCGCTTCCGGCGGATGTGTCTTCGATCCACTCGCCGTCGATGAGGAGCGCCAGCTTGGTATACATGTTCTTGTCCTTATGGTGCGTTCAGACGCCCGTGAGGCGGAAGCCAGCGGGAAAGGGATCCTCGGGGTCGAGGTAATACTGGAAGGAGCCGGTGATGTAGGCGCGGCCCGCCACGGTGCATTTGATGGCCTTGTAGCCGCCGGTCATCCGGGCTTCGGCGACCACGGTGCCGATCATGCGGGTCGACAGGATGCCCTCGTGGGCGAAGGTGTCGCCAACCTTCAGCTTGCCGATGGCGGCGAGATAAGCCATGCGCGAGGCCGTGCCGGTGCCGCAGGGCGAGCGGTCGATCACCTGCGGTGGGCAGATGACGACGTTGCGGGCGTCGCCCTCCGGCGTCAGCGGCGGCGCGGTCAGCTCGATCTGATAGATCTCGTTGATATGCGCCTGCTCGGGGTGCTGCACCGAGACGGCGGAGAGCCCGGCGCGGATCTCGTTGGCGGCCTCGACGATGGCCCAGGCTTCCTCCGGCTTGAGGGAGAGCCCGAACTGCCCGGCGTCGGCAATGAAGTAGAAGTCGCCGCCGAAGGCGATGGCGCCCTTGATCGGGCCGCGGTTCGGCGTCTGGATGACGACGTCGTCCTGGTAGAGGAACGAGGTCGGCATCTCCAGCGTCGCCGAGACGGCGCGGCCGCGCTCCACCCTCACGCGGGCGGGAACGACGCCGGCCGGGGTGTCCAGCCTGACGACGTTGTCGCCCTCCTGCGAGGGCACGAGGCCGGTTTCCACCGCGACGGTGGCGACGCCGATGGCGCAATGGCCGCACATGGGCGGATAGGTGTCCGGCTCCATGATCAGCATGCCGACGTCGGCGCCCTCGGTGGTGGGCTCCACCAGCACGGCGGCGCACATGTTGAAGCTGCCGCGCGGCTCGAAGATGACGAGGCGGCGAAATTCGTCGCGGGCCATCAGCGAGGCGCGCTTTTCCACCATGGTCCTGCCGGGCAGATATCCCGCGCCGGAGGTGACGACGCGGATGGGGCAGCCCTCGGTGTGGGCGTCGATGCCCTGGATGATAAGCTTGGAACGCATGTTCGTGTCTCTTCTCAGCTCTTGCTGGCCCAGCGCGACAACCCCGCATCCTCGATGATCCTGGCGATGGCGGCCTTCTGCTCTTCGGCGAGCGGCAGCAGCGGCAGGCGCGGGCCGCCGGCGTCGCGGCCGAGCTGGCTCATGGTCTCCTTGATGGCGGCGTAGTAGGCCCCGCATCCGAAGCAGCGATAGAAGGCGAAGACGTCGCGGCCGAGCGCGTCGACCTCGTCTGCGCCGGTGAGGGCCTTGTCCCAGTAGTCGCGGATCAAGGGGCCCGCGATCTGGTGCGCCATCGCGATGACGCCGTGGGCGCCGACGGCGCGGGCGGGCACGATCATGGTCTCGTAGCCGACGAAGACCTGGAGCTTGTCGCCCACGCGCTGCACCAGCTCGCTCACCTGGTTGATGAGGCCGGAGCTGTCCTTGATGGCCACTATGGTGGGCAGCGCGGACAGCTGCTCCACCAGGGCCGGGGTGATGTCGACGCCCGCGCGGCGCGGGCTGTTGTAGAGCATCAGCGGCAGGGCGGTGCTGGCCGCGACGTGCTCGAAGAAGGCGACGATCTCGCGCGGGCTCGGCATGGCGTAGATCGGCGGAAGGATCATGCCGCCCGCGCAGCCTGCCGCCAGGGCGGACTGGCAGGCATCGACCACGTCCTCGACCCGAAGGTCGGCGACGCCCGCCAGCACCGGCACGCGGCCCGCCGCGTGGTCCACGGTGAGCTTGTAGAGGCCCGCCCGCTCGGCCCGGCTGAGGGCGTAGAACTCGCCGGTGCTGCCGGCCGCGACCACGCCTTGCGCGCCATTGGCGATGGCGTCGTCGATCAGCTGCCTGTAGCGGGCCTCGTTGATGGAGCCGTCGGCTCCGAAGGGGGTGACGAGGACGGGAAAGATGCCGCCCCAGTTTACGCGTGCCATGTCAGTGTCCTTGCGTGGGAGATGCGGGTTCGGGCGCGGCCTGCGCGGCCGCGAGCGGGCCGAGCAGGCGGGCCTGCTCCTTGAAGCGGCCGACGAAGGCCGCGAGCCTCGGGTTGGAAGCCGAAAGCAGGAGGTCGTGCGGATGCCCGCTGGCGGCCACCACGCCCTCGTCCATGAACACCACCCGGTCGGCCAGCTCGTAGGCGAAGCCGATCTCATGGGTGACGATGACCATGGTCATGCCCTCGGCGGCAAGCTGGCGGATGGCGGCGAGCACCTCGCCCACCAGTTGCGGGTCCAGCGCCGAGGTCGGCTCGTCGAACAGCATGATGGTGGGCTGCATGGCGAGCGCCCTGGCGATGGCGACGCGCTGCTGCTGGCCGCCGGAAAGCTGCGAGGGATATTTGTGCCCCGCGTCGGGCAGGCCCATGCGGGCGAGCAGGTCGCGGGCGTTTTCCTCGGCTTGCGCGCGCGGCGTCTTCTTCACCATCACCGGCGCCTCGATGATGTTCTCCAGCGCGGTGCGGTGGGGAAAGAGATTGAAGTTCTGGAACACCATGCCGGTCTTGATGCGCACGGCGGCCATCTCGCGGCTGGAAAGGTTCAGCCGCTGCGCATCGGTGCGGCGGAACAGCGGCGTGCCCTCGATGACCACCTCGCCCCGGTCGGGTTCCAGAAGCAGGTTCATGCAGCGCAGCAGCGAGGTCTTGCCCGAACCGCTGGCGCCGATCAGGCAGACCACCTCGCCGCGATGGACGTCGAGGTCGACGCCACGCAGAACGCGCTGTTGGCCGAAGGATTTCTCGATGCCGCGGACGGAGAGGACGATGTCGGACGATGCGGCGGCCATCACACGCTCTCCTTGCGCTCGAACCGGCGCGACAGGATGCTGAGCGGGAACAGGATGACGATGAAGATGACGCCGATGGCGGTGTAGACCTCCATGGGCCGGTAGGTGAAGCTGGATATGTAGCCGGCCTGGTAGAGCAGGTCGGGGATGGTCAGCACCGACAGCAGCGTGGTGTTCTTCAGCTGCATGATGGTCTGGCCCATCAGCGGCGGCACCATGCGCCGCAGCGCTTGCGGCAGGATGATGCGCCTCATGCGCTGGACGTAGGACATGCCCAGCGCCACGGAGGCGTCGGTCTGGCCCCGGTCGATGGACTGCACGCCGGCGCGCAGGATCTCCGCGTAGAAGCCGCTCGCGTAGAAGCCGAGGCCGAGGATGCCCGCCGTCTCTTTCCCGATCTGGATCTGGAGGAAGATCGGCAGCGCATAGTAGGTCCACAGCAGGAGCACCAGAAGCGGGATGTTGCGGAAGAACTCCACCCAGATGCGTCCGGTCCAGCGCACGAGCCGCCAGGGCGTCAGCTGCATCAGCGCCACGACGAGGCCGAGCACGAGGCCGATGGTGCAGGTGTAGACGGTGTATTTCAGGGTGACGAGCAGGCCCCAGGCCAGGAGATCCCAGTTGTGGAAGATGATGGAGATGTCGAACGTCATGGCAGCCCTCCGTCAGCCGGGCAGGAAACCGGAGGCAAGCGGATCGTCCGCCTCCAGCACGAGGGTGGAAAAGGCGCTGATATGCGCCATGCCGCGCACCTCGGGGATTATGGCGGGCCGCCCGTCCTCGCTCCGGCCGAGGCCGACGACACGGGCGGCGAAGGGCACGCCGAGGATGTTCTCGGCCCGGTAGGTCTCGCCCTCCGCAAGCTGCCCGCGTGCATGAAGCTGGGCAATGCGCGCCGAAGTGCCGGTGCCGCAGGGCGAGCGATCGAACTTGTTGGCCGCCAGGACCACCAGATGCCGGCCGCCTCCGGGAACGGACTGATGGAACAGGATGCTCGACACCGGCGCGTTGCCGCTCCTCGCGTTCAGCGCTTCCTTGATGGCCATACCCGCCCGGCACCACCGGCCGGCGTGATCGATGTCGAAGGGAAGGCCGATCCGCCCGGCATCGACCAGCGCATACATGATGCCGCCATAGGCGATGTCGCAGGTGATCCGGCCGAGCCCCTCGGCCTCGACGACGATGTCGGAAGCGACGAGATGGGAGGGCACGTTGCGCAGGACGACCGAGGTCAGCTTCCCCGCCTCGAAGGTTCCGTTGGCGTGGACGATGCCCGCGGGGGTCTCGATGGACATGCCGCCCGTCTCGAAGCCCTCGGGCAGGGCGCCCATGGCGGCGAGGCTGGCGATGTAGCCGATGACCGCATGGCCGCACATGTCGAGATAGATGTAGGACGAGATGAAGAACAGGCCCTGATCGGCCTCGCGGGAGGGCACGGGCACCGCCGCCACCATGGCGGCGTGCCCGCGCGGTTCGTGGAGAAGAAGCCCCCTCAACCCGTCATGGACCGCACGGAAGTCGTCCCGCTGGGCGCGCACGCTGCGCCCCTTCAGCGGAGGAACGCCCGCCGTGACCGTGCGGGTGGGATGCCCCGCGGTGTGGCTGTCGATAACGGAGAAGAGGCGGCTCGTCTGCATGGGATCAGCAATACTTGCCTGACTGGGGAACCACCTTCATGTCGATGCCGCGCTCCAGCATGTAGCGGGTGATGCGCGAGCAGGACAGGCCGAGCGAGTTCTGCTGCGACATCCAGTTGGCCAGGAAGTTGGAGAAGCCCGCATTGCCCGGCTCGCGGCGGATGCCGATGGTCGAGGGATTCCTCAAGACCGGCATGGGCACCACGGCCTTGCCCACGCCCTTGCTGTCGAGGAAAGCGGCGTCCTGGTCGGAGATGATGATGGCGTCGACCTTGCCCGACTGCAACTCCAGGATCGCCTGATCCCGCGAGGGCACGACGACGATGGTGGAGTTCGGGATCACGGATTCGGCGATCACCTGCATGGTGCCGCCCTTCTGCACCGCGACGCGGACCTCCTCGGTATCCATCTCGCGCCACGTCTGGGGTTCGAAGCCGGGGCGGGCGACGAGGGCCCAGATGCCTTCGACGATGGCGCCGGGAACATAGTCGATCACGAGGCCACGGCGGGGATTCGGGTTGAGCGCCACGGCGAGATCGACCTTGCCGGCCTGGAAGTCGGCGGCGAGATTGCCCCAGGTGGTCTCGTAATATTCGATCTCCACCTCGAGCAGGCCGGCGATGTCCTTGCCCCAGTCCACGAAGAAGCCGCCCCACTCGCCGGTGCGCGGATCCTTGATGTAGCCGGGCTCCTCCGCGACCATGACCGGGAATTTCAGCTTGCCGCTCGCCTTGATGCGGTCGAGGACCAGCGAGGGGTTTTCGGCGCGCGCCGGCACGGAGGCCGGGCCGAACAAGGCCGCGATGCCGATGGCGGCCGCTGCGATTGCACTCATCCAACGCTTCATGAAAAGGCTCCTTCGTTCCTGAGCTGCAATATTGAACCATATCAATTTACATATGAACTATATCAATCAAGCGATGACACGCAAGACAAAAAGTTCCGATCCGGATCGTTTCCGGATGTCCGCCTAGCGAGGCCCGTAGGGCGCGCAGGGCAGGCGCGGCGCGCGCCGCGCGGCGAGGTCGCAGATGAGCGCCGCCGTCATGGGCGCGCCGCTTATGCCCATGTGGCCATGGCCGGTGGCGAACAGCACGCCGGGGTGGCGCGGATGGGCGCCGATGATGGGCAGGCTGTCCGGCGTCGAGGGCCGCACGCCCATCCAGCGGGTGACGTCACCGATCGAAGCCTTTGGCAGCATGGCGCGGGCGCAGGCCACGAGCTTGTCGCTCTGCCGGTCGTCGGCGGGCGCGTCGGGCGTGTCGAACTCGGCGATCCCGACGATGCGAAGGCCCTCGTCGAGCGGCGTGGCGACGAAGGCCGAGGCGGCGTCCGTGACGGGCCGCGTGATCCCGCCCGAGGTTCCGGGCACGGTGATGTGGTAGCCGCGCTCGCTGGCCAGCGACAGCGAGAGGTCCAGGCCACGCGCGAGGTCGCGGCTGGCGATGCCGGCGGCGATCACCGCCATGTCGAAGCCATGGGAGCCCCCGTCCGTGCGCAGCGTGACGCCGTCGGAGGCGGGCTCGATGGCCTCGACCCGCGCCGCGAGCACCGTCGCGCCCAGCATGCCGGCGCGCCGCATCAGCGTTTCGGTCAGCGCCAGGGGCGAGGTCACATGGCCGCTGCCGTGGAAATGGAGCCCGCGGCGATAGTCCCGGGACAGCGCCGGCTCCAGCTCGCGCAGGCCGTCGGCGTCGAGCGTCTCCACGGCGACGCCGTTCTCGGCGCGCAGGCCGTCCGCCAGTTCGGCCAGCGCATCGGGCGCGGCGTCGCGCCAGACATGCAGCGCGCCGGTGGGGCGGAACAGGACGTTCCATTCCCGATCGCCCAGCATGTCGCGGTACAGGCCGGCGCAGGGCGCGTTCAGCGCGTGCAGCGCCTTGTAGGTCGCGGCCCAGGTAGCCGGGCGGCCCGTGCGCAGGAAACGGACCAGCCACGGCAGGTTGCCGGGCAACGCGCGCGGGGCGAGCCGCACCGGCCCGTTGCGGTCCGCCAGCCAACGCAGCGCGCGCCACATGACGCCGGGATGGGCCATGGGAAAGGACGATCCGGCGTTGTATTGCGCGCCGTTGCCCCAGGAGCAGCCGTGGCCGATGCGGTCTTTCTCGAAGATCGTGACCCGGTGGCCCTCCCGGGCCAGCATCAGGGCGCAGCTCACGCCGATCAGCCCGCCGCCGACGACTGCGATGGCGCGGGGCTCAACCATGGGAAAGGCCCTGGCCAAGATAGACGCGCGCCAATTCCTCGTCGGCCAGAAGCGTCTGCGCCGCGCCGGCGCGCACCACGCGCCCGCTGGCGCCCTTTTGCTCCAGCACGGCGTTGGTCGCCGTGGTGGTGCCGTGGACGAAGCGCGTCACCTTTTCCGGCGGCACATTCCAGGCGTCGCGGGCATGCTCCAACGCGGTGATGACGGCAAGGCTGGGATCGGCGCGGCTGGTGGGGATCTTGACCACGCGCATCCGGTCGCCCGGCCCCCGGCACACGACGTCCGTGAAGGTGCCGCCCACGTCGACGCCGATGGTGATGCTGTTGTCCGCGACGGGAGGCGTGGCAGTCATCGCAAAGGCCCTTCCGTGTCTCAGGCGATCTCGAACAGAGGCGCGCCGAGCGCGTCCATAATGGGCTCGACGCCGAGCCCCGGCGCAGTGGAGGCGGACATGCGCCCGTCGGTCATCCTGGGCGCTCCTTCCGCCGTCACCAGCGTCACACGCTCATTGTGGGCGGCGCAGGAGAACAGCAGCTCCGGCGGCGTGGAATGCGCGAGATGCGCCACCGCCGCCATGGCGATGCTGCTGCCCGCCGTGTCCTCCACGGTCATGGGGATGCCGAGATGGCCGCACAGGTCGCGGAACTCGCGGGCGCGGGTCAGGCCGCCGACGCGGGACACCTTGATGTTCACGGCGTCGAGGGCGTGGTCGGCATGGGCACGGATCAGCGCGTCGATGCTGTCGATGCACTCGTCCAGGACGAAGGGCAGCGGGCAATGTCTGCGGATCGACAGGCATTCGTCATAGGAGAGGCACGGCTGCTCGATATAGACGTTGCCGAGGTGCGAAACCGCGTGGACGACGCGCATGGCCTCGTGGCGCAGCCAGCCCGTATTGGCGTCGGCCACCACCACATCGCCGGGGGCGGCGGCTTCGGACACCGCGCCGATGCGGGCGATGTCCTCATCCACCGAGGAACCCACCTTGAGCTGGAAATGAGCCAGTCCCTGCGCGCGGTATTCGGCGGCGCGGGCCACCATCGCGTCCGGCGTGCCCAGCGACACGGCGCGATAGACCGGAAAGCTGTCGCCGTAACGCCCGCCGAGAAGGGTGCATACGGGTTGGCCGGTGACCTTGCCCAGAATATCCCAGCAGGCGATGTCCACCGCCGACTTGACGTAATTGTGCCCCTTCAGCGCCGCGTCCATCGCCCGGTTGAGCTGGGGAAGGCGCAGCGGCGACAGGCCGATCAGCGCCGGGCCGAGCTCCCGGAGCCCGGTGCGTACGCCGGGCGCATAGGAGGGAAGATACACGGGCCCCAGCGGCACGCACTCGCCCCAGCCCGTTACGCCGGCGTCGGTGTCGACGCGTATGACGGTCGAGTCGTACTCGGTGACGCCCTTGCCGCCGGACCATTTGTAGCTGCCCTCCTTGAGCGGCAGCATGACGCGGAATACCGAGATGCGAGCGATCTTCACGAACCCATCCTTCCAGCGCGCGATTGATATAGTTCAATATGCGACAATAACCATTCGCTTGATCCGCCAATTACAGGCATAACTTGGTCCAGGCTTCAATTGATTTTTTGTTCCGCACCCGAGAATCTTATATCTATTTGATATAATTATATTATTCACGCAACGCAGGTTTTGCCATCCATATTTGCACCATGAATTGAACCATTATCATTGAAATATGACGTATATCATTTTATGCTGGCCGCCTGTGACCGCAGGAGAGGCCGCATGCAAAACCCCTCGTTCAACAGGCAGCTCGATCCGATTACCGTCGAAGTGGTGCGCCACAAGCTCGACGGCGTCGCCAACGAGATGGAATCGACCCTGTTACGCGCCGCCTTCTCCACCATCGTCAAGGAGGCGCGAGACGCCTCGGCCAGCCTCTTCACGGTGGGCGGCGAAACCCTCGCCCAGGCCATCGCCATCCCCATCCATCTCACCACCCTCATCCCCATGGTGCGCGCGGCCATCGCCGATTTCCCCGTCGACACGATGGTGGAGGGCGACGCCTACATCCCTCAGCGATCCCTACACCGCCGGCGGCACCCATGTGCCGGACATCGCCATCATCACCCCGGTATTCCATGGCGGCCGGGTGATAGCCTTCGCGGCCGCGCTCGCTCACCATCAGGACGTCGGCGGCATGACGCCGGGCTCTACGCCCACCAACGCCACCGAGATCTTCCAGGAGGGGCTGCGCATCTCGCCGCTGAAACTCGTGGACGCGGGCGTCTACAACCACCGCATCATGCGGCTCCTGCGGCTGAACGTGCGGCTGCCGGCTATCTTCACCGGCGACGTCAACGCCCAGCTGGCGGCCTGCCGGATCGGCGAGCGGCGCCTGAAGGAACTCGCGGACACGTTGGGCACGGATCAGACCGTGGCGATCTTCGACGAGTTGCTCGACCGCTCGGAGCATCTGACCCGCGCCGCCATCCGCGCGATCCCGGATGGCGAATACGCCTATGTGGACTTCCTCGACAATGACGGCGTCGACCTCGACGATCCCGTCAGGATCGAGGTGAAGGTCGTGGTGGCGGGCGACAGCATCGTCTTCGACTTCGCCGGCACCAGCGGCCAGGTGAAGGGCCCCTTCAACTGCATGCCCTCGGGAGCCCTGTGCGGAGCCTGCTTCGCGATGCGCGCCATCGGCGGCTCCGATGTGCCGACCAACGGCGGCTGCTTCCGCCCCATCGAGTTGCGCCTGCCGCCGAGATCTCTGGTGAACCCGGAGGAGCCTGCGCCGCTCGGCTGCCGCACCGCCACCATCAAGCGCCTCACCGGCACCATCCTCGGCGCGTTGCGTCAGGCCATTCCCGACCGCCTGCCGGCCGATTCCGCCGCCCAGCTCATCAACATCGATTACGGCGGCACGGTGCCGAGCCACGGCCGTTTCGTGATGACCCAAGTTCTGGTCAGCGGCTCCGGAGCCAGTCGCGGCCATGACGGCGTCGACGTGATCGAGACCGACGCCACCAACACCGGAAACGTGCCCGTGGAGGCCGTGGAAACGGATTCTCCCCTCCGGATCAACACCTTGTCGCTTGCTCCCGACAGCGGCGGCGCGGGCGAGTTCCGGGGCGGGCTCGGCTGCTACCAGGATATAGAGGTTCTGGAGGGCGAGATCACGCTGGCCTATCGCGGCGAACGCCACTTCAGCGCGCCCGCGGGCGCCGGGGGCGGCTTGCCGGGCGCCCTAAGCTTCGCCGAGATCCATCGCGTCAATGGCGATGTCGAGCCGATCAGATCGAAGGGGGTGGTGCGCTGCGTCAAGGGAGACCGCCTGGTGCTTCAATCGGCGGGCGGCGGCGGCTATGGCGATCCTCTAGCCCGTTCCAGGAGCGCGATCGCCAGGGACATCGCCGATGGCAAGGTCACGAGGACGCAGGCCGAGCAATCATATATGAATAGCTGATAGTCAGATGAGTTGCCTTGCAACTTTCCGCATCGAAAGTACGCATGGCCTCCCAAACGTATTGGACATTCGGGGACCGCACGCGCGCGCCCGCCGACGACCCAGCACAGGCGCTCCAGGACCGAACTCCCGCCGCTTGCCGCGCACGCTTATCCGCTGTACCCAAAAGTTGAGCCATTCGCTTCGACGAGGGGGGGATTCGTTATATTTCTCAGCACGCCATGGACGCAGTTGGAACGCAGCGGGCTCCTGCGCCCTGCATGTCGGGCGCGCCGTCTTCTCGCTCACGCAAGGCTCGCTCCGTCCGCCGCGTCGCGGGGGCGGACGAGAAGTCGTCCGGGCCGCGGTCGCGGCCCGTCGGGCGGCGCAGTTTTCCGTTTTCTCTCAGCCGCCGTTGACCAGCGCCAGCACGAGCTGGTGGACGTTGCCGCCGTCGCGCATCTCGTCGCGGTCGAAGTCGCGGCTTCTCTGCCGCTGCGCCTGCGACAGCGCGCCGAGCTTGCCTTGCAGCGCCGCGCGCACCTTCTGGCAGCCGGGGTCGGCCGGCGCGCTCAGGCCCACCGAGACCGCCTCGATCCGGCGCACCATGTCGACGATGATCTCGCCATGCACCTTCTCGTGCGCGGTGATCCCGGCGAGGAAGGTTCGCCAGGCGCGGCGGGTCGCTTCCGGCAGATCGTCGGGGGCCTTGGGCAGGCGGTAGGTGATGGTCAGGCTCGGCCGCGCCGTGACGAGCACGCACGAGCCGTCCGGCTGCGGGCGGTAGTCGCGCGACCACAGAAGCTTGAAATCCGTGTAGGCGATGGCGCGGCCGACGCCGATGACCGGCCCGTTCTCGCCGATCGAGCGGTAAAGCTCGATGCCCGAGCTGCCCGACACGCGGTAGGTCTCGACGCGCTCGACCGGCGCCCAACCGGCATGGGCGGGAGCGGGGACGAGGCCGGAGATCATGGCCGCGAGGCAGGCGAGCATGACGGCATGGAAGGACGCTTTCATCGCTTCTCCGCAACAATAGCCGGGACGACGCCCGGCTTCGCACGAATTTTCGCCCTCCACCAGAGGAAAGCTCATGTTTGACAAGATCCTGATCGCCAATCGCGGCGAGATCGCCTGCCGCGTCATCCGCACCGCCCGCAGGATGGGCGTGGCGACCGTCGCCGTCTTTTCCGACGCCGACGCGGCGTCGCTGCACGTCGCCATGGCCGACGAGGCGGTGCATATCGGCGGCGCGCCGGTCGGCGAAAGCTATCTGGTGGCGGAACGGATCATCGAAGCGGCGAAGGCGACGGGCGCGCAGGCCATCCACCCCGGCTACGGCTTTCTTTCCGAGAACCCCGGCTTCGTCGAGGCTGTCGAGGCCGCCGGCCTCGTCTTCATCGGCCCGTCGGCCAGGGCGATCCGCGCCATGGGCCTGAAGGACGCGGCCAAGCGGCTGATGGAGAAGGCCGGCGTGCCGGTGGTGCCCGGCTATCACGGCGAGGGGCAGGAGATCGTCATCCTCGCCACCAAGGCGCGCGAGATCGGCTATCCCGTGCTGATCAAGGCGCGGGCCGGCGGCGGCGGCAAGGGCATGCGCAAGGTCGACCACCCGGACGATTTCGCCGAGGCGCTGGCCGCGGCGCGGCGCGAGGCCAAGGCCGCCTTCGGCGACGACCGGGTTCTGGTCGAGAAATATGTCGAGAAGCCGCGCCACATCGAGGTGCAGGTGTTCGGCGACAATCACGGCAATGTCGTCCACCTCTACGAGCGCGACTGCTCGGCCCAGCGCCGCCACCAGAAGGTGATCGAGGAAGCCCCCGCCCCCGGCATGACGCAGGAAATGCGTGCGGCGATGACGGAGGCCGCCGTCAAGGCGGCGAAGGCCATCGACTATTCCGGCGCCGGCACCATCGAGTTCATCGTCGACGCCTCCGACGGCCTGCGCCCCGACCGCTTCTGGTTCATGGAGATGAACACGCGGCTCCAGGTCGAGCATCCGGTGACGGAGATGGTCACGGGCGTCGATCTGGTCGAGTGGCAGTTGCGGGTGGCGGCCGGCGAGACGCTGCCGAGGACGCAGGACGGGATTTCGCTTTCCGGCCACGCCTTCGAGGCCAGGCTTTATGCCGAGGACGCGGCGAAGGGCTTCCTGCCGGCCATCGGCACGCTGCATCACCTGCGCTTTCCCGAAACGGCGGCGAAGGACGCCGCGATCCGCATCGAGACCGGCGTGCGCGAGGGCGACGCGATCTCGCCCTTCTACGACCCGATGATCGCCAAGCTGGTGACGCATGCGCCGACGCGCGCGGCGGCGCTCGCCGCGCTTTCCGATGCGCTCGCCCGCACGGAGATCGCCGGCTCGGTGGTCAACACCGCGTTTCTCGCCGCGCTCGCCGCCGACCCGGATTTCGCTTCCGGCAATGTCGACACCGGCATGATCGGCCGGCGGCAGGACGAGCTGACGGCGGTGGCGGCGGCCGTGCCGCGCCATGTCGCGGCGGCGGCGCTGGCGGCGGCCGACGTCGCGGCCGACCCGAAAGCCGCCGACCCGTGGACGGCGCTGGCCGGCTACGCCCATTTCCAGCCGGTCGCCAGGCAGGTGGCGCTGACGCATGAGGGCGAGGAGATCAGGGCGCGGCTGGCGGTGGCGGCCAACGGCAACGTGCGGATCGACACGCAGGGCGCGACGGCCTGGCTGCCGCTGTCGGGCGGCCGCTTCGCCACCGCGCGCTGGCCGGGCCACGTCACGGTCTTCGCCGGCGCGGCGAGCCACACCTTCGCCGTCCACGACCCCTTCGCGGACGCGGAAGCCGCCGCGGCCGGGGGCGACGCGCTGCGCGCGCCGATGCCCGGGCTGGTCAAGCTGACGCGGGCGGCGGCCGGCGACACGGTGGCGAAGGGCCAGGCCCTGCTGGTGCTGGAGGCGATGAAGATGGAGCACACCATCGCCGCCCCGCACGACGGCGAGATCGA
>ERZ869909.1559-NODE-1559-length-18147-cov-33.197786_pt1 | contig 18147 bp, 15 predicted proteins | sample MGYA00520892_ERZ869909 | MGnify/ENA primary metagenome ERZ869909 (study PRJEB32215, sample SAMEA104723947) | bioreactor metagenome | biome: bioreactor; feature: anaerobic bioreactor; material: water | place: China | collected 2015-03-12 ...
GTTCAAGGACGACGAGGAAGCGCTCGCCATCGCCAACGACACGCTCTACGGCCTCGGCTCGGGCGTGTGGACGCGCAACGGCACGCGCGCCTATCGCTTCGGCCGCGCGATCCAGGCCGGCCGCGTGTGGACCAACTGCTACCACCTCTATCCGGCACACGCCGCGTTCGGTGGCTACAAGCAGTCGGGCATCGGCCGCGAGACGCACAAGATGATGCTCGACCACTATCAGCAGACCAAGAACATGCTGGTCAGCTACAGCCCCAAGGCTCTGGGCTTCTTCTAAGGCTCGGCCAGGCTTTAGAAGTGGTTCCCTCCAGGACAGCGCGGCCGCAAGGCCGCGCTGTTTTTCGTTTGCCCCGAACTCGGGGCGCGCGCGCCCTTCCTCACTCCGATCAGGGATTTCAACCATGTCCGACGCACGTCCCACGCTCCGCTCGCTGCTTGCCCTTCCCGACACGCCCGCACCGCTCTCGAAGTCTGCGCTCGTCCTGATCGACTGCCAGAACACCTACCGCGAGGGCATCATGCAGCTCGAAGGCGTGGAGCCTGCACTGGCCGAATGCGCGAAGCTGCTGCAGCGCGCCCGAGACGCCGGCACGCCCGTGATCCACATCCGCCATGACGCGGGCGCCGGCTCGCCCTACGACGTGACCGCACCGATCGGCCAGATCTCGGATCCCGTCGCGCCGAAGGACGGCGAGAAGGTCATCACCAAGGCCTATCCCAGCAGCTTCGAGGGCACGGATCTCGATGCCGAGCTCAAGCGGCTCGGCGTCGAGGACCTCGTGCTCGCCGGCTTCATGACGCACGTGTGCGTGAACTCGACGGCGCGCGCCGCGTTCAACCACGGCTACCGGCCGACGGTGGTCGCGAACGCGACGGCCACGCGCGCGCTGCCGAACCCGGTCGGCGGGACGGTGCCGGCTGACGCGGTGCATACCGGCGCGCTCGCGGCGTTGGCGGATATCTTCGCGATTGTGGTACCGTCCGGGGAGAAGGTTCCGACGTAGACCCATAACGGGAGGTCAGGATGGTCGAGCGCGTCACCGCAACGCCCGAAGCCCAGGCGATGATCGAGAAGCTCGCCGGGATGCACGGACCGCTTCTGTTTCATCAATCCGGCGGCTGCTGCGACGGCTCGGCGCCCATGTGCTATCCGCGGGGCGAATTCCGCGTCGGCGCGCAGGACGTCTATCTCGGCGAGATCGGCGGGCAGCCCTTCTACATGGGGGCTGCCCAGTTCGACTACTGGCAGCACACGCATCTCATCATCGACGTGGTGCCGGGACGCGGCTCGGGCTTCTCGCTCGAAGCGCCCGAGGGCGTGCGGTTCCTGACGCGCTCGCGCGTTTATACGGATGCCGAATACGAGGAGCTGGAAAAGCTCGGGCCACCTCCGACCGGCGCGGAGCGGCCGGCCGCGGCGTAGGGCTTCTCCATCTGTCATCCCGGAAAGGCGAAAGCCTTATCCGGGCCCCGGCGCAAGAGCCGGCGGAGACGCGATATTTCGCGATAGGAGCCTTTGCCGGATCCCGGCTCGGCGTTTCCGCCGGCTCCAGGCCGGGGTCAACTTGGCCGGGATGGACAAGCTTTACTTCTTCGGGGCGACGATCAATTCAGAAACCATCGTGGGCAGGTGCGCCGAGCAGACGATGCTGTGGCGGCCCGGCTTGTCGGCGGTGAACGTCACGGTATGCACGTGACCGCGCTTCAGCTCGAACGACTGGCCGTAGGCCTCGATCGTGGTCGGGTGGCTCGCGCCGTTGATGCCGACGAACTCGAGCGTCACCTCGTCGCCTTCGTCGACGAAGATCTGGCGCGGCTCGAACACATAGACCGCGACTTCCCAGCGGCCGGTGTCGTCGGGCTTTTTAAGAACGTATCCGCCGCCTTCCGGAAGCGGGCCGGGAAACGGCTCCTTCTCGACGTTGGCGCCGCCCTTCGGCTCGACAGCGGTCACGACGATGTGCCGCTTTGCCGGCTCGGCGACGGATGGCGCTGCAAATGCGCCGGCGCCGAGAGCAACGGCGAGTGCAGCACGAGCGAGCGACGACATCGAGATCATTGGATACTCCATCATGGATCCTGACGATCCATACCGCATCCGATCGACACTTCCGTGTCAATCCTCGTCTCGCGTCGACGGCTCGGGCCGTCAGCGCTTCTTGGACTTGCCCGCTTTTGCGCCCGCCTGGGTGCCGCTGCCCTCGAGCACGAGATCGGGGCCGACCTCGGCCATCTCCTTCAGGGCTGCCTCGGCCTCGGCAGCGGTGGACTTCCCGGCCATGTCCGTCTTGAGCTTCTGCAGCGCCTGCAACGCCAGCGGGCTCAGTCCTTCACCGCCCTTATCGAGGACTTCGAAAATCTGCTTCTTCATGCGCGGCTCCCAGAAGAGGCGCACATGATTGGCGATACCGGCAATCGCCTTCTCCTCGCCCTGGGAGCGGAAGAAATTGCTGATGTCGTTGGCCATGCGGATGAGCGTGTCAGTGGGCGAGGACATGCGGGGAAACCTCCTGGCGATCGCCGTCGCCAGTCTCAGCGGCCAGCGTGATGCGTTCTGGGTGAGTGAAAATCTCGAATGCGTCGGAGCGCGCAATGGCGACGAGCGTGATGCCGGCCTCCTCGGCGACGCGGAGCGCGAGCGCCGTCGGCGCGGAGACCGCGACGATGATCTCGGCCCCCATCATCGCCGTCTTCTGAACCATCTCGACCGAGACGCGGCTCGTCAGCACGACGAAGCCCTGCGTCGGATCGAGGCCCGCCGTCGCCACGGCGCCGACCAGCTTGTCGAGCGCGTTGTGCCGTCCGACATCCTCGCGCACGGCGGCGAACGCGCCCGCCGTCGCATCCCAGAAGGCCGCGCCGTGAACAGCACGGGTGGCAACGTTCAGTGTCTGCGCGGGCGACATGGCGGCAAGCGCGCGCCGGATCTCGGCGGGCGTCGTGGTCGTGGAGCGGCCAACGCGGCGCGGCTCGGCGACGGCGGCTTCCAGGCTATCGACACCGCACAGGCCGCACGCCGTGGGACCCGTGATGCGGCGGCGGCGCTCGACCTGCTTGCGGCCCGCGTCCGGCACGAGCCACATGCGCGCCTCGAAACCCTTCTCGTGCTCAAGGATCTCGAGCTCGCGGATCTCGTCGCGGGCAGCGACAATGCCTTCCGTCATGGAGAATCCGACCCCAAAATCCTCGAGGTCGGCCGGAGTCGCCATCATCACCGCGTGCGTCGTGCCGTCATAGACAAGCGCAACCGGCACCTCCTCGGGAATGAGGCGGCTCGTGTCTTCCGCGCGGGCCTCGCTGACCCGGCGAGACGGCACGCGGCGCGACGTCTCCGTCATGGGCTACTCCGCAGCCTCGGCCGGCACGATGCGGCGCGTCAGCTCGGAGAACTCCTCGTACTCCTCCTGGTAGGCCGTCGGACCGTTGGAGCGCGAGACCTCGACCGCCGTCACCTTGAACTCGGGGCAGTTGGTCGCCCAGTCCGAGAAGTCGGTGGTGATGACGTTGGCCTGCGTGGTCGGATGATGGAACGTCGTGTAGACGACGCCCGTCGCCACGCGATCGGTGATCACGGCGCGCAATGCCGTCTCGCCGGCGCGGCTCCTCACCGTCACCCAGTCGCCGTCCTTGATGCCGCGATGCTCGGCGTCGAACGGATTGATCTCGAGCACGTCCTCGGGATGCCAAGCGGTGTTGCCGGTGCGGCGTGTCTGGGCGCCGACGTTGTACTGAGACAGGATACGGCCCGTGGTCAGGATCAGCGGGAAGCGCGCACCCGTCCGCTCGTCGGTCGGGATGTACTCGGTGAGCATGAACTTGCCCTTGCCGCGGACGAACTCGTCGACGTGCATGATCGGCGTGCCTTCCGGCGCGTCGTCGTTGCAGGGCCACTGAACCGAGCCCATCTTGCGGATCTTGTCGAACGACACGCCGGTGAAGGTCGGCGTCAGACGCGCGATCTCGTCCATGATCTCGGACGGATCGGTGTAGTTCCAGTCGAGGCCCAGCTTCTGGGCGATCATCTGCGTGACCTCCCAGTCGGCATAGCCGTTCTTCGGCGTCATCACCTTGGTGACCATCTGGATGCGCCGCTCTGCGTTCGTGAACGTGCCGTCCTTCTCGAGGAACGTGCAGCCGGGCAGGAACACATGCGCATAGCGCGCCGTCTCGTTCAGGAAGAGATCCTGCACGACGACGCACTCCATGGCCGCGAGACCGGCGGCGACGTGGTGCGTGTTGGGATCGGACTGAAGGATGTCCTCGCCCTCGATGTAGATCGCCTTGAAGGTGCCTTCGATGGCGGCGTCGAGCATGTTGGGGATGCGGAGACCCGGCTCGGGATCGAGCGTGCAGTTCCACTCCTTCTCGAAGGCCCTGCGGGTTGCCGCGTCCGAGATGTGGCGGTAGCCGGTCAGCTCGTGCGGGAACGAGGCCATGTCGCAGGAGCCCTGCACGTTGTTCTGGCCGCGCAGCGGGTTCACGCCGACGCCCGTTCGGCCCATGTTGCCCGTCGCCATCGCAAGATTGGCGATGGCCATGACGGTGGTGGAGCCCTGCGAGTGCTCGGTGACGCCGAGACCGTAGTAGATCGCCGCGTTGCCGCCGGTGGCGTAGAGGCGCGCCGCGCCGCGGATCAGCTCCGCGTCGACGCCGGTGTACTGCTGCATCGCCTCGGGAGAGTTGACCTCTTGAGAGACGAACTCGCACCACTCCTGGAACTCGTCCCAATCGCAGCGGGCGCGGACAAACTCCTCGTTGACGAGGCCTTCCTTGACGATGACGTGCGCCATGGCCGTGACGACGGCGACGTTGGTACCCGGCTGCAGCGGCAGGTGGTAATCGGCCTTGATGTGGGGCGAGTTGACGAGATCGGTGCGGCGCGGGTCGATCACGATCAGCTTGGCGCCTTCGCGGATGCGCTTCTTCATGCGGCTGCCGAAGACCGGATGCGCGTCCGGCGGGTTGGCGCCGATGACGAGGATGACGTCCGTGTTCTCGACGGAGTCGAAGTCCTGGGTGCCCGAGCTTTCGCCGAACGCCGTCTTGAGGCCGTAGCCGGTCGGCGAGTGGCAGACGCGGGCGCAGGTGTCGACGTTGTTCACGCCGAAGCCGGCGCGGATCAGCTTCTGCACGAGGTAGGCTTCCTCGTTCGTGCAGCGCGAGGACGTGATGCCGCCGACGGCCGTGCGGCCGTACTGCTCCTGGATGCGGCGGAAATCGCCCGCGACGCGCGCAATCGCCTCTTCCCACGACACCTCACGCCACGGATCGGTGATCTTGTCGCGCACCATCGGCTTCGTGATGCGGTCCTGGTGGGTGGCGTAGCCGTAGGCGAAGCGGCCCTTGACGCAGGAGTGGCCGCGGTTGGCCTTACCGTCCTTCCACGGCACCATGCGCACGACCTCCTCGCCGCGCATCTCGGCCTTGAAGGCGCAGCCCACGCCGCAGTAGGCGCAGGTGGTGATGACGGAATGCTCGGGCTGGCCGATCTCGATCACGTCCTTCTCGATCAGCGTCGCCGTCGGGCAGGCCTGGACGCAGGCGCCGCAGGACACGCACTCGCTCGACAGGAAGTCTTCGCTCATGCCGGCCGACACGCGGCTGTCGAAGCCGCGGCCCGAGATCGTGAGCGCGAACGTGCCCTGCACCTCCTCGCATGCGCGGACGCAGCGGTTGCAGACGATGCACTTCGACGGGTCGTAGGTGAAGTACGGGTTGGTTTCGTCCTTCGAGAGCCAGAGGTCATTGGCAGCGCCGTCGAGGCGCGATTTGTCGAAGACGTGGTTGGCGCCGTCATAGCCATACCGCACGTCGCGCAGGCCGACCGCGCCGGCCATGTCCTGCAGCTCGCAGTCGCCGTTGGCGGCGCAGGTGAGGCAATCCAGCGGGTGGTCGGAGATGTAAAGCTCCATCACGCCCTTGCGGATGGCGGCGAGGCGCGGGGTCTGGGTCTTGACCGCAATGCCGGGCGCGACGGGCGTCGTGCAGGAGGCAGGCGTGCCGTTGCGGCCTTCGATCTCGATCAGACAAAGGCGGCAGGAGCCGAAGCTCTCCAGCATGTCGGTCGCGCAGAGCTTAGGGATGGTGGTGCCCATCTCCATGGCTGCGCGCATGATGGACGTGCCCTCGGGCACCGTGACCTCGGTGCCGTCGATGGTCAACGTCACCATTTTCTCGGACTTGGATGCGGGGGTCCCGTAGTCCGTTTCTTTGATCAGGGCCATTGTCCTACTCCGCTGCCTCGGCCAGCTTGGTCGCCGGCCGGCCGAAATCCTCAGGGAAATGTGTCAACGCGCTCATCACAGGATATGGGGTGAAGCCTCCCAAAGCGCAAAGGGAGCCGAACTTCATCGTGTTGCAGAGATCTTCAATCACGGCGAGATTCTTCTCCGGCTCGATGCCGGCGATCACCTTGTCCACGGTCTCGAGGCCCCGCGTAGAGCCGATGCGGCAGGGCGTGCACTTGCCGCAGCTTTCGATCGAACAGAACTCGAACGCGAAACGCGCCTGCTTGATCATGTTGGCCGTGTCGTCGAACACGACGACGCCGGCGTGGCCGATGAGGCCATCCCGCGCTGCGAAAGCCTCGTAATCGAACGGCGTATCGAAGTAGCCCCGCGGGAAATAGGCGCCGAGCGGTCCACCGACCTGAACGGCCTTCACCGGCCGGCCGGAGAGCGTGCCGCCGCCGATATCGTCGACAAGCTCGCCAAGCGTGATGCCGAAGGCGGTCTCGAACAGGCCGCCGTATTTTAGGTTGCCCGCAAGCTGGATCGGCATCGTACCGCGCGAGCGGCCCATGCCATAGTCGGCATAAGCCTGGGCGCCCTTGTCCAGGATATACGGCACCGCAGCAAGCGAGAGCACGTTGTTGATGACGGTGGGCTGGCCGAACAAACCTTTGTGAGCGGGAAGCGGCGGCTTGGCGCGCACGAGGCCGCGCTTGCCTTCGAGGCTTTCCAGGAGCGAGGTTTCCTCGCCGCACACATAGGCGCCCGCACCGATGCGCACTTCGAGATCGAAGGCGTATTCGGAGCCTTGAATGTTTTTGCCGAGAAAACCCGCCTTGTGCGCTTCGGCGATGGCCTGGTTCAAGGCGATGGCGGCGTGCGGGTATTCGGAGCGCAGGTAGATGTAGCCTTTGGTGGCGCCGACCGCCATGCCGGCGATGGTCATGCCTTCGACGAGCACGAAGGGGTCGCCTTCCATGATCATCCGGTCGGCGAAGGTGCCGCTGTCGCCCTCGTCGGCGTTGCAGACGATGTACTTCTGCTGGCCCATCGGCGTGTCGTGGACCGTCTTCCACTTGATGCCGGTGGGGAAGCCCGCGCCGCCACGGCCGCGGAGGCCGGACTTCGACACCTCTTCCACGATCTCGATCGGCTTCATGCCGAGCGCGCGCTCGAGGCCCTTGTAGCCGTCGTGGGCGCGATAATCCTCGAGCGAGACGGGATCGGTCACGCCGCAGCGCACGAACGTGAGGCGCGTCTGGCGCGTCATGTAGGGGTGGTCTTCGACCGCGCCGATCGCAAGGGGAGACGACAGCGTCGCCGCCTTGCCCGCGAAAAGGCCGGCCGTCACGAGACCGTCGACGTACTCTGCCGCGACGGGGCCGAAGCCGTAGCGGACGCCGTCCTGCTCGACTTCGACGAGCGGTTCGAGCCAGAGCATGCCGCGCGAGCCGTTGCGAACGACGGTAACGTCGGCACCCGCCTTCTTGGCCGCAGCCGCAAGGGCGCGGGCCACCTCGTCCGCTCCACAGGCGACAGCCGCGGCGTCACGAGGCACGAATACGCGAAGGGATTTCGTCATGACTGGGCCTCTTTCAGAAGCTCGTCCAGACGGTTTTCGTTGAGCCGGCCCACGACACGGCCGTCGATCATGGCCGAGGGGGCGGTGGCGCACAATCCGAGGCAATAGACGGCCTCGAGCGTGACGCGCCCATCGGCGCTGGTGCCGCCGCATTCGACGCCCAGGCGGCTCTCGGCCCGCTCGACCAGGCTATCGCAACCCATGGCCTGACATGCCTCCGCGCGGCACAGCTTGAGGACGTGCTTGCCGGGCAATTCGGGACGGAAATCGTGGTAGAAGGTGACCACGCCGTGGACCTCGGCGCGAGACAGGTTCAGCTCACGGGCAATGACCGGAACCGTTTCCTGGGGCACATGGCCGAACGCGTGCTGGAGGGCGTGCAGGATGGGCATCAGTGGCCCCTCCAACGCCTTATGCTGCACGATAATTTCGACCGTGCGCTCCTCGCTCCATGGCTCGAAGCGGCTCATTGGGCCCTCCACGTATACTTTATAGTTATTAGACTTTAGATCGCTTCTAGGGACACGCAGGTCAATAGCCCTATTTCGTGCGACGATAGAGCGCGTCTATCGTCCCTTCGGGCGCCCGGCGCCCTCGCCGGCTGCCCGTTCGGCGGCGGCGGTTGCCTTGAACTGCGATACGACCCGCTTCGCGTGCGCCAAAAAGGCTGCCACAACGGGCGAATGCGGCTCTCTCTTGGTTACGATCAAACCGATCTTGTGGGTCACCGTCGGCTTGACGAGCGAGATCGACCGGAGCCGGCTCGGGCGGTCCAGGGTCTCTGCCAGACGCGAGGGCAGGATGCTCGCCCATTCCCCGGAGCGGACGTGGGCGTAGAGCACGAGCATCGAGTTGCTCTCGAGAGTCGGCGTCTGCTTGACGCCGGCCTCCTCCAGATGGCGGTCGATGAGGCGCCTGTTCTGCATGTCAGGGGTGAGGAGGCAGAGGGGAAGCTCGCCGGCTTCCGCCCACGTCACTTTCTCGCGCTTGGCGATCGGCGACTCGGGTGCAACCAGAAGGACGTAGTGCTCGTCGTAGATGCGCGTGGTGTCGAAGCGGGGCGGCGGCTCGGTATCCACGTAGGAGATGCCGATATCGACCTCCAGGTTCTCCAGGCGGTCGAGGATGGCATCCGACGTCATCGAAAGCACGGTCAGGTGAACGTCCGGGTACCTTCGGCGCATGGGTACGGTGAGCTCAGCCAGAAACGGCAGCGAGGTCGGGATGACGGCCAGACGCAGGTGCCCCGAAAGCCCCTTCTTGAGCGCTTCGATCTCCTGGCGCATGGCGCGCGTGTCGCCCACGATGCGCCGCGCCCAGTCGAGAATGCGCTCGCCTTCGGGCGTGAAGCAGCGGAACCGCGAGCCTCGCTCCACGATCAGGACGCCGAACTGATCCTCCAGACTTTTCAAGGCCGAGGAGAGCGTCGGCTGCGTTACTCCGGACACGTCTGCCGCGCGGCCGAAGTGGCGTTCGCGGGCAAGTGCCAGAAGCAGTTCGAGTTTGTCGATCATAATGGAGAGTCTAGAGCCGCTGGGCCTCGAGTATAGACGACGGGCCGCCCCGGCGCACCGGCCGCGGCGCTCTGAGACGGCGTTTTTCGCCCTGTGGCACCGACAAAAGCACCGGACTCCGATTAAGGCATTGATTTTCGTTAGCTTTATCTCTCGGCCGCGGCGAGCGCCCCCGCACGGCTTGTTCCGACGAGGACATCCGTGTTCAGACTTCCTTCATCAACTCATCAGGAAGACCGTCAGACATCTGCCGGAGGACGTCGGAATTAACCGCTTCTAAGGCGCTCCAGGCCGAACCTTGGGCCCTACCCATGGAGTGCGTTTCATGTCTGCGTCCATTCCTCCGCGGTCCGCGGCATCGGAAAACAGCAGGGCCGTCCGCAGGTCCCTGCGTCGCCGGCTGGGGAGGCGCTTCCGGCGCTTCGGCGGCGATGACAGGGGCAGCGTCGCCCTCATTTTCGCGCTTCTGATCCTTGCCCTCTGCCTGTTCGTCGGGGCCGCGGTCGATTTCGGCTCGGCGCTCCGCGCCAAGGCCGCCATGCAGGGCGCCAGCGATGCCGCCGTGCTCGCCGCGGCGATCCATCTCAAGACCGCTCCCAGCGACATCGCCACCGCGGAGACGAAAGCGCGGGCCGTCTATCTGGCCAATCGGGAGAGCGGAGGTTTTACGATCGACGGAGAGGACATCCGCTTCACGCTTACGCGCGAAAGCGATGGCGCGTTGATGGCGGAAGCCTTCGCGGAAGGCGCCGTCGCGACGCATTTCACGAAGGTCGTTCATATGAATAGCCTTCCCGTTTCTTCCTATTCGGCGGCGCGGATCGAGCGGATGAACGTCGAGATGGCACTCGTGCTCGACGTGACGCTTTCGATGCAAGGAAGCAAGCTCAGCACCCTGAAAACAGCGGCAACCGAACTTGTCAAAGAAGTGGTCTGGGACGACCAGAGCGTATGGCAGAGCCGAATTGCGCTTATCCCTTTTTCGTATTCCGTCAACACCTCAGATCTCCCCGGACCCATTTCAACAATCGCGCCGAGCCCTTCACATTCGTCGGACTGGAAACTGCAGCCGGGCTGCGTCTCCGAGCGCACCGACGCGAACCGCTTTAGCGACACCTTGGCAAGCGTGGGGCGCGTCTACTCGGGCAACACCACGTGCGCGGTCCCGAGGGCTCGCCCGCTGTCGAATAATATCAACACACTGAACGCCAACATTTCCGCGCTCGTGGCGCGCGGATCGACCGCGACGCATATCGGCGCGGCATGGGGCTATTATGCGCTGTCGCCGAACTGGGCGGGCCGGTTCGGCCACACCGTCAAACCGTATTCGGACAGAGACACGGCCAAGTATCTCGTCATCATGAGCGACGGCGAAAATACCATTCAGTATTGCGGACACGGGCGGCCCGATAGGAATTCCTCGATCGGCGTCTTGAACGGCGGCACGGACGACCGGAAAAAGGCGACGTGTACGGGGACGAGCGCAGACACACAATTGAGAGAGATTTGCACCGACGCCAAAAGACAGGGCATTGAAGTCATCACCGTCGGCTTCCAGGTGTCGAACCACGCCCGCACTTTGCTGACGCAATGCGCTTCCCCAAGCTCCTACTACAACGCCAATTCCAACGCCGCGCTGATTCAGGCGTTCAGGGATATTGCCTCCCGCGTGAACAAGCTGCACCTCTCTCACTAGCGATCTTCGACCGCGCGTTGCGCGTCGTCACAATCGCACCATATGCGCCAGGTCCGGGAGGATCTGGCGCATATTTTCGTTGGGTGGATGATCGGTCGCGTGGGATATGGCATTGTGGCCCGTGCGCGAGAGGCGGGCGCACTCCTTGATGAACCTCACGATACGACTGGCACTTCTTGCCGCCACTCTGGCATCGCCTGTGGTGACGGGCTGCACGGCATCGGGTCCGCAGGGAGCGGGCGATGCTGCCGTGATTTCGAGCGGTGCCGGCGGGGATGGCATGCGCCGCGAGCCGGTCGTCGCCGGGCGGCGTGCGCGCGTGTTCGTGATGGCCGGCTTCGACACCGACTGCCGAAGCCAGCCCGAACCCGCACTCACTGTGACGGTGCCGCCCGCCAAGGGGGACGTTTCGTTCCAGCCGGGGCAGCAGACCACAATCCGGACGAGCGCGACCGGCACCTGCACAGGCGCGACCGTGACGGGAACCGGCATCTATTACACGGCCCGCCCCGGCGAGACCGGACAAGATGCCTTCACCGTTTCGGCCGTCTCCTCCGCGGGCGGCGTGACGGAACGCTCGTTCACGGTGACCATCGTCGATTGACTGCGGACTTTCGCGACAGAGCTCATAGAGCGAAAGTCGCACGAAAGAGAGATTGTCCCTCCCCCTGCCCGGACCTTAGGGTGCTCTCCTCTCTCCGTGTGCCCGCAGCCACCCCTGTCGAACCGGGGTTGGCGGCCGCCGTCCTCCGCCCGCTCGCCAACCGGATCCCATGTCGAAAACATCGCCACGCACGCGCATCACCGTCCAGGAAGCCCTGCAGTTCCACGCCCAGGGCAAACCCGGCAAGCTCGAGATCACGCCCACCAAACCGCTCGTGACCCAGCGCGATCTTTCGCTCGCCTATTCGCCGGGGGTGGCCGCGCCGGTGGAGGCGATCGCGGAGAACCCGGCGCTCGCCTACGACTACACCAACAAGGGCAACATCGTGGCCGTCGTCTCGAACGGAACGGCCATCCTCGGGCTCGGCAATCTGGGTGCGCTCGCGGCCAAGCCCGTCATGGAGGGCAAGGGCGCGCTCTTCAAGCGCTTTGCCGACATCGACGCGCTGGACCTCCTGGTCGATACCGAGGACGTGGACGCCTTCATCAATGCGGTGCGCTATCTCGGGCCCAGCTTCGGCGGCATCAACCTCGAGGACATCAAGGCACCGGACTGCTTCATCATCGAGGAGCGGCTCAAGGAGCTGCTCGACATTCCGGTCTTTCACGACGACCAGCACGGCACGGCGATCATCGCGGCGGCGGGGCTGATCAACGCGCTCGAGCTTACGGGGCGCGACATCGCGCAGTGCCGGCTCGTGGTGAACGGGGCGGGCGCGGCCGGCATCGCGTGCCTCGATCTCGCGGCGGCACTGGGCGTTCGAAAAGACAACATCATCCTCTGCGACACCAAAGGCGTCATCTATCAAGGCCGCAAGGAGGGCATGAACCAATGGAAGTCGGCCTACGCGTCGAAGACCAAGGCCCGCACGCTGGCCGAGGCGCTCGCCGGCGCGGATGCGTTCTTCGGCCTCTCGGCCAAGGGCGCGGTGACGCCCGAGATGGTCGCCTCAATGGCAGAAAAGCCGATCATCTTCGCGATGGCCAACCCCGACCCCGAGATCACGCCGGAAGAGGTCGCGGCCGTCCGCGAGGACGCCATCGTCGCCACCGGACGATCGGACTATCCGAACCAGATCAACAATGTGCTCGGCTTCCCCTTCATCTTCCGCGGCGCGCTCGACGTGCAGGCCCGCACGATCAACGACGAGATGAAGATGGCGGCCGCGCACGCGCTGGCTGCGCTCGCGCGCGAGGATGTGCCGGACGCGGTGATGGCCGCGTTCCTCGGACGGCAGCCGACGTTCGGGCCCGAGTACATCATCCCGGCGCCGTTCGATCCGCGGCTCGTGACACGCGTGCCGCCCGCTGTCGCGCAGGCGGCGATGGAGTCGGGCGTCGCGCGCCGGCCCATCGTCGACATGGAAAGCTACGTCTCGCGGCTCAAAGGGCGGCTCGATCCCGTCTCGCACTGGCTGCAATCGATCTTCGACCGGGTGCGCGCAGAGCCCCGCCGCATCGTGTTCGCGGAGGGCGAGGAGCCGGCCGTGATCCGCGCCGCCAACAGCTACCTCCAGCTCGGGCTCGGTACGCCGATCCTGATCGGCACCGAGGAGATCGTCCGCCAGCACCTGCGGGACGCTGGCATCCGGCTCAGGCCGGAGATCGAGATCATCGACACGCGCCGCTCGCGCCATACGGAGGAGTTCGTCGCGTATCTCTATGCACGCCTGCAGCGGCGCGGCTATCTCAAGCGGGACTGCCTGCGCCTCGCCATGAACGAGCGCAACGTGTTTGCCGCTCTCCTCGTCGCGCACGGGCACGCGGACGGCATGGTCTCGGGCGTGACGCGCAACTGGACGAGTGTCTACCGGGACATCCGGCGTGTGATCGACCCGCAGCCCGACCGGCGCATCATCGGGGTCAGCCTCGCGATCTGCCGGGGGCGCGGCGTGCTCGTTGCCGACACCAGCGTGCACGACATGCCGACGGCCGAGCAACTCGCGGACATCGCCGTCGAAGCGGCCGATGCGGCGCGCAAGCTCGGGCTCGAACCGCGGGTGGCGCTGCTCGCCTACTCGACGTTCGGGCAGCCGCAGAGCGAGCGCTCCAGCCAGGTGCGGGACGCCGTCGCGCTTTTGGCGGCACGCGACGTCGATTTCGAGTTCGACGGCGACATGGCAGCCGACGTCGCGCTGTCGGACGATCTCATGAAGCTCTACCCCTTCTGCCGTCTCACGGGCCCTGCCAACGTGCTCGTGATGCCGGCGTTCCATGCCGCGTCGATCGCGACAAAGATGCTCAAGGAGCTCGGCGGAGCAACCGTGATCGGACCGCTTCTGGTCGGGCTCGCCAGCCCCGTGCAGATCTCGATGCTGGGGGCCAAGGACGCCGACATCGTGAACCTAGCGGCGCTTGCGGCGTATGACTTCGGCGGGTAGAGCGTTTTGCGATCCGATGGAATCGGATCGGACGCTCTAATTCTTTGATGAGACCTATGATTCACGCTTCGGACTGATAGGGTCCGAAGCGATCATGGTCTAGGCTCCAAACCCAATCAGGCCGCCGTCGCGGAGGATGACGAGACGCATGCACGCACATTCTCATTCCCACGGAGCGCATTCCCACGGGGGCGGCCATCATCACCACGGCCATGGTGCGGGCGCGAGCGAGCGACGCATCGGGTTCGCCGCGCTGCTCACCGGCGCGTTCATGGTGGCAGAGTTCGCGGGCGGCCTCATCTCGGGCTCGCTGGCGCTGATCGCGGATGCCGGGCACATGCTGACGGACTTCGCGGGGCTCACGCTCGCCTGGCTCGGCTTTCGCGTGGCGCGCCGTCCCGCGGACCCGAAGCGGTCCTACGGTTACGGCCGCTTCGGCGTGCTCGTCGCCTACACCAACGGCCTCGCCCTGTTCGCCATTGCGATCTGGATCGTGGTGGAGGCCTGGCACCGGCTGCAGGCTCCCGGCGAAATCCTGGGCGGCGTAATGCTCGCCGTCGCGATCGGCGGGCTTCTCGTCAACCTCCTCGCGTTCTGGCTTCTGCACGGGGGCGACGGCGAGAACCTCAACGTGCGGGCGGCGAGGTTGCATGTGCTCGGCGACCTTCTGGGATCGCTCGCCGCGCTCGGGGCGGCGGTCGTCATTCTCGCCACCGGGTGGACGCCGATCGACCCGATCCTGTCGGTGCTGGTCTCGCTTCTCATTCTGGGATCCGCGTACCGCATCGTCCGCGAAAGCGGGCACATCCTGCTCGAGGGCACGCCCGCGCATCTCGACCCGAAGGAGATCGCCCGCGACCTCAAGAGTGCCGTGCCCGGTGTGATCGACGTGCATCACATCCATGCCTGGTCGCTGACGCAGGACCGCCCGCTGGTGACGCTCAACGCGCGCGTGAGCGAGGAGCGTCCCGCAGGCGAGATCACGGCTGAGATCAAGGCGCGGCTGAAATCCAAGTTCGCCGTCGATCACGCGACGGTGGAGATCGAACCGGCCGGCGGGACGGACATGTCGCCGAGCGCCTGAGACCGCCCCGCCCTCCCCTTACGGGTGCCTCAGTGAGGTTCCTTATTGCGTGGCGATCCGGACCCTGGCCATACTGGTCCGCTGTCAAACAAGGTGCCGTGTGCGGGGTTAAGATCATGACAGACAAGGGGGGTTTGACGCGCCGAAACGCGCTCAAACTCGGGATCGCCGGCGCGGCGGGGGCGGCCGGCCTGGATGCCGTCGTGGCACAGACGACGCGCAAGGCCGCGCCCGTGCAAGACCGGACGCGGCCCAACATCCTGTTCCTCCTCGTCGACGAGCAGCGCTATCCCACGGTCTACGAAAGCTCGGCTCTCAAGGACTTCCGCGCCACGCACCTGCCGGCTCAGGCCAACCTCGCGAAGAGAGGCATCAGCTTCGAGCGTCACTACACGGCCTCCGTGGCGTGCGTCCCGAGCCGCGCCTCGCTCTGCACGGGGCACTATCCGTCGCTCCATGGGGCTGCAAATACCGACGGAGGGGCGAAATCTGCCCACGACCCCGGCATGAGCTGGCTTAGTCCCGGCTCGGTGCCGACCATCGGCCATTACCTCCGGGCCGCAGGCTACCGTACGTTCTGGAAGGGCAAGTGGCGCGTGACGGACGGCGACCTCAAGGTGCCGGGCACGGACCGCTCGATCACGAGCTACGACGAGACCGGCTTCGCCGACACGAGCAAGGTCGAAGCCTATCTCCGGGCCAACACGCTCGACCCGTTCGGGTTCGAAGGGTGGGTCGGGCCCGAGCCGTTCGGCGCCAATCCGCTCAAGACGGGTTCGGCCGTGCCGGAGGGACAGCAGGGGCGGGATGCGGCGATCTCGGATCAGGTCGTCCGGCTGATCAGCGAGCTCGATGCCTCCGACGACACCACCCCGTGGTTCGTGATGGCCTCGTTCGCCAACCCGCACGACATCGCGCTGTGGGGCTACGTCTCGAACCTCGCGGCGGAAAACCAGCAGCGCTACGATTTCAGCGTTCCGGACTTCGTGCCCGAAGAGCCGTTCGACCGCAGCCTGTTTGGGCGGACACGGACCGAGCGGCTGGACGACAAGCCCTCGTGCCAGAAATCCTATCGGGATGCCTACAGCCAGTTCCTGCAGCCGTCGCTTGCGGGGCGCCCCTACACGCGTGCGTACTATCGGTTCCATGCGGACGTGGACCGCCGCATCGGGGAGGTGATGACCGCGCTCGAACGCTCGTCCTTCTCGAAGACCACCATCGTGGTGTTCACCTCGGACCACGGCCATCTGCTCGGCGCCCACGGCGGGATGCATCAGAAGTGGTACACGGCCTACGAGGAAGCGCTGCGCGTGCCGTTCACGGTCGTGCTGCCGAACCAATGGCAGGCGCGCTCCATCGCGATGCCGACGAGCCACATCGACATCGCGCCGACGCTCATCGGGCTTGCCGGGCTCGACAGGGAGGCGCTGCGCGAGGAGATTGCACCGGGCTTCACGGACGCACTGCCCCTCGTCGGCCGCGACCTCTCGCCTCTGCTGAGGGGCGAAGCCAAGGTCGATACGCTCGCGGCGCCCATCTACTTCATGAGCGACGACGACCCGAGCCGCGGCTCCGACGAGCAGAACGTCATCGGGATCGCGCCGAACTCCGTCACCCAGCCCAACCATATCGAGACGGTCATCACCGAAATCGACGGGGAGATCTGGAAGTATTCCCGCTACTTCGATCATCCCCGCTACTGGAGCCATCCGGGAACGCCGGGCGGCGATGGGGTGCGCGACGTCGTGCTCGTCGCGAAGATGCAGGACGGCGCAGCAGAGGACGCGCCCCGGCGCGTCTTCGAGGAGCAGGTCAAAATTGCGCCAGCCGCGACCGAGTACGAGATGTACAATGTGTCGGCCGATCCGATGGAGCTCGAAAACCTCGCGGGCCGGGCGACTCAGAAAGAGCGGGAGGCGTTGTTGCGCCGGCTGCTCGACGAAGAGTGCACGCAGAAGCGGCTGGTGCCGCAAAGCGGCGTCGTGCCGGGCGAGGTCGGCTGCGGCAAGGTGTGATGCGCCGTCGGATCGGAGGCATTTTCCCGATGCGCGCCGTTTCGCAGATCTTTCGCGATGCGCGGCTTCTACCTAAGTAATCGCTTCAGGCGCACGCCCGGGCCTTCCGCTCCATCGGGAAGAAACTGTGCGCCCGCTTCCTCGAATGCCTCGACCAACAGGTCTTCCGTGCTCTGGTGCAGAGCATGACGATGGCACTCGAAATCCTTGATCGTGCTGCGCGACACGCCGGCTGCGGCCGCTAGCCGCTCCTGCGTCCAATTCAACAGACCGCGGGCGGCCCGACATTGCTCCGGAAGGAGAGGCATGATTTATATCCTTGCCCCGCGTTGCCGAAGTCAACCATATTGGGTGACATCGAGCAATCACTTCCTGATTTCCCCTGAGGAGAGTTGCGCCGGATGCCGGGCGAGACATCGCTATTCTTGACTATTGCGCTCCCATTCGTGGGCAGCCTGCTTGCGACTCTCCTGCCCGCCAATGCCCGTAACGCCGAAGCCTGGCTCGCCGGCACCTTCGCGCTTCTCATCCTGCTGGTCGTGGCCGCGTCCTATCCGGGCGTGACCGACGGGCGCGTGCTGCGCGCGACCATCGAGTGGGTCCCGACGCTCGGGCTCAACCTTTCGCTCCGGATGGACGGGTTCGCGTGGATGTTCGCGATGCTGATCAGCGGCATCGGCTTTCTCGTGGTTCTTTATGCGCGCTATTACATGTCGCCGAAGGATCCGATCCGGCGCTTCTATTCGCTGTTCCTGGCATTCATGGGCGCGATGCTCGGCATCGTGCTCTCGGGCAACCTGATCCTGATGGTCGTGTTCTGGGAGCTGACGAGCATCGTCTCGTTCCTCCTCATCGGCTACTGGTACCACACGGTGGCGGCGCGCGACGGCGCGCGCATGGCGCTCACGATCACCGCGATCGGCGGGCTCGCGCTGCTCGGCGGCGTCTTGATCATCGGGCACATCGTCGGCAG
>ERZ869909.1560-NODE-1560-length-18147-cov-4.080576_pt1 | contig 18147 bp, 20 predicted proteins | sample MGYA00520892_ERZ869909 | MGnify/ENA primary metagenome ERZ869909 (study PRJEB32215, sample SAMEA104723947) | bioreactor metagenome | biome: bioreactor; feature: anaerobic bioreactor; material: water | place: China | collected 2015-03-12 ...
AGCGGGATGGCAAAGGTACGGGCAGCCACGACAATTTTTCCGCGCAACAGGGCGAAACGCCATCAAGAACCGGGCAAATGCGGCCGCGTTGAGGGCCGCTTTTACCACTGCGCTGGCTCCGACATCCCCCGAACCGGGGTGGCCACGGAAGCCGGCTGCCTGCTCGCCCGGCATGGCCATCGAGACACCCTCAACCCGGTCACTTGATCAGGATCAACAGACGATGCTCAGGCTCAACATACAGTCTGCTTACTCTCAATCAGCGCACGAAAAGGAGTGCCGCCATGAAAGTGAAAGACGCGATGCATCGGAGCGTGAACTGGAAAACGCCCGACACGAAACTTGCCGATATCGCCCGGCTGATGAAGCAGGAGGATATCGGCGCGGTGCCCGTAGGCGAGAACGACCGTCTGGTAGGCATGGTTACTGACCGGGACATGGTCGTCCGCGGTCTGACCGATGGGGCCGATCTGACCAGGATGACCGCTCGTGACGTCATGACCAAGGGCATTGTGTACTGCATGGAGGACGATCCGGTCGACAAGGCAGCCCGGCTGATGAGCGAGAAGCAGATACGCAGGCTTCCCGTCCTGAACAGCAAGAAGAGAATGGTCGGCATGCTCAGCCTGGGCGACACCTCCGCGGCAGCTCCGCGTGACGTGGTATGCGAAGTCGTCCAGTCAGTCGCATCACATCATTAGGGGCCAAACCCTGACCGGGTATGGACACCGGCTGAAACCGGCGCGGCATTGATCGGTGAGCATGCAAGTGCTGTTCCCCAGGACGGGAGCAGCAAAGGCGGCATGTTTTCCCGGCGGCGCCCAAACGGAACGGCCCTTCATACATTGGTAAATATTCATGCGCGCTCTGTCAGCCGCGAACAGACGTGCATGGCCCGTCCCTGTTAACCTTCAAGCTCACAATGATTTTCGAGGTGAGAGGTTAAGATGTCCGGCCGGGAAGCCTTGCCTGCCGCGTGTCAGCTGTGCCGGCATTCAGATAACTTAATGCCGGCCATACCGGGAGGCGGCCATGATCCGCTCGTCGCGGCGCGCCCCCCGATTGATGTCCTGCGTGCTTTGCTTCCCGCGTCAGCAAAAAAATATGGGGCTGAGCAGAATATTCTGCTGGAGGGAGACGTCCATTATCAGGTCGTCGGGATTGTCTCTGGCGTGGCACGTTGCTTTCAGATCAGTGCAACGGGACGACGCCATATCGGCCGCTTCGCTGGTGCCGGGTCCGTCATCGGCCTTGATCTGAACGCCGTCTGCCGCTTTTCCGCCGAAGCGATTACCAACTGCGAGGCCGTTGTGTTCAAAATGACCTCGGTCAAATACGCACTGGAGAGTTCCGGGCTGATCCGCCGTGCGATCATACAGGCGCTAACAGACGAACTCGCACAGAAGGAGCGCGCTGCGTTCCGGCTGGCCCGGCTGAATGCTGATCAGAAAGTCGCCGATTTTCTTCTTGAGATCAGCGAGGAGGCGAACCGCAAAGAGGTGGTGCTCGATATGCCTCGCAACGACCTCGCCGACCATCTGGGTATAACGCTGGAGACCGTGAGCCGGTCGCTCCACAAACTCCAGCGCATGGGACTGCTTCACTTCAATGACACGCGCAGGCTCACACTTACGGCTGGTCAGGCTCTTCGCGATTTCATGAACCGTGATACTTCGGAGGCTTCACACTGGCACCCGTCGGCTAGCCAGCCTGAATCGCGCCTGCACAACGTCCCGGCCGGGTTACGATCGAAAACGCCGGCCTGAATGGTGCCCTGCCCATAGTGGGGCGTGCCTTTCATTGCCAGACAGGTGAAGAGGGAGCGCACGGTGCCGCTGCCCCTGAAAATGCGGTATGGTCCAGCGGCAAGCTGCGTAAATAACCGGGATGGTGAGTTTCCGTTATTCGTGAATACTCAACCGGGAGGTGCGCCAACGCCGCAATGTCGGCCGCACCGATCTGCACATCACGTTTTGGAGGTTATGACCAGACATGGCTGCCTTCATGAACTCATTTCGCTGTCACCAGTCAATAATTGCTCATGCCGCCGCCAGACCAACCCGTTACCAACAGAATTCTGGCTGCGCTGCCGGCTTCGACGCTGGATGCCCTCCGGCCCGAGTTGAAACCTGTCAGGCTGTCACGCGGCACAGTGATCAATGAGTTTGGATCCCGGATCGATCACATCTTCTTCATTGCGCGCGGCCTGGTCTCTCTTGTGAAAACGATGGCCGACGGACGAATGGTGGAGATCGGCGCTATCGGCCCGGAAGGTGTTACCGGCGTAAACGCCCTGTTCGACATCGGCACTGCGCTTATCGATACTGTCGTCCAGTTGCCCGGCGAAGCCCATCGGATACCGGTTTCCAGATTGCTTGCCCTGATGAAAGTGCATCCTTCCATCCACGGGCTTCTCGAAGCCTGTGTGCATACAGCTCTCAACCAGATCACCCACACTGCGGCCTGCAACCGGCTTCACACATCGGAAGAACGCTGCTGCCGATGGCTCCTCATGTGTAATGATGCGGCCCTGTCCGATGAGTTCCAGCTCACACAGGAGTTCCTGTCGGTGATGCTCGGAGTGCGCCGGGTCAGTGTCACCCATATTGCTGGCGATCTGCAGAGAGCCGGCATCATCCGCTATCATCGCGGCACGATGACCATCGTCGATCGCGAGGCGCTCGAACGCCGGGCCTGCGAGTGTTACGACGCCGTCAGATCGGCTTACGAGGACATGCTCGTCCGAAAGGCTCCATCAGGCTTGTGAGCCTCCCGTTCTCCCTGAGCTCCGGCAGCGGCGCCACTGATCGTGTAAACTTCCTGCAAAAAGCGGCACCCTCGCAGGTTGACCTGCATCAAATGCCTCCCCCGCGGAGACCGATAGGCTCATCGGCCGGCTGATATCCTTCAGACCGGTTTGAAGAGAAAGGTTTTGGCATGCTTACGAAGTCTCTGCTGGCGCTCAGCGTTGCGGCGATGTGGATGGCGCCCCTCGCCCATGCGCAGACCCAAGCTCTCTCCTGTGAAGAAGAGATCATTACGATCCGGACCATCATGGAAGGCCGCGAGAACGACACGCGCATGCCGCACGCGCGCTCCCACGTGGACGTGGCCGAAATCTACCGCGTGGCGGGCGATGAGGCGGAGTGCCTGAACGCCCTGCACCGGGCCATGGCAGCATTGGAGCAAGCCGATCAAACCCGCGCTGCCGGCCTGTCACTTACGCCGACGCAACAACACGCGCTCATGAATAGCTGGAGCGTAAGCACGTCCTGGATCGGACGTGGCGTGTACGACCGTACAACCCACCGGCTCGGGGAAGTGACGGACGTCGTCGTATCACGCGCTCTGGGCCATCAGGCTTTCGCGATCGTGGAGTTCGGGGGCGTTCTTGGTATTGGGTCCCACAAAGTGGCTATCCCGGTGTCGGCGTTTCGCCATGCGGATAACCGGCTGCATCTTGATACAGCCTCTCAGGAAACCCTTCGCGAACTGCCGCGATATGACCATTCAAGCCAGTGACGGCGTGACCGGATCAGGCCGCAGGCCCGTCTGATGAAAAAAGGAGTGCCAGATCTTTCATTCAGATGGGTTCGCGGCCCCAACCAACAAGCCCGATTTGATCAGTGTCAATGACCCGCGGTCGGAGCGACGTTAGCCTTGCACTCCAGAGAAGCGACGCCCAGGGTCTCCGGAATGGCCGGAGGCTGCGCCGCCGGGAGGATTGCCATGCGCCGGATACTGATGGCCTACGCCACGACGGAAGGTCAGACCCGCAAGATCGCGCAAGCTGTGGCAGACAGCGTCAAACGGCTCGGCGAAGAGGCGGTGCTCGTCGACCTGGCGGCGGTGCCGAAAGCCCTCGACCCGGCAGAATTTGATGCCGTGTTCGTCGCCGCATCCCTCCACGCTGGACGGTATCAATCCGCCGCGCGCCATTTTGTGAAGTCTAATGCTGACAAACTCGCTGCGCGCCCAACTGCCTTCATTTCTGTCTCCTTGAGCGCTGCCGCCGGAGAGCACTCCGATGCTGAAAGCGCCGAGGCATGCACCAGAAAATTCTTGCATGAAGCCGGTTGGACACCCAAGGCAATACATCAGGCAGCCGGAGCATTGCGGTTCACACAATACGATTTCTTCAAAAGATGGATCATGAAGCAGATCGCCAAATCACAAGGCCATGCCGCGTCCGGGGACGATGTCGAATTCACCGACTGGCAGGCGCTGGAGACATTCGTGAACCACTTCCTGCGTGCCGATTCACCGCAAGCGGGGCACGCGAAGCGCAGCCGCAGAACAGCCACCTTGGCACGCTCCCATGACTGACCATACGGCCCTCGTAGGCCACGCTCTCTTCGTCAATGCCAGAACGGCTTCATGCCGATAACTACGTCGTACGTGCCGGCGGCCTCTTCCAGCCATTCTCGACGCTGCACCTCGTCATACTCCCGCCTGGTAGCCACCTCCGCGAGGCCGGCCGCCTTGAGAGCGTCTGGCCCGGCGGCAAGATCATTCAGACGCCCCAGCTGGTCCTGGAGTGTGTTGAGTGACCTGATGAAGCGCTGGGCTCGCTTGCGTTTCTTCCGCCCGGGGAAGAGTGAAACGAAGAAATCGGCAGAATGGCGTAGCTTTCTGGCGTCCTTGCGGAGCTCGTGACGCGCGCCGTGGTCCAGATCGACGAGGCGTTTACCCCTCTTGCGGACCTTTCGTCGGTAGCGATTCAGTGTCTCCACGGCGAAGTCACGAACATCATGCAATGGAGCAACATTCCCCCTAGCATCGCCGTTCTCGAGAACCATCCACGCGCAAAGATCAAGCATGACGGCACGGGCGCGCGCCGATCCCAGATCGTTGGCAGCCTTGAGATATCCGGCATCGAGCGCTTTGTTCAGCCGACGCCGGTCAGCGTCATCGAGATCATTGCCTGCCGCGATGACATCAAGGTCGCGTACCGGTCCGAGGACATTCGCCAGCCACTTTACCTCGGATGCAAGACGCTTGAACTCAGCATCCGTAAAGTAGCGCCCAAAGACCGAGAACGCTGACCGAAGCCGGCGCAGGCCAACGCGTGCCTGATGCAGGGCCTCCGGATGGGGCCGGCCGATCAGGGGTTCGTTAAGGCGAAACTGTCTGATGCAGGACTGGGCAATCACTTTGAACGCGGCGGCATGGGTGCAGGCTTCTGGAAGCACGACCGCCTCATCCTTCCAGTGCGATGCAAGCGGGCCGATCAGCCGGAACCCACGTTCCGGCTTGTCGAGCACACCGATCCGCACAGCGGCAACCGCATCAATGCACCGGGCCAGCGTGAACAGTGCTACTGGCTTTCCTGCCTTCAGTTCCAGCTCCAGTTCGCAGATATCGCTCCGCCGCTCTCCAGCTATTATTTCGCCGGTATCAATCGCGGCTTCGATCTGCGATTTTTCCCACTTTACGTCCCAGACCAGCCGCTCCACCCGAACCTCGAAGGCGGGTGCAACGTCGTGCCAATAGTCCGCAAGCAGCGCTTTCAGTTCTGCCGTCTCGTCTGGAATGGGCCAGTCACATGTGACGGGTCGTTCCCATTCGGTCCGGACGAACACGCCCGCGGCGCCTGATCCGGCAGCTTTGACTGTCTGTATGCGCTTGCCGCCTGAGTGCCTGATCCGCAGCGTGACCCCTGCCCGCCACAAGTGCCGCTTTGGCGTGTCGAAGTAGACCGTCCGCAGGTGAAGACGGCGCGGCGCGCCCGGCAGGATAGCTGATTGCACAAGCGCCGCGCGGTCATCGGACGCAAGCTCAAGTTTGAGTTCTGTCTCGTTATTCATGGCCGATGACATGTTCAACGCAAAATCATCCCTCGAGCGCTGGCAGCTACGCCTTGATCTGCATCATGGCTGCTGCGCGTGCCGGGCGCCATGATGCCCGGGTGAACGGCACCAACAGCCGATCAGACAGGATGGAGAAACAAAAATGGACAAGGATGTTGAAGTGCGTGATGACGTGCTCGCCGAACTGGCGTTTGAGCCGAGTCTTGACGAGGCCGCCGTTGGCGTAAGTGTCCATGACGGCATTGTCACCTTGAGCGGTCATGTAAAAAGCTACGCGGAGCGCAACTCTGCCGAGGCCGCGACCCGGCGTGTCAAAGGCGTTCGCGGCCTGGTGCAGAAGCTGGAGGTCCGGCTTCCCGCCGACATCGTCCATGACGACGAGGAGATCGCGCGCCGTGCGGCGAACTATCTGCAATGGAGCGTCTACCCCCGCCTTGAGGATCTCAAGATCAAGGTGGAGAACGGCCGGGTCACGCTGGATGGGCGGGCTGACCGCTATGCACAGCGGATGGATGCTGAACGCCTGATCCAGAACCTCTCCGGCGTAACGGGCGTGGTCAATCGCATTGCCGTCAAACCCGCTGCGGCCAAGGCCCCTCTGGTCCGGGCGGAAATCGAAAAGGCGTTCAAACGCAATGCAGAGCTTGAAAGCTCGAACATTTCAATTTCTGTCGAGGGCGGCAAGGTCCGGCTCGACGGCAAGGTGAAGGCCTATTTCGAGCGCGCGCTGGCTGAACGTGCGGCCTGGTCGACGCCCGGTGTAACGGCGGTCGAGGACCGGCTGAACGTCGGCGCGTGACCCCGGGGGAGATCCCGGAGTGCTCGCCACCCCTCGCTCCGGGATCACCCGCCCGACAGATAGAAGGCGGACGTCCCTCCTGCCAGCCCAGCGGCGCCGCCCAGGCTTGTGACAAGGCCGGCGGTCCGGCCTGCGATCACGTTGCTGATGACGGTCTTGACGACCGTATTCACCGCCACTGCAACCAGTATCGCCGCCGCAGCGGTTCGCGGTGCCATTACCGCCGCATCAATCCTCGCCATCGCCAGCGTGACCGCGTCCACATCCGCCAGCCCCGACAGCGCTGCGACAGCGAACGCCGCCGCAGCGCCAGAGTATTCCCGCGCGAGCACGGCAGCGAGGGATATCACGGCAATGAGAGCCGCCATACGGATTGCCGCAACTGCGTCGAGGGGATTATTTACCGTCACATCTGCCCCAGCCCCATCGCGCGACAGGACAAGAACAACCCCGCCGACGGCGGCCATTGCCAGCCCGCCAGCGGCAAGCGGCATCAGCAGCCAGAGCGCGAGTGAGGGATTCAAGATTGTTGCGACAAGCCCGACGCGAATAACCATCACCACGCCCGCCAGAAGAATTCCCGCGCCTGCGATCCGGGACGCAGCCGGCCGCGACCGGGCCAGCCGGGCAAGGCTCAGCGTGGTTGCGGTGGAAGAAGCCAGCCCGCCCGCCAGCGCGGTCAGCACAAGCCCGGTCCGCTCTCCGAACAAACGTATCGCAACGTAGCCGCCAAAAGAGATTGCCGCGATCAGGATCGCAAGCAGCCATATCTCGAAGGGGTTGACCGCCCCCCACGGATCGATCGCGCGGTCAGGCAAGACAGGTAATAGCAGGCAGGTCATCGCCAGCAGTACCAGCACCGCGCGGATTTCCTCCCAACGTAGCGATGCCACCCAGCGATGCAGGGGATCGCGCAGCGCCAACAGCACCGTCATCGCGACCGCAGCTGCAGCTGCAGCGCGCAGGTCCCCGGCGACGGCCAGCCCGCCAAGCGCGAAGGTCGCCAATCCAGCAATAGCCGAGGTTGCCGAGACATCCTTGTCCGCCCGCGCTTCCATCCAGTGGAAGGCACCGAACACGGCGGCAAAACCGATGAAGACAGCCGCAAACACCAGACCGCCCAGCGATCCGGCCAGGGCTGCCGCCACGCCGCCGCTCAATCCGGCGATGGCGAACGTGCGAAAACCGGCTGCCCGGCCCCGGTCAGCCTCGTTACGCAGCTTCCAGCCCCGCTCCAGCCCTGCCAGAAGACCGATTCCCAAAGCCACGGCCAGACGCGCCAGCAGCTCTACTGGTTCGCCGGGCGGATCCGGAATCATTGGTGTGCTCCGCCCTGCTGAGGCAGGCCGGACGCGTTCAGCCTAGAACCAGTGAACCACAAGCGCCGCGCCTCCTGAGGCAGCAACCATGCGCCTGGCCGAGCTCTTCCGCAAGAAAGGGTTTTTACCCGGCCGGCTTGCACAAAAAGCCGGTGGCCGACCTGCGGCGCCCCTAGTCAACCGGGGGGCATATTTCAAAACTGATGAGGAGCGGAGGGTCTTGGGTCAGCACCCTCAGACGCAAGCTGCCTCACCCCTTGCGCATCAGGATCATTTTCTCGTGCGTCATGATCATTACCGCAGAAGCGTCGAGATGATTGGCTGCGTGCATCGCCACAAAAATTCGGAGTCCAATACTCGTTGGAACCCTCGGCTAAGATAAAGAAAGTGTCCGTATTGGACGTGAATCAGGTTTTTTTTGATCGACCAACACAAATTACCGATTTTATTAGAAAAATTCAATCAATTCATAGAGATACTATACTTATCTAATGAATTCCTTCCCATTGGCGAGTCAATGCTGAGGTTACGACTGTAAATTTGCGATCTGAAACAATCATTTTGAGGCTTCCAACATTTTTCGTATCCCATGACCTTCAACGCTGGACAACTGTCTTTCAGACGGCCGAATTCTGGTGGCTATAGCTCGTCGGCCGCATCTACGGCTCCGGCCATCTCGGCGCGAATCCACGCAGCGAGCGCGCCGGCCGCCTCTGACTGCCGGCGGCCGCGCGCGAAGGCGAGCCAGTAGCTTTCTCCGCCGGCCATGTCGCCATCTGCAAAGGCGCTGACCAGACGGCCATCACTTACCGCATTGGCGGCCAGCAGCTTGCGGCCTAGCACCAGTCCTGCGCCCGCCTCTGCCAGAGCCATGGCCGGGCCTGCCCCGTCCGTGATGAAGGCCGGCTCCACGGCGATGCCGTAGGCGCCGCGCCGCGCCAGCCATTCCGTCCAGCCAAGCGGTATACTGGTATCGGCAATGAGAGGCAGGGTTTCGAGATCGGCCGGCGTGCGGATCTGGCGGGCGAGCGCCGGTGCCGCCAGCGGGCTCAGCGTCTCGCGCAGCAGGAGCTGGCTGTCCTGCCCCGTGGGGGCATCGGCGCTGCGCAGAACCGCAAGGTCTGCCCCTTCGTCCAGCGCGGTGAGCGGATCGCGGGTGATGATCTCCAGGCCGGGGGCAGAGCTGCGGGCTGCAAGACGCGGAGCGAGCCAGAGGCTTGCCATGTCGAACGGCAGAGCCAGCACGATGCGCGCCGCACCCGCATGCTCGCGCATGGCCGCACTCGCCTCCCCCATCAGCTCGAACGCCCGGCTCAGCCGGTCCAACGCCGCACCGCCCCGTTCCGTCAGGCGCAAGGACCGCCCCTCACGCTCGAACAGGGCAGAACCGATCAGCGCTTCAAGCTGGCGGACCTGCTGGCCGATGGCCGCGGGCGTCACGTTCAGCTCTCCAGCTGCGGCAGCAAAACTGCCGCGGCGGGCAGCGGCCTCGAAGGCACGCAGGGCATTGAGCGGAGGCAGAGCGGCCATGGCAAACCAACAAAAGAAAATCTATCCGATAGAGGCAGAATAACTGATTGGAGAAAACAATCCATAGCGCTTTAGGCTGGTCATCCAGATCTGAAGGACCCCGCCTTATGGACCAGTTCCTGCCTGCCATTCCCTTGAAGGGCGCCCGCGTCATCGTCATCGGTGATGGCGAGGCGGCCCGTGCCAAATTACGCCTGTTTGCCAGCGCGCCTAGCGAGCTGGTCTGGCGCCCGGCGGTCAAGACCATCAATCCTCCCCCGGCTATTGATGGAGAAACCGGAGCCCGTATCCTCCCGGGCAGGTTCGTGCCGCCGGGCGCCTTTTCCGGCGCGAAATTCGTGTTCATCGCGCTGGATGACGAAGCCCGAGCCGCCCGCCTTGCCGCGCGGGCACGCCGGGCAGGCGCTCTGGTCAATGTGGTCGATAATCTGCCGCTGTGCGATTTCTACACGCCCGCCATCGTGGACCGGGGGCCGGTGACTATTGCGCTCTCCACCGGCGGGGCTGCGCCTGTTCTGGTGCGTGATATACGATCGGCTCTGGAAGGGCTGGTCGCGCCCGGCGTGGGTCTGCTGGCCCGCAGCGCCAACGCCTTGCGTGATACGGTGCGTGACGCACTGCCAACGGTCGATGATCGCCGCCGCTTCTGGGAAAGCGCCCTGCGCGGCGAAGCGGCAGCGCGTGCCGATGCGGGCGATGGCCCCGGCACCTCGCGCGCCCTGATCCGCACGCTGGACCGCTTCCGCGACGGCAAGGCCGAGCCGGGCAGGGTCTTTCTCGTGGGCGCCGGGCCGGGTGATCCTGAACTCCTGACGCTGAAAGCGGTACGCGTGCTGCGCGACGCCGATGTGATCGTGCATGACCGGCTGGTGCCCGAAGCGATATTGCAGCGCGCGCGCCGCGATGCGCGCCGCATCGATGTGGGCAAGCGCCGGGGCCATCACTCCGTGCCGCAGGAGCGCATTGGCGAAATCCTCATCGAGGAGGCCCGCAAGGGTCTGCGCGTGGTGCGCCTGAAGGGCGGCGACAGCTTCATCTTTGGACGCGGCGGCGAGGAGGCCGAGGCCGTGCGCGCTGCGGGTATCGAGGTAGAGGTGGTGCCGGGTATTTCAGCCGCCCTCGCCTGCGCCGCGTCGGCTCAAATCCCCCTCACCCACCGCGAAGCGGCTCAGGCCGTCACCTTCGTCACCGGCCAGCCCAAGGCGGACGGGCCAGAGCTGGATTATCAGAGCCTTGCCAGCGCCCGCCATACCCTCGTTGTCTATATGGGCGTGGCCACTGCCGCCGTTCTTAGCGCGAAGCTGATCGCGGCGGGGCGCAGCGGCGATACGCCGGTGGCCATTATCGAGAATGGCTCTCTGCCGGAAGAGCGCAGTGTGTCCGGCAGGCTGTCAGACCTTCCCGCCCTGATCGAAGCACATGAGATCAAGGGCCCGGCCGTGATCGTCATTGGCGAGGTGGTTGCGCGCGCGCCGGAAATGATCTCCGGCCTTGCCCGTCAGGCTGAGCTGGAGGCGGCGGCATGAGAGCGATCACCGCAAACCGGCTGACCGATGGCCATGTCGTCTACCGCCGCGCCGACGGCATCTGGACGCCCTCGCTGATCGAGGCGGAACGCTTTGGCGATGAGAAGGCCGCCGAACCGGCGCTGAACGCGGCGCTGCGCGATATCCTGACCGTGGTCGCGCCTTACCTCATCGAGCTCGACGGTGAGCAACCGGGCGGGCGCAAGCATGTGCGCGAGGCGATCCGGCTGAAAGGCCCCACCACCGGCACCAGCCTGCTCTACGCCGGGGAGCGCTAGGCCGATGTATCGTTATGACGAGATCGACCGGTCGATAGTCACAGAGCGCGTGGAGGAGTTCCGCGAGCAGGTAGGCGCGCGTCTCTCTGGCGCCCTGAGCGAGGACCAGTTCAAGCCCTTGCGCCTGATGAACGGGGTCTATCTGCAACTGCACGCCTACATGCTGCGCGTGGCCATCCCCTATGGCACGCTGGATGCGCGCCAGATGCGGGTTCTGGCCCATATCGCGCGCCATTACGACAAGGGCTATGGCCATTTCACCACGCGCCAGAACATCCAGTATAACTGGCCGGCGCTGGTCGATATTCCTGAGATATTAGAGCAGCTTGCCGATGTGGAGATGCACGCCATCCAGACATCGGGCAATTGCATCCGCAACACCACGACCGACCCGTTTGCCGGTGCAGCACAGGACGAGGTGGAAGACCCGCGCCCCTGGTGCGAGCTGATCCGGCAATGGTCCACCTTCCACCCCGAATTCACCTTCCTGCCGCGCAAGTTCAAGATCGCGGTGACGGGCTCTGACGCCGACCGCGCCGCCATTGGCGTCCACGATATCGGGCTGAAACTGGTGAAGAACGAGGCGGGTGAGACCGGGTTCGAGGTGCATGCAGGCGGCGGTCAGGGCCGCACGCCGCGCGTGGCGGTAAAGCTGCGTGACTTCCTGCCGAAGGGCGAGCTGCTGGCCTATCTGACCGCAATCATGCGCGTCTACAATCTCGCCGGGCAGCGCGACAATATCTACAAGGCCCGCATCAAGATCCTCGTGGAAACCATGGGCGCGCAGGCGTTCACGGCCGAAGTGGAAGCGATGTACCGCCAGCTGCGCGGGCGTGATCTCGCCGTGCCGGCCGAGGAGGCTGCGCGCATTACCAGCTTCTTCCCCGAGCCTTCCCCTGTGGACCGGCCTGAAGGGGTGAGCGATGCGCCGGGCTTTGCCCGCTGGCGGGCCATCAATGTGAAGCCGCACAAAGTACCGGGCCGGGCCATCGTAGTGATCTCCTTGAAACCCCGCGCCGGTTCGCCGGGCGATGCCACTGCTGAACAGATGGATGCCGTCGCCTTCCTGGCCGAGCGCTATGCGGATGGCGAAATCCGCGTCACCAAGGAGCAGAATCTCGTCATCCCCCATGCCGTCGCGGCGCACCTGCCCGCGATTTATGAGGGTCTGCGCGAGGCCGGGCTTTCCACCGCCAATGCCGGGCTGGCCAGCGATATCGTGACCTGCCCGGGGCTGGACTATTGCAGCCTGGCCAATGCGCGCTCCATCCCGGTGGCGCAGGCCCTGTCAGCAGCCCTGATCGACCGGGGGCTGGATGAGGATACGCAAGACCTCACCATCAAGATTTCCGGCTGCATCAATGCGTGCGGCCATCACCATATCGCCAATATCGGCCTGCTGGGCGTCGATAAGAAGGGCGATGAGGTCTACCAGCTGACGCTGGGCGGCGTGGCCGATAATGGCGCGGCGATCGGCAAGATACTCGGCCCCGGCCTGACGCCGGACGAGGCCGTGGAGGCTGTGGCCGCCTGCGTCGGTGTCTTCCGCCGCGAACGCGGGGACGGTGAAACCTTTACGCACACACTGGCCCGTATCGGGTTCGAACCCTTCAAGGAGGCCGTCTATGGGCAATGATACCGCAACAGCGCCCCGGCTGGCCCACGTGGAGATCGATACCGCCACCACGCCGGACGCGGCGCTGGAGGCAGCGCGCAGCGCACAGGCCATTGATATTCGCTTCCCGGCGTTCAAGGACGGGCGCGGCTATTCGCTGGCAGCGCTCATCCGTGAGAGCGGGTTTGCCGGTGAATTGCGCGCGACGGGCGACATCCTGCCCGATCAGAAGGATTACCTCACCCGCACCGGGTTTGACGTGATCGCGCCGGATGACGGCTCTCCGCGCTGGGCTAGGACCAGCTTTACCCATGCCTACCAGCCAGGGCTCGCCAAAGGCGCCAATGACCGGGTGCCTGCCTATCGTGCGCGCGCGCTGGCAATCCGCAAGGCGCAAGTTGAGGCGCTGAACCAGCAATATGGCGATGCCGCGCCGGAGACCATCATTGCCGTCGCGGTGGAAGTGTTTGAGGGGCGGATCGCCATGCTCTCCTCCTTCGGTATCGAGGCGGCACTGGGACTTGCTTTGCTGGCGCAGGTGGACCGCTCGGTGCCGGTGGTCTTCCTCGACACCCAGCGCCATTTTCCCCAGACGCTCAGCTATCGCGACGAGCTGGTGTCGCATCTGGGCCTTGAGGATGTGCGCATCCTCACGCCTGATCCGGCCGAAGCGCGCGCCGCAGACAATGATGGCAAGCTGTTTGAGCGCGATGGCGAAGCCTGCTGTGACCTGCGCAAGGTGCGCCCCCTCAATGCCGGGCTGGAAGGGTTTGATGCGGTCATTACCGGGCGCAAGCGTGCCCATGGCGGCGGGCGGCAAGCCCTGCAGCCCTTCGAGTTCGATGGCGAGCGGGTGAAAATCAATCCGGTCGCCGGGCTGGCCCCTGCCGATATTGCCGCGCTCTACCGCGAGATGAAGCTGCCCGCCCATCCGCTCAGCACGCAAGGTTACACCTCTGTGGGCTGCTGGCCTTGCACCGCGCCCTCATCAGGCGCACATGCACGCGACGGGCGCTGGCCCGGTTCGGATCGCAGCGAGTGTGGTATCTTCGATCCGGTCCGCATGGCGCGGGCAGATGCGGCGCGCAAGCGGGCCGTGCGCCTTATCGGATAGGCGGGACGCGCATGACAGGCCAGATTATCGACCTTATCGGCAATACGCCGCTGATCAGGCTTGAGGCGGCCTCACGCGCCACGGGCTGCGAGATTTTTGGCAAGGCCGAGTTTCTCAATCCGGGCGGTTCGGTGAAGGACCGCACCGCGCTGGGGCTGGTGCGCGCGGCTGAAAAGTCCGGTGCGCTGAAACCCGGTGGCATGATCGTGGAAGGCACGGCGGGCAATACCGGCATAGGGCTTGCCATTGTGGGCCGCGCGCTCGGCTACAAGACGCTGATCGTCATGCCGCGCACGCAGAGCCAGGCCAAGAAAGATGCCCTCATCGCGGCGGGCGCGCGCATTATCGAGGTCGATCCGGCACCGTTTTCCAGCGAGCACCATTTCGTCCATGTCTCCCGCCGGCTGGCCGAAGAACTGGCCGTAACAGCTGAAGGCGCGTTCTGGGCCAACCAGTTTGACAACCCCGCCAATGCCGCCTTCCATGCCGCCACGACCGGCGAGGAAATCTGGAGCCAGACCGGCGGCGCGATTGACGGCTTTATCTGCGCGGTCGGTACGGGCGGTTCGCTCTCCGGGATTGCCCGCACGCTGCGCGCGAAAAAGCCTAACGTCGCTATCGGCCTTGCCGATCCGTCGGGCAGCGCGCTCTACAATCATTTCACCCGGGGCGAGCTTAAAGGTGAGGGATCGTCGATCACCGAAGGCATTGGCGTGGGCCGCATTACGGGCCAGCTGCAGGGCTTCAAGCCCGACCATGCCTATCGCATCGAGGATGCCGAGTTTCTGCCCATCCTGTTCGATCTGGTCGAAAATGAAGGGCTGTCGCTGGGCGGATCGGCGGGCGTGAACATTGCCGGAGCGATCCGGCTGGCGCGCGCGCTGGGGCCCGGCAGGACGATTGTCACCCTGCTTTGCGATTCCGGTGCGCGCTATGCGGGCCGGCTGTTCAATCCGGACTATCTCGCCGCGCGCAGCCTGCCCGTCCCGCCCTGGACGGACAGCGGCAATACCGCGCGCAACGCCATCTGACACGAGTTGAGGATTTTGCCATGACCGCCCTTCCCGCTGCGGCTGAGACCCTTGCGCCTGTTATCGAGGCCGGTGCCTTCTTCGATTGCGAGGTGCGGGAGGTGCGCCACTTCACCGATACGCTGTTTTCCTTCCGCACCGCGCGCCCGCAGAGCTTCCGCTTCCGCACCGGCGAGTTCGTGATGATCGGGCTGGCGGGCGAGGGCAAGCCGACCTTGCGCGCCTATTCGCTCGCCGGTCCCAGCTGGGACGATGCGCTGGAGTTCTACTCCATCAAGGTGGAGGACGGGGCGCTGACCTCGCGCCTGAAGCATATCCAGCCCGGTGACCGGGTGATGGTGGGCAAAAAGCCGACCGGCACGCTGGTGCTCGACGCGCTGCTGCCCGGCAAGCGCCTTTTCCTGCTCTCCACCGGCACGGGCGTGGCGCCCTTTGCCAGCATCGTGCGCGAGCCGGATGTCTATGCGCGCTACGATCAGGTGATCCTCACCCACACTTGCCGGACTGCGGCCGAGCTTGCCTACTCGCAAGAGCTGGTGGCGGGGCTGAAGGATGATCCGCTGGTGGGCGAAAGCGCGCCGGAAAAGCTGGTCTATTTCTCGTCCGTGACCCGCGAGGCTGGCCCGCAGACCGGGCGGATTACCGATCTCATCCAGTCCGGCCTGTTCTTCCAATCCATCCAGCAGGCCCGCTTTGATCCCGAACATGACCGGGTGATGATCTGCGGATCGCTGGCCATGCTGGAAGAGCTCAAAACCATTTTCCAGGAGCTGGGCTTCACCGAGGGCTCCAATGCCCGCCCCGGCAGCTTCGTGGTGGAAAAAGCCTTCAGCGGCGACGGCATTTAACCGGGCTCATAGCCGTGCGTCAGCTTTCCGGAATAACGGCTCTGGGGGGGGGCGGCTCTTGCGCATGGCCCCTCCTTGATTGCTCTGCCCCCAGAAAACTGGATCGTCTGATCTGAGCTAAGTAATGGCGCGCCCGAAGAGATTCGAACTCCTGACCCCCAGATTCGTAGTCTGGTGCTCTATCCAGCTGAGCTACGGGCGCGCTGTCCTGACCGGCGGGTAAAACCCCTCTCGTCAAGGCGCGCGAAACTAGCCGCGAGGTGCGGGCTTGGCAAGCGCCTGCCAGTGAAAATGGCAGAGGCTTTTCGCACTTGCCGCAGCGGCGCCCGGTCAGGCCTGTGCCCGCCGCGGCGCGGGCTGCGCATCTTCCTCGAAAAACAGGGCTTGCGAGATCGCTGCCTTCACCGCATTGGGCAGGAAAGGCTTGGTGATCAGGAAGGCCGGCTCGGGCCGCTCCCCGGTCAGCAGACGTTCGGGATAGGCCGTGATGAAGATGATGGGCACAGCCAGATCGGCAAGAATGTCGTTGGCCGCATCAATGCCTGACGAATTGTCAGCCAGCTGGATATCGGCCAGCACGAGCCCTGGCTGATGGCGCGATGCCTCGGCAATGGCTTCGGAGCGCGTGGTGGCGATCGCGCACACTTCATGGCCCAGATCACCGACAATGGCCTCTATATCGGCGGCAATGACCGGCTCGTCCTCGATGATGAGCACGCGGGTCTTCAGGGCCAGTTCGATATCGCCGTGCGCGCGGGCAACCAGATCCTCGACCTGCGATTCCGGCAGGGCGAGCACCTGGCCGGCCTCTTGCGCGCTGAAGCCTTCCATCGCCGTCAGGAGCAGAGCCTGGCGCGACTTGGCTTCCAGACGCTGCAGGCGGGAGTCGGGACCACGCTGCGGCTCTGCCGCGATCATGCCCGTTTCCACCGTGGCGTCATGGAAGGCACGAAACAGCGCGATGCGCGGCGGCAGCTGCCCGTTGAAGTCAATCTCGCCTGACACGGCCTTTTGCAGCGCGCCCTGCACCAGGGCATCACCGCGCTGCTGCTCGCCGGCAAGCGCACGCGCATACCGGCGCAGATACGGCAGATGGGCGGAGATATCGTCAATTCTCATGTGTCCCGTCCTTTTCGCTCACACAGACGGCCCCGCTCGCGCAAGACCTGTGTGGAACGGGAAACGCGCACGGATCAGTGAGAGTTCCGGAGCGTTGCAGCGGCCATGTGCCGATGCAGGGGAACCGCATGATTTCATGATGCGTTGGACATCTGAGCTATCGCCGGATTGGCAGATTTTCAGTGAAAGCGGACGGTGTTGATTCCATGTCCCAGAATGCGAAGGACGACATGCCAGATCCAGCCCTCGGCACGAGTAGTCGGGCCGAGGCAGGTCAGAGCGCGCGGCGCCGCGTACTGGGTGACCAGCTGCGCGCCTATTACGACGCGGTGACCAGCGAGCCGGTGCCAGATGCCCTGACCGATCTGATGGCGGAGCTGGCACGCAAATCATCAAACACCCCTGCCGAGGGCGGCGATAGCGGGCGGGACAGTGATGACGGCGCATGATGACGCGGCCGCCATGGCCGTTTTCCAGCAAGACCTTACCGACGCCATTCCGCATTTGCGTGCCTTCGCGCGCTCGCTATGCGGAAATCCGTCCGAAGCCGATGATCTGGTGCAGGAGACGCTGATCAAGGCATGGACCCATCGCGAGCGCTTCGAGGATGGCTCTTCGATGCGCGCCTGGACGTTCCGCATATTGCGCAACCATTTCTATTCCGAACGCCGCCGGGCGTGGCGCAAGCAGGAACAGGGCGGTGAAATCCCCGAAAACGCCGCCGTCGCGGGTGAGCAGCAAAGCTGGGCGCTGCAGCTGGATGATGTGCGCAGGGCCCTGCTGGACATCCCTGACGAGCAGCGCGAGGCACTTGTACTCGTCGGCGCGGGCGGTTTGAGCTATGAGGAAGCCGCCGAGGTTTGCGGCTGTGCCGTCGGCACGGTCAAGAGCCGGGTGAGCCGCGGACGCGCCGCGCTGGAAAAACGTATGAGCACGGGCGTGTGCCTGCAGGCGTCTCCGGGCGGGGCAGCCAAGGCGGCGGAGGATATTGTTGACCACATCCGCAACGCGAGCGCCGAACGCCTCACCGGCTGACACAGATACGGCCCCCGCGGCATCCGGCGGACGGTGGCGCGCCGGTCTGCGCGTGCGGATGCTGGCCGTCATCATTCTGGCCCTCATTCCCATCCTTACCTTGAGCGGGCTGTACGCGCAGTC
>ERZ869909.1561-NODE-1561-length-18146-cov-7.268692_pt1 | contig 18146 bp, 17 predicted proteins | sample MGYA00520892_ERZ869909 | MGnify/ENA primary metagenome ERZ869909 (study PRJEB32215, sample SAMEA104723947) | bioreactor metagenome | biome: bioreactor; feature: anaerobic bioreactor; material: water | place: China | collected 2015-03-12 ...
CGCGGGTACGCTCGCCCTACCAGGGAATGCCACGGCCCTCCGAGTCAATGCGGCCAAGCCATGAAGGGGCGTGGTGAACGGTGGTATAGTTCAATGGAACCCGCTTTACTCGCCACATGAATTCGATCATGAGGAGCCGATCCCATGCCCACCACCGGTCTTGTGCTTCCGGAAGCCTGCATCGCGCATAGCCAGGGGCATGGCCACCCGGAACGGCCGGAGCGGCTCGTGGAAATTCGGCGGGTGCTGGACGAGGCTGGCCTCCCGCTGACGCCCATCGAGACGGAACGCGCGGCGATCGAGGACCTGCGCCGCAATCACACCCAACACCACATCGAACTCATCGAGCACACTTGCCGGGAGGAGGCCTATTACCCCGACCCGGACACGCAGATGATCCTCGCATCCTGGGAGGCCGCCCTGCTGGCGGCGGGCGGGGGAATCGCGGCGTGCCGGGCCGTCATGGAGGGTTCCGTGGATACGGCCTTCGTGGCCGTGCGGCCGCCGGGTCACCACGCCGAGAAGGACCGCGCGATGGGCTTTTGTTTGTTCAACAATGTCGCCGTGGCGGCGCGGTGGCTTCAGGCGAACACGGCGGTTGAGCGCGTGGCCATCCTCGATTGGGATGTCCACCACGGCAACGGCACGCAGCACGCATTCTACGAGGACGACACCGTCTACTACGCCAGCATCCACGAGCACCCGCTTTTCCCCGGCACAGGCTCGCCCAAGGAGCGCGGCAAGGGCGACACCACACTAAACATCCAGATGCGCTACGGCACGCCGGGGGATACATGGGTTGCGGCGGTGAAGGAGCAAATCCTCCCGGAGTTCGAGCGTTTTAATGCAGACTTTCTCCTTATCTCCGCCGGGTTTGACGCGCACCACGCCGATCCGCTCGGCGGTCAACTGCTGGACGAGTCCCATTTCGCTGAGATGACCGACCTCGTCAAGGGCCTCGCCAATGGGCGTGTCGTCTCCCTGCTCGAGGGCGGCTACGACCTGCGCGGCCTCGGCCAAAGCGTGCTCGCCCATGTGCAGGCGCTGGGGTCATCCAGCAAGTAGGGAGCCGTATTTTCGCGAGGGGGAGGAAATCCCCCCAGCCCCCTTTTTCAAAGGGGGGGCTCCGGCGCTTCACTATGGGCAGAAGCAACGGTGACAGCCCGAAACCCACTTGAATTCAAGGACTTTCGGTCGCGCTCCGCACTTGAGCCGCCCGCATTCCTCCCCCTTTGGCAAAGGGGGACCGAGGGGGATTTGAAAGGGATTGGACAGGAACTTTTGCCAGCGCTCACTCCCTCACCCCGGGCTCCAGCCCGTGAAAGGCTCCAGCAAGAGGGTCAGGAGCAGCATCCCACCCACCCACAACGCGATGGGCAGCGGCCTCACGCGGGGTGAGCGCAGAAACAGCATCGGCCCCCAGAGCATCAAGGCATTTAACAAAATGCACGGGCCGAGCCACGGCCACGACAGGAGGATGACGGCCTCGGTGGGGGCTCGTCCCTCAAGGGTAAGCGCAAGCATGTGCCCGGGGCGGGTCAGCATGCGCAGAGGTCCGAGCCAATCCGCCACGGGTGGAATCCAGCGCAGGCTCCACGCGCTCGTACCGGCCGTGGCCGTGAGGATCACGAGGTAGACGGCAGCATCAGACACACGGATGCGCCAGGTGGCCACCGGTGGCCGCAACCAGGGGGGGTGCGGAGGGGATGCCGCCATCAGGCGATGGCTTTGAGGTTTTCGCGCACGGCCTCGGTCAAGCGCTCGGCGAGTTCCTTGCGGTCGCTGCTGCGCATGGGCTCATCGCCCAACTTCAAGGTGGCGTAGGAGTGCGGGAGGCGCAACACGGCGAGCGCGTTGGTGAGCAGGGGCACGGGTCCGCGCCACTCGATCACCTCGGAAGCGGGCGGGTAGCCCTCGGGCGTGCGGTACTGGATGGCGCCGTAATACACGGGCCACTCGTTGCGCACGGCAATCTCGAGCATCGCAGGGCGGAACTTCTCCGTGTGGCCACTTTGCGAGGTGCCGCCCTCGGGAAAGACCGCCACGCCGTGCCCACGCTTGATGCTGGCCTCGACCTTGTCCTGCACGCGCTTGATGTCCTTGAGGCTCTCGCGGGTGATGAAGATGGTGCCGGCGGCGCCCGCCATTTGCCCGATGAGCGGGTATTTGGCCACCTCGGCCTTGGACAAAAACACGGTGCCGAGCTGGCTCGCCAGCACGACGACATCGATCCAGGTCCAGTGGTTGGCCACAAAGAGAAACGCGCCCGTCGGGGGGGTGCCGATCGTGTTGACCCGCATCCCGAAGCCCCACAGGAAGCCCCGCGCCCATACCTTCATCATTCGCTGGTGCAGGGCGATCTCCGCGGCCGGGTCGTACAGGCGAAGCGGCATCACGGCCACCCGGGCGAGGGCCATGACGACGGACCAGCCCACGACCAGCGCCAATCGACAGACCGCACGCATACGGAGGATAGTTTCAAGCATTCACGCGTCTCTTTTTGGTGATTCTGCCACGATGCCGCTATAATACTTGCCCACCGTTCAAATGTCGCCCCGCCATTCACGGCCACGCTCACCCAGCGCGAGAGTTTACCCCATGACCGCCGCCACGCTGCCCCATTTGCAAGACACGGTCGCCTTGATTGACTGCCACTACCTCGCGCCCGAGCATGTGGCCGCCTTCCTCATGGTGCAGGACGGCCGCGGCGCATTCGTGGACAACGGCGTGACCAGCTCGGTGCCGCATCTGCTCGCGGCGGCCGCATCCAAGGGCCTCGAGCCCGCCGACATCGACTACATCATCATTACCCATGTCCACCTCGACCACGCCGGGGGCACGAGCGCCCTGCTCGATGCCTGCCCGAACGCCACGGTGCTGGCCCATGAGCGCGCCGCCCGACACATCATCGACCCATCCCGCCTGATCAAGGGCTCGCTCGCCGTCTATGGGCAGGAGTTCTTCGACCGCGTCTTCGGCACCATCCACGGCTGTGACGCGGACCGCGTGCGTGTCGTGGCGGATGGCGAGACCATCGACTGGCACGGCCGCGAGCTGCGCTTTCACTACACCCTCGGCCATTGTTCGCACCACGCCATCATCCACGATCTGGGCACCAACGGTGTTTTTACGGGGGATGCGCTGGGAATTTGCCACTATATGCTCCAGACCGGGCACCGCCCCTTCGTTTTTGCCGCCGCAACCCCAACCGAATTCGATGTTGCGTGGTCCAAGGAGGCATTGGACACGATTGTGAACACCGGCTGCGAACGCCTGTATGTGTCGCACTACGGCCAGTTCGAAGGCATCGCGCCCTATGTCGAGTCCGCAATGGAGGCCCTCGACCGCTGCCAGGCCATCCTGGACGAGGCGATTCCCAGCGGGCTGGAAGGCAAGGAGCTGGAGGCCTTGATGGAAGAACGCGTGCGCGCGGCGATTGACGCGCATCTGCTATCCTGCGGTGTCGAGGCGACGCCGGCGATGCGCGAGGCCTTGGAAGTGGATGTGCGGCTGGACACAGCGGGCTTGATGCACGCGGTGTTGCGGGGCCGTCGCGGGCCGGGGGATGGAACCCGTTGACGCGAGTTGGCATAGTAGGTTGGAAGGTGTTATACTGTTAGACATCTAACCCAGCCGGCCGCCGGCCGGTCTGGGCGAACATCCCGAGCAAAGGAGGTGATATCCATGGCAGATGTGGCGAATATCGAGGAAACCGTCAAGCGGTTCGTCGTCGAGAAGCTCGATCGGGCTCCCGAGGAAGTGACCGTTGAGGCGAAGTTTATTGATGACCTCGGCGCGGACTCACTGGACCAGACCGAATTGATGATGGCGCTGGAAGAGGAGTTCAACATCGACATCGATGACGATGCAACGCAGATCGAAACGGTCGGCGATGCCATCGAGTACATCAAGTCGAAACTGGGGTAACCCTGTTTCGCGTCGATGCGCTTTTGAATACATATTTTCGCCAGTAGGCATGGCATCCCGCGCAGCCTGTGGTGTTCGGCATCGCAGGCTGCGCGGTTTCTTTCCGCAAGGGCGCAAACCGCCCGGCGAACCGTGGGAATGGCATGGGCTTGGAACGAGTCGTCGTAACGGGCATGGGGGTGGTCAGCCCCGTGGGCAATGGCGTGGACGCCTTCTGGGCAGCGCTGTGCGCGGGGAAATCGGGTATCCGCCATATCGAGGCCTTTGCCGAGGCCGGCCTGCGCTGCACCATTGGCGGCGTGGTTCCCGATTTCGAGGTGGCCGGCATGGGCCCGAAGGAACAGGGCCGCCGCGACCGCTACACCCTGTTGAGCCTTGCCGCGGCCGATGAGGCCTGGGCCCAGTCCGGTATCAACATCGACCAGGTCGACCCCACTCGCTGCGGCGTGACCTTCGGCAGCGGCATCGGTGGTATCGACACCGTGCAGGACGCCGCCGTCACCTTTGTGAACAAGGGCGCGCGCCGCGTGTCCCCATTTGCCGTGCCCAAGTGCCTGGCCAACATGGCTGCCGGCGAAATCGCCCTGCGCCATGGCCTTCTCGGGCCGAACAAGGCCGTCGTCACCGCGTGCGCTTCCGGCGCCCAGTGCGTGGCGGAGGCCTGCAACCTCATCCGCCTCGGGCAGGCCGACCTCGTCGTCGCCGGGGGCGCAGAGAGCGCGGTCATTCCATTCGGCATTGGCTGCTTCGATGCCATGCGCGCCCTTTCCCGCCGCAACGACGAGCCCGAACGCGCCAGCCGGCCCTTCGACATCGATCGCGAAGGTTTCGTGATGGGCGAGGGCGGGGGTGTCCTCGTGCTGGAATCCGAGTCGCACGCCAAGGCCCGCGGCGCGACAATCCTCGCGGTGATCAGCGGTCACGGCGAGACCTGCGATGCCCACCACATCACCGCACCCCGGCCGGACGGTTCCGGGGCTGCCGGGGCCATGCGCGCCGCCTTGCGCTTGGCGGAAGTGACGCCCGGCGGCATTTGCTACTTCAACGCCCATGGCACGGGCACCAAGTACAACGACATTTCCGAGTCCATCGCCGTGCGCGATGTCTTCGGCGAGACCGGTCCGCCCGTCAGCTCGACCAAGTCGATGACCGGCCACCTGCTGGGCGGCGCCGGGGCGATCGAGCTGATCGCCTGCATTCAATCCATCCAGACCGGCGTCATGCACCCTTCCATCAATTGCGACACGCTGGACCCCGAGTGCCCGGTCAATCTGATCACGGGGGATGCCCGCGAGGGCAAGGTCGACCACGCGATGTCCAACTCGATGGGGTTTGGTGGCCACAATGTGTCCGTTGTGGTTTCGCGGCATGGCGCTTAACCCCGAGCGCACCGCCGAGCTACATACGCTCCGCGAACGGCTGGGAATTCACGCCACTTCATTGGAATTGCTCGACCGCGCGCTGACCCACTCCTCGATTCTGGTCGATCCGAATGCGCCCGAACACGACTACGAATCCCTGGAATTTCTGGGCGACGCCGCTATCGGATTCGCCGTCGCCCACCACATCTTTCTCTCCCACCCCGACCGCACCCCGGGCGAGTACAGCCGGATGCGTGCAAAGTTGGTGAGCCGCAAGACTTTAGCCCGCGTGGGCCTGCGATTTGACCTCGGCCCCTACATCCGCCTGGGCAAGGGTGAAGAGCTGAGTGGTGGCCGCCAGCGAAAGGCCCTGCTGGGGGATTGCCTTGAGGCGGTCATCGGCGCGGTGTACCTCTCCGAGGGCTGGGACTCCACCCGGGACTTTATCGAGAGGCTGCTGGAGGAAGAATACGCCGGCGCCACCCACTTGGATCAGGTGTGGGACTTCAAATCCCGCCTGCAGCACTACTGTCAGGCAGAGCGCATGGCGCTGCCACGCTTCGATGTGATACGCTCGGCCGGTCCCGACCACTGCAAGGAGTTCGAAGTGGAGGTATACCTCCAGGACGAACCCATGGGGCTCGGGGCGGGGAAGAGCAAGAAGGAAGCCGAGCAGGGAGCCGCGCGGGCCGCACTGGAGCGCATCGGGGTGCATTTCGGGGAAATCGAGACCTGAGACCCCATGCCCGGCCGGCAACCGGGTCCTCAATCGGGTGCGCGGGAGACCAACTTTTCACACGCGTGCAAACTGTAGTATGCTACGCATGTCTATGCATGTCCGGGCCGGATCGCATGCTGAATCGGCCCTTTCCTAACCACTAACGCAGGGTTCAAAAGGGAGAAGTCCGGCTTTATGGATCCATTTCCGTTCCTCAAATTCGGGATCGGCACCTCGGTGCTGGCCCTCGCTGTAGCGGTCTACCTGATCCGCTATGTACTGTCCAAACCCGAAGGCACCGAGCGCATGGCCATGCTCTCGCGCATGATTCAGGAGGGCGCACTCGCCTTCCTCAAGCGTGAGTACATGTGGGTGTTCGGCTTCGTTGCGGTCATCAGCGTCGCGCTGGCGATTGTCGGCGTTGTGGCGCCGGATGTCGGCCTCAACTTCCGCACCTCCATCGCCTTCATCTGCGGCGCCGTGGCATCGAGCTGCGCAGGCTTCCTCGGTATGTACATCGCCACGCGCGCCAACGCCCGCACCACGGCCGCGGCCGAAAGCGGCGGCGTGAAGGGTGCGCTCGATGTGGCCATCTCCGGCGGCGCGGTCATGGGCCTCGGCGTGGTGGGTATCGCCCTGCTCGGCCTCATCGCCGTTTACTTCGCTTTCAACGGCGACCCCGTTATCGTCAACGGCTACGCCATGGGCGCCTCGCTGGTGTCGTTGTTCGCGCGTAGCGGCGGCGGTATCTTCACCAAGGGCGCCGACATGGGCGCGGACCTCGTGGGCAAGGTCGAGGCCGGCATTCCCGAGGATGACCCCCGCAACCCCGCCGTGATCGCCGACAATGTGGGCGACAATGTGGGCGATGTGGCCGGCCTCGGCGCCGACCTCCTCGAATCCTTCGTGGCCTCCATCATCGCCAGTATCGCCATCGCGGCGGGCATCTCGGCGGCGGGCGGCGCGATTGGCGCCCCCGAGTATGTGCGGGCCTTCCCGTTCGCCGTGGCCGGTATCGGCATCCTCGCGTCGATCCTCGGCGTGTTCTATGTCAAGATCTTCGCCAAGAGCAATCCGCAGTCGGCCCTGATGATGGGCACCTACATCAGCGCGGCCCTGGCCATTCTCGGCATCGCCGGCTTCACCTTCCTCTACGGCCAAGCCTTCTCGCTCGACGGCATCGAGTACAGCATGTGGGGACCGTTCTTCGCCTGCATCGTGGGTATCGTGGCCGGTAGCCTCGTCGGCTTCGCCTCCGAGTACTACACCTCCGGCGACTACAGCCCCGTGAAGAAGCTGGCCGACCGCTGCCGCACCGGCCCTGCCACTGCCGTGGTGGAAGGCCTTTCCGTCGGCATGCTCTCGACCGCCATGCCCATCGTGATTCTGGCCGTCGCCATCGTGCTGGCCTTCTTCACCGCCGGCATCTTCGGCGTCGCGCTGGCAGCCCTGGGCATGCTCGCCACGACCGGTATGGTCGTCGCCGTGGACTCCTACGGCCCGATCGCGGACAACGCGGGCGGTATCGCCGAGATGGCGCACCTCGACCCGAAGGTGCGTGAAATCACCGACAACCTCGACGCAGTCGGCAACACGACGGCGGCCATCGGCAAGGGCTTCGCCATCGGCTCGGCGGCGTTTGCGGCCATCGGCCTGTTGAGCGCGTTCATCCTTTCCACCGGCTTGCACGAAGTGGGCGTGAGCCTTGAAAGCCCGATCATCCTCGCCGGATTGCTCATCGGCGCCATGCTGCCCTTCTTCATCTCCTCGCTCCTCTTCGGGGCCGTGGGCCGCTGCGCGGACACCATGATCATCGAGGTGCGCCGGCAGTTCGCCGAAATCCCCGGACTGCGCGAAGGCAAAGAGGGCGTCATGCCCGATAGCACCAAGTGCGTCGACATCGCCACGCAGGGCGCCATCATGGGCATGCTGCTCCCCGGCGCCATCGCCATCCTCGCCCCGGTCGTCATGGGCTTCATCCTCGGACCGGCGGGTCTGGCGGGCATGCTCGTCGGCGCGATCGCCACGGGCGTGATGCTGGGCCTCCAGATGGCCAACTCCGGCGGCGCGATGGACAACGCCAAGAAGTACATCGAGCAAGGCCACCACGGCGGCAAGAACTCCGACGCCCACCATGCGGCCGTCGTGGGTGACACCGTCGGTGACCCGCTCAAGGACACGGTCGGCCCCTCGATCAACATCCTCATCAAGCTGATGTGCGTCATCAGCCTGGTGCTGGCTCCCCTGTTCCCGGCGGGCGGCCTCCTGAGCGGCTTCCTGAACTAAGCGCCCGCACACGCACAACCCACGCGGCCCCTTTCCCTCAATGCGGGGAAAGGGGCCGCGTTTTTTATGTGTGGATGTCCCCACGGCGGTTCAGCGATCGCGGGTACGGTCCTTGAAGCGCTCCGACAGTCGCTTTCCAACACGATCGTCCCACAGGCTGCCCTCGCCTTCCTCGCGTGCGGACTCGGAAATGGGGATGTGCTTCGCCAAGGTCGCAAAAATCGCCTTGGTCGAGGGCGTTGCACGGGAGTTTGGACTCACCAGCTCGATGCGTAACTCACGGGCGCCCTCCATCACCGCGACATCGTGCAGGAAACGCCCGCCGCTGATGCAGCCGGGCGGGGTCGACTTGTTGCGCTCCGCCTCAATCGCCTCGACCAGTTCCGGTGCGTCGTGATGGAGCATGAAGACAGCATAGGCGTGTGAGCGGTACTGACGGCGGCGGGCATGGTGATAGGTCACCGAGCGCCTCAACTCGTGGGCAGAGGCGATATCCCGCCACGGGATGACCGCGATGACCCGGTCATCGCGCGGCAAGTGGCGGTTGAGCGGGGTGCGAATCCGCACCATGATCCCCTCCTCCCCGATATGCAGCCGCCAATTCTCGATCGAGAAGACGGTCGTGAGAGAGCGCAGCATCAAAGCGGCGAAGAGGACGAGAAAGACCGCGGAAATCCAGAAGATGGGCGGCAAATGACCCGCCAATTGCGCCCACACCATGGCCCCCGTGCCCCCGAACACGAAGACAGCACCCAAAAGAGTCCAAAACGGGGATTCGCGAACCGTCAGGCCGGGTCCGCGTGGAGGCGCGTCGTTGAGGGAATAGAGCCGCATCGGAGGATGCTACTTACGGGCGGTGCGGTCGTCAAGGCTGGTCTTCGCGCAGGGAGAAATTTGGTGTTGACAAAATACAACAAAGCGTTGTATATAGAAAGCAACACGATGGCTTGCGCGACCGATAGGAGGAAAAAACATGAACGCTCCCTTGCCCCATCTCTCAAAGGCGGAGTGGTCGCTCATGGAGGTGCTATGGAACGAGTCTCCGTTGAGCGCAAGCGAAGTGCACGAACGGGTTGACGATGAAATGAACCTCAAGACCGTCCGCGCACTCCTGGACCGGATTTTGGGGAAGGAGGCCGTATCGCGGGAGAAGAAGCACGGGGTATGGGTGTTTCGCCCGGCCATCAAGCGGGACGCGTTCGTATTGCATGAAAGCCGGACCTTTCTGGATCGGTTTTTTGGGGGAGATCCGGCCCCGCTCTTTGCGCAACTGGTCGAAAGCGAAGTTCTGACCCCGGAAAAAATCGAGCGTCTGCAACGGTTGATCGCGGCCGAGTCCGACGACGAGAAGGGTGGACGCGATGATCATTGAGCTTTTCACAAGTGCCTTCCAGGCGCTCACTCTATTCGCGGGTGTTTCCCTTCAGGCGGCCCTGTGCGTTGCGTTGATTCTGGCCCTGCATCGTGCCCTCGGAGCGCGCCTGCCTGCACGATGGCGCTATGCGCTCTGGGGGGTCCTGCTCGTGCGGCTGCTGGTTCCGCTGAACCTGCCCCCGGTCCTTATCCCGGTCTCATGGGCGGATGCGCCGCCGAGCGCGCTCACCATCACCGAACCAAGAACGATGTCCTCGCGGGCGATGCCCCCCGTGCGATCAGATGCGCGCGAGATGGCGCCCGTGCAGGCGCCCGTGCCGATGGCGCCTGCTGCGGCGCAGGCTGACGCCCGGTCGCTCATCGTGCATTGGCGGGAAATGCTTGCCGCCGCCTGGTTGCTCGGGGCAGCGGCGGTCATCGTGTGGACTTGGGGACGGCACCGCCGGAGCATCCACCAATTGCGAGCCGAGGCGAAACCGCCCCCTTCATGGGTCGCGGACCTTGCGGGCGATGTCCGGCGGGAGCTGGGCCTTGCCCGGGCGCCGGCACTCTGGGTAGCGGACGGGCTGCCGTCTCCCGTGTTGATGGGTGCGCTTCGGCCGACAATCTTCTTGCCGCGCGGCCTTGTAGCGCACACGAGCGCCGAACAGATGCGCTTCATCCTGTTGCACGAGCTTTGCCATGTGCGGGCCCGGGACATCTGGTTCAGTTGGGTGTGGGTGGTGGCCTTGTCGTTGCACTGGTTCAACCCACTCCTTTGGATGGTGGGAGCGCGCATTGCCCGCGACCGCGAGTTGGCCTGCGACGAACGGGTCCTTCGCCGGATCGGGCCCACGAAGAAGACCGACTATTGCGCGGTGCTGCTGCATGCCGCCGCACAGTGCACCCGTGTACAGCCGTCACGCGCCGTGCCGGGCCTTGCCGGCATCGCCGAACGCACACACGAAATCGAAAGGAGACTACTCATGCTCAATCGCAGGGAAATGAACTCGCTTTCCGCCCGAATGGCGGCATGGGGCAGCGCCGTCCTGTTGGTGGCGGTCTCGTTTGCGCAAGTCGGCATCGTGTCAGCGGCCGAATCCCGCTTGCCTGAACCCGCCCAACCGGTGGAAATCAGCGTGAGCGACGAGATGCGTCTGGCGGAAATGCGCAACGCCTCGGCGGACGCGGGCGACCTGATTGCCGCGTGCGAGGCGGAAATGCGGCGAGTTGCGTTACGGGGTGAATCGGGCCATACATACAAGGACAAGATTGACCTGGCGGACATTTACAGTCGCGTGCGCGCCGCGCACCCCGAACTGACGACAGAGCGCAAGGAGGCGATGCTTCACTCGCTCCATGCCTATGCGGACCAGCATTCGGACGACCCCGATTACGGCTGGCGGGTGTGGCACCTGTGCGCCGCGATCGCTGCCGACATGGGGGATGCACAACGCGCGCGGGACTACATGGAGCAGTCACTCGCCGATTACCCGCGCGTCCGGTATTCCTCCCCGAGCCAGCAGAGTAAGTTTCAACACCTGGTAAACGAAGCGGGCATGTTGATGTGGGATGAGTATGGCGTCGAGCGTGCGGAGGACTATCTGGCCCAAAAGTGGGCCCAGGACCATCGGTTCGTGTATTTCTTCGATTCGCCATGGCGCCGGCGCTATCTAGAAGAGGGGCTTGGCCCGGAGCGGCTGGAGACGCTCAAGGATCGCCTGGGCGAGAAGTCGCCGCTGCGCCGTATCGCACTTCTTCTGACGCCGGAGGGCCTCCTCCACGAAGGGACGCCCGTGGCGTGGGAGGATGTCGCGGCCCGACTTGCGGCAATCGAGGATCCGGAGAATTGCATCCTCGAACTCGGCATCACGACGGACCTGATCACGGTGCGAGCCTTGGATGCCGCGCAAGCGCACGCCATGAACCTGGTCGACGAGATCGGCCTCGACCACTTCAGCTACATAGGCGTGCAAGCAGGGAATGGGTAGCGTGGAGTCCGGAGATCCCGGCCAACCGAATCGCCGGTCAGTACGGCGGGGCGGGTGCTTAGGCCAGCACATCCAGGTTCCGGCCGACGCCGGGGTCGGTGATCACGGCGGACTGAATCAGCTGGACGGCGAGTTGGCCCTCGAGGTCGATGGCATCGCGCAGGGTACGCAGGGCTGCGCCCTGATAAGCCGCTTCAAACTGGGTGCGCGAGAGCGCCGTACCCACTGCTGCCACTGACCCGAAATCCGCCATGCTGTGTCCCTCCGGCCGCGCGTGGCGGCCCGTTCCTCCGTGAACCAAGGGCAGTGTACCCGAGAACGGGCGAGATTCCAAGCCGAAATCATCTCCAAGAGCAGGCCGGAAGGAAACTTCAAGCGAGCCCTCCCGCGAATACAACACCCACACTCCTTGCGCAGCCCCTCCCGCCCAGCGCCTATTGGGCATTCCCGGCGCGCTGTGGTACGATCTCGCCATGCGTAAGCATATGCTGATGGTTGGAATCGCGCTCGCCGCGCTGCTGGCTGGCTTTGCGCCGGCACACGGGCAGGGCGTCATCAATGACTTGCTCGCGGGCAAGCTGCTTGACCCAAAGGTGGGCCAGTGGGCGTGGTACACGCTGCACGCGGCGGAGGATGAGAAGCCCTTCTCGGTGCGGCAGGCCATCGTGGGCTCGGAATCGGTCGGGCGGCGCACGGGATACTGGCTGGAGGTGGAAGTCGTGCCTCCGGAGGGCTACACGACGGTCTTCAAGATGCTGTTGACCGGCCCGGCGAGCAACCCAAGCAATGTGCATCGCGTGATCGCCAAGCACGGGTTGGACCCGGCCCGCGAGGTGGCGGTGGAAGCGCAGCCGGATGAGGATACGCCGCGGGCCCGGCGCCGTTCGATGGGGATGGAGAACATCCTCACGCAAAGCGGGATCATCCGGGCGGAGCGCTTCGCGGTTACGCAGGGCGAGCAAGAGTTGGATTTGTGGCTCCACAATGATGTGCTGCCCACGGGCATCGTGCGAATGCGCTCGCAAGACGGCGAGATGATATTGCAGCGCTATGGAACCGGTGGCCGCGATGCGGAAAGCCTGATCGAATCGGTGATCGATGTACAACCCGCGCCCGAGCCGGGGGAGGAGCCTGAGGAATGAAACGACTGCTCGGGGTATGCGCGTTCGTGCTCTGCCTTGCCGCATGCAAAACTACACCGTCCCCCGCGCCGCAGGGCGATGGTTTCGATGGCCCGCCGCCTGCCCCCCGCTTTGTGCCCTCGGCTTATCGGGCCGATTTGCAGCACACCGGCGGCCCACACCGCAATCTGTACGACACCCCCTCGTTCGCGCTCTGGGTTGGCCGCCCGGTGGCGGAAGCGAAACGCCGCCAGGCCCTGGAGAGTGGCGTCATCCTCGAGCCTGGATTGCCCCGGGATGCGGAGAAAATCATCGAGGATTTCATCCTTATTGAGCTGCATCTGGAGTCCGCCTTCGGCGATATGAGCGTAAGTTACGATGCCGTTGCCATGCGCAGCGTGGACATCTACCTCGAGATGCCCGACGGCACCCGGCACGCCCCGGTGCAGCGGGTATTGGGAAAACTGCTGGAAGCCGATGACGGCGCCATCAAGCGTTTCAAGCGATACAACCTGTTGGTCTTCCCCCGGCGGGACTACCTGACGGGCGACCCGCTGATCCCTCCGAATGTGCCCTCGGCCGCGCTCGTTCTCGAGGGGTACAACACCCGCTTCGATTTCGAGTGGGTCAACCTTGCGGGGGGCCATCCGGAGTCGTCGCACCTGCACGAGGCGGTGGATTACGCCCGCGTGGGCTTTCAAGACCTCTTCCTCACCGTGCGCCGCCTGGCGCATGTCTTTGACTAACACCCCCATGCGCCTGCGAGCAGTGGGAGTTTCCCGGTCGTGAGGGGCGCGTTTCGATTCGTCACCACGGTCACGGGGCTATTCCTCATCGGTCTGGCCGTGGTGGGCCTGTTGCTCATGGGGCCGTTCTCCCATTTTGTGGCAGGCCTTGTCGCGCGTGACCTTACCAATGTCTACGGCGCCCAAGTGACGCTGGCCGACATGAAGCTGCGCCCGTTTCAGCAGCGGATCGAGCTGCAGGGGCTCACCATCAACAACCCCGAGTCCTTTCGCACCGGGCCGGCCGTGGTGGTGGAGCGGGTGGACATCGACCTGAACACGCCGGCCTTTCTCAGCGGGGCGCCGGCGGCCAAGCGTGTGCTGTTCGCCGGGATGACCGTCCACCTCCGGCATGAGGGCGCCCAGGGCACCAATCTCGGAAAATTAGTCGCCAACGCGCGGGCGTACGCAGCCGAGCTGCGCGAACAGGCCCCGAGTGACACCGAGCCAAGGGGAATGCGCGTCGAAATCCTTCAAGTCGAGGACACCATCCTCCGCCTGAGTTCAGATGTAGTGCAGGCGATCGAGCTTTCTCGTCAGATCGATGATTTCGAGGTGGACAACATCGCCGAGCGCGGCGCACTGGTTCGAGGCGAGATCGGGCAGATGATGTTGCAGGCCGTCCTGCTGGAGGCCACGGGCATCTCCGGCATCTCGGGGACCCTCTCCCGCATCCTGCGGGGCGAAGCCGCGGAATCCACCCCGGGCGGCTGATACGATTCGATTCCGTCACTTTTCAATCCGCGCCGCGCCCGGTGGTATCATCGCGGCATGATTCACGGTCTCCACTCCGCGTCATACGCGCTCCGGCTGCTCGTATTGCCCGTTGACGCCCACCACAATGCATTTGTCGCCCAGTACGCCGCCCGCATGGCCCGGAATCTCGCCCTCGGGGGCGATTCCGTCTACCTTGCGATCACACCCGGCGGCTGGTGCACCCCCTTCGAGCGCGACGAGCCCATGCAGTTCGTGGCATGGCTCGCGCCGAATACGGACGCAAATCAATCGGATTCCCGCCGTTTCCAGCGCGCGCGCTCCGAGGCCGCGGAGGCCACACGCGCCCTCGTGCGTGCCGTGCAGCCCGAATGCGTCCTCTTCGTCTCGGCATACGCGGGCCACGGCGCCGCCATGCTCGAGGGTGTCGCCGCCTCCGGCGTGCCTTCGGCCGTCGTCGTGCTCGATGCCCACAGCCCGCATGCGGCCCTTGACGGGCGCCCGCTCTTCCTGCGCCGTCAGGCCTTTGCCCAGCAATGGGTGGTGACTTCGGCCCAGGCGCAACGCGTGCTCGCTCGCCGTCTCGATTGCGCCCCGCATGCCCTCGAGGTCTGCCCCGAGGGCGTCCCCCTGCATCCCCATGCCGCGCCAACCAATCGGGCCGCACACCGCAAAGAGGTACGCGCCGCTCTCGGTTTGCCCGATGATGCCGTGCTCGTCGTCTCCCACGGCCCTATGGACGAGGACTCCGGCTGCATCGACTGGGCTGAGGCAATCGTGCGTATCGCCGAATCCCATCCAATGGCCTACTTTTTCTGGGTAGGCGCGGGAAACCTGGCCGCAACAGTACGCACCACGGTGGCCGGCACGCCCGCCGAACGCGCCCTGCGCATCCTCCGAGAGGGTGATCTGAATCTCGATATTGATCTCGCGGCGGATCTCGCCGTCTTCCCCGCGCGTGCCCCTCGTCCCGGGCTCGCCGTTGGGCGCGCCATGGCCGCCGGCATTCCGCTTATCGCCACCGCGGTGGACCCCGTGCCCGAAGTGGTACGCCCCATGCGCGAGGGCATCGTGTGTGGCAAGGCAAACCCCCAGAGCCTCGGCGATGCCCTTCAATACGCCCTCGCAAACCCCGCCGTCCTGCATGCCATGGCCGAGGCCGCCTACCTGCGCATTCAGGATTTCTCCGACGAGCGCGCCATTCACTCGCTGCGCCCTGTGCTCGAACGCATCAGCGTATTGCGCGGCGCCGTGCGCAGTCCGGGTGAACGGCGATAGTATCGCCCCTTAATTCACCACAAACGGATATAAAGTGAGCATATTGCGTAAACAGCGTGCTATACTCTCCCCGGCCAGTGATGCATCAACCGGGAGCCGGACCCAGGCCGAATGAGTTCTTCCGTCGCCTTTCAGTCCACCAAGTGGACCCTCAACCTCTTCAGCAAGCTCATGCGGGCGAAAGTCCGCATGCATCGCACGGAAGTGCTCACGGACGACATGGCGATCATTTTCGTCGTCAACCACTTCACGCGGCTGGAGACAGTGCTCCTTCCCTACCTGCTCCACAAGCACTCAGGCCTTACCGTCTGGTCGCTCGCGTCCAAAAATGTGTTTGTCGGGCGCATCGGCGATTACATGCGCCGGATGGGCACGGTCTCGACGGCCGACCCGGATCGCGACAAGATCATCATCAAGAGCCTCCTGACCGGCGAGAACCCTTGGATCATCTTCCCGGAGGGGGCGATGATCAAGGACAAGAAGGTCGTGGATGCCGGTGGCCGCCTCAGCGTCTTCAGCAACGGCATCCGCCGGCCCCCGCACCGGGGCGCGGCGGCCCTGGCCCTCCGCGCGGAGTACTACCGCAGCCGGCTGCAGAATTGTGAGAAGGAGGAGAGTGTCGAGCAACTGAAGGAGGCGCTCGGCCATTTCGACCTCCGGCCGGAATCAATCGAGACGATCAAGGCCAAGCGCACCGTCATCGTGCCGGTCAACATCACCTACTTCCCCATTCGCTCGGGCGAGAACCTCCTGCTGCGCCTCGCGCGCGGCATCACCGGCAATCTCAGCCCGCGCGCGCTGGAGGAGTTGAGCGTCGAGGGCACGGTGGTCTCGAGCGAGACCGATATCGACATCACCTTCGGCGATCCGATCGACCTGCATGATTATCTCGACGCGCGCGAGAAGCCGATGTTCTTCTCTTGCTCCGAGGCGGATTTCGAGCGGGTCGAGTCGGACCCGCGCTCGGTGTTCAATGCGGCCGCCCTGCGACTGATGCACCGTTACATGAGCGACATCTACCGCCTCACGACGATCAATTACGACCACATTCTCGCGACGCTGCTTCGGCATCAGCACGAGCCAAGCGTGACCGAACGCACCTACCGCAACCGCGTCTATCTTTGCGCCGACCGCCTGCGCCAGTTGCGCGCGTACCGCCCGCATCCAGACCTGGTGAACAGCTACGAGGCCGTGCTGTTCGAGGATTCCTGCCCGCGATTCGAGGACTTCATCGCCCTGTGCAAGCGGGAGGGCGTCTTGAAGCGGCACGGCAACGAGTACGAGCGCTCGCTCAACCCCTACGCGCCGGAGCGGGATTTTCACCAGGTGCGCATGGCGGAACTGACGCGCGTCATCGCCAATGAGATTGAGCCGCTGACGGTCGTGACCAACATGATCAAGGACATCGCCGCCTTGTCGCGCTCGGAAGTTTCCGCGCGCATCGGCACGGATTTCCTCGAGCTGGACCAGACCATATTCGAGCGTGACTACGCCGAACACTTTGACGAGGAACTCTCCAAATCGCCGGAGGTGGGCCAGCCCTTCCTGCTGGTGCCCGAATACTGCAAAGGCGGCGTCGTGCTGTCGCACGGATACATGGCGGCGCCCCTGGAAGTGCGGGCGCTGGCGGAGTACCTCTATCGCAGCGGCTACGCCGTGTACGGCGTCCGGCTCAAGGGGCACGGCACGGCCCCGGCCGACCTCGCCCGCACGGACTGGCAGGCATGGTATGCCTCCTTCAACCGCGGCTACGCCGTCATCAAGAGCCTGACGGACAATGTCATCGTGGGCGGTTTTTCGATGGGCGGCGTGATGGCCCTGTTGGCCGCCGGCCGCAAGCGCGAAAAAGTCTCCGCGTGCTTCTCCATTTGCGCGCCCTTGGAACTGCAAAGCTACGCCGTGCGCCTCGTGCCCACCATCGTCTCGATGAACTCGCTGCTGCGCCGCATGAACCTTGACCGCGAATCCTTCGATTTCGTCGACAATGTACCCGAAAACGCGCACATCAACTACACGAAAAACCCCCTGCGCGGCGTGCGTGAACTCGGCCATGCCATGAGCGCGATGGAGTCCGTCCTGCCCGATATCGTCAGCCCCACCCTCGTGCTCCAGGCCTCGGGCGACCCCACCGTCGCCCCCGTGAGCGGCGAGAAGATCTTTCGCTCCGTTGGCACGCCGCACAAGGAGTTCATCATGCTCGCGCGCGATCGGCACGGCATCGTGAATGGTGAAGGCTCGGAGGATGTCTTCGGCCGCGTGCTGCATTTCCTGCAATGGGCCGAGAATCAGGAACCCGTGGCCCTCGCCGAGCCCGATACCACCCCTGTTCCCGCCGACAAGCCCCAATCCATGGTGCACCCCTCCCCCGCCGCCGAGAGCGCGTAGGGGAAGGATGGGGTTGCAGCATTACGCGCTGGCTCGCTGCGGGCCGTGAGAACTGCCGTCCCACTCCTTCGCGTAGCACTTCGGAGCGGCATGCCCGGAATGGCTCGGTCAGAGACCGGCCACATCAGCGGTTGGGAGAATCAGCGTTCCCGCGAGTTTAAACCGCCCAAGGCGGGGGTGTGAAGAAGAAAGACTTCAGTTCGCTTGGTTGGAGAACCGCTATCTGC
>ERZ869909.1562-NODE-1562-length-18128-cov-3.368234_pt1 | contig 18128 bp, 14 predicted proteins | sample MGYA00520892_ERZ869909 | MGnify/ENA primary metagenome ERZ869909 (study PRJEB32215, sample SAMEA104723947) | bioreactor metagenome | biome: bioreactor; feature: anaerobic bioreactor; material: water | place: China | collected 2015-03-12 ...
GTAGTTCAGTCGGTTAGAATACCGGCCTGTCACGCCGGGGGTCGCGGGTTCGAGTCCCGTCCGCTCCGCCATAGACCGAAAGGGCGCCCGCGTGGCGCCCTTTCATTTTCCGCCGCCCGGTGTGGCGGAAGCCACTGGAATCGAGGCAGGTCATGCTGCAGAAAATCCGCGAGAAGATCACCGGCTGGGTCGCCTGGACCATCGTTGCCGTCATCGGACTGGTATTTGCCGTCTGGGGCATCGACCTGAGCTTCACGCCCCGCCCCGTGGCCGCCAAGGTCAACGGCGAGGAAGTGCCGGTCGAGCCGGTGCGCCGCGCGTACCAGGAGCAGGTTTCCCGTTTCCAGGAGGCATTCCGCGGTGACGTGCCGGAGGAACTGGCGAGCGAGATCCGCCGCGGCGTGATCGAGCAGTTCGTAAGGCGCGAGCTGTTGCGGCAGCGCGTGGACAAGGACCGCTATCGCGTCGGCGACGAGGAGCTCACCCGCCACATCCAGTCCTTCGAGGTGTTCCAGGTCGGCGGACGCTTCAGCATGGATGCCTATCGCGCCGCGCTGGCCGGCGCCGGCTATACGCCGGCCCTGTTCGAGGCCGAACAGCGCCGGGCGCTGGCGGTGCAGCAGATCCAGGACGCCATCGTGTACTCGTCGTTCGTGACGCCCGACGAGCTCGAGCGTCGCGTTGCGCTGGAGCGCGAACTGCGTGAAGTCGAGTGGCTGTCGCTGCCGCTCGAGCGCCTCAAGGCCGGCATCGAGATCACCCCGGAAGAAATCGAGGCCGCCTACCAGGCCGGCGGCGAGCGCTGGCTGACGCCGGAGAGCGTCGACGTGGCCCTCATCGAGGTGCGGCTCGACCGGCTTGCCGAGGGAGTGGCCGTCGACGAGGACGAGCTGCGCGCCTTCTACGAGATGGAATCGAGGCGCGAGCCCGAGCGCTTCGCCGGTCGCGAGCGGCGCAAGGCCGCCCACATCCTGGTCCGTGCCGGCGACGACGCGCGCGAGCGCATCGATGCCCTGCGCGCCCGGATCGAGGCGGGCGAGGATTTCGCCGCAGTCGCGAGCGAGGCCTCCGAGGACCGCGGCTCGGCTGCGGCCGGCGGCGACCTGGGCTGGGTCGAGCCCGGCATGATGGTGCCGGCTTTCGAGCAGGCGCTGTTCGCCATGGCGGAAGGCGCGCTGAGCGAGCCGGTGCGTTCCGAGTTCGGCTGGCACCTCATCAAGCTCGACGCAATCGAGCGCAGCGGCGGCGCCAGCTTCGAGGAAGCCCGTGCCGAGCTGCTGGTGGAGTTCGCCCGGCGGCGCGCCGAGGACCGTTTCTACGATGATGCCGAGGCGCTGGCGCAGCTGGCCTTCGAGAACGCCGACAGCCTCGAGCCCGCCGCTCGTGAACTGGGCTACCAGATTCGGACCGTCGAGGGCGTCACCCGCCAGGGCGGGGCCGGGCTGGCAGGCAACCGGGCGCTGGTGGACGCGGCCTGGAGCGAGGCGGTGTTCGAGCGGCGCGAGAACAGCAACCTGGTCGAGCTCGACGACGGGCATGCCGCAGTGCTGCGGATCGCCGCCCACCATCCGCCCGAACTGCGCCCGCTGCAGGAAGTGGCCGCGCAGATCGAGGCCGAGCTGGAGCGCACGCGTGCGGCGGAGCGGGCGCGCGCGCTCGCGGCCGAGGCCAAGACGCGGCTCGAGGCCGGCGAGTCGCTGGCCGAGGTGGCCGAATCGCTGTCCGCCGACCACGTCGCAGGGCTCACCGTGGTGCGCAACGACGTCACCGTGCCCCCGGAAGTCGCCCGGGCCGCATTCGCAGCCGCGCGGCCGGCGGGCGACGCGGCGGTGGTCGCGGGCGCGGAGGGCGCCAACGCGCATTTCGTGCTGCGCGTGCTCTCGGCGACGCCGGGCGGCCTCGACCTGCTGCGCACCGACGAGCGTGTGGAGCTCAACGACGAGGTCCGCGCCAAGCGGGCATCGCAGGAGTTGCAGGCCTACCTCGAGAGCCTGCGCGAAGGCGCCAAGGTGACGATCTTCGAGCGCGCGCTGCAATAGCCCGGGCGTCATCCGCGATCACTCTGCTAACATCGCGCGATGCCGAAGCTCCAGCTCCACTGGCAGATCCTGATCGCGATCGCCCTTGGCATCGCTGCGGGCTGGCTGAGCGGTGAGGAAGGGCGCCTGTTCGGCGTCACGCTCTACTCGGTCTACGACTTCGTCGGCACGCTGTTCATCAACGCGCTCAGGATGCTCATCGTCCCGCTGATCGTCTCCTCGATCATCGTCGGCGTGGCGGGCATCGGCAGCGGCGGCAACCTCGGCCGCCTCGGTGGCAAGACCGTGCTGTTCTACGGCGTCACCACGCTGCTGGCCATCCTCATCGGCCTGGTGCTGGTGAACATCGTGCAGCCGGGCATCGTCAACGGCGAGCCGGCGCGCGATCTGCTGGCCCTGGAAGAGGACACGCGCGCGGTGGCCGCCAGCGTCGGCGCCGGCGCGGATGCAGGCGGCACCGGCCAGCTGGCGCGCATGTTCCTCAGCATGGTCCCGCCCAACATCATCCAGGCGGCCGCCGACGGCCAGATGCTGGGACTGATCTTCTTCAGCATCGTGTTCGGCTATTTCATGACCCGCGTCGGCCACGAGCACGGCGACACGCTGTACCGATTCTGGGACGCGATGTTCGCGGTGGTGATGAAGATCACCGTGTGGGTGATGGCCTTCGCGCCCATCGGCGTGTTCGGCCTGGTGGCGCGCACGGTGGCTCGCACCGGCTTCGACGCCGCGCAGCCCCTGATCGTTTTCAGCCTCACGGTGCTCGCCGCGCTGGCGCTGCATGCCATCCTGGTCATTCCCTTGCTGGTCAAGTCGCTGGCGCGGGTCAGCCCCGTGGCCTTGTACCGCGCCGCCGCGCCTGCGCTGCTGACGGCGTTTTCCACCGCCTCGTCGGCGGCCACGCTGCCGATCACCATGGAGTCGATGGAGCGGCGCGCCGGCATTTCCAACCGCACCTCCAGTTTCGTGCTGCCGCTGGGTGCGACGGTGAACATGAACGGCACCGCGCTGTACGAGTGCGTCGCCGCGATCTTCATCGCCCAGGCCTACGGGCTGGAGCTTTCTTTCGGCATCCAGTTCGTCATCGTCATCACCGCGCTGGTGACCTCGGTGGGGGTGGCGGGCATCCCCTCGGCCTCGCTGGTCGCCATCGCCATCATCCTGGCGGCCGTCGGCTTGCCGGTCGAGGCGATTGGCGTGCTGTTCGTGTTCGACCGCATCCTCGACATGGCGCGCACTGCCATCAACATCCTCGGTGACTGCGCCTGCGCGGTGATCGTCGCGCGGCTGGAAGGGGAAGAGGGGATCCTGGCCTCGGCCTAGCGCCCGTGGACGGAAGCGAGCCGCCCGGTGCGAAGCGGGCCTAGATGGCCAGGGCGCGGGGATCGGGCGCAGCCGGCACGGGCCGGGCCGAGCCGCCCGGCCGCCGCCAGCGAATGTCCTGCGGTTTCCCGCTGGCGAGGATCTCCGCCCGGGTAACGGCCACGGCGCCGGCGGTGGTCAGCAACTCCGGGATGAAGCCCAGCTCCACCAGCAGGTCCAGCAGTTGCGCCGGGTGCACGCCCGACCGGTAGATGTCATCGGGCGCGAACTCGGTCAGCAGCAGGCGGCAACGCGCCAGCGTGGCGCGCGCACCCTCCAGCACCTGCAGTTCGAAGCCCTGCACGCCGAGCTTGATGAAGCCGACCGGACGCCCCGCCAGGCCCGCGCCGCGGCAATAGTCGTCGAGGCTCACCATCGGCACGTCGATCGCCGCCGTGCGCCGGGCGCGCCAGCGGCCCTGCTCGCGCCGCGAGCCGTAACGATGCAGGCGGGCCTTGCCGGGCGCCGGTCCCACGGCCGCCTCGACCACGCACAGCCCGTCGGCGCGGTTGCGGGCGGCGTTCTCGCGCAACAGGCCGCGGGCCCACGGATCGGGCTCGAAGGCGTGAATCTCCGCGCCCCTTGGGACGACCCGCGACAACAGGAGGCTGTGCCAGCCGACGCCCGCGCCGATGTCGAAGGCGAGCTCGCCGGGCTGCAGCTGCATGCCGGTGGCGAGGAAGTCCGCCACGGCCGGCGCGTGGATCCCGTCCGTGAACAGGTTTCGCCCCAGTGCGTCGCGCGACGGCACGCGCAGCTCGAGGTCGAACTGCGGCAGCCTGGCGAGCACGGTGTCGCGCCCGAGAGCGTAGCGCTGCACGAGGTACGAGGCCCGCCGCAGCATCGCCAGGCCGTCAGTCCTCGGGCAGCGACATGCCGACGTGGCTGTAGCCGCCGTCGACGTACAGGATCTCGCCGGTGATGCCCGCCGCCAGGTCGGAGCACAGGAAGGCGGCGGCGTTGCCGACGTCCTCGATGGTGACGTTGCGCTGCAGGGGCGCGATGCGGGCCACCTGCGCCAGCATCTTGCGGAAGCCGCCGATGCCGGCCGCCGCCAGCGTCTTGATCGGGCCGGCGGAGATGCCGTTCACGCGCAGGCCCTCGGCGCCCAGGTCGGCGGCGAGGAAACGCACGGTGGCCTCGAGGCTCGCCTTGGCCGGCCCCATCACGTTGTAGTTCGGCACCGCGCGGACGGCCCCGAGGTAGCTGAGCGTCAGCAGGGCGCCCTGGCGGCCGCGCATCTGCGGCAATGCGGCCTTCGCCAGCGCCGCGAAGCTGTACGCGCTGATGTCGTGGGCGATGCGGAAGCCCTCGCGGCTGACCGAGTCGACGAAACGGCCGCTGAGCTGGTCGCGCGGCGCGAAGCCGACCGAGTGCACGAGGACGTCGAAGCCGTCCCAGTGCTGTCCCAGTGCTGCGAAAGCCGACTCGATCTGCGCGTCCTCGGCCACGTCCATGGCGCAGGTGAAGCCGCCGCCGAGTTCCTCGGCCATCGCCTCGACGCGTGGCTTGAGCTTGTCGCCCTGGTAGGTGAACGCGAGGTCGGCGCCCTGGGCGCGCATGGCCTGCGCGATGCCCCAGGCAATGGAGCGCTCGCTCGCCAGGCCGACGATGAGCGCGCGCTTGCCGTCAAGAAATCCCATATCGACTCTCCTCAGCCGCCGGACTGGGCGGTCACGTCCACGTGCAGTATCAATCGTTGGCCCGGTTGCAGGTAACGCGAGCCGTCGAGGTTGTTCCAGCGCTTGATGTCGTCGACCGAGACGCGGAAGTTGCTGGCGATGCGATACAGGGAATCGCCACGGCGCACAGTGTAGTTCACGCGGCGGATCTGCGGCGCGCTCGCGGGGACGGTCCCCGGAGCGATTGTGGTGCCCGCCGGGCGCGCCGCCGTGGCGCCCGCGGCGGGCTGCCAGATGACCAGCTTGCGGCCGACCGACAGCGTGTCACCGGGGGCCATGCCGTTCCAGGCCGCGAGTTCGCGCACGCCGACACCGTGGCGGCGCGCGATGCTCCAAAGGGAATCACCGCTGCGCACGGTGTACTCGCTGCGCACGCGGCCGCTGCGCTCGCGCGACTGGGTCTGTGCGAGCCGGTTGTCGGCGCTGAGCGGGTACTCGCTCATGCTGCGGCTGGAGGTCGGCACCATCAGGTGCGAGCCGGCGCGGATCTGCGTTCCGGACAGCCCGTTGACTTCCTGCAGCACCGCGATCGTGGTGCGGTACTGGCGCGCGATGGCGCCGAGAGTCTCGCCGTTGCGCACCGCGTGGCGATGCCAGCGGACGCGCTCCCCGGGCGGCAGGCCCGCCAGCGCCTCGGTGAACGGCTCGGCCACGGCGATCGGCAGGGCCAGGCGGTGCGGGCCCTCCGGGTCCGTAGCCCAGCGGTTGAAGCCGGGATTGAGCGCCTGCAGCTCGGCCAGCTCGATTCCGGCCAGCTCCGCGGCGATGGCGAGGTCGATCTGGCTGTCGAGTTCGACGGTGGTGAAAACCGCCTGGTTGGGCAGCTCCGGCAGCACGAGCTCGTGCCCGTCCGGGTCGGCGATCACGGCAGTCAGCCCGAGGATGCGCGGCACGTAGCCGCGCGTCTCGGCGGGCAGTCGCAGGTGCCAGAAATCAGTGGGCTGGCCGGCGGCGGCGTTGTTCCGGATGGCCCGGCCGACCGTGCCCTCGCCGCAGTTGTAGGCGGCCATCGCCAGCAGCCAGTCGCCGTCGAACAGCCCGTGCAGGTACTCGAGGTAGTCGAGGGCGGCGCGCGTGGACTCGACCACGTCACGGCGGCCGTCGTACCACCAGCTCTGCCTCAGGCCGAAGCGCCGGCCGGTGCCCGGAATGATCTGCCACAGCCCCGCGGCCCGGCCGTGCGAATAGGCGAAGGGATCGAAGGCGCTCTCGATGACGGGGATGAAGGCCAGCTCGGTGGGCAGCCCGCGCGCCTCGATCTCGTCGGCGAGGTAGGGCAGCCACGGCCGCGCGCGGTCGAACACGCGCTCGAGGTAGGCGGGGTTGTTGACGAACCATTGCGCCTGCCGCTCGACCTCGGCGCGGTCCACCGGCGGCAGGGCGAAGCCGTTGCGCAACCGTGCAAGCAGGTCCTCGAAACCCGGGTCGTCCGGAAAGAGGTCCTCGATGTGCAGCTCGTGGTGATCTTCGGCCGCTTCCTGTACCGCCTTTGGCCGTGGTGTCCTGTCGGCCGTGGCAGGTTCATGCGGGGCGGGCGCATGCCGGTCACTGTCCGGGACGGCCTCGTCGTGCGGCTCCGGCGGCGCGTCCTGGAGCGTCGCGCAGGCCCCGAGTGCCAGCACGGCGACCAGGCAGGTGAATCGTTGCACGGGTCGGGTCATGAGAGCTCCGGTCATGCGAAATCGTCTTTCCAGCGCCGCACCGTGGCGAACACCTCGATGCGCGAGGCCAGGGGACGGCCGGCGTGCTGTGCTGCGGATTGCTGCACGGCAGCCTCGTCGCAGCGCAGGAAGGGGTTGATGCGTCTTTCCAGCGCAAGTGTCGACGGCAGGCTGGGACGGTCGCCCCGGCGCCAGGCGGCCACCTGCGCGGCGTGGGCGCGTATGGCGGCGTTGTCGGGCTCGACCGCCTGCGCGAAGCGGAGGTTGGCGCTGGTGTACTCGTGGCCGCAGTACACGCGCGTGTCCGGCGGCAATGCGTCGAGTGCATCGAGCGAGGCCAGCATCTGCGCGGGCGTGCCTTCGAAGACGCGCCCGCAGCCGGCGCTGAACAGCGTGTCGCCGCAGAACACCGCGCCGTGGCCGTGGAAGGCGATGTGGCCCGCCGTGTGGCCGGGAATGTCGATGACGTCGAAGGTCAGCCCGAGCCCGGGCGGCTCGACCCGGTCCCCGCCGCGGACGGTGGCGGTGAGTCCCGCGACCGGTTCGCCGGCCGGGCCCCACGCCGGAAGGTCGAAGGCCTCGCGCAGCGCCGGGATGCCGCCGCTGTGGTCGGGATGATGGTGCGTCAGCAGGATGGCCACGGGCGTGAGGCCGCGTTGCTGCAGGGCCTGCAGCACGGGCGCGGCGTCACCCGGGTCCACGATCGCCACCTGCGTCGGGTCGTCGCCGTGAATCAACCAGACGTAATTGTCCCTGAAGGCCCTGACCGGGCTGACCTCGAGCATCCAGCAATTCTACCCAAGAGGGGGACATTGCTAAAACGCCCGGTTGGGGACATTGCTCATTCGGGCCGATGGGGACATTTCCCGCTGGGCCTTTGGGGCAATGTCCCCTTGGGGCCCATTGGGGACATTGCTGAAACAGCGGATTGAGCAGTGTCCCCCTCGGTCCCGGGGTGGGATTCGGCTATGCTTGGCGCATGCCGATATACCCGCCCGATCTTGCCGAGTGGCTCGCATCCCCGACGGGGGTGCGTCTGCGCGCGGCCGAGCAGGCGGTGGCGGCCGAGCCGTTGCGCAGGGTGTTCGGCTGCCAGTTGCTGCAGATCGGCACCTGGGGGGAGGCCCACGAGTTCATCCGGCTGGCGGGTACGGTGCGTCGTGCCGTCTGCGCCTCGAGCATGGCCCCGGGCGTGGGCCTCGTGGCCGAGGACTGGCAGCTACCGGTGGCCGGCCACTCGGTCGACGCCGTGTTGTTGCCGCACACCCACGAGCGTTCCAGCGAACCGCACCAGTTGCTGCGCGAGGTGGAGCGCGTGCTGGCCCCGGGTGGACGCCTGATCGTGCTGGGCTTCAATCCCTGGAGCCTGGCCGGACTGCGCCGGTTGCTGTCGCGGGGGGGCTGGCCACCGCAGATCGACCAGGTCTATTCCGAGCGGCGGTTGCGTGACTGGCTTTCGCTCTTGAATTTCGACGTCACCGCAGTGCAGCGCTATTTCCCGGCATTCGCGGAATCAGAAGGGCGGCTGCGCCACCGCGCCCGTCGGTTGCCGGGCTACTACGGCGGCTATCTGCTGGTGGCCGTCAAGCGAGTGCATGCCGTGACGCCGTTGCGCCGACTCTGGAAGCGACCTGAGCGAGTGCCGGCTGGCCTGGCTGAACCGACGACACGGAGCCGGCTTTGACCCAGGTGGAGGCGTGGACCGACGGGGCTTGTCGCGGCAACCCCGGCCCGGGTGGCTGGGGCGCATTGCTGCGCGCCGGCGGACGCGAGCGCGAGCTCAAGGGTGCGGAGCTGCTCACCACCAACAACCGGATGGAGCTGACCGCTGCCATCCGCGCGCTCGAAGCGCTGTCCCGGCCATGCAGCGTGGACATCTACACTGACTCACAGTACGTGCGGGGCGGCATCACCGAGTGGCTTGCCGGCTGGAAACGCAATGGCTGGCGCACGGCATCGCGTCAGCCGGTGAAGAACCAGGACCTGTGGCAGCAGCTCGATGCCGCCGCGTCGCGCCACGAAGTGCGCTGGCACTGGGTCAAGGGACACAGCGGCCACCCGGAGAACGACCGTGTCGATGCGCTGGCCAACGAGGCCATCGACGAACTTGCGGGTGCGACGTCATGAGGCAGATCGTGCTCGATACCGAGACGACCGGCCTGGAGCCGGCGGAAGGCCACCGCATCATCGAGATCGGCTGCGTGGAGCTGCTCAATCGCCGGCCCACCGGTCGCACGTTTCACCAGTACCTGAACCCGGAGCGCGAAATCGACCGGGCCGCGGAGGACGTCCACGGCCTGAGCAATGCGTTCCTCGCCGACAAGCCCGTGTTTCGCGACGTCGCGGTCGACTTTCTCGACTTCGTCGATGGGGCGGAGCTGGTGATCCACAATGCGGCTTTCGACGTCGGCTTCCTCGACGCCGAGCTGGCGAGGCTGGAACCGGCCGTCGCGCCGGTCGCGGAACGGTGTTCAGTGCTGGACACGCTGATGCTGGCCCGGCAGGCTCACCCCGGGCAGCGCAACAGCCTGGATGCGCTGTGCAAGCGCTACGGTGTCGACAACTCGGGACGCGACCTGCACGGCGCGCTGCTCGATGCCCAGCTGCTCGCCGAAGTGTTTCTCGCGATGACCGGTGGCCAGGCGGAACTCGGGCTGGCCGCAGAATCGACTGGCCAGCCCGGCGCCGCGCGCCGGCGCGTGCGAAAGATCAACCGCAAGGGCCTGACCCTGGTCGTGCAGCGCGCCACCCCCGAGGAACTTGCGGCACATGAGGCGGCGCTCGACCGCCTCGACAAGGCCGGCGGCCGCCCCTGCCTGTGGCGCCGACCCGGGTCGGACCCGAGCAACTGACTGATTGCAAAGAAATTCCGGCCCAGAATGGGCTCAGAATGAGCGTTAGAGCGTCGATTTTGCCTGCTTTTTGGCGCGCTAAGAAATGATTGGGCCGCATGCCTCGTTACTCACAGCCCTGCAGGCTTTCGATCCACTCCCGGACCACGTCCAACCCCGCCGTGTCGACCTCCAGGCTGCCCAGCGGTGGCATGGCGTGCACGTCACGGCGCCCCGGCCGCAGCCAGATGAGTGATCGCGCTGGCGCACCGGGGCTCAACAGCGATGCATCGCTCACGCCAAGGTCGCTACCCGTGATGGTGGGAACCCGGCATGCGGCCATCGCTGCCAGCGCCGTATCAAAGCGCAGATCGAGGTCCGAGGGCGTCGGCCCGCCGGGGCGGTGGCATCCGGCGCAATTGGTGTGCAGCCAGGCGCGCGCACGCTCCTCGACGGCCGCAACCCCATTCGGATCTGCCAGGGAGGGAATGTCCTCGGGCGCCGCGCCCAGCGGCGGTGAGAACAGCCCGATCGCATCCAGCGTGCGCAGCTGGTTCGCAACGCGCCCGGTCGCCGGATAAGTCAGCACGCCGTTCAATTGTGCAAGCTCGAGGCCGAGCGTGCGCCCCGCTGCTGCAGTATGGCACTGCAAGCATTCGGCCTCTGACGGATACAGCCATGCACGACCGCCGGTCTCGCGTTGCGCACCGCCCGTGATCCGACCTGCAGCCGTCTGCGCTTCGTTCCAGCCATAGGTGTAGCCTGCCCAGACACCATCCGGATGGCGCATGAACAAGCGCGTCTCCAGGAGCCGTCCGTCGCGGCGGAAATGCTTCATCAGGACCGAACCGGCCGGAAAGTCCATCCGGCCGTCGCCGTCGAGCCCGATCGTCGTGCCCTCTGGCAGCGCCAGCCAGCGCTCCTTGGCTGCGCCGTCGGACCAGAATGGCGCCTGCGGCCGGTAAGGAATCAGTCCGGGTGCCGGCAGCGACGGCACAGCCGGATCCACGCAGCCAGTGTCGGCAAGACTGGCCGGGATGGTGTCGGCTGGCGCGTTTCCAGCCGGCTTGATGCGGTACAGTCCGCCGCCAAAATCAACCACGAAAATTTCGCCATCGTTCGCTTCGCCGAACGACGAGACCTGCAGGCCGGTGGCTGCCAGCAGCGACTTGCCGTACTCACCGTCCGCGTTGGCCGACAAGGCCCAAATCCGGCCCGAGATGAAGTCGCCGAACAGGTAGAGCCCTTCGAGCCCGGGCAGCGATGTGCCGCGAACGACGTAGCCGCCCGTCACCGAGCGGCCGTCGGAGTGTGGATAGTCGAGTACGGGATCGACGAGGCCGGCCGCCGGGCAGTTCGTGGCGGGGTTGAAGCATGTGAAGCCCTCGCGGAATCGCCAGCCATAGTTGCCGCCGACTTCGATGAGGTTGATCTCCTCGCGTGCGTTCTGCCCTACGTCACCGGCCCACAGCCGGCCGCTCTGGCGATCGAAACTGAAACGCCATGGATTCCGCAAGCCCCAGGCAAAGATCTCCGGGCACGGAGCCGCACCGCTGCCTTCCGCACAGCGTGGATTCTGGGCGAAGGGGTTGCCTGCGGGCACCTCGTAGGCACCGTCGTCGTCGACCTCGAGTCGCAGGAAGGCGCCGAGCAGGTTGTGCGTGTTCTGCGCATTGTCCTGCGGGTCGCCGCCGGAGCCGCCGTCGCCGATGGCGACGTACAGGTGGCCGTCGGGACCGAACTTGATGCCGCCCCCATTGTGGTTGTTGAAAGGCTGGGTGATGGTGAGCAGGACCTGCTCCGAGGCCGGGTCGAGCGTCAGGCCGCCGTCGGGACTGCGGTAGCGTGCGATGACCGAGCGCATGCCGGTGCCGCCCGGGCCGAAGGTGGTGTAGGAGACGAAGGCCCGGCCACTGGTTGCGAAATCGGGAGCGAATGCCAGCCCGAGCAGGCCGCCTTCGGAAGCGGAATTGACCACGCTCGAGAGATCGAGGAACACGCTGCTCGTGGCGACACTGGCCTGGTTGTCGAACACCCGCACCCGCCCGGTCTTCTCCAGTACGAACCAGCGGGCATCATCGCCAGGCGCCTGCAACAGGTACAGCGGCTGCTCGAAGCTGAGGGCGGGAAAGGCGCGCTCGAGTTCGATGGCGCCGAGGCCCGAGGGCCTCGCTGGGGCGACACAGGTCGTGTTGACGGGGCGCGCGTCCAGTCCACCTCCTGGCGGTTCGGTTGGAGGTGGTGGCGCAGGGGGCTCGGGCCCGGCCGGCGGCGGACCGCCCGATGAGCCGCCGCAGCCCGCGAGGATTACCCCAATCAGGGTCGGACCAAGCCAATGCATTGAATTTAAAGACATTGGCAGACCCCTTGACCCTCCACTGGACCCTTAGGAAGCGAAAACAGGCCCTGAATGTGCCTGCTAAGGATAGTCACTCAGGCTTCGGGTCGCCCGGACGGCGACTCGCAGGTGGTCAAACCCTAATCCCCAGCAAGCGGCGGACCGCCCCGACCCCCGCTTAAAAGGCGAATATTGGCCGGATTTCGCCGTTCTAAGCCGTTTCCAAGGCTCGAAATCGAGCATTTTTCCTGCGAGAACAGCGAGTTGTTCGGGTCCGACCCGGACCGTCAATCGAAGACCACGGTCTTGTTCTTGCTCACCAGGATCCGGTCGTGGACGTGCATCCGTACCGCTCGCGCAAGTACCGTCCGTTCAAGGTCACGGCCCATGCGTTTCAGGTCATCGATGGAACAGCGATGGCTGACCTGTTCGACTCCCTGCGCGATGATCGGCCCGTCGTCCAGCACTTCGGTGACGTAGTGGCTGGTTGCGCCGATGAGCTTCACACCGCGGTCATAGGCCTGGCGATACGGGTCGCCGCCGGCGAACGCGGGCAGGAAGCTGTGGTGGATGTTGATGATGCGGTTCTCCCATCCACGGAGGAATTCGGGGCTGAGAACCTGCATGTACCGAGCCAGCACCACGAGGTCCACTCGCTCGCGCGCGAGCACTTCCCGAATGATCGACTCCTGGGCCAACTTGTCGCCGCGTACGATCGGAAAATGATGGAAGGGGACTCCTGCGTGGCCAGCGACCGGGCGCAGTGCGTCGTGGTTGCTGATGATCGCCGGTATCTCCACCTGCAACTCACCGGCCTGGTAGCGCCACAGCAGGTCCTGCAGGCAGTGTGGCAGCGTCCCGACGAGAATCGCGATCCGCATCGGCCGACCGTTGAAGCGCACCCGCCACGACATGCCATGCCGCGCCGCCAGCGGAGACCAGGCCTCGGCGAAACTCGCCGGGCTGAGGTCGCACTGGCTCAGGTCGAACTCGACCCGCATGAAGAACTCGCCGTGATCGCGGTCGGTGTGCTGGTCCGAATCGAGCAGGTTGCCGCCGTGGTCCGAAATGAAGCGCGCCACCGCCGCCACGATTCCGCGCGCGTCTGGACAGGCGATGAGCAGCCGTGCCGTCGAGGCCTCATTGTCGTGACCCGAGAGTGGCATCGCAGCGCTCCTTACAGCACGGATTTCAGCCCAGAAAACTGCTTCTAAGGCGGGGAAACACCCCAAAACCGGGAGTCAATGCGTTCTAAAACAACAGCTTGGTTCGGTCCGACCCGACGCTACTAGAGGTAGCGGAGGAGCAGGAAAACGGCGAGCAGCACCGCGACCCACAGCAGCATGCTGCCGGTCGGCCAGGTGCGGGCGAGCACGCCCTGCGGGCCGTGGTGCTCGGACAGCCCGGAGACCAGCGCGCGGTAGCGGTGCATGACGGCACCGAGCAGTGCCTGCCAGGCGCCACCGCCAACGCGGCGCACGGCCCCGGCCACCACCGGCAGCAGGCGCCGGTACAGCCAGTCCATGTCGAGGCTGATCTTTGCCTCGCCACCCAGGTGCTTGAGCAGTACGAAGAAGCCCACGCCGGTGAACAGCAGCAGCTGCAGCTCCCACAACACGTGCCCGACGGAGTAGGCGTGGTAGTCCACCGGCGCCGGCATCATGGCGTACAGCCACCCCGGAAACACGCCGATGAACACGCACAGGAACGCCGCGATGCCCATCGCCACCAGCATGTTCAGCGGCGCTTCCCTGGGCCGCAGCCCGGAGTCCGCGCCGAAGAAGGTGAACCACGGCAGCTTCAGCCCGGTGTGCAGGAAGGTGCCGGCCGAGGCGAGCGACAGCAACAGCCACACCGCCGCGCGCCCGTCCAGCGCTGCGGCCTCGACCACCATGGTCTTGCTGACGAAGCCCGAGAACAGCGGGAAGGCAGAGATCGAGAACGCGCCGACCATGTACAACAGCAGCGTGACGGGCATGTAGCGGTAGATGCCGCCGAGCTCCGTGAGCTTGGCCTTGCCGGTCATGTGGATGACCGCGCCCGCACCCATGAACAGCAGCGCCTTGTACAGGATGTGCGTGAAGGCGTGTGCCGATGCCCCGTTCAGCGCCACGATCGTGCCCATGCCCACGCCGGCCACCATGTAACCGACCTGGCTGATGATGTGGTAGGCGAGCAGCCGGCGAATGTCGTTGGCCAGCACCGCGTAGACCACGCCCCACAACGCCATCACCACGCCGAGCCACACCAGCAGCTCGGTGCCGGGGTAGCCGCGGATGAGCGTGTAGACCGCCGTCTTGGTGGTCAGCGCGCTCAGGAAGATCGCGCCGGTGATGGTCGCCTCGGGATAGGCGTCGGCCAGCCAGGCATGCAGCGGCGGCACCGCGGCATTGAGCAGGAAGCCGACCAGTATCAGCCAGAACGCCGCCCCGCCGTGCTCGATCACGCCGAAGTCCACGCTGCCGGTCTGCTGGTAGTACAGCACCACGCCGGCGAGCAGCACGACGCCGCCGAAGGCGTGCACCAGCAGGTAACGGTAGCCGGCAGCCATCGACACCGGGTTGCGCCGGCACCAGATCAGCCACACCGAGGTGAACACCATCAGTTCCCAGAACACGTACAGCGTCACCAGGTCGCCGGCGAACACCACGCCGAGCGCCGACCCTGCGTACAGCAGCGCCGCCACGTGCTGGGTCGTGTCCTTCACGTGCAACGCATAGATCGCGCCGACCAGCGTGATGATCGCGAACACCGTCGCGAACACCAGGCTGAGCGCGTCGACCCGCATCGGCGTGAGCGCCAGGCCCATGAACTCGCGCGCCCCGTACTCGCCGTGCGCCAGCGAGAGCACGGCAGCGATCACCACCACCGGGACGAACAGCAACCAGGCCTGCCGGGCCCGGCCACCGAGGAAGGGCAGGCCCAGCGCGCCCAGGAACAGGAACAGCGACGGGTGCAGCATCTCAGGCATCGTGCTGCTCCTGCCGGCCCGAACCCGCGCCCGCCCGGCCCTCGACGGCCGTGGACGCGTCTCCGCCGCCCCGGCCCTCGCCGCCGCCGCCCGCATCCGGCCCCGGCTCGCCGTAATAGTCCTCCTCGCGATACAGCGCGAGGTAGCCCAGTGCCTTCGACACCACCACGATCACGACGCAGGACATGAAGCCATAAAAGGCGCCGAAGCCGCCGATGCTCTCCCACGGGAAGCGATCGTACTTCGACGGGATCAGCAGGTCGGCGATGACCAGGCCCGCCAGCACCACCCACATCAGCCGCCGGAGCAGGGGCCCTCGCTCGACCAGCGCCTGCAGCAGCCTGCCGAGGTCCATCATCCCGGCCCCCCGAACATGCCGGCCAGCCACTGCGACAACGGCTCGGCCAGGAAGAACATCGCCACGCAGGCCAGCGCCGTGAAGCACAGCGGCACCACGCACATCGCCGGCGCCTCGCGCAGCCCGGGGCGCTCGTCGCCGTCGGCCGCGGGCAACAGGAAGGCGCGCACCACCGGCGGCACCAGGTAGGCGATGTTGAGCAGCGTGCTCAGAACGAAGGCCGCGACCACCAGCACCTGGCCGGCGTCGTAGGCGCCGCTGAACAGGTACCACTTGCTCCAGATGCCGCCCATCGGCGGCACGCCGATGACGCACAGCGCGCCGAGGAAGAAGGCGGCGAAGGTGAAGGGCATGCGCCGCCCGAGGCCGTCCATCTGGCTGATCTCCGTCTTCCTGGTGGCGATGTAGATGGCGCCGGCACAGAAGAACAGCGTGATCTTGCCGAAGGCGTGCATCACGATGTGCATTGCGCCTCCGAGCGCCGCGAGGTCACTGACCAGCATGGCGGCGGCGACGATGTAGGACAGCTGGCTCACGGTGGAATAGGCGAGCCGGGCCTTGAGATTGTCCTGCTGCATGGCCACCAGCGAGGCGGCGAGGAAGGTGAACACGGCGACGTAGAGCACCAGCTCGGTGCTCCACAGCTCGCCGAGGTAATCGAGCCCGAACAGGTAGATGGCCACCTTCAGCACGGTGAACACGCCCGCCTTGACCACCGCCACCGCGTGCAGCAGGGCCGAGACCGGGGTCGGCGCCACCATCGCGGACGGCAGCCAGCGGTGGAAGGGCATCAGCGCCGCCTTGCCGATGCCGTACATGAACAGCACCAGCAGCAATGCGCCGATGGCCGGGTCGACGCTGCCGGCCATCACCCCGCCGGCGACGAAGTCCACGGTGCCGGCGAGCTGCCAGGTCGCGATCAGCGCCGGCAGCAGGAGGCCGATCGAGGTGGCGAGCAGGATGCCGAGGTACACCCGCGCGCCGCGCTTCGCCTTCTCGTCCTCCTTGTGCGCCACCAGCGGATAGGTGGACAGCGTCAACACCTCGTAGAACACGAACAGCGTGAGCATGTTCGAGGAGAACGCCACGCCCACCGCTCCGCACAGGGCAATCGCGAAACAGGCGTAGAAGCGGGTCTGGTGCCGTTCCTTGTTGCCGCGCATGTAGCCGATGGCGTAGACCGAGGTGACAATCCACAGACCGCTGGCCACCATCGCGAACAGGATCGACAGCGTCTCGTTGTGCAGCCCGAGCGTGAGCCCCGGCAGCAGCTCGATCAGCGTCACCTCGACCGGCGCCGGGTCGCCGAAGGCGACCGAGGCGACCAGCGCGAACAGCGTCACCGCGGTGACCAGCGTCACGCCCTCGCGCAGGTTCGGCCAGCGGCCGGCCAGCACGATCAGCACCGCACCCAGCAGCGGCACCCACACCGCGAGTTGCATGGCCAGCGCGGTGCTCACGGTCCCGCCCCCGCGAGCATGGCCGCGGCACGCTCGGCAATGCCGATGGTCAGCCGCGTGTCGATGCCGAACCAGAAATTCGCCAGCACCAGGATCCAGGTCGGCAGCAGCAGCGAAAGCGGGGCTTCGCAGGGCGTCGGATCAGCCGCCGGCTGCAGGTAGGCCACCTCGACCACGCGCCAGACGTAGATCACCGCCAGCAGCGAGCCGATCATGATCACGGCGACGATCGGCCACCAGCCGAGCTCGACGGCGGCGAGCACCAGGTACCACTTGCTGACGAAGCCCACCGTCAACGGCACGCCGACCAGGCTCAGCCCGCCGGCGACGAAGGCCGCCATGGTCCAGGGCATGCGCCGGCCGAGGCCGCTGAAGGCATCCAGCCGCGAGGTCCCGAGCCGGTAGGCGATGCAGCCGAGCGCCATGAACAACGCGCCCTTCATCAGCGCGTGGTTGAACAGGTGCAGCAGCGCGGCGGTGAGCCCCAGCGTGCTGGCCATGCCGATGCCGAGCACCATGTAGCCGATCTGCGCCACGGAGGAGTACGCGAGCATGCGCTTGATCTTGTCCTGGCCGATGGCGACCACCGAGGTGCTCAGCAGGCCGACGACGGCCAGCGGTACCAGCAGGTTGACGGTGGGCATCTCGCTGAAGGAGAAATCGGCGCCGAAGACGGTGTAGATGAAGCGGATCAAGAGATAGATGGCCACCTTGGTGGCGGTGGCCGCAAGCAGCGCGGTGACCGCGCTGGGCGCATAGGTGTAGGCGTTCGGCAGCCACAGGTGCAACGGGAACAGCGCCAGCTTCAGGCACACGCCGACGACGATGAAAGCGTACGCCGTGTGCACCGTGCGCGAGGCGGCCACGGCCGGGATGCGCTCGGCGAGGTCGGCCATGTTGAGCGTGCCGGTCATGGCGTACAGCAGGCCGACGCCGATGAGGAAGAAGGTGGCGCCGACCGTACCCATGATGAGGTAGGAGAACGAGGCGGTCAGTGCGCGCCGGTTGCGCCCCAGCGCGATCAGCGTGTAGGTGGCGAGCGAGGAGATCTCGAGGAAGACGAAGATGTTGAAGGCGTCGCCCGAGACCGCGATGCCCATCTGCCCGGCGAGGAACAGCAGCAGCGCCGCGTACAGCCACGGCGACTTCGATTCCGGCACCTCGTGCGCGAGGCTCCGGCCGGCGAAGGGCAGCACCACGGCCGCCAGCCCGGCGATCAACAGCGCAAGCAGCGCGTTGGCCGGGTCGAGCCGGTACTCGACGCCGTAAGGCGGCTCCCAGCCGCCCATGGCGTAGCTCAGCACGCCGAGGTCCATCGCCTGGCCCGCCAGCACCAGGGCGGCGACCAGCATGTACCAGCTCACCGCGGTTGCGAGCAGCCAGGGCAGCCGGCCGGGCGGCAGCAGTGCCGCCACTGCGGCGCCGA
>ERZ869909.1563-NODE-1563-length-18116-cov-5.046788_pt1 | contig 18116 bp, 14 predicted proteins | sample MGYA00520892_ERZ869909 | MGnify/ENA primary metagenome ERZ869909 (study PRJEB32215, sample SAMEA104723947) | bioreactor metagenome | biome: bioreactor; feature: anaerobic bioreactor; material: water | place: China | collected 2015-03-12 ...
GGCGCCCAGATGCGTGAGCCCGCTCACCCGCACCTCGCCCTCCACCCCGGCGGCGGCCAGCCGGTCCTCGCGCGCGCGGGCCTCGATGGCGGCGCCGGCGGCCTCGGGCGCGAGCGGCGCCACCAGCGGCACTGCCCAGGCGCTGCCATCCTCGGCCAGAATGCGGCGCAGCAGCGGGTTCTGCGCAGCACTGGCCGGCAGCCGGTCCAGCGCCTCGGCCAGACGCTCGATGCTGCGGGCATGGCCGGGATCTTCAGGGGCGACGGTATCCAGCGCCTGGACGAGCCGCACGCGTTCCTCGGGCGGCAGGGCGGGGCCGGGCTGGCCAGCCTCAAGGATCACGAACACCTGCCCGGTGCCCGGCAGCCGGTCGAGGATACGCTCTTCGGCCGCAGCTTCGGGGCCGCCCTGCAGCAGATGCTCATCGAGCGAATGGCCGGGCAGGATACGGTGATGGCCGATCCCCGCCACCAGCAGCGCCGCCAACCCCGCCACCACCACCGGCCGGCGCCAGCGCAACAGCCGCAGCCCACCTCGCGCCGGCGCATCGAGCCATCGCGGCGGTTGGGGCTGCGCCCGCGCGGGGTTTTCCAGCAAGAGCGCCAGGGCCGGGGTCAACACCAGCACCGCCACCAGTTGCAGCGCCAGCCCCAACCCGCCGGCCACGGCCAGCCGGGTCAGCGTATCGAACCCCGCGAAGGCGAAACTGGCAAAGGCCAGCATGGTGGTCAGGGTGCTGAGGATACAGGCCGGGCCAACCTCGATCAGCGCCCGTTCGCAGGCTTCGCGCGGCGCAGTACCGGCATCGCGCGCCTGGCGGATCGCGAAGGCCAGATGCATCGCCTGCGCCACACCCAGCACCAGCACCAGCAGCGGCACCAGCGTGGTCATGATATCGAGCGGCAGGCGCAAAAGCGCCAGCAGGCCCAGAATGCCCCCCGCCGCCGCCAGCCCCGGCAGGGCGATGACCAGCGCCCCGCGCAGGCTGCGAAACAGCAGCGCCCCCATGGCCAGACAAAGCAGCGTGGCGAAAGGCGCAATGGCGATCTGCACCTGCATCAGCGCCCCTTCGAGCGCGCGGTAGCTGGCCGCCAGCCCGACGAAGGTGCCGCGGATCGCTCCCTCGCCCAGTTCCGTGATCAGTGCCAGCGCCTCGGTGCGCGCGGCCTCGCCCAGCCCGGCGGCGGTTTGCGGCATCAAAAGCACCAGCACCGCGCCCCGGTCGGCGCTGAGCATCATGCGCACCGCCGGATCGCGCGCATGCTGGGCATCCAGCCAATCAGCCGGCGAGGTGGCGCCATCGGGCACGCCCTCGGCGATGGTGAACGGCGAATAGACCGCCGCGACATCGGGCAGGAAATGGAACTCGCCCAGCAGATCCTCCAGCGCGTCGAACCGCTCGAGCAGGCCGAAATCATCGGCCTCCAGCAGCAGGGTTTCGTCGCTGGAAAAGGGGTGGAAACGGTTTTCAAGCTCGGTGAAAGTGGCGAAGGCCGGCGAGGGGCTCTTGAGGACGCGGATCAGATCGGCATCGAAGGCCAGCCGCAGCACCGCGCTCAGCACCAGCGCGAGCATGAGCGCCAGCCCCAGCCCGACCACCAGCGCCGGCCGCGCCAGCACCACCCGTGCCAACCCCCTCAAGCCGCCGGCCCCGCCATGTCGCGCAGCACCGCCACGCCCTGCCCGCCCGTTTCTGCCTGCACGCCGCTCACCCGCACCAAACCCCTTGCTTGCCGCAGCTTAGCCACCCGGCAGGCGCGGCGAAAGCCCCCGGATCGCGCCTTTTGCGCGTCAGTCCCCGGCCACCAGCACCTGCACCCCGGCCTCATCGAGCGCGGCGCGGGCGGGTTCGGGCGGGGCACGGTCGATGACCAGCGCGTCGATGTCGCGCCAGGGGCAGACCTGCACCAGCCCCGAGCGCTCGAACTTGGTGCTGTCGCAGACCAGCAGCCGCCGCTGGGCGCGGGTCAGCATGGCGCGGGCGAATTCGGCCTCCTCAAGCCGGAAATCCATGATCCCGCGCTCGGCATGCATGGCCCCGGCCGAGATCACCGCATGATCGACCCAGAAGCGCGAGACGAATTCGATCGCCGAAAGCCCCAGCGCCGCGCCGCTGTCGCTGCACAGCGCACCGCCCGCCATATGCACGGTATTGCCGTTCACCGTGGCCAGCAGCCGCGCGATATCGGAGGAATTGGTCACCACGGTGAGCCGCCGATGGTTGAGCAGCTCGCGCGCCACGAAACTGGTGGTGGTGCCGGTATCGAACATCACCGATTCGCCGTCGCGGATCGTGGCGGCAGTGGCGCGCGCGATGGCGCGCTTGGCTTCGGCATTCTCGCGCATGCGCCGGTCGAACGGTGCCTCGCCAACCACCGAGGGCAGCATGATGCCGCCATGCCGGCGCACCACCGAGCCGCTGGCCACCAGCGGTTTCACATCACGCCGCACGGTTTCCAACGATACGCCCAGCCGCTCCGCCAGATCGGTGATGCCCAGCGAGCCCTCGTCGCTCAGAAGGCGCAGGATCTCGGCCTGTCTTTGTGCTGCGATCATCAGATGCCCTTTCCGCCTGCCCGTTCACTTCCGATCTTGCCCGAATTTGACCGATATTGGCAAAAATTTTGCCTCAATCGGGCATGATCGCCACAATTTACCTTGACTCAGGGCCGTCACAAAGCTGTCATTCCCGCCAACAGCTAATCCGACGGGGCCAGGGATGACAACGACCACAGGCTCGCAAACCACCAGTTCGCAAGCAGCCGAAGGGCGCATTCAGGCGCTGGGCATCTGGCAGGGCAGTCTCAATATTGCGCCGCTCAAGGGCGGGATCAGCAATGAAAGCTGGGTGGTCACGGATGCGCGCGGCCGCCATGTGGTGCGTTTCGGCGAGGATTACCCCTTTCACCATGTCGAGCGCGCCCATGAACTGATGGTCAGCCGCGCCGCCGCCGAAGCCGGTTTCGCCCCCGCACTGCTGCATGCCGCGCCCGGCGTGATGGTCACGCGCTATCTGGGGGCGCAGACCTATGGCGCGGATGAGGTCTGCGCCAATCTGCACCGCATCGCCCCGCTGTTGCGCGAATTTCACCAGCGCATGCTGCATCATGTCTCGGGTCCGGGGCGGTTCTTCTGGCCGTTCCATGTGATCCGCGACTATGCGCGTATCCTTGAGCGCGATGGCAGCCGCATGGTGGCGCATCTGCCGCGCTATGTGGCGCTTGCCGCCCGGCTGGAGGCCGCGCAGGTGCCGCTGCCGGTGGTCTTTGGCCATAACGACCTGTTGCCGGCGAATATTCTCGATGATGGCGCAAGGCTCTGGCTGATCGACTTCGAATATGCCGGCTTTTCCACCGCGCTCTTCGATCTTGCCGGGCTGTCGTCGAATGCGGGCTTTGACGCCGATCAGACCGAAGCCCTTTTGCAGGCCTATTTCGGGCAGAAGCCGGCGCCCGAACTCAAGCGCGCCATGGCGGCGATGCAATGTGCCTCGCTGCTGCGCGAGGCGATGTGGAGCATGGTCTCGGAGCTGCATCTGAACGCGCCCGGCACCGATTACCCCGCCTATACCGATGAAAACCTTGCCCGGTTCGAAACGCTGCTCGCGGCTTTCGAGCGCAGCCACGGAACGCCCTGACATGAGCACAGCCCTGCCCTCGCATGCCCGCATCGTCGTCATCGGCGGTGGCATCATCGGCTGCTCCACCGCCTATCATCTGGCGCGCGATCACCGCGCCGAGGTGGTGCTCTTGGAACAGGGCAGCCTGACCTCGGGTTCGACCTGGCATGCGGCGGGGCTGGTGGGGCAGTTGCGCTCCTCGGCCTCGATCACCAGGCTGCTGAAATACTCGGTCGATCTCTACAAACGGCTGGCGGACGAGACCGGGCTGGAAACCGGCTGGAAGATGACCGGGTGCCTGCGCCTCGCCACCAATCAGGACCGCTGGATCGAATATCAGCGCCTCGCCACCACCGCGCGCAGCTTCGGCATGGAGATGGAGCTGATCTCGCCCGCCGAGGTCAAGCGCCTGTGGCCGCTGATGGAAACCGGCGATCTGGTCGGCGCCTCGTGGTTGCCGACCGATGGTCAGGCCAGCCCCAGCGATATCACCCAGTCGCTGGCCAAGGGCGCGCGCCTGCATGGCGCGCGGCTGATCGAGGGGGTGCGGGTGACCGGCTTTCGCATGGAAGGCCGGCGCATCGTGGCCGTTCAGACCGATCAGGGCGAGATCGGGTGCGAAACGGTGGTCAATTGCGCCGGGCTCTGGGCGAGGCAGCTGGGCGCCATGGCCGGGGTTTCGGTGCCGCTTCAGGCGGTCAAGCACCAGTATATCGTCACCGAGCGCATCGAGGGGCTGGCCGCCGATGCCCCCACCCTGCGCGATCCCGACCGGCGCACCTATTTCAAGGAGGAGGTCGGCGGGCTGGTGATGGGTGGCTACGAGCCCGACCCGATCGCCTGGGATACCGGCCTGCCCGGCAATGACGCGCCGCAGGAATGGGCCTTCCGGCTGTTCGACGATGATTTCGACCATTTCGAGCAGCATATGACCCAGGCCATGGCGCGCATCCCGGCGCTGGAGCAGGTCGGCGTCAAGCAGATGATCAACGGCCCCGAAAGCTTCACCCCGGATGGCAATTTCATCCTCGGCGCGGCGCCGGAAGTGGCGAATATGTATGTCGGCGCGGGGTTCAACGCCTTCGGCATCGCCTCGGGCGGCGGGGCGGGCTGGGCGCTGGCCGAATGGGTGATGAGCGGCGAGGCGCCGCTGGATCTGTGGCCGGTGGATATCCGCCGCTTTTCCGGCCTGCACCGCGACCGCGACTGGGTGCGCGCCCGCACGCTGGAGGCTTACGGCAAGCATTACACCGTGGCCTTTCCGCATGAGGAATATGCCAGCGGCCGCCCGCGCATCACCTCGCCGCTTTATGCGCGATTGCAGACGCAGGGCGCGGTCTTCGGCTCGAAACTGGGCTGGGAGCGGCCCAACTGGTTCGCCGCGCCCGGCCAGCGGGCCGAGGATCACTATTCCATGGGCCGGCAGAACTGGTTCGCCCCGGTCGGCGAGGAACATCGCCATGTGCGCGAGGTGGCGGGGCTGTTCGACCAATCCTCCTTCGCCAAGTTCGAGCTTTCCGGCCCCGGCTCGGAAGCCGCGCTGAGCTGGCTTTGCGCCAATGACGTGACCCGCCCGCCGGGGCGCGTGACCTATACGCAGCTTCTCAACAGCCGGGGTGGTATCGAATGCGACCTGACGGTGGCGCGGCTGGCGGCGGATCGCTTCTATATCGTCACCGGCACCGGCTTTCGCACCCATGATCTGGCCTGGATCGCCGATCACCTGCCCGCGGGCACCGAGGCCCGGCTGGAGGATGTGACCGAGGATTGGGGCACGCTGTCGCTGATGGGGCCACGCGCGCGCGCCATTCTGGCGGCGGTGACGCAGGATGATGTCTCGAACGCCGCGCATCCTTTCGGCCAGTGCCGCCAGATCACCATCGCCGGGCACCGCGTGCGGGCGCTGCGCATCACCTATGTCGGCGAGCTCGGCTATGAGCTGCATATGCCGATCGAGGCGCTGGGCGCGGTCTATGATGCGCTGATGGCCACCGGGCAGGGGCTGCGGCCCACCGGCTACCGGGCCATTGAATCGCTGCGGCTGGAAAAGGGTTATCGCGCCTGGGGTTCCGATATCACCCCCAACGATACCCCGTTCGAGGCCGGTCTGGGCTGGGCGGTGAAGCTGAAAACGCCCCTGCCCTTCCTGGGCCGTGCCGCGCTGGAGATGGTTCAGGCCCAACCCCTGCGCCGTCGCCTGACCGGTTTCATGGTTCATGACCCCGAGGTGGTGCTGCTGGGCCGCGAAACCATCCTGCGCGATGGCGAGCCGGTGGGCTATCTGACCAGCGGCGGCTTCGGCTACACGCTGGGCCGGCCGCTGGGCTATGGCTATGTGCGCGCCACCGAGGAAAACCCCGATCTCGGCGCCGAAGCGCTCACGGCCAGCCGGTTCGAACTGGTGGTGGCGGGCACCATGGTTGCCGCCGAGCCGGCCCTGACCCCTTTCCACGATCCGGGTGGTGCGCGCATCAAGGCGTGAGCCATCCCAATTCCAAGACCGCGCCAAGCGGCATCCCCAACACAGGAGAGGACGCATGGAACTGATTGGAACAGTGGTGATCTATATCATCATGGTCTGCGCCGTGGCCGGCGCTTTCGCCTATATCCGCGATCCCGAAAGCGGTCTGGGCAAGGAATTCCGCGAGGGGCTGCATGCCATCGGCCCGATCTTCATTCCGGTGGCGGGCATCATGGCCGCCATTCCCTATCTGTCGCAGATCATCAGCGGCGGCGTGGGGCCGCTCTTTTCGCTGATCGGCGCCGACCCCTCGATCGCCGCCACCACCATCATCGCCATCGACATGGGCGGCTACCAGTTGGCCGAGGTGCTGGCCGAAACCCGCGAAGCCTGGCTGATGGCCTCGCTGGTCGGCTATATGGCCGGCGCGACGATCATCTTCTCGATCCCGGTGGGGCTGGCGATGCTCGACAAGCGCGACCATAAATACATGGCGCTGGGCATCATGTCGGGCATTCTGTCGGTGCCGGTGGGGGTGTTCATCGCCGCCGCGATCATCGCCGTCTTCGGCGTCGCCATCCGCCCGGAGATCGTCGCCACCGGCGAGGCCACGCTGCAACTGGCGCTGGGCTTTGGCGAGATCTTCCGCAACCTGCTGCCGCTGATCATCTTCTGTGTGGCGCTGGCGCTGGGGCTGCGGCTGGCGCCCGATGCGATGATCACCGGCTTCCTGTGGTTCGGCAAGCTGATGTATGCGGCGATCACCCTGGTTCTGGTGTTCTCGATCGTCGAATATTTCACCGAGTTCTTCACCAATGTGCTGGGCGGCTGGGGTTTCGATCCGATCATCGCCGACGAGGCCGATCAGTTCCGCGCCCTCGAGATCGCCGGCTATATCGGCATCATGCTGGCCGGGGCCTTCCCGATGGTCTATCTGGTCACCCGCTATCTGTCGGGCCCGATGGAGGCTTTCGGCAGCCGTGTCGGCCTGTCGCCGGTGGGGGCGGCGGGGCTGCTGGCGACCATCGCCAATGTGCTGGCGATGTATCGGCTGGTGCGCGAGATGCGCGCGCGCGACAAGGTGCTGGTGATCGCCTTCGCGGTCTGCGCGGCCTTCGCCTTTGGCGATCATCTGGCCTTCACGGCGAATTTCCAGCCCTCGCTGATCCTGCCCTTGCTGATCGGCAAGATCGGCGGTGGCGCGGTGGGCTTTGCCATCGCCATCTGGCTGTCGGTGCCCAAGGCCGAGGAACTGGAAGCCCGCGAGGCCCCGCCCATCGGCACCCCGGCCCCGGCCTGAGCCCCAAAACACCCGAAAGCAACTCTTGCCGCACCCCCGACCGGGCGCGGCGATCCGTTCTGGCCTGCCGACACCGCCTAGCCCGCCGCCCCCCGCGGCTGCAGCCGCAGCGCCGCGCGCAGGGCCAGCGTGGGGTGGCTGATCGGCAGGGTATGCCCGGCATCGGCGATCACCTCCAGCTGCGCATCGGGCAGCGCGCCGGCCATCAGCCGCAGCGCCTGCAACGATACCGTGCGGCTGCGCGCGCCATGCAGCAGCGTCACCGGGCAGGACACCGTTCCCAGCCAGTCCGACCAGTTCCGATTGGTGACGAACATGTCCTGAATGAAGCCCGTCGCCTGCTGTTCCAGCACCGAGCGGTAAAGATGCTCCAGCAACTGATGTGCCGAAGGATGCAGCATCACCTCGCGGTCATGGTCGCTGTCGGCGAAGATCAGCCGCGGGATCGCCGCCACCCCTTCGCGCGCGGCGCGCCGCAGGCCCAGAATGACCAGGGTCTCCATCAGCGCCGGCGCCTTCTGGGCGGCAAAGGCGCTTACCCGGTGCAGCGGCGGCATATCGGCGGTCTGCGACCAGCCCAGCATCGGCGGCGTGGCCGGCGCGCAGATGATGCCGGCGACGCGCTCGGGACAGGCGCGCGCGAAGGCGAAGGCATAGACGCTGCCGACATCATGGGCCAGCAGCTGCACCCGCGCGATCCCCTCCAGATCGAGCACCGCCCTGGCCCGCGCCACCGCCAGCGCCACCGGGTCGGCGCCGGCTGCCAGCGGCGTCTCGCCATAGCCGGGGCGCTCGGGGGCGATGACATCGAAGCCGAAAAGCCGCGCCTCGGCGGCGGCCTCGGCCCGTCCGGCAACCCCGAAGAGCGCCCCGTGAAAGAAGAGAAGCGGATGCCCCCCGGCCTCGCCATAGCGCCAATAGACCAGCGGCGCCTCACTGCCACCGGCATGGGGCGCGCGGCGGCGGGCGGGGAAATCCTCGGCCGCATGATCGAGCCGGGCATGCGCCAGCGCCAGCGCCGCCAGCCGTGCCACCGCCTGCGGCTGGCTGCCCAGATGCATCTTGGCCAGGATCGCCTTGACGATCTGGCGCACGGTGCCCAGCGTGCGGCCGCTGGCGGTGGCGATCTGCTCGCTGGTCTGGCCGGCCAGCAGCGCCTCGGCCACCTCGACCTCGCCCGGCGTCAGGCCCCAGCTCGACACCGCCATGGCCCGCAGCCAGGGCGACGAGGCAGCCGGTGCCTCGTCAAGCTGCCAGATACGGCGGTCGGGCAGGCGCTGGGCCTGAAGGATGACATAATCGCCCTCGGTCGCATCGAGCAGCAGCACCTCCTTGCCGCTGGCCGAGGCCGAAAGCCGCTCGCCGATCCCGTGCAGCCGGTCGCCCAGCCCCCGCAGACCGAAGAGGCGCGCGGCATGGGCGTTGAAATCCACCAGCTGCCCGTCCGGGTGGCACAGGAGCCAGGCCCGGGGCGTCGCCTCACGCGGGCGGGCCTCGGCCAGAAGCGCGCGGGCGGCGCGGAAATCCTGCGCTTTCAAACCCTGTTCTGCGGCCTCGGCCGGGGCGGCGCCCAGACGCTCGGCCAGCGTCGAAAGCAGCCGGTCATGGCGGCGCGCGAAGCGCGGAAAACGACGCTGATCCAAGGCCATACCATATGGTAGTTTCTGACATGGGCAATGCAGCTTAAGCCTGCAATGACGCATCAGCAAGGACGCCTTTCGCATGATTTCACGCAATCATTTCCCCTCATTCGCCGCTTCCCCGCGCGCGATGCTGCTGGGCGCGGGCCTGATGGTCCTGGCCGGCCTGCCGCAACCCGCCTTGGCGCAGGCTGCCGCCCCCTCGGCGCTGGCCTGTGCGGACCTGCTGGAGGTGCTCAGCAGCGAGGGGCGGGTCGCGCTTCAGGGGGTCGAATTCGATTTCAACCGCGCCAGCCTGCGCCCCGAAAGCCTGCCGGCACTGATTGCCGCGCGCGACGCCATGCTGGTGCTGGGCGGGAACTGGCAGATCGAAGGCCATACCGACAATCGCGGCAGCCATGGCTATAACCAGGCGCTGTCCGAGGCCCGCGCACTGGCGGTGCGCGACTGGATGGTGGCGGCCGGCGTGCCCGGCTCGCAGCTTTCCGCGCAGGGTTTCAGCTTTGACCGCCCCATCGCCGACAATGCCAGCGATGCCGGGCGCGCGCGCAACCGGCGGGTGGAACTGGTGGGCAACGTGACGCCCGACATGCTGGGATTTGGCGGCGATGCCGCCAATGATCCGTGCCCCGCAACCCTGACCCCGGGAACGCTGGCCGCCGCCGAAGGTGCCCCGCCCCCGCCGCCGATCACCGAATGGACCGGCGCAGGCGGGCAGGAATGGCTGCCCTTCTCCTTGCTGATGGCGACGGGCTATGGCGGCGAGGGCGGCTGGGGCGGTGAACGCCTGTCCATGCCGCCCGGCACCCAGCCGCAGGCCTGTCAGGCGCTTTGTGCCGCCGAGAGCCAATGCGCGGCCTTCAGCTTCGAGCCGGCGGGTTCGTTCTTTGTCGAGGACGCGCGTTGCGCCCTGATCGGCTACGGGACCGAACTGGACCTGCGCCGGGACAACGCCTATCTGGACGGCGGCACCTATTTTGCCTCGGGGCTCAAACCCGATGCGCGGCTGCTCACGCCCGAAAGCGAGGAGATCGCCCAGCAGATCCTGGCTGACATGGCCGAGATCGCAGAGCTGCGCGCGCGTGTGCGCATCACCGCGCCAGATGCCCATGCCCCCGAGGCCTGGATGGATGTGGCCGTTGATGGTGGGGTGCCCGGCAGCGCCTATCAGAGCTTTCTGGAGATTGCCGAACTGGGCGATTACGCCTTTGATTGGCGCAATTCGAGGGCCGCGCTCTTTGTGCATGACATGGCTGACGGGCGCAGCGGGCAGATCTGGGCACCAGAGCCAGGCGAATATGTGCTGCGCTATGTGATCAATCACCCGACAGCATCGCTACACACCATCGTCGAGCAACCGCTGAGCGTGCGCGCCGGCGCCTCGGCCGGTGGGGCTGCTCCTGCCGCTGGCACCCCCAGCGGCGCTGTTGCCCCGGCGCGCAGCGGCACGGTTGAACCCGGCATCGACCGCCCCGGCATGGATATCGCCATGACGCCGATGAGCCAGGCCGACCCGCTGGCCTGCCAGGCGCTTTGTGCGGGCGATCCGGAGTGCCGCGCCTGGACCTATGTGAACCCCGGCCTGCAGGGCGAGCAGGCGATCTGCTGGACGAAATCGGGCGTGCCCGAGGGTTTTGAGAACGGCTGCTGCACTTCGGGCGTCATGGATCAGGCCGCCGCGCCGGTGCCCCCGGTGTCGCAAGAGGCTGGCCTTGCCAGCCTGAGTTTCCCCATGGTGGTGACGCCGGGCGAGGCCTTCAGCGTCAGCTACACCGGCCCGCTGCATTCGGGCGATTGGATCGACATCATCACGCCGGGCAATGACGAGGACATGTCGGGCGGCTGGGGCTGGGCCTGGGCTACGGGCGATCCCGCCATGCTGAGCGCGCCTGCCGAACCCGGCGAATACAGCCTGCGCTATGTCGCCGAAGACCCGGCGCGTGGCCGCGTGGTGCTGGCGAGCGATACGCTGGTGGTGCGCGTCGAGGCCCCGGTTACAACGGCACCGGCCGATATCTACCGGGGCTGCGAGGCCACCGCCGGCGCGGTCTGCGAGCTGTCGCTGCCCGAGCATGATCTGTCGCTGAGCCTGATGCCGGGCTATGGCATCACCGAACCGGCGCTCTATGTCACCGCCGGCGGCGTCAGCGCCACGCGGCCCAGCTTCGAGGTGGTGCGGCTTGGCGATGGTGCGACGATTGTCATGGTCAATGCCCGCCAGCCCAGCGCGGTCTATTGCCAGGACGGCCCGGCCGGCGACAGTATCTGCCTGACCTCGGCTATCGGTGAGGCCGATGGCATGGCGGCGGCGGTGGTGCTGGGCTCGCTCACCTCGGCCGGCATGGCGCAGGAGGTGGCCGCAATGGGCGAGGATGAACCCGCCGGCGCGCCGGGCGATTTGCAGGGCGCTTGGTGGTTCAGCATCGACATGCCCGGCACGGCCGACGATCAGGCGCATTTCATCGTCGTTGAGTTGATGCAGGACGCCGGAAGCGTGGCGCTGGAAGGCTCGTTCCTGACTTCGCCCGATATCGGGCCCCTGCGCGGCGTCTCCGGCGATGCGGTGGGCGTGGTGGCCGGCGATGTGCTCAACCTGACCATGGCGCTGGAGGATGGCGCCACCGGGCTGGTGTTCAGCGGCAGCGAATACGGTGGCGATGCCTATCGCGGGCAGGTCTATCTGGCGCATATGCCGCAGATGCCGCCGACCGGCGCCATCCTGCGCAAGGTCGCCGGGCCGGGCGAGGACTGGCAGGGCGCGCCCTGGATGCATGGCGAGGCCGATGGCATGGCGGCGGCGCTGCAGATGGGCCAGCAGGCGATTTCCGGCATGCTGGGCGATCTGCAGGGCGAGGACCGCGCCGTGGCCGAACTGCTGGGCGGGATGATGGGCGCGCTTTCCGGCACTGGCGCCAGCCCGGCCGCCAACCCCGGCACCACCACGTCACCCATCAGCGAGGCCCTTGGTGGCCGGCCCCTCGATCTGGGCGGCATGCCTGCCGAAGCCCTGATCGAACTCTTGCTGCCCTTCCGGAGTCCCCAGCCATGATGCACCGTTTCCTTCTCTCCGCCACGCTTGCCTGCGTCACCGTGTTCCAGGCGCCGGGCGCCGCGCGTGCCGATACGGTTGTCGCCATCTGCAGGACCGGCGGTTGCGAATGCCTGCTCAGCCCGCTGACCCCCGAAGTACTGGCCGATTTCGCCGGCGAATTCTTCGGCAGCGATACCCCGGTGGACCGAACCCGCGACACCCTGGTCTACGAGCCTGAGCTCGGCATCGTTTCCTGGGTCGATGCGCCCCGCGGCGACATCAATCGCGCCTTTGGCGGCACGGACGAATGCCCCATCGAGCTGTTTCCGGAAGACGAGGCAATGGTGCCGCTCGATGGCACCTGGCAATGGCGCACCCGCAACGAAACCGCCACCGGTTGCCCGCCGATGATGGCCGGCATGCTGGCCGCCTCGCGCACCGAGACGCTGAATGCGCGCGTGAACTGGGACGGGCGCTTCCATCCGCAGCGGCTGGCTGCCAGCCTGCCGCAGCCGGAAATGTCGCAGATGTCGCCCTATGAATGGCGCGAGCTTTCGGCCAATCGCTGGCTGTCGGACAATATCCGCAGCCGGTCATGCGAGGATGGCACCTGCGTCGAGGTGGCATTGAGCCTGAACATGAACCTGGTCGCGCCCGACCGCATCACCGGCCTGCTGTCGATGCGCAGCCGGGTGGAAGGCGGGCAAGCGGCGATGCTGGCCAGCTTTGGCATGGCCGATTGCCGGGTGCGGGTGAGCTACGAGATCGTGCATCTGGGGCCGTGAGCCGGCCCCGGACGCAAACCCGTATCGGTGCCTAATCGGCCAGACCGAGCGCCGCCAGCCGGGCCACGGTTTGCGGCAGCTGGTTGTGGCGGTCATGCACCTCAAGGATCAGCCGGGCCTCGGGCGCGTGTTTCGCCAGCGCGCCGAACACCGGCGCCCAGGGAATGCGCCCCTCGCCCGGGTGCCAGTGGGGGGTGCCAGTGACGGTCGGCATAGCCATCGGCATCCTGCAGATGCACTTGGCCCAGCCGGCCCCCGGCGGCGGCGATGAAATCCACCACCGGCGGCGCCCCATATTGCGCCTGCGCCAGTTCCGCATGGCCGATGTCGAGCTCGGAAACCGGCCCGTGAGTGCCGCGCGGCCCCTCGTGGCCGGCCAGGGCCTGCTGCCAGGCGGCAATCAGCGGTGCGCGATCGCCGGCGATCAGTGCGGGGCCAAGAAATCCCGGATCTCCAGCGCGCGGCCGGGTCCTGGAATGGCCTTTCTGCTTGATACCGGCGCGCATGACGCTTTGCGCGAACTGGCGCTGAAACAGCAGGAAGCCGATCAGCAGCGGCGCCGGGGTGATGAGGGTGGCGGCGGAAATTTCTTCGCGGCATCAGTGACCCGCGCGCCCGCGCAAGAAATGCCATCGGGTTGGCCCGGCGCAAAAGCAAAGAGCGCAGCCAAGGCTGCGCTCTTTCTGGTCTTGGGGCAATGGCCCGGCGGGCAGGCCCGCCGGAGAGCCGGCCTCAGCGCTTCGAGAACTGGAAGCTGCGGCGGGCCTTGCGCTTGCCGTATTTCTTGCGCTCGACGACGCGGGCGTCACGGGTCAGGAAGCCTGCGGCTTTCAGCGCCGGACGCAGCGCCGGATCATAGAGCTGCAGGGCTTTCGAAATGCCATGCTTGACGGCACCGGCCTGGCCCGAAAGCCCGCCGCCGACCACCGTGGCCATGACATCGAACTGGCCTTCGACGCCGGCCACCGTGAACGGCTGCCGCAGGATCATCTGCAGCACCGGACGGGCGAAATAGGCGTTGATTTCCTTGCCATTGACGGTGACCTTGCCGGAACCCGGCTTGATCCAGACGCGGGCGATGGCGTCCTTGCGCTTGCCGGTCGCATAGGCGCGGCCCAGGGCATCGCGCATCGGCTCACGCGGGGTTTCGCTGTCCGCGACCGGGTTGGCAGCGGCGGCACCGGCGACGGCCGATTTCAGCGCATCGAGGGTTTTGATCTCTTCGGCCATGATCACGCGCTCCGGGTGTTCTTCTTGTTCATCGACCGCAGATCCAGCACTTCGGGCTGCTGGGCTTCATGCGGATGCTCGGCCCCGGCATAAACGCGCAGATTGGTCATCTGCTGGCGCGACAGCGGGCCACCGGGCAGCATGCGCTGCACCGCCTTTGTCACCACACGCTCGGGGAATTTCCCTTCGAGGATCTGGCGCGCGGTGCGGCTCTTGATCCCGCCGGGATGGCCGGTGTGCCAGAAATAGGTCTTGTCGTCGCGCTTCTTGCCGGTCATCTGCACCTTGTCGGCGTTGATGATGATGACATTGTCGCCCATATCCATATGAGGCGTGAAGCTGGCCTTGTGCTTGCCGCGCAGGCGCATGGCGACGATCGAGGCGAGACGGCCCAGAACGATGCCCTCGGCATCGATCAGGATCCATTTCTTTTCGATCTCCGCCGGTTTAGCGGTATAGGTTTTCATATCCGACCCCGGAGGTTGCTCAGAACTGACGCCACGCCCCAAGGAGCGCGCGCCGGATGGCGGTGTTCTAGCGATTTGCCTGCGCGGGTCAAGCCCATGTTGCGCGAATAAATCACGCGATTTCAGTAGCTTGAAAAATAGGTATTATTTTACCCCACAAATGGCAGGGCCCTAACCGCCGCCCGGCAGCGCCGTGCCCTCCTCCTCGCCGGCCCAGCGGATGCGGCGATGATCGAAGCCGCGCCGGATCAGCGGCTTGACCACGGAGAAATAGGGCGACAGATCGAAATCGCGCGGCACATAGAGCGAATGGTGGCGGATATGCCAGACTTCGCGGCGGGAATAGTCGCTGGCGCCCAGCGCGCGGGCGGCGCGGATCTCGGGCAGGATCGGATAACGCACCGATTGGAAGGCCTGCGCGATCAGCGAGGAACAGATCGCCCGCGTCGGATCGCCCGAGCCCAGCGCCAGCATGCGCCGCCGCCAGCGGATCGGCACCGGCGGCGTCGGCAGCAGCACATAGCGCAGAAGGTCCAGAACATTGCGCAGATCATAGCGCAGCCCCAGCCGCTCCAGCATGAAGCGCGCCACCGCCTGGCGTTCGTCCTCGCTGAGCCCTGCGGCGCGGCAGATGCGGGTGTTGTGGCGGGCGTATTTCGAAACCGGCACCAGATGGCAGCCCGCCTCCAGCGTCACCTCGACAAGGCTGCAACTGGGCACCGAACCGTCGGGCGTGCTGCGCGTATCGGCAACGCAGAGCGCAGCATGCGACCAGGTGCTCTGGGTCAGGTATTTGATCGCCGTCGAGATCCGCGCCCGCCCCTCGACCAGCAGCACATCACCGACCCGCAACTCATTGCACAGCGCGTCGAAATCCTGCGCCACATAGGGCTCGAAACGCGGAATGTCGCGCTCCAGATACCGCCCGAGGATGCGGCCAAGCCCTTGTGTCATCATGCACGTCCTCAACCCGGTTGCCACTGCATGGCAAGATCACCGCCCAAGCCTATCACGGCAAACGCGAAAATCGACATAAGGCTTCGTGATGGCAGGCTCAGCGCAGGCGCGGCGGACGGGCCGGGTCCATGCCCGGCGCGGCGGCGGGGATGACCTCGGTTCGGCTGTCGGAGGGCGGCACGAAGGGTTCGGGCGCAAGCGCCAGCCCGGAGGCCATGATGCTGCCCAGCGCCGCGGCATCGGGGAAGATCACATCAAGCGCGCCGGCCTCCAGCCCCGAAAGCTCCAGCGCCTCGGCCACCGCCTGCGCCAGCGCCGGGCGCGCCGCCGTGCCGACGCCGCCCAGCGCCAGCACATGCCCGCGCCGCCCGTCCTGCCACAGCACCGAGGCCAGCAGCGCCGCGCTGAGCCCTGGCATGCCACGCAACCGCCGCTCCAGCGCCGGGCGCAGCAGATCGAGCACCGCCGGTGGCAGATCGACGGCGCCGAAACGTGCCGCGCGTGCCTCGGCCTCCTCGGTTTTCGCGCCGGCCAGCGTGGTGGCGAGCCAGCTCAGCGCCTCGGGCGGCAGGAAGGCGGCGCTCGGCTGGCCGGCATTGACCAGAAGCGACAGGCCGGCCCCAGCCAGCATCGGCACCAGCACCCGGCCGGGCAGCGCGGCATAGGGCACCGCCGCGCCGGCAAATTCGGCCAGCCGCAACTCGCTGTCGAAGACCAGCACGGCGCGGCCTTGGCTCAGGTCGAACACCTGCGGCTGCAACTGCCCCTCGGCGACCTCGGTTTCCAGCAGCACGAACAGCTCGGTATCGGCCAGTTCGGCGTGAAAGCGCAGCCGGGCGGGCAGATCCTCGGGCGCGGCATGCATCCGGGAGGCGGCGGCATCGAGCGGCGACAGGCCGGGATCAGCAGGGTCTTGCACGGGCGGCTCCTGACAGGGAGGCCCAGCCATGCCACCCCGGCGCGCCAAGGGCAAGCCCGGTGCGCTGGCGGTTCGGTTGGTGGTTCGGTCGGCGGTTCAGTCGGGGGCCACGCTGATGCCGAGCACCGCGTAATCGTCGCGCCCCTCGGCATCTTCATAGCCAACAAGAATCGCCGTGCCGAGCTGCGGCAGATAGAGGTGATAGCTCACCGAGCTTTCCGCGGGATCGACCCATTCCAGCGTCACCGGCAGCGCCATATAGCTGCATCCGGCAAGATCGGTCGGCGCCAGCGCACCGCTTGTGACAATGATCTGCCGCTCGAAACGCTCATCAGTGGCAATGACCAGCACCGGCACCACCACCCGCGCCATGCCCTCGACAGGCGCGGCGGGCGGTCCGCCGGGATACTGGCTTTTCTCGGAGTATTCGGCGATCACGCGGCCGCTTTCGAACTCGATCGATTCGATATCGAAAAGCCCGTGATAGCTGCGCAGGTCATAGCCGTCATCGCCGCCATCGAAGCGCAGTTGCTCCAGCACCTCGCCGGGCGCACCGGCAGGGCGCAGCAGCGCGGTGCTGTCATCATCGAACGCCAGCCGCACGCCCGGGGCCAGTGATTGCGGGCATTCGGCCAATGCCATGGTGCCCGTGACGGCGCCGGACATGCCGCCCAGCAGCAGCGCTGCCAACATCCGCGCCACCCGCATCTCATCCTCCAACCGCCGCCACCGCAAAAGCGAGTGTCGCCAACCGGCGGTAAAAGTGCAAGCGCCATGACCTTGCCGCGGCAGTGTGATCACGCAGATTTCCCTACTCAGGGCAGCGCGGATACGGCATAATGCGCCATCGGCGGCCTCGCGCGGGGCCGCCGCAACAATCAACCGGCGCCGGCACGGGCCTGGCGGCGGCAAGGCGTGTCGGCAGGCACGGCAGGAACGAGACGGCAGGAACGAGGCAGGCAGGCATGCTGCAATTCAGCGGCGTCAGCAAATCCTTCTGGACCGGCAGGACCCGCAAGGTGATCCTGCACGATGCCTCGTTCCGCATCGAGGCCGGGCAGTCGCTGGGCATTCTGGCCGCCAATGGCTCGGGCAAGACAACGATCATCAACATGATGGCCGGGCTGGAAAAACCCGATGACGGGCAGATCACCCGCAATTGCCGGGTGTCGTTTCCGCTGGGGTTCATGGGCGGGATCGTGCCGCGCCATACCGCGACCGAGAACGCGCGCTATATCGCCCGGCTCTATTCGCTCGACCCCGACGAGGTGGAGGCCTTCTGCCGTTGGCTTTGCGATATCGGCGATTATTTCGACATGCCGGTGGGCACCTTCAGCCAGGGGATGCGGGCGCGTTTCGCCTTCTCGCTGATGCTGGCGCTGGAATTCGATCTCTATCTGGTGGATGAAGGCATGCCGGCGACCACCGATGTCGCCTTCAACCGGCGCGCCGGGGCGATCCTGAAGGAACGGCTGGAGGCGGCGACGGTGGTTATCGTCTCGCATCAGGCCGAAACGCTGGAGCGCTATTGCCGTTCGGCGGCGGTGCTGCGTGAGGGGCAACTCTATATGTTCGACACGCTCGAAGAAGCGAAATACATGTATGACTATGAAACCCAAGGCTAGACGGTTCCGCCTGCGACTGGGCGAGGATGCGGGCGGCGCGCCCGCCCCGGTGGTGGCGCCCAATGCCGCCGCCGCGCCGCAA
>ERZ869909.1564-NODE-1564-length-18102-cov-11.133648_pt1 | contig 18102 bp, 12 predicted proteins | sample MGYA00520892_ERZ869909 | MGnify/ENA primary metagenome ERZ869909 (study PRJEB32215, sample SAMEA104723947) | bioreactor metagenome | biome: bioreactor; feature: anaerobic bioreactor; material: water | place: China | collected 2015-03-12 ...
TGTTCATTTTTTTATTGATTACTCAAATCTTGGGGAGAGGATATTCAAACTTAATCTATTTTTATAAACTATCAAAAGGATTTTTTATTTTTTGAATGCGCTGTTCACTCACGTGGGTATAAATCATCGTGGTTTTTGGGCTGCTGTGCCCCAGTAACGATTGTATATACCTCAGGTCTGTACCGCTTTCAAGCAAATGGGTGGCAAAGGAATGCCGCAAGGTATGCAGTGTGATTCGCCTGCCGGTAATTCCGGCCAGTTGTACTGCTTTTTTTAAAACCTGTTGGGCGCTGGATGTGGTATATTGCCCGCCGTCCTGTCCTTCAAATAGATAGCTTTTAGGTTTATATGCCTTGTAATAGTCCCGCAGCAAATTTAAAAACAGTGGAGACAAAAGCGTATAACGGTCTTTATTGCCTTTGGCCATTTTGATGTGTATCAGCATTCGCTTGCTGTCTATATCACTCACTTTTAAATCGATGGCTTCGCCAATGCGCAGGCCGGCACTGTAGATGAGAGACAGTAGTGTTTTGTGCTTTAGGTTGTGGGTGTTGTCAAGTATCGATTTTATTTCTTCAAGACTTAAAACCTCAGGCAAATAGCGTATTTTTCTGGGGCGTTCAATCTGCAAGGGTTCAATGGCTGTTTTTTTATACTCAAGATATTTCTTGATTCCGTTTATGCACTGGTTTTGATAGTTGACAGATTTGCCGGGGGCAACCACAAATTCATAATTAAAGGCCTCGATCAGTTTTGAAGTAATTTCACGCTGTTTTTTTAAATTTATATACCTTAAAAACAACAAAGTAACTCCGGCATAGGTGCCAATGGTATTAGCACTCAATCGCTTTTGTGCCATCCATTTTTTAAACTTTTCAAGTTCTTTATTTTGTTGTTCGGTTAAGGGCGGCAGCGTTATTTCCTTTTTAATTTGCTTATTGGAAGTGGGTTTTTCTTTTTTTAAAGCCCTGTAATCAACAAAAATATTTTCATTCCTAAAATATTGAAATAGTTTTTGACGAGTTTCAGTACTGTCCCTAACATAAAAAGCCTTGTGTGTATTGCTCCAGTAAACGCCACCAAAAGCCTTTACATAGTTTTTTAAGTGCTCGTTGTATGGAAAATAAATCCCTATTTGAGGTTCATTTTTATGAATCAATGGTTTTAATACAACTGTTTTCATGCAATCTAAAGGGGTGGCTTAGTCAATTCATTATCAAATGTATAAAACCAAAGCCAATTTTCAAACAGCGATTACCTGGGGGTGGTTGGTGAATAGAAAAAAATGCTCAATTTCAAACACTAAAGGTCAATCCTATTTAGGACTCTACAGAAGCAAAACCTGAAGCCCGAAACATTAACAATTAAATTTTTAAGATTTCGGGGAGAAACTTACCTTTGCTAATCGCTTTAACGACTATCCCAATGAGCAAAGCAAGCAGAAGAAGAGAGGCACTGGTGTATCATGCCAAACCCAAACCGGGTAAAATTCAGGTAGTTCCCACAAAAAAATATGCCAGCCAGCGCGACCTTTCGCTGGCCTATTCCCCCGGCGTGGCTGAGCCTTGTCTGGAAATTGCCAAAGACAAAAACAACGTTTATAAATACACCACCAAAGGCAATCTGGTGGCCGTAATTTCAAACGGCACGGCTGTATTGGGTCTGGGTAATATTGGCCCCGAAGCGTCCAAACCCGTGATGGAGGGTAAAGGGTTGCTCTTTAAAATTTTTGCAGATATCGACGTGTTTGACATTGAGGTAGATACTGAGGATATTGAAAGTTTTGTGCAAACCGTTAAAAACATCGCGCCCACCTTTGGCGGGATCAATCTGGAAGACATCAAAGCCCCCGAGGCTTTTGAGATAGAACGCCGCCTGAAAGAAGAGCTCGACATTCCCGTGATGCATGACGACCAGCACGGCACGGCCATCATTTCAGCAGCAGCTTTGCTCAACGCACTGGAGCTGGCAGGCAAAAAAATACACAAAGTAAAAATTGTAGTGAGCGGTGCCGGTGCGGCAGCGGTTTCCTGCACCCGGTTGTACAAAGCTTTTGGCGCCAAAGCCGAAAACATTGTGATGCTCGATAGCAAAGGGGTTATTCGCAAAGACCACCCCAACCTGAGCATTGAAAAAAGCGAATTTGCCACCGATAGAAAAATCGATACCCTGGAGGAAGCCCTTAAAAAAGCCGATGTTTTTGTGGGGCTGTCAGTCAAAGATATTGTAACGCCGGCCATGTTGAAATCGATGAACAAAAACCCCATTGTTTTTGCCATGGCCAACCCCAATCCCGAGATTGACTACAACCTGGCCATACAAACCCGCGACGATATTATTATGGCCACCGGCCGGTCTGACCATCCCAACCAGGTAAACAACGTGCTGGGTTTTCCATACATTTTCAGAGGGGCGCTCGATGTGAGAGCTGCCAAAATCAATGAAGAAATGAAAATGGCAGCGGTAAAAGCACTGGCAGAATTGGCCAAAGAGGCCGTGCCGGAGCAGGTCAATATCGCTTATGGTGAAACCAAACTTAATTTTGGAAGAGAGTATATCATCCCCAAACCTTTTGACCCGCGCCTGATCATTAAAGTGCCGCCGGCAGTGGCCAAAGCAGCTATGGAAAGCGGTGTGGCCAAAGGGCCTATTACCGACTGGAATAAATATGAAGATGAACTCTATGAACGATTGGGAGGCGACAATAAAATCATCAGGCTGCTTATTAACCGTGCAAAAACCAACCCCAAACGGGTGGTATTTGCTGAGGCAGACCATCTGGATGTACTCAAGGCAGCTCAGATTATTCACGACGAAAAAATAGGTATTCCCATCCTTTTGGGAAGAAAAGAGGTGATACTGGAGTTGATGAATGAAATAGATTTTGATGCTAACATTGAAATCATCGACCCCAAAGACGATTCGCAGGAGCAGAAACGAAACCAATATGCCGAAAAGTACTGGGAGAGAAGAAGACGAAACGGTGTGACCCTGCACGATGCCCGAAAACTCCTGAGAGAGCGCAACTATTTTGCAGCCATGATGGTCAATGTGGGCGACGCCGATGCTTTGATAACCGGTTACTCGCGTTCATACCCTTCAGTGTTGAAGCCCATGCTGGAACTTATTGGCAAAATAGACAGTGTGGACAAAGTGGCCGCCACCAACCTGATGCTTACCAAAAGAGGGCCTATATTCCTTTCAGATACTTCGGTTAACATAAATCCCACAGCAAAAGAGCTGGCCAAAATTGCCCAAATGACGGCCTTTACCATGAAAATGTTTGGAATGGAACCGGTAATGGCTATGATTTCCTATGCAAACTTTGGCTCATCAAAACATGAAAGAGCCGTTAAGGTGAGAGAAGCCGTTGCCCTGTTGCACCGCACACACCCCGATTTGATTGTAGATGGCGAAGTGCAAATGGATTTTGCACTGAATATGGAAATGCACAAAAAGAATTTTCCGTTTTCAAAACTGGCCGGAAAAAAGGTAAATGCCTTGATTTTCCCAAGCTTGGACTCTGCAAACAGCAATTACAAATTGCTCAAAGAGCTGAACAATGCCGAGTCGATAGGACCCATCATGCTGGGCATGAAAAAACCGGTACACATCCTTCAGCTGGGGGCGAGTGTTGAGGAGATTGTAAATATGGCTGCCATTGCCATTGTGGATGCACAGCAGAAGGAAAAAATGGAAAACAACAGAAAAAGCAGAAAGAAAAAAAAGTAAAACTTCGCGTCAAAAAAGATTTATTTCAATTCAAAATAGATTGATAATAAAAATGCTATATTTGACGTTTAACAATAAGTTAACAAATGATTACCCATATCCAGGGAAATGTTGTGGAGAAAACACCCACCGGTGTCGTGATAGATTGCAATGGAATGGGCTATGAAGTTCATATTTCGCTGAATACATTTTCAAACCTTCCCCACACCGAAAATGTTAAGCTGTTTACACATTTAATAGTTAAAGAAGATTCTCATACGCTATTTGGATTTGTGGATCAGTTTGAACGTGAAATATTCAGGTTGCTCATCACTGTTTCAGGGGTGGGTGCCAGCACGGCCAGAACCATGCTTTCATCGCTCAGTCCAAACCAGGTAAAGGAAGCCATTGCTTTGGGCAATGTGGCCGCCATTCAGTCTGTAAAAGGAATAGGTGCCAAAACAGCACAAAGAGTTATCCTGGATTTGAAAGATAAAATAATGAAGGTATATGCCATAGATGAAGTTTTTCATAATCTAAGCAATACCAACAAAGAGGAAGCGTTATCTGCTTTGGAAACATTGGGGTTTTTAAGAAAACAGGCTGAAAAAGTGTGTGATAAAATTTGTTCTGAAAATCCGGATGCCACAGTAGAAACTATAATAAAATTAGCTTTAAAAACTTTATAAAAAATTGGGCACAAAAAATTACTCCGGTTTTAAATTTAGGGTCAACCATATATATTTATTTTTTAGTTTGCTGTTTTTGAGTGTTTCATTAAATGCTCAAGAGCCCGACCCTGAACAGAATAACCAAACCGAACAAGACACCATTCGCACCGGGCACTCTATGGGGCAGATGATTTTGCCCGACCCACAAAGCATCGTCAATCAATATACCTACGACCCCATTTCAGGCATGTACATCTACAACCGCATGCTGGGCAGTTTTTCCATTTCACACCCGCTTATTCTCACCCCCGAAGAGTATCAGGATTTGGTGCTTAAGGAAGAAATGAAACAATATTTTAAAGATAAAATCGATGCAGCCGATGGCCGAAAAGAAGGTGCCGAAGACGAACAACGCAATTTGCTCCCAAGCTTTTATGTAGATTCAAACCTTTTTGAAACCATTTTTGGCGGAAACGTTATCGAGGTCATTCCTCAGGGTTCTGTTGAAATGGATTTGGGCGTTTTGTACACAAAACAGGACAACCCTTCATTTTCACCCAGAAACAGAAGTAATCTAACCTTCGATTTTAATCAGCGCATAAGCCTGAGCCTGATCGGTAAAGTGGGAGAACGCCTTCAAATAACGGCCAACTATGATACCCAGTCAACCTTTGATTTTCAAAATCAAATCAAACTGGAATACACACCCACCGAAGATCAAATTATCCAAACCATAGAAGTGGGTAATGTGAGTATGCCGCTTAACAGTTCACTCATTCAAGGCGCTCAAAGCTTATTTGGTGTAAAAACCGAACTGCAGTTTGGAAGAACCCGTGTAACCGGTGTTTTCTCTGAACAAAAATCAGAAACCCGCAGTGTCGTGGCCCAGGGGGGCGGAACCATGAACGATTTTGAAGTATTTGCTTTGGATTATGACGAAAACAGACACTTTTTCCTGGCACACTACTTTAGGGATAATTATGACAGAACTTTAGAACAATATCCGTTTATTAACTCCAATGTGCAGATTACACGTGCCGAAATTTGGGTAACCAACCTAAACAACACTACAGAAAACGTAAGAAACATTGTTGCTATTCAGGATATTGGAGAGTCTGACCCGTCAAGAATAGGGCTGAATTTTCCGCCGGGAGGCTTCATAAACAGGCCGCCCAATTCATTTCCGGATAACGGAAACAACGATTTTAACCCCTTTGGAATAAACGGAGGGGCACAGTCGGTTCTCAATGAAAATATTCGAAACGTTTCTACAGTTCAATCCGGTTTTGGAGGGGTTCAGGTAAGCGAGGGCAGAGACTATGTTACCCTTGAGAATGCAAGAAGGTTAATGCCCAATGAATATACACTCAACAGGCAGTTGGGTTATATATCTTTAAACCAGCGATTAAATAACGATGAGGTATTGGCTGTTGCCTTTCAGTACACGGTAAACGGTAGAGTATATCAGGTGGGTGAGTTTTCAAACGATGGGGTCAATGCCAACGTAGAAGGGGGTATTGAACCGGATCCGGACCCTGACCCTAACCAACCTCTGCCCGGTGAAGCACAAAACATTGTAGTAAAACTACTCAAAAGTAATATCGTAAATGTCAATCAGCCCATCTGGGATTTGATGATGAAAAACATCTATAGCCTGGGGGCTTTCCAGCTTGAAAGGGAAGATTTCAGGATGAATATTTTATATACAGACCCCTCACCCTTAAACTATATAACTGCCGCACCGGGCAATGCCAATTTTCCGGCAACCCCGCTACCGGAAGATGTGGATCAAACAACACTTCTCAGGGTTTTTAACTTAGACCGATTAAATTTCAACAACGACCCTCAGCAAGGCGGCGATGGTTTCTTTGACTTCTTGCCCGGTATTACAGTTGATACCCAAAACGGCCGGGTAATATTTACTACCGTTGAACCTTTTGGAGAACACCTGTTCAACAAATTGAGAAACCCGGAAGCATCTGAAAATTATGATGTGCCCAATACCTACAATGCAAACCAAAACAAATATGTTTTCAGGTCGCTGTACCGAAATACAAAAGTAGTTGCTGAACAGCAGGAAAGTGATAAAAACAAGTTTCAGTTAAAAGGTTCTTATAAGTCATCGGGTGCAGACGGTATTTCCATCGGGGCATTTAATATTCCGCAAGGGTCGGTTACCGTTACCGCAGGCGGAAGATTGCTTGTAGAAGGGGTTGATTATACAGTAAACTATCAGTTGGGCAGGGTGCAGATATTAGACCAGGCACTGCTGAATTCTAATACACCCATTCAGATTACAACCGAAAACAACACCATTTTTGGGCAACAAACCAAACGGTTTACAGGCTTGCACATAGAACACAAGTTCAGCGATAATTTTATGATAGGGGGTACTTATCTCAATTTGAATGAACGACCGTTAACACAAAAAACCAATTTATCTTCAGAGCCAATAAACAACACCATAGTTGGGTTTAACTTAAATTACAACACTCAGGTGCCGTTTTTTACCCGTCTTGTAAATAAACTGCCCAATATCGATACAGATGTTGAATCCAACCTCTCGCTAAGAGGTGAATTTGCTTACCTGATACCCGGCTCTCCTAAAGTAGCAGATTTTGATGGTAAAACAACCGTCTATGTGGACGACTTTGAAGGCTCACAAACCCTGCTGGATATTAAAACACCGCTTTCCTGGCAGCTGGCAAGCACGCCTATAGATTTTGGAGGGGAACTGGAAAACAACAATCCGGCATATAATTATAACAGGGCAAAACTTGCTTGGTACACCATCGACCCAATTTTTTACAGCTCTCAACGACCTTCGGGAATAACAAACGACGATTTATCTTCTTATGCTACCCGAAGACTTTTTATCAATGAAATTTTTCCGGATACTGACATAGTGCAAGGGCAAACCCAGGCAATATTCTCACTGGACCTGTCCTATTTCCCGGCAGAAAGAGGGCCCTACAATTACAATCCCGAAACCGGGGGAACAAACACACTTCCCAACCCGTCTTCCAGATGGGCAGGTATAACAAGGGCACTCACCACTACCGATTTTGAAAACTCAAATGTGGAGTATATACAGTTTTGGGTACTTGACCCCTTTATATACGAAGAAAATGCAGGAAATAACGGCGGGCAATTGAGATTCAATCTGGGAAGTATTTCTGAAGATATACTCAAAACCGGAAGAAAACAATATGAAAACGGTTTGCCGCCCGATGGCGGAACACAGGGTACCACACCCACCATCTATGGTAAAGTACCCACAAACCAGTCGCTTATTTATGCGTTTGACACTCAGGGAGAGCAAAGGGCTAATCAGGACTTAGGGCTTGACGGTGCCACAGATGCTGAAGAAGCCGCCTTGTTCCCATTGTTTGCAGGACTGGATGACCCGGCAGGCGATAACTATGAATATTTTCTTCAGGCAGAAGGGGATATCGTGAATCGTTACAGAAATTACAACGGAACTCAGGGCAACTCACCCAGCGAAGTAACACAAACAAACAGAGGGTCAACCACGCTGCCCGATGTGGAAGATTACAACCGCGACAATACCATGAACACGGTAAACAGCTATTTTGAATACAATATTGATTTGTACCCCGGAATGGATGTAGATAACAACCCTTTTATTACCGATGTTAGAGAGTTGCAGGTAAACCTTCAAAACAACCAGACTCAGAATGTAAGATGGGTACAGTTTAAAGTGCCGATTAGCAGACCAACCAGAGCCGTAAACGGTATTTCTGATTTCAGATCCATCCGGTTTATGAGAATGTATTTAACAGATTTTGATCAGGACATAACCTTGAGGTTTGGAACACTGGATTTAGTAAGAGGTGATTACAGAAGATTTTCGCAAAGTTTACACCCGTCAGGAATTTTACCTGAAAACAGCAATACCCTCTTTGAAGTTGAGTCGGTAAATATTGAAGAAAACGCGACCAGACAACCCATACCCTATGTGTTGCCACCGGGAGTTTTTAGAGAAGAGTTAATCAATAACAACACCAATATCCGTCAAAACGAGGGCGCATTAGCCCTGAGGGTTTGTGATTTGGAACCTGAAGACGGTAGAGCGGTCTATAAAAATTTTAATATCGATATGCGTCAGTATAAAAACTTAGAAATGTTTTTACACGCAGAATCTTTAATCAATCAAATCCCGATAAGCGATGGAGACCTTGTTGCATTTATTCGATTAGGAAACGATTTAACTCAAAACTATTATGAGATTGAAGTGCCATTAAACCCAACTGCCTTTGGTGCAACAAGCCCGGAAGAAATTTGGCCAATTCAAAACAGGTTAAATCTGCCGTTAAAATTGCTTCAGGAAGTAAAAACCATAGTCTTGGGCAACCCACAGGCATACGACCTGAGCGAAGTAGTTTTCTTTGATGAATCTGAGCTTTCCGGAAGTTTAGGCGGCCCTGAAAATGAAATGAGGATTGGTATTAAAGGAAACCCCAGTTATGGTGCAGTAAGAACCATCATGCTTGGGGTTAAAAACAGCACAGGCAACAACATCTGTGGTGAGGTGTGGTTTAATGAGTTAAGGCTTTCTGAACTGAATAACGAGGGAGGCTGGGCTGCAATTGCCAGTATGGATGTAAATTTTGCCGACTTTGCAAACGTAAGTGCCATTGGAAGACGAACCACCGTAGGTTTTGGTTCATTGGAACAAGGCCCTAATCAAAGAAGTCTGGAAGATGTTCAGCAGTATGACGTCGTTACAAATGTAAATTTAGGACAGTTGCTTCCTGAAAACTGGGGCATTCAGTTGCCATTTAATTATGCCATTGGTGAAGAACAGGTCACACCGCTTTATGACCCCGAATTTCAGGACATAGAACTGGAAGCCAGACTCAATAATGCCGTAGATGCCAATGAAAGAGACCAGATTAGAGAACAATCAATTGAGTACACAAAAAGACAAAGCATCAACTTTATTGGCGTTAGAAAAAACAGGACAGGCAGTAGAGCACCCATGCCTTATGATATTGAGAATATCACACTTTCATATTCATACAATCAAACCGACCATAAAAGCTTTGAAGTAGAACAGTCGCTGGAGCAGAATGTACGATTGGGTGCCACCTATGACTATAGCTTCACGTCAAAACCTGTTGAACCATTCAAGAAAAACGATTCACTTTTCAGAAGCCCCTACTTGCAGTTGTTAAAGGACTTTAATTTTAATTATCTCCCTACCAATATTTCAGCAAGCACAAACATCCTCAGACAGTACAATGAGCAAAAGTTCAGGGAAATAAATTTATTGCCCGGAAATATTGGACTGCCCACTTTGTATCAAAGAAACTACATGTTTGATTGGCAGTATGCTTTAAACTACAATTTAACCAATTCGTTAAGGTTCAATTTCAATGCATCCAACAACAGAATTGTTAAAAATTACATCGACGATGAAGGAATCATTAATAACGAAATAGGTGTTTGGGACGGGCTTTTTGATGTGGGAGTGCCGGACAGACATTTCCAAACCTTACAGGTCAATTATGACTTGCCTTTTAACAAAGTGCCTTTTTTAAGGTTTGTGAGAGCAACCTATTCATACACCGGTAGCTATCAGTGGCAAAGGGGAAGCGATTTGTTCAGAAACATTGAACTGGAACTGGAAGATGGAACCGTAGACGTTTTTGATTTGGGGAATACCATTCAAAACTCAAATACGCATCGCATCAACTCCACACTGGATATGACCAATTTTTACCGATATATCGGGTTTACCAAAAGGCGACCCTCACCGGCAAGAGCTCGTGGCGCAGAAGGTCAAAGATTTCTCGATGATGGCTCGGAAGCAGCAGGCGATAGGGGCGGTGAAAGAGGTCGAGAACAAGGGCGCGATAACGGTGGAGAAGAACAAGGGTTGACAGCGTTTACAACCAGAGCCGGAGCGGCAGGAGATCAACAAGCCGGGCAAGGAGCCCCCAGACTATCAGGAGGAGACAGAGCTTACAATACTTTGGTGGGAATTTTAACTGCCGTCAAAAGAGTTCAGCTTAATTATCAGGAAAACAACGGTATCTTTATGCCGGGCTATCTGCCTTCAGTTGGCTTTATGGGTACATTAAGGCCTACAACCGGATTTGTTTTTGGTGGTCAGGGTGAAATAAGAGAACTTGCCGCCAGAAATGGCTGGTTAACAATTTACCCCGAGTTTAACGAGCAATATACAGAAGTAGAAAACATTCAGTTTGACTTTCAAACAAATATTGAGTTGTTAACCGACTTAAAAATTGATTTGTCCGGAAGCAGGGCCTATTCTGAATCGTATGTAGAAAACTATATCGTTACAGACGAACAGTACAGGTCGTTAACACCAAGAGCCTTTGGAAATTTTAATATTTCTACGGTATTAATAAGAACAGCCTTTACAACCAGTAACGAAACATCCTCTCAAACCTTTCAGGATTTTAGAAACAATAGAATAGTAATTGCAAACAGACTGGCAGAAGAGTTCTACGGGGGGCCGGGCTATCCGGTTGATCAGGAAGGCTACCCCGTTGGCTTTGGCAAAAATAGCCAGGCTGTTTTACTGCCGGCGTTTTTATCAGCCTATGAAGGTACAGACCCCTCTAAAATTAAAACAGGAATTTTCAGAGACATTCCTATTCCCAACTGGGAATTGCGATATACCGGTCTAATGAAGCTTAACTGGTTTAGACAAAATTTCAGACGTTTTTCTATTCAACATGGCTATCGGGCTGATTATACCGTGAATCAATTTGAAACAAATCTGGATTATGACAGAAACAATCCAAACCAGGTGGATCAATCCGGCAACTTCAAAAACAGAATATTACTGGCAAATGTAAACCTGATTGAACGTTTCAGCCCCTTGATAAAATTAGATTTTGAAATGCAAAACTCAATTAGAATTTTGACAGAAGTTAGAAAAGACCGAGCTTTGTCCCTAAGTTTTGCAAACAACCTGCTAACCGAAATTCAAGGAATGGAATACATAGTAGGCTTAGGCTACCGAATAAAAGATTTAAGAATTGGAACCAGTTTTGGTGGAAATCAGCAAGTGCTTAGAAGCGATTTGAATTTTAAACTGGACCTTTCCATGAGAGATAATAAAACAATTATCAGATATCTGGATGTGGAAAACAGCCAGGTTACAGCGGGACAAACAATCTATGGAATTCAATTTACAGCAGACTATGCCTTGAGCCGTAATTTAACAGCGTTGTTTTATTATGACCACACTTTTTCAGAATATGCTATTTCTACAGCCTTCCCACAAACAACTATTAGAAGCGGTTTAACACTGCGATATACTTTTGGAAATTAAATGATAAAACTATAATACTTTAATAAAATGAATATACCTGCAAACCTTAAGTACACCAAAGACCACGAATGGATTAAAATTGAAGGCGATACCGCCACAGTTGGAATAACAGATTTTGCCCAAAAAGAGCTGGGCGATATTGTTTATGTTGAAGTTGATACTGTGGGTGAAACTATGCAAATAGAGGAGGTGTTTGGTACTGTAGAGGCCGTCAAAACCGTTTCAGATTTATTTTTGCCTTTATCGGGAGAAATCATTGAGTTTAATGAAGAACTTGAATCTGAACCCGAATTGGTCAATACAGACCCTTATAACCAAGGGTGGATGATAAAAATTAAAATTTCAGACCCGTCCGAAATAGACCAATTACTGGATCATGAGGCTTATAAAAATCTTATTGGCGCCTAAACTTTTATTTTTATTAGCACTGCTTTTTACAATCTCAATAACTGTAGGCTCATTAATAAGTACTTCGTCCATTCCAAAATTTAAAGTTGCTGTTTCAGATAAATTAATTCACAGCGTGAGTTATTTTATTTTGATGGTATTGTGGTTTGCTTTTGTGATTTCCAAATACAAAAAAGTCAATTACAAGGTGCTTTTAATGATTACGGCCTCTTTGGCATTTGTATATGGTATAATTATTGAGGTACTTCAGGGAGTCTTTACAAGTTCGCGAACAGCCGATATTTTTGATATTTTAGCCAACGGTATGGGTATTATTTTCGCCGCTTTTTTACTTATAGTTTTCCAAAGAAACTTTATAAAGTTAAAAAGTAAAAATTAGCTTTATTATAAAATAGATTTTACATATTTTAGCAACAATTAAAAAGGAAAATCATGGAGCCTAAAAAAAATCCAAATGCTGATTTAAATAAGCGCAGTATCTACTTCTTTCAAATAGGGTTGATAATCATGCTTTTTTTAACTTGGCAGGCCATAGAGTGGAAAACCTATGACAGAACTTTGCTGGACATAGGGCAGCTCAATCTGGAAGAAGACGAAGAGGAAGAAATTCCAATCACTGAGTTTATTCCACCACCACCTCCGCCACCACCGCCACCACCGGCACCTGAAATCATCGAGGTTGTTGATGACGATGAAGAAATTGAAGAAACCATCATTGAATCTACTGAAACTTCACAGTTTGAAGAAATTGTTGAAATTGAAACCATTCAGGAAGCAGTAGAAGAAATTATGGATGTTCCTTTTGCCGTAATTGAAAATGTGCCCATCTACCCCGGTTGTGAAAATATGAGAACCAATGATGAGCGAAGACAATGTATGTCTGATCAAATAACCAGGTTTGTCAATAGAAACTTCAATACTGAGCTGGCAAATGATTTGGGATTGACCGGCAGACAAAGAATATCAGTACAGTTTAAAATTGATACCCGCGGAAATGTGGTAGAAGTGCTTGCAAGAGCCCCGCACCCAAGACTGGAAGCCGAAGCAAAAAGAGTTATTGAACGACTGCCCAGTATGACTCCCGGTAAACAAAGAGGGAAAGCCGTAAACGTTATGTACAGTTTACCTATCTTATTTCAGGTTGAAAATTAAATAAAAAATTAATTGGTTGATTATTAAGCCGTCAGTATTTTACTGACGGTTTTTTTGTTTTTTGGCACCTTAATTGATTTGATAATTGTGTAAAACCAATGCACACCTTATGAAAGCAATTCTAAAAATAGTGAACTTCTTTAGTAAGAATGAAGCTAACAGACCAAAAAGCAAGAAAGATGCTAATTTGAAATACAACTCAACTCTGTTTTTTCAATTGAGTTTGGTAATATCTATTATTACAGTGGCACTGATTATAAATGGAACCTATGGTGTTCAAAAACAGGACATCGGCAATCCTTATCCCGGTGATCATATTGAAGAATGGCTGGGAGATGTAATTGTTATAAAACCCGAAGAAATTCCTGTGGAAGAGGTGCAACCTGAAAAACCCGTTAAAAAGGTAAATCCTACCAAAATTATCATTTCTGAAAAACCCACAGAAATCGAAACAGTAATAGACACTAATCCCGATCCCGAAGTTGTACATGTTGAGGGTCCCGTTGAAATTATTACTGCTCCGGCTACACCCGTTGAGCCGGACGACACTAAAATATATTCCATGATTGGAATAGAACGTGTGCCTGTTTTTCCGGGTTGTGAAATGTTTACAGACAACAACCAAAGAAGAGAATGTATGTCTGCTGAAATTGGTAAACTAGTCAGTAGAAGATTCAATACCGAAATTGCCGGTGAGGTGGGTCTGCAAGGAAACCAACGTATCTATGTAAGTTTTGTGATTGATAAAAAAGGAGAACTTACCCAATTGCAGGTAAGAGCCCCACACCCCCGATTGGAAAGAGAAGCTGAGCGTGTAGTGAAAATGATTCCTAAAATGTTGCCCGGTATTCAAAACAACAGAGAAGTGGACGTAATGTTTACTTTGCCCATTATATTCAATGTTGTCAATTAAAATTAAGGTTAAAATTGGTGAAAGCCCGCTGTGTTAAACCGGCGGGTTTTTGTTTTTTAGCGGTTTAGATAGCATAAAAAAGTGTATCTTTCGGCTACAAAATACTGTTGTTGCCAATGAAACTTAAAGCCCTGATTTTATTTATAAGCTTCACTTTTTTGTCAATTTCCGCACAGGATACCTTCAGTGAGTTTGAAAGATATCCCGTTTTCCCTGAATGTGAAAATGAAACGATTCAAAACCTGAAAACCTGTTTTAATAGCACATTGCAAACTTTCATTTATACTAATTTCAACACCCCGCAAATTGTTTTTGATGAAGAATACACCGGGCAAATGGTGGTGTTTTTTGAAGTGACCCGTGAGGGGAAGTTTAAAATACTGGCACTCGATGCCGTCTATCAGGAATTAAAAGATGAAATGCATCGCGTTTTTAAAGAATTGCCAAAAATACAACCGGCAACCTTTAATGCCCGTCCCACTTTTACTCAGTTTACGCTTCCGGTAAAAATACCTTTGCAGCCTTTTTCACACGCAGAACAAGAAGCTTCAGCAAAAGAAGTTATTTCATTACAGCGGGACAGGTCTGATGATTATGACGGGATAAAAAATTTAGGCTACAAAAACGACAAATACCAAAGCAATATCAATATTCCACTTTCACACCGTGATTATGCCCGTATTGATTTTTATATGAATCAGGTGGGCAACAATGCACACACGGCACAAAGGCCTTTTACATATAAAGAAGTCAACAAATATTATGACATGGAAGCAAGGGATACGTTGCTTTTTAAAAACAAATCTTCCTGGTTTGGCCGAAAATGGTGGAACGAGCATATGGTGAGTTTTAAAGGAAACGGCTATTGGTTTACACTCGACCCCGGTGTTGATTTGCAGGGAGGAAAAGAGGCCGACAGCGATTTTGACTATACCTATAACAACACCCGTTTGGCAGTTGTTCAAGGTGGTTTGGGAAAAAAATTAAACTTTCACGCTGTGGTTTATGAAAGCCAGGGGCGATTTGCCAATTATTTTAACCGCTATGCAGAATCCATAGCCGCCGATGGAGGGGGCAACCCGGCAGTTATTCCCGGCTTTGGAATTGCAAAAGAATTTAGGGAAACCGCTTATGATTATCCGCTGGCAACCGGCTACTTGTCTTACAGTCCCAATGAAATGTTTAATGTCCAATTAGGGCACGCCAAAAACTTTATAGGCGACGGTTACCGTTCCTTATTTTTGAGCGATGTGTCCAGTCCCAGTCCTTTTTTTAAAATCAACACCACTTTTTGGAAACTCAGATACACCAATACGTGGATGTCGCTGAGGGATGTGCGTCAGGAAGCCACGATTGACGGAGCGTTTACCACCAAATATATGGCTACGCATTATTTAAGTTATAACATTAGCAAACGGCTAAATATCGGTTTGTTTGAAAGTGTGCTTTGGGACAACAGTAATAACAGGGGTATTGATGTAAACTACCTGAACCCGATTATTTTTTACAGAGCCATTGAGTTTTCCACAGGGCCGCGTTCGGGTAATGCTCTGATTGGGCTGAGTGCCAAATATAAATTTTCAGACTACTTTCAAATGTATGGGCAGTGGATTATTGATGAATTTTCAACAAGCGATGTTTTTGGAGGCGAAAAAAGCTGGAAAAACAAGTTGGGCTATCAGTTAGGGTTTAAATATTTCAGGCCCTTTGGCATTTAAAATCTTTACCTGCAGGCCGAATACAATCAGGTGAGGCCTTATACTTATTCACACAATACCATAGTGCTCAATTATGGGCATAACAACCAACCTATGGCACATCTTTGGGGAGCTAACTTTAAAGAGTATATTGCCATTGCCCGTTATGAAAAAGGAAGGTTTTTTGGAAGTGCCAAATTGATTTTTGGCGAAAAAGGATTTGATTTCAATACCGAAGAAGACAGCTTCAATTATGGGGGTGATATTTACCGCGATGAACGCGACCGCAACGGCGATATTAATATTGAACTTGCACAAGGAAACACGACCTCTATTTTTCACGGCGAATTTCAGGCAGGCTATTTAATCAATCCTTCCACCAATTTGAATGTATATGTAAGCCTAATCTACAGAGATTTTAACCCGCTGGTCAACACAGCTACCGAATTTAAAAATTCCACCACCTGGTTTAACTTCGGCATAAGAACCGATATTTTTAATTGGTATTATGATTTTTAAAAAACTTAAGTTTAATTTTAAAACGATTATAGCCCTGTAGGGGCGAACTGTTTGTAAAAAAATGAACACCCAAAAGTTAGAGAGTTCCGTAGGAACGGCCTGTATTTACGTTTCAAGATGACAAAAATTATTAAACCGAAAATCAAAGGTTAAAAAGAAAATATCTCCACTTAATTATTGTTTAACCCCGCTCCTTGAAGTATCTTTGCAGCGTTTTTTACGAAAAGCAAAATTTGCTCAAAACATTGGAAACAGGAAAATTGCAGGCTACTTCAAACACATTTGTCAGGGACTTTTTAGAACTTACTAAAGTACGCCTTTCAGTAAGTGTAGTGTTTTCCTCCATCGCCGGATATTTATTAGGCGCAGACACCTTAAATCCATTAACCATCTTGATGCTGACCTTGGGTGGCTATTTTATGGTGGGAGCTTCCAATGCATTCAATCAGATAATAGAAAAAGAGTTGGACGCTTTAATGAAGCGTACCCAAAACAGGCCTTTGCCTTCCGGCAGAATGACCGTCAAAACAGCCTTTGCCATTGCAACTGCTTTCACAGTAATGGGAATAGCGGTTTTGTATATCATCAACCCAAAAACAGCGATGTTTGGTGCCATATCCATTTTTATGTATGTGAGCCTTTATACACCTTTAAAAACCAAAACGCCGCTTTCGGTTTTTGTGGGGGCGTTTCCGGGAGCAATCCCTTTTATGCTGGGCTGGGTGGCAGCTACCGGAAGTTTTGGAATTGAAGCAGGCACCCTGTTTATGATTCAGTTTTTTTGGCAATTCCCGCACTTTTGGGCTATTGGTTGGTTTTTGTTTGACGATTATAAAAAGGCAGGGTTTTTTATGCTCCCCAATGGCAAACGCGATCGCGGTACAGCCGTTCAGGTAGTGCTTTACAGCATCTGGACGTTGCTGGTTTCATTGATTCCGGTTTTAGGTATTACCGGGTCATTTTATATCACTCCGGTTTCAGCTGTTTTGGTATTTTTGTTGGGAATCTGGTTTTTATATCATTCCGTAAAACTATTTAAAGAAAAATCACAAGAAGCCGCCCGAAAATTATTAATGGTAAGTGTGGCCTACATCACGCTTCTCCAAATAGTATATGTAGCAGATAAATTTATAAGATAATGGCATACACAGATGACACCCCGGAAGTAAAGAAAAAGCGCGCAAAAAAAATGATGCTTTGGTTTGCAATGATAAGTATGACCATGAGTTTTGCCGGTCTCACCAGTGCATATATCGTGAGCAAAAGCCGTCCCGACTGGATTTCAGGATTTGACCTGCCGCAGGCATTTTACATAAGTTTGATTATTGTGCTGATAAGCAGTTTAACTATGTATCTGGCACGTGTTATGGTTCAAAAGGAACAGCACGCTAAGGGTATGGCCTTGCTGGTCACTACTTTTATACTGGGGGTTTTGTTTATTTATTTTCAGTTTCAGGGCTTTTCACAGTTTATTGCAGAAGGCTATTTTTTTACGGGTGAACAAAGCACCGTTACCACATCTTTTATCTATTTGGTGGTTCTTTTGCATATCACTCACATTATAGGCGCATTAATCGCCTTATTGGTCGTAATTTATAATCATTTTAAACAAAAGTATCACAATGGTCAAACCCTTGGAATTGAACTCGCTGAAACGTTTTGGCACTTTGTGGATTTCTTGTGGATTTATCTGTTTTTATT
>ERZ869909.1565-NODE-1565-length-18101-cov-3.673713_pt1 | contig 18101 bp, 12 predicted proteins | sample MGYA00520892_ERZ869909 | MGnify/ENA primary metagenome ERZ869909 (study PRJEB32215, sample SAMEA104723947) | bioreactor metagenome | biome: bioreactor; feature: anaerobic bioreactor; material: water | place: China | collected 2015-03-12 ...
GTCCGAGCGCTGCGGCCCCGCCGGCGATGCCGGCCACGCGCAGCAGGAGCAGCGAGAGGAGGGAGAACAGCAGCACGCCTGAGAAGATCACGGCGGGCGCGAGCCCCGGGCCGGTATCGATACTGTTGAGCCCGGCCAGTGCGGCATCGATGGCGGACGGGTCGAACCAGGTGCCGGATTCGCCGTGCAGCCTGCTGAGCTCGGTGGCGGTGCCGTGCATGATGGCGCCCGCGCCGTAGCGGGTCACGCCCTCGGGCGCGAGCAGGATGAGGTCCGCGTAACTGGCGGGCAGGGGCGTGAGCAGCATGACGCCCACGCCCGCCGCGGCGGCGGCGGCAACTGACTCGAGTCTGGGCGGGGCAGTCGTCCCGTCGATCAGCAGGGCGGCGACGCCGTCCCAGGCGGCCGCCCGCTCGGGCAGGGCCGACCCGGCCAGGGCTGTCAGGCGCACGTCGTCGCCGAACAGGCCCGCGTAGCGGGCGGGAGCGGACGAGAGGACCTGCACTGTGGGGCGATCGTCGCGGTCGCGCGGGTTGAGCGTGCCCGAGGCGAGCACCCGCGCTTCCGTACTCAGCGTCCAGCTCAGGCTCTGCCACTCCGGGATGAAGATGTCGTCCTGATGCACGTGAAGCCCGGCTCCGCCGGGCAGATCGATGCGCCACTCGATCAGCGAGGGTCCGGCGCGGAGGCTGCCCTGGTCGATCCTGAGCTCGAAGCTGACGTTGCGCTGGTCCCTGAACTCGATATGAAGCGGGTTCCACCGGCCCTGAACCAGCTCGCCGCCGAGACCTAGGGTCACGGCCGGAGCCTGGGCGAACGCGAGGCCACCGAGCAGCAAGACGAGAAGCCCGCTCAGGCGGGCGGTCAGGACCATGTCACGATTCTACAACCGGCCGGCCCTCAGTTCCGGACCGGAACGACCACGATCGCGCTCACGATGCGCCGCTCGGCCGTGCGGTTCAGCAGCCTGCCACCGCCGTATAGCGCGGCACTGCCGCCGCTGTCCAGGCGCATCGCCTCCTGCGCCCCGAGCGTCAGGAAGAGCGGCACGAGGTCCTGGGCGCGCATGTTCTCGGCAACCACCAGCAGGACAGTTCCGTCCGCCCGCACGCCGATCGCCGCCTGTGAAGTGAAGTCGTCCAGGATCCGGACCCCGCGCGCGAACTGCTCCAGCTCGGGCTGGAAGGCCGGCTGGCCGTCGCGCACCAGGAGCGGCCCGGCCTCAACGGCGTAACGGGCCTGATCGAACCAGGACGGCGTGAAGCGCAGGTCGATACTGATCGCGTCACCGGGGTCGACGAGCGCGAGCTCGCGCAGCCCGGGGTTGTAGGCAAGCGCGTAGCCGCCGTCGGGCACGACAGCGGGTCCGGTCCGGTTCGCCAGCACGCGGCCGCCGACCACCGTGATCACGCCCTGCCTGGCGGTGCCCGCGCGCTGGCCGCCGACCTCGCTGACGGTCACGCCTTCCAGGCCGGCCGGAGCCTCGACGCGGTGCGAGCCGTTGACCGCGACACGCACGTTCGCCCTGACCCGGTCGATCCGGGCGCCGGCGCCGTCGAAGCCGATGCTGGCCCGGTTCAGCGTGGGCACCGTCTGGATGTCGTAGTCCACGCGAAGCAGGCCGATCGCCTCGTGCGTGGTCGTGTTGAAGTAGCCGGCGTTAATCGCGGCCAGCGAGCCGGCGGCAAGGGTGGACAGGGTCGCGGCCGTCTCGCTGCTGCCGACCACGCGGAACTCGCCGGCGCCGGGCGCGACTTCGAGCACGTGCACTGTCGACATGCCCGCGTTGCCGTTGGGGTAGCGCAGCGTGCTGTGGGTGATGCCGGGCGAGAGCTGGTCGGTGTCCTGCAACGTGGCGGGCACGGGTTCGGCCAGCACGATCGGCTCGAGCTCGAAGGCGGTGCCGGTCGGTGTGAGGTCGATGACGACGCGGCCCGGGTCGCTCAGCGTGAACACGCTGTAGCCGTAAGCGGCGCCGGACGTGTCGATCCGCAGGCTCGTACCCGCGGCGGCGGGTGCGAAGGTCAGGCTTGCGCCGCGCTGGGCGAAGCGCGTCTGCGCCGGCGGAAGCAGGCCGGGCAGGTCGAGCAGCAGTGCCTCGCCGGCGGGCTGCGTTCCCTCTGCGGTTATCCGCGCCAGCGGCGACAGGTCCGGAACGTCGAGCACGATCCTCACGGTCTCGCCGCCTCCGAACCTGACCTCGGTGACCTGCGCTGGCGCTCCGGGCGCGGGCACGAAAGGCGGTGTGACGACAGACGGAGTGGCCGGTGGCACCGGATCGGGCAAGGAGGAGGGCAGCTGCCGGGGCGCCGCGGGCTGCGGCGCGAACACGGACGGCGCGGGCGGCTGCGGATCGCTCGCGGGCACCCCGGCTGAGCCGGGCAGTCCGAGCTGCGCGAAGACGCGGCCCTCGACGATCACGAAGTTGCCCTGCACCACGGGCGCGTCCCAGGCAGCGCCGCTCGCCCAGCCGAGCCCGAAGACGAACGTGTCCTCGAAGTCACCGGAGCGGATGACGATCGAGTCATCAGTCAGTGTGTAGACGTTGGCAGGAAGGTGATACTGGGCGAGCGCGAAGCCGGCACAGAACACGAGGAGAAACAGGAAGACGCAGGAGCGCCGGATAGGATGCCTCACACGGTGGAGTATGAGCTGTCAGGCACTAAGCATGATGAGACCCGCCCGCTGCTCAGTCCCTGGCTGCCCCATGGAACAGGCTCAGGAACGGCTCGGCGGTGAGCTGCCCGCCCAGCACGTGACCCAGGGCGAGCGCCATGAAGTGCGCTTCGAAGTCCCGCCGGTTGAAGCTGAGCGCGCCGACGCCGAGCGCCTGCTGCCTCAGCACGCTCACGCTGCCGTCGACCAGGTCCGCAAGCGTCAGGTGCGGTCCCATCACTTCCAGTGGCACGCGGCCGCGGGCATCCAGCCGGACGATCAGGTCCGAGCTGCCCAGGTAATCGTTCGCCATCGGGTCCCTGAAGGCGCTCGCCGTGAGCTGCGTACTGGCCGCCAGCGCGGGCGCGGCGGCCTCGGCCTCCGGGCGGCTGTCGGCCAGGATGACGAGCCTCGACACGCCCAGGCTGGAGAGTTCACGGGCGACGCTCATGGCGGGCGGCCCGCCCCCGAGGATCACCGCACTGGCGGAAACCGCGTCCCAGCCGGCCGCCTTCAGCATCGCGCCCACGGCCCGGCCGAAGTTGTACTCACCGATCAGTCCGCCGCTGGTTACCGCGACGGTGTCGACGGAGCCTGCCTCCTGGGCTTCCAGGCTCAGACGGTTGAGGCTGCCGGACACCTCGCGCTGGTCGTCCGGATCCATGATGAGCGCGCCCGCGAACTCGAGCAGCGGCAGGGCCGGAACCGCCTTGCTGGCCTCCTGCTCGAGCACGGGATGGATGTGGAAGCGGCCGAGCTGGTCGCGATAGCGCCAGAGCAGGCGGGATAGCTCAGCGTCGCGGCTGATCACGGACACCAGTTGCATGTCCGGCAGTATAACCGTGTCACAATTGCCGATGCGGGCGGTGCCAAACCCCCGTGGGTAAAAGGAGCGACAAGATGCAGGTGGTACTGCCCGACGGTAGGAAACTGGAACTGGCTGCTGGAGCCACTGGCTTTGACGCGGCCATGGCGATCGGTCCGGGGCTCGCCAAGGCGGCCCTCGGCATGCGTGTGGACGGCAAGGTCACGGACCTGTTCACCACGCTGACCGACCAGGCCACCGTTTCCATCCTCACGGGCAGGGACGCCGAGTCCCTTCCGCTCGCGCGCCACACGCTCGCCCACGTCTGCGCACAGGCCGTGCGTGAGGTGCTCGCGCAGGAAGGATTCGACCCGCATTCCGTGAAGATGGGCATAGGGCCCGTCATCGAGAACGGCTTCTATTACGACTTCGACCTGCCGCGCAGCCTCACCCCGGAGGACCTTCCGGTCATCGAGGAGCGCATGCGCCGGCTGATCAAGGCGGACCTGCCCCTGCGCAAGTACGAACTGCCGCGCGAGGAGGCGCTTGAGCGCTACGCCGGCATCGATGACCCCTACAAGCAGGAGCTGATCAGCGACCTGCCCGAGGGTGAGCCGATCACGTTCTACGAGCAGGGCGGGGCAGAGGGCTTCACCGACCTGTGCCGCGGTCCGCACGTGCCGGCCACGGGCGCGATCCCCCGTCACTTCAAACTGATGAGCATCGCGGGCGCCTACTGGCGCGGGGACGAGACCAGGCCGATGCTGCAGCGCGTTTACGGCGTGGCGTTCGCCACCGCCGAGGAACTCGAGCATCACCTCTGGCAGCTCGAGGAGGCCCGCAAGCGCGACCACCGCAAGCTGGGACGCGAGCTGAAGCTGTTCACCTTCGCCGATGACGTCGGACCGGGCCTGCCCCTGTTCCTGCCGCGCGGCGAGACCGTGCGCCACGAGATGGAACGGTTCGTGCGGGAAACGCAGACCTCGTTCGGCTACGAGCACGTGTGGACCGGCCACCTGGTCAAGGAGGACCTGTTCGTCCGCAGCGGGCACATCGAGAACTACGAGGACGACATGTTTCCAGTCATGGTGGACGGCGAGCAGCGCTACCGGCTGAAGCCGATGAACTGCCCGAGCCACATGACGCTTTTCAACACGCAGTTCTACTCGTACCGGGACCTGCCCTTGCGCATGGCCGAGTTCGCGACGCTGTACCGCAACGAGCGGTCCGGGCAGCTGTCCGGCCTCACCCGGGTGCGGTCGCTCACCCAGGACGACTGCCACATCTTCTGCACGGAGGACCAGGTCCAGGAGGAGTTCGCGCTCGCCCTGAGGCTCATCAGGCAGACGCTCTCGACCTACGGCATGACCGACTACTGGGTCCAGCTCTCCCTGCGCGGCGACGAGGGCAAGTACGTCGAGGACGATGCGAAGTGGAACGCGGCCACTAACGCCCTGCGCGGAGCGCTCGACGCCGAGGGCGTCGCGTACCGGGAGGTGACCGGCGAGGCGGCCTTCTACGGACCGAAGGCCGACTTCATGGCCAAGGACGCGCTCGGCCGCGAGTGGCAGCTGTCCACCATCCAGGTGGACTTCATCCAGCCGGCCAGGCTCGGCTGCGAGTACGTCGCCGAGGACGGCAGCAAGCGCACTCCCGTGGTGATCCACCGGGCGGTGACCGGCTCGACCGAGCGGTTCATGGGCGTGATGATCGAGCACTTCGCCGGCGACCTGCCGCTCTGGCTCGCGCCCGAGCAGGTGCGGATCGTGCCGATCTCGGACAAGCACCGCGAAGGCTCGCTCGCCTTCCTGGAGCGCCTGAAGAAGGCCGGCCTGCGCGCCGGCATCGCGGACGAGAGCGAGCGGATGAACGCGGCGGTGCGCGACGCCGAGCTGCTCAAGATCCCCTACATCGTGATCCTGGGCGACCGGGAGCTCGAGCAGGGAACCGCCAGCTTCCGCAGCCGCAAGGAGCCGAACCGGAACGGAGTCGCCGCAGACGCCCTGATCGGACACCTGCGGCGGATGAGCGAGGAGCGGGTCCTTGAGATCACGCCCCTCGCGGCTGCCTGATACTTACCGGGGCTTACTCCTCGGCGATCCTTTTCAGGACGACAACCTGCTCCATGAAGTCGGGCACGGGCCAGAAGCCGGCGACAAGTTCGCCCTCGCGGGTCGTGCCCAGCATCGCGTTGTGGTCGTCGATGCTGAAGGTGCGGCCGCGGCCGGGCAGCTCGCCCAGCTCGGCTTCAAGGTAGGCCTGCAGGACCGTGTCTTCGTTGCCCGCCAGCTCGATTCCCTGGGCCGCGGCGTCGGCCAGGCTGTCGCTCAGCGGAACGACCACGCTGGGCTGACCCGGGTCTATGCGCGTGATCTGGTCCAGCACCTCGAGGCCGTCGATGACCTTGCCGAAGACGCTGTGGCGGTCGTCCAGGTGAGGCGTGTCGCGGAACGTGATGAAGAACTGCGAGCCGTTCGTGCCCGGTCCGGCGTTGGCCATCGACAGGATGCCGGCCGAGTCGTGCCTCAGTTCAGGATGGAACTCGTCCTCGAACTCGTAGCCGGGCCCGCCCGTGCCGGTGCCGGTCGGGTCGCCCGTCTGCGCCATGAAGTCCTCGAGAACGCGGTGGAAGACGATGCCGTCGTAGTACCGGTTCAGGGCGAGAAAGACGAAGTTGTTGACCGTGTTCGGCACGCGGTCGGCGTACAGCTCGATGAGGACGTTGCCCGCGCTCGTGCGGATCAGGACCGCGTACTCGGCGCCCGGCTCGAGCACGCTTTCGGGCGCGCTGAACGACTCGGTGCGTTCCTCGCTGGCGGGAACGACCTCGTAGCCCTGCGGGATGTCCAGCACGAACGGCTCGTGCTGGGTCTCGGGCAGGTCCGACGCGAACGCCAGGTCCTTGCGCAGCGCAAGCCCGCCGGCGAGGACAAGCGTCGCGACCAGGGCGGGCAGGGCAACTCTGTTCATTTTCATTCAGTTCCACCTTTCACGCAGGCAAGTGTACACGAGCAGCAGGCTGCAGGCGGCATCAGAAGGGTACATCCACGGAGGCGGGGCCCCGGGGCTGCGCCGGAGCGAAGGCGTTGACGGGCCGGCTCCTGAGCAGCTGCGTCGGATCGATCGTCACGCTGATGCTCAGCCACGGACACTCCCGCTGCAGCTCTGTTGCCATGTCCGGATCGAACCGTACCGAATCCGGGCTGTAATCGGTCACGTTGATGCCGTCGGTCACGCGGAACCTTACCGGCGTCGGCCCGGCTGCCTCGTCCAGGCTGGCCCGCAGGTTGAGCAGGCGCGACTCGTCGACCTGGTCCGAGTCGAACTCCAGAATCGCGATCTGCGGCAGCGTCTCCCGGGCGTCCCAGGGGATGAGGCGCTCCGCGACGAGCTTGACCTCGCCCTCCTCGACACTCGCTTCGGCGACAAGCACGACCGGCCTGTCGTCCTCGAGCTGATCCGCGATGTCCTCGTACACCCGGGCGAACGCGACCACCTCCTGCGAGCCGGACTCATCGCCGATCTCGAAGCTGGCCATCATCGTGCCCCGCCTTGTGAGGCGCTTCACGACGCGCTGCAGCAGGCCCGACAGGACGACGCGGGGGCGGCGCCGCTTGCCGGGTCCCGCCTCTTCCGGCTGGCTGGCGAGCCAGCCCTTGATGTCCGCGACGTTGCAGCTGGCAGCCTGCTTCAGGCCCGGGTACGAACCCATCGGGTGGGCCGAGATGTAGATGCCCAGCGAGTCCTTCTCCATCCGCAGCAGCTCCAGCTGCGTGTGCTCCATCGCCTCGCCGGGCTCGGGCGGCGCAACCTCCATGTCGCCGAAGAGGCTGAACTGGCCGGCCTGCTCCTGTTCCTGCTGCTGCGCACCCCACCGGAGCGCAAGCTCGGCCGCGCCGAGCAGCTTCGAGCGCTCACCGATGGTGTCGAACGCACCGGCCTTGATGAGGAACTCGAGCGCGCGCCGGTTGATGAGGCTGTGGTCGACGCGCCTGGCGAAGTCGAACAGGTCCTTGAACGGTCCGCCGCTGGCGCGTTCACTGATGATGGCGTCGACGACCGACTCCCCGACGTTGCGGATGCCGTACAGGCCGAAGCGGACCACGCTTCCGACCGCCGTGAAGTCGGCTCCCGACTCGTTGACGTCGGGCGGCAACACGTCGATGCCCAGCTGCCGGCTGTCCCTGATGTACTGCACCACCTTGTCGGTGTTGTGGCGTTCCACAGTGAGCAGCGCGGCCGAGAACTCGACGGGGAAGTTCGCCTTCAGGTAGGCGGTCTGGAAGGCGATGACGACGTACGCGGCGGAGTGGCTCTTGTTGAAGCCGTAGTTGGCGAACTTCTCGAGCAGGTCGAAGAGCTTCCGGCCCTCGGTGCGGTCGATGCCGTTGCGTTCGGCTCCGGCCAGGAACATCTCGCGCTGATGCTGCATCTCCACATGGTCCTTCTTGCCCATCGCGCGCCGCAGTATGTCCGCCTGACCCAGCGAGTAGCCGGCGACGGCGCGCGCCATCTCCATGATCTGCTCCTGGTAGACGGGGATCCCGTACGTCTCGCGCAGGATCGGCTCAAGCAGCTCGGCCGACTTCGGGAACCCGGCGTAGCTGACCTCTTCCTGTCCCAGGTAGCGGCGCGTGTACGCCGGGATGTTCTCCATCGGCCCGGGCCGGTTGAGCGCGTTGATGGCGATCAGGTCCTCGAGCTTCGAGGGCTTCATGCGCCTCAGCATGTCGACCATGCCGGCGCTCTCGAACTGGAACACCCCGGCCGCCTCGCCGCGTCCCAGCAGCTCGTACGTGGTGGGGTCGTCGATGGGGAAGGCGTCGGGGTTCAGCTCGATGCCACGCGACTGCTTCACGATCCGGACGGCGGCCTCGATGAACGACAGGGTGCGCAGCCCCAGGAAGTCCATCTTGATGAAGCCGAGGTCCTCGACGGCGCCCATGTCGTACTGGCAGACCACGGGCCCGTCGCCGCTGCGGAACACCGGCGCGAGGTCGGAGATGGGATCGCGGCCGATGATCACGCCGGCGGCGTGCACGGAGGCGTGGCGAGTCAGGCCCTCCAGCGACCTGGCGACGTCGATGTAGGGCCGCGCGCCTGCCTCGTAAAGCTCCTTGAACTCCGGCACTTCCTTCAGGGTCTCGTCGATGCTCTTCGACTTGCCGAAGATCACCGGGATGAGCTTGCTGGCCTTGTCCGCCTCGGAGTAGGGGGCGTCCATCACGCGTGCGGCGTCCCTGATCGCGGCCTTGGCCGCCATCGTCCCGAACGTGGCGATGTGCGCCACGCGGTCCTGGCCGTACTTGTCGCGCACGTAGTCGATGACCTCGCCGCGCCGGGCGTCCGAGAAGTCGATGTCGAAGTCCGGCATCGAGACGCGCTCCGGGTTCAGGAAGCGCTCGAAGAGCAGGCCGTAGGTGAGCGGGTCGATGTCCGTGATGCGGACCGCGTAGGCGACGATCGAGCCGGCCCCCGAGCCGCGGCCCGGGCCCACGGCGATCCCCTGGGACTTCGCCCAGTTGATGAAGTCGGCGACGATCAGGAAGTAGTCCGGGTAGCCCATCGCCATGATCACGCCCAGCTCGAACTCCGCGCGCTGCAGTATCCCGATCGCCGCGGCGTCCGGCCACGACCCGGCGAACGCGTCCAGGTGCGGGTAGGCGTACGTGTCGAACGTCGCTCCGGGCGCGGCGGCCTGCCGGCCCGACTCGCTCTGGCGGGCCAGGCGCAGGTGCACTTCCTCGAGCGTCAGTTCCGGTTCGTCCTTGCCCGTCGCGGTGGCCAGGCAGGCGCGCCACATGCCTTCCGTGATCACGTCGTAGCGGGCCGACAGGCCCTCGTATGTCTGGATCCGCAGCTGCTCGGCGAGCGTGCGCCCCTGCTTTACCGGGAACTCCGGCATCTGGTACACGCGCTTCTTGCCCAGGGGCAGCTCGACGTTGCACATGTCCGCGATCAGCATCGTGTTGGCCAGGGCGTCCGGGTACTCGCTGTCCGGCAGCACGGCGGCCATCTCGGCGGGGCTCTTGACGTAGAACTCGTCGCAGGGGAAGCGGAACCTGTCCTCGTCCGAGAGCGTCGCCTTGGTCTGGATGGCGAGCAGCGCCTCGTGGGCGGCAGCGTCCTCCTTCCTGACGTAGTGACCGTCGTTGGTGGCGACCATGGCAAGGCCGTGGCGCTGCGCCATGTCCTTGAGCACTGGGTTCAGCAGCTTCTGTTCGGGTATCCCGTGTTCCTGCAGCTCGATGAAGTAGCGCTCGGGACCGAAGATCTCGAGGTAGTCAAGCAGCACCTTCTCGCCGGCCGCCTCGCTCGCGTCCAGGATGCTGCGGGGCAGCTGTCCGCCGAGGCAGCCCGAGAGGGCGATGATACCCTCATTGTACTCGCGGAGCAGCTCGATGTCTATGCGCGGCTTGTAGTAGTAGCCCTCGAGCCAGGCGCGCGAGTTGAGCCGGCACAGGTTGCGGTAGCCCTCCAGATCCTTCGCCAGCAGCGTCAGGTGGAAGTAGCCGCCGTCGAGCCGGGACTCGGGCCGCTTGCGGTCGAACCTGGAGCCGGCGGTGACGTAAGCCTCGAAGCCAAGGATCGGCTTCACCTCCGCTGCCGTGGCCTTGCGATAGAAGTCGATCGCGCCGTGCATGTTCCCGTGATCCGTCATGGCCAGGGCGGGACTGTCGGGCGTCACTTCCTTCACCCAGCTGATCAGGTCGGAGATGCGTGCCGCACCGTCCAGGAGGCTGAAGTCGGTGTGCTGATGCAGGTGGGCGAAGCGTTTCGGGGCCGCTGTCAAAGTGTCTCCGGGCATTGGCCCAATGCTAACCGACTCGTATGGCCGAGGTCCCTTTGACGCCGGGAATGCCGTGCTGGTGGGAAATTCCCTTGCCCGGGCACCCGCGTCTTGGACAGGCGTTGACGGTGCCTTGACGCCCAACCGTAAATAGTTCTTCTGGAAGGCAGCAAGACGCGGAAAACTCCGCGCGATCGGGGGGAAACAACGCTTCTGAGAGGAGGTCCGGTCGCAGATCGAGTCTTGCATGGAGGTACATGAATGAAGAAGTTGCTACCGTTCACACTTGCCCTGGCACTTATCCTGGCGGCCTGCTCGCCGTCCGAAGGACCCGTTGACGATCCGTTTGCAGACCCCGGCACGCCACCACCGCCGGCCATCACCGACCCGACGGTCGGCGTCGCGTTCGCGATGTCGGCTCCCGCCGCGGACAACATCATCACGCTCAACGTGCCCGGCTTCGCTCCCGTCGATGAGGCCGATGGCCTCGGCACGAGCGCGGCTGGCATGTTCACGGTCGTAGAGGACGGCGTGGTCAAGGGAATCATCGCCGAGGAGATCGACGGCGGGACCCGTGCGGCCGCCGACATCGCGTTCGTGTTCGACACCACCGGCAGCATGGGCGGCGCACTCACGAGCGTGATCACCAGCATCGTCGGCTTCGCTGACCACCTGGATGCCTCGGGGCTGGACGTCCGGCTTGGCGCGGTCACCTTCGGTGACGCGTTCGACACCAAGGCGGAGGACAGCACGAGCCCGGGCACGGGCAGCAACCCGCCGCCGCCCTTCGATCTCACGGAGCGTCCCATGTTCGGCCTGACCGACGATTCCGGCAGCTTCCGGGACTTCATCGAAAGCCAGACCGCATCGGGAGGTGGCCGTGCCGCGGAGAACGCCGTCGGAGCGCTGTCGCACGCGCACAGAGCGCTCGACTGGCGCCCCGGGGCGCAGTGCGTGCTGATCCTGATCACCGACATCTACGCCTGGGAGGCGCCCGCCGAGGGCAGCCAGATCAGTGAAACCGGCGGCCCGATCACCGAACCGTGGATCCCGCCGTCCAGCGAAAGCGTGATCGACTCCCTGCGCGGTGACTGCGTGGTGCACGTGATAGCCACGTCAACAACAGGCTCTTCGGACACCATCCACACGAGCATCTTCACCGGCGCGGCCGGCACCGGCGGCGTGTATCACGAGTGGAACCGGGGTCCGTTCGACCTGACCGAGCTGCCGATCACCGGCTCGCTCACCTCCGGTTACGTCGTCCGCTACCGCGGCACTGTCGACGGCAGCGAGCACGAGGTGCGCCTGGTCGTCGACGACGGCGCGGGCCGCCGCGGCGAACACACCAGGACCGCGACCTACTAGCTCCCGGCTCAGCGGGGCGGGACACGCCGGGATCGCTCCCGGCAGTGCCCCGCTTCGTTGACATCCCCGCTCCCGGGGTGGTAATCTTGCTTTCGCCTTGGCGCCAGCCGGGCGGCTTGCCGCACGAGTAAACCGTGGCGCCGTAGCCAAGCGGTAAGGCAGAGGTCTGCAAAACCTCCATTCACCGGTTCGATTCCGGTCGGCGCCTCCACCCTTTCCGCGGGGCAGAGGCAATGCAGTCAAGCGAAGGCGCGTAGCTCAGCGGGAGAGCACCACACTGACACTGTGGGGGTCGGCAGTTCAATCCTGCCCGCGCCTACCAAATGAACGAAGAACCCCGGGACCTGAAGCGCCCGGGGTTCTTCGCTGTTTTCATGGTCGTCCGGTCAGTCTGCGGTGATCCTGCTTACCCAGGCCTTGAGGCTGAGCGTGTCGAGCCCGAGATCGTCGTAAACGCCGGGCGGAAGCCCGATGTCTCCGATGTAGAGCTCGCCGGTGGTGCCGCCGGGGGGTGAGCCGCGCTTCGGCAGTCCTACCGCCAGCGTGTGGCTGGCCTGCACGACCGCGCCTGGTGTCGATCCATCGTCGGCAACCACGCCGGTGGGCAGGTCCAGCGAGATCACGCTGCAGCTGCCCGGCATGTTGTTCATCACCGTGATGAAGTCGAGCGTGCGGCCGCGCGGGGGGCCCTCGAGGTTCGTGCCGATGGCCGCGTCGATCACGCAGCCGAACTTCATCTTGGGCAGGCTTGTCCGCACGCGGATGCTTTCGAAGTGCTTGAGCAGCTCGAGCTGTTCGCGGGGAGTGCCCGAGTAGTTGCCGGTCTCGTGGGTCGGCACGACCCAGACGCGGCGCCCGCGGCTGGCCAGCATGCGTGCGGCCGCGAGGCCGCCGCTGCCGTTGTTGCCCCGTCCGGCCACGACCAGGATCGGTCCGTCACCACCGACCTGTTCGGCCAGCCAGGCGAGGTTTCGGCCCGTGTGTTCAACCAGCACCCTGCCGTCAAGCGCGTACTTGCCGGTGGCAAGCATCATCACCTGCTGCATCTGGGCGGCCGTTACCGCGGGAAGGCTGTTCCAACTCAGGCTTGGAAGCGACATCTCACTCCTCTGTACACATTCCGGTCAGTCCGCAAAGCTCGCGGTACTGTAGACGTTCTGAACGTCGTCCAGATCCTCCAGGGCTTCAAGGATCCTGATGATTTTCGCGCTGTCATCCTCGTCCAGCTCAACCTCTGTCTGCGGCACCTTGGTCAGCTGACTGACGGTGCTCTCGAACCCGCGCTCCTGGAGCGCCTCGGTGATCGAGTAGAGGTCGCCCGATTCAGTGTAAATGGTGATGCTGCCATCCTCGGGCTCCAGGTCGATCGCCCCGAGCTCGATGGCCAGGTCCTGCAGCGCCTCGTCAGCAGCCCCGACGACGATCACGCCACGGCTGTCGAACTGCCAGGCGGTCGAGCCGGACATGTTGCCTCCGTGCTTGCTGAACACATGCCTGACTTCCGCGGCGGTGCGGTTGCGGTTGTCCGTGAGCGCCTCGACCAGGATGGCGATTCCGGCGGGACCGTAGCCCTCGTAAACCGCTTCCTCGAACGAACCCCCCTCGCCGCCACCAAGCGCGCGTTCGATCGCCCTGTCGATGTTGTCCGCAGGGACGTCGTCCGTCTTCGCGGCAGCGAGCGCGTTCTTCAGCGCGAGGTTGGTGGCCGGGTCACCCGAGCTGCCCTCGCGGACCGCGGTCTGAATAGCCCGGATGTGCTTGCTGATGGCCTTGCCCCGGGCGTTGTCGTTGGCCGCCTTCTTTCGCTTGATCTGCGACCATTTGTTATGACCTGCCAAAGTATCCTCCCTGCCTATACAGGTGGTAACAGCATACCCCAGATTCGGTCAGCGCGAGGTTTTGTGGTGCTGCAGGCGCGTTCAGCGCACGGTCACCCAGGTCTGAACCACGTCATGCTGGGAGTGGGTCCGCAGGTCCAGGCTCAGTCTTGAGTTCCAGCCGTCGTGACCCAGGCGGCCCGAGTAGGCGACGCTCCCGTCGGTCCGGCCGGAAGTGAAGGCGGCGCGTACGTACATCGGTCCGGTCGGACCGGTCACCTGGAACTGGCTGCCGGCGGGCGCGCGGATGGTGACGGTACCGCCAGGCACCTGGATGTTGCGGGCGAACACACCGACGTTGCCGCCGGAATCCAGGTACGAGAGCGTGACGTAACCGCTGCTGCGCGTGCTGATCGTGAACTCGATCGGGTCGCCGATGTAGTAGGTCGCTCCCGCACCGCGGGTCGCGCTGAACGAAGTGATGATGTCACTCGTTCCGCTGCCCACTCCGATGTTGATCCTGCCGATGGGGAGTCGTGGGGTTACGCTCGTGGTGATCGTACAGGCGGACAGGAGCAGCATCGCAAGGACGATGGCCACTGCTGCGCGGGCGCGGTTGCTCGACAGTCTGTTCATGTTCAGATTTTAGCAGGCCGCACCGGTGAACCGTCTGAGTGTGATGGCACAGTTAAGCCCGGAACTAACAAGGACACGCTCAGGTAATGTTATTATCGCGACAGTGGCAGGGGTCAGCAACAATCCGTACGAAGTCCTGGGCGTCAGCCGCACCGCGACTGACGAGGACATCCGCAGCGCGTACCGGCGCCTCGCGATGCAACACCATCCCGACAGGAACCCCGGCGACGCGGCCGCCGAAGAGCGCTTCAAGAGCGTCTCCGAGGCCTACGCCACCCTGCGTGATCCGGACGCACGCGCCCGCGTCGACCGGTACGGCAGCTCGGCACCGCGCCCGGACTTCAACACCGTCGACTGGCAGACCGTGTTCCGCGAGGCGGACGTACAGGTCGACTGGGACCGGCATCAGGGCATGCCCCGTACCGGCAGCGGCGTGTTCGACGTGCTGTTCGGCATGATGACGGGCATGATGCGCCGCAGCGGCCTGCTGCCGGGCGAGCACCGCGAGGTAAGCATCCAGATCCCCCTCTCGCTGGCGCGCTCGGGCGGCACGACCCACGTCCACGTGCGCGGTCCCAGCGTGTGTCCCGAGTGCTTCGGAAGCGGCGTCAGCTCCGCCGAGCGCTGCGGCCGCTGCACCGGCAGCGGAGTCCTGCGCGCCGGCAGCGTGGTCGAGGTGAGCATCAGGCCGGGGGTGCGGCAGGGAAGCCGGCTTCGACTGCGCGGCGTCGGCGGACCCGGGCGGCCCCCGGGAGACGTCCTGGTGAGCGTCGCCATCCAGCTGCCGGCCAACACCACCATCAGCGGTGGCGACATCCATACGGACGTCTTCGTCGCTCCCTTCGAGGCGCAACGCGGCGTCTCGGCCAACGTGCTTGGCACGACCGTGCGGATCCCCCAGGGAACGAAGGACTCAAGCCAGATCAGGGTGCCCGGCGCCGGACTGGGCGGCGACATGGTGGTTTTGATCAGACACGACCTGGTCCGCGGCGTGTGGCGCGGCATCAGGGACTTGTTCAGCGGCAGCAGAGGAGCGGCACATGGCTGAGGACGAAAGCAGACAGGAACCGGCGCAGGCCGCAGACGAAGGCATCAACAAGGACAAGCCCCTTTACGTGATCAGCGTGGCGGCCGAGCTGGTCGACATGCACCCCCAGACCCTGCGGCTCTACGAACGCAAAGGGCTGATCGAACCGAGCCGCAGCGCCGGCAAGACGCGCCTGTACTCACAGCGCGACGTCGAGCACCTCAGGGAGATACGCAGGCTCACGCAGGAACTCGGCGTGAACCTCGCCGGGGTGGAGGAGATCATCCGGCTGCGCCGTACGCTCGACGAACTGCAGAACAGCATGGAGAACCGCATCAGCAACCTGCATGACAGCCTTCAGGACCGGATGCGCGCGTTCAGTCACGCCCTCCCCGAGCCCGCGGCCGACGACGACGAAAACTGAGCACACGCCCGTAGCGCTATACTCGCTGTCATGCCTTCGAACGACCTGCATGCTTACCTGAACGCCAGTTTCGACCGGCACGTCGCCGAGCTGACCGACCTGCTGAAGATCCCCTCGGTATCCACCGATCCCGGGCATGAGGCAGACATGCGCGCGGCCGCCGGATTCGTCCGCGACCGCCTTGCCGGCCTCGGCTTCAGCGCAAACGTGCGCGAGACCGGCGGGCACCCGCTGGTCCAGGCCGAACTCGTCTCGGGCGCCGACCGCCCGACCATCCTCATCTACGGTCACTACGACGTGCAGCCCGCCGAGCCGCTCGAGCTCTGGAACACGCCGCCCTTCGAACCGAAGCTCACCGGTGCCGCGTTGATCGCCCGTGGCGCCAGCGACGACAAGGGCCAGTTCTACGCACACATCATGGCCGTCGAGGCGCTGCTGGCGACAGGTGGCGACCCCGGCGTGAACATACGTTTCCTGATCGAGGGCGAAGAAGAGATCGGCAGCCCCAACCTGGACGCTTACATCAGGGAACACCTGAACGAGCTCAGGGCCGACGCCGTCATCATCTCGGACGGCGCGATGGTCGCCCCCGGAGTGCCGAGCCTCACGTACGGACTGAGGGGACTGGCCTACGTCGAGGTTCGCGTCACCACCGCAGACCGCGACCTGCATTCCGGCGCGTACGGCGGCGCGGTACCCAACGCGATCAACGTCCTCGCCCGCATGATCGCGGCACTGCACGACGAAGACGGCCGCGTCACCGTCCCCGGGTTCTACGACAGCGTGCTCGAGCTCGACGACGCCGAGCGCGGGCTGCTCGCCCGCGTCCCCTTCGACGAGGCCGCGTTCCTGGGCGACGTCGGAGTCCGGGCAGGCATGGGCGAGGCCGGCCGCAGCGTGCTGGAACGCATCTCGACCAGGCCAACGCTCGATGTGAACGGCATCGGCGGCGGCTTCCAGGGCGCCGGATCGAAGACGGTGATCGCCAACTCGGCCATGGCCAAGATCTCCTGCCGGCTGGTGCCCGACCAGGACTCGGGCGACATCACGGCACGGCTCGGAGCATGGCTGCGCGAGCTCGCCCCCACCGGAGTGAAGGTCGACGTGACCGACCTGGGCGCCGGCGAACCGGCCATCACCAGCCTCGACGCCCCCGCGGTCAAGGCCGCTGCCGCCGCGCTTCACGAAGCCTGGGGCAAGGAACCGGTCTTCGTGCGCACCGGCGGATCCATCCCGGTGGTGAACACGTTCCAGCAGCTGCTCGGCGCGCCGGTCGTACTGCTCGACATGGGCCTCCCGAGCGACAACGTCCACGCGCCGAACGAGCAGTTCGGACTCGAATGCTACCGGCGCGGCATCCACGCCGCAGCCCTGATGATCAGGCGCATGGGAGAGACGGACTGACGCGTAACGCCACCAGCATCCGCGCGATAACCCTCGCGGGCTTCAAGAGCTTCGGAAACCGCATCCGCATCGAGCTCTCGCCGCGCGTGACAGTCGTGGCCGGCCCGAACGGATCGGGCAAGAGCAACGTGATCGACGCGCTCAGATGGGCCACCGGCGGCGGACGCGCGAGCGAGTTCCGCGCGGGCGACAAGACCGACCTGATCTTCCACGGCGCCAGAGCCAAGCGCGGACTGGGCTACGCCGAGGTAGAGGTCGAGCTCGAGGCGCCCGCAGGCCCGATCACCGTCCAGCGCAGCCTGCAGCGCGACGGCACCGGCCGGCTTCGCCTGAACGGACGCAACGCCCGCTTCATGGACATCGACGAGGCCCTCTCCGGCACCGGCCTCGGCCGCTCCAGCCTCGCCATCATCAGTCAGGGCGAGATCAGCTCCGTGCTGATGGCCGATCCCGGCCGGCTCCTGAACTACGTGACGGAGGCCGCCGGCGTCGCCAGGCTCGCGAACCGCCGCGAGCTGGCCCAGTCACGCCTCGCGACCGCCCTGGATCACCTGGAACGCCTGAACGACCTGCACGGCGAGCTGACCAGGCAGGTCGACCGGCTGGAGGAGGAAGCCCGCGACGCATCGAGCCACGCGAACCTGACCCGGGAAGAGCTGGTACTGCGCTTCAGCCTCGCGCACTCGAGGCGCGCGGGCCTGGCCGACGAGATCCGCTCGCTCGCCGAAGCGGAGCAGGAGATGCTCAAGGCGATCCGGGACCAGCAGGCGCAGCTCGCCACCCTCGAAGAAGAGATCGGCACGCGCCGCAAGGGCCTGGACGCGCTGCAGGAGGAGTACCGGCAGGCGACCGCCCGCGTCGAGGCCTGGAGGGGCGAACAGCGCCTGCTGCAGAGCCGCGCGGCTGCCGCGCGCGCCCGAAGCGATGAGCTGGCCGGCCGTGCGCGCCGGCTTGACAGCGAGGTCCAGGTGCTGCTCGGGACCACCGAACCCGAACTGCCCGACGGCGACGACACTGAGCTCACGGCCGCCGTGGGCGCGGCGGCCGCGCGCCTCGAGCTGGCCCGCGCGGCGGTGGCAGGACGCACCGAGTCGGTCAGGGTGTTCGTGCCGAAGGCCATGCGCGAGGCGAACGCGAAGAATGCGCCCACGCGGCCGATGCCGGCACCGGAGCAGGTT
>ERZ869909.1566-NODE-1566-length-18097-cov-7.310322_pt1 | contig 18097 bp, 14 predicted proteins | sample MGYA00520892_ERZ869909 | MGnify/ENA primary metagenome ERZ869909 (study PRJEB32215, sample SAMEA104723947) | bioreactor metagenome | biome: bioreactor; feature: anaerobic bioreactor; material: water | place: China | collected 2015-03-12 ...
TTTACGCCGGCAGCTTCAGCCGCCTTGGCAATGAATTTCATGGTCTGCTGTCCGCCCTGTTCATAGGGCTCCTGACCCTTGGCGTCGAGAATTTGCGCGAAATGCTTTGCGACATTCTCTGGCGTCTGTTCGGCGGGGGGCAGGAAGATGCCGTCCGTCTCGTAGATGCGCGTGGCGGCATAGCCGCCCGCCCCGGCGCACAGAATGGTGCGGCTCGGCGCGTCCTCGCTGACGAGATAGACCAGACCCGCCGAGACGCTCTCCACCGTCATCAGCTTGAGCGCCTCTTCCGGGATCAGGCCCTCGGTCATGCGGGTGCGGGCGGTAGGCGAGAGCGCATTGACGCGGATATTGTTCTTCGCGCCTTCCAGATGCAGCACGTTCATGAAGCCAACCAGGCCCATCTTGGCCGCGCCGTAATTGGACTGGCCGAAATTGCCGTAAATGCCGGAAGACGAGCTGGTCATCACCACGCGGCCATAATTGGCCTCGCGCATGATGTCCCACACCGCCTTGGTGCAGGTCGCCGCGCCCATGACGTGGACGTCCAGAACCGCCCGGAAATCCTCAAGGCTCATCTTGGCGAAGCTCTTGTCGCGGAGAACGCCGGCATTGTTCACCAGGATATCGACCCGGCCCCATTTCTTCATGGTGCTGTCGACCATGTCGGCGACTTCATCGGCCTTGGTGACATTCGCGCCGTGCGCGATGGCTTCACCGCCCGCAGCCTCGATCTCGTTGACGACGGCCTGCGCCGCGCTGATCGAACCGCCCGTGCCATCGACCGCGCCGCCCAGATCATTGACGACGACTTTCGCCCCGCGCGCAGCCAGCGCCAGCGCATGCGAGCGGCCAAGGCCTGCCCCTGCGCCCGTGATGATCGCCACGCGGCCGTCAAACCGGATATCGCTCATGAATGTCTTCCCCTGTTTGCAGATACTGCCGGGCCTGAGCCCGGGCGGTTCTTCCGGCGGAGATAAGCCGCCCTTTTTGCGGGCGGAAGCGAAGCGCTTTTCTTGCTGCGATGCAACAGGGAATGGGAGCCCCCCGCGCCTACCCCTTGCCGAATTCCGGGCTGCGCTTTTCCAGAAAGGCGCGATAGCCTTCCTCAAAGTCAGCGCTGGTAAAGGCTTCCAGGAACAGTGCACGCGTCGCGTCATCATCCTCGGCCTGTCCGGCCTCCATGAGAGCGATGAGTTTCTTGGTCACTCTTGCTGAATTGGGCGAGGTCGCGGCCAGCAGGCTGACATAGGTTTCGACCTCGCCGGCGAGCCGGTCCACCGGCACGAGGCGATTGACAAGGCCCACCCGGAACGCCTCGGCCGCATCCAGCAAACGGCCGGAAAAGAGCATGTCCTTGGCCACCGGCACCCCGACGGCGCGCACCAGCCGCGCGGTATCATTCAGTGTATAGACCAGGCCCAGCTTGCCGGGCGTGATGCCAAACCTTGAACCCTCCGACGCAAAGCGCATGTCGCAGGCCAGCGCGAGGCCGCAGCCGCCGCCGACACATGCCCCCTCGATCATGGCCAGCGTGGGGCGTGGAAAAGCGGCCAGGCCATCGAGCGCGCGCGCGATGCTGCGCGAATAGGCCTCAGCGCGCTCGGGGGTCGCGTAAACCTCTTCGAACTCGGAAATGTCGGCCCCGGCCGCGAAGCTGCCGCCCGCCCCGCTGACTACCAGAAGGCGCACCGCGTCATGACCCAGCGCACGCTCCAGCAGGACGGGAATGGCCTCCCACATTGCCGCATTGAGAGCGTTGCGCTTCTCGGGACGGTTGAGAATGAGGTGGGCGGCCGCGCCGCGGACCTCCAGACGGATCGGGTCGGAACTCATGGGTCATGCCTCCCTGCTCTGCAGTCCGAATAGACGCCGCCGCCCGGCGCGGCAATGTTTGCAGACAAGACGGCCCCGCATTTTCACATAGCGGCAATGCCACGATGGCGGTCAGCTCATCCTTGCGCGGGCCAGCGTGAGCGCGTACTGGCAGGCGCGCCAGACCACACGCAGCCGAAGGACGCCGGACGGGCCATGGAAATCGAATTCTTCAGCCGGTTCATCGCCGCGCTTTTCGCGATGATCAACCCGCTTGCGGCCATGCCCGTCTTCCTGTCGCTGACAGCAGGCACCGCCCCGAAGGCACAGCGCGCCATGGCCATCCAGGCCGCCATTGCCACCCTGATTGCCTGCTTTGCCATCGCGATTGCCGGCAAGTTCGTCCTGGGCCTGTTCGGCATCGCGATCGACAGCTTCCGCATCGCGGGGGGCATTCTGCTCTTCACCATCGCACTGACGATGATTTCCGGCTCGCGCCATACCTCCAGCGCCGGCACCGAGCGTGAACGCGCCACGCAGGAGAATATCGACAATCCGGCGATCTACCCCTTCACCATCCCGATGACGGTTGGCCCCGGCACGATCACCACGCTGATCATCTTCTCCGAACAGGCCTCCACCAGCCCGGTCAAGATGGGGATGTTCGCGGCCGTGGTGCTGATCGTGGTCGGCCTGTTGCTGGCTGCCCTGCTGATCGCACCCTTCCTAGACCGGATGGTGTCGCAGAGCGCGCGCACGGTCTCCATCCGCATCATGGGGATCATTCTCGCTGCGCTGGCGGTCGAGTTCGTGATTACGGGCCTACGTGGCTCGGGACTGATCGCGCTTAACGGGATCTAGCGTACCGGCCAGATGACGGCCGAGCGACTCGGCCTGAACCCGGATGTCGGGTACGGCGGTGCATTCCCAGTATTCTCCGCGCACCATCGGACCGATGGCGTAAAGGCCGGGTACAGGCCCCTCCCCGCCGCGCGCCTGCAAATGGGTATCGGCTGAAAGCCCAAGTCCTGCTGCGTCGGACAGGACGAGGCCCGAGCGCAGCAGATGTGTCACAAGCCGGTCTCCCGACTGGGCCAGAGACCCGAAGCCCGTTGCATCAAAAACCCGTATTGCCGGGACAATGGTTTCCCCGCCGCCGCGCAGCGTCACGCTCAGCGCCCCCACCTCAGCGGCCTTGATACGTCCGGCAAGCACATCCAGTCTGCCTGCGGCAATTTCGGCCTCGATCATGGCAGCCGCAGGCGCGGCAATGCGATGGCGGTGAATATCCCACCAGGGCCGTGCATGGCGCAGAAAGCGCTGCTTCTCCTGCGCGCTTAGGGTCTGCCACAGGCCTTGCGTCTCCGGCCGCAGCGCATCGACCACCTCACGCCAGCCATAGGCCCGCGCCGCGCTGCGCAGGCGATGCAGGCGCGCCGACAAGGGGCCGCCAAGTGCTCCGGTCATGTCCGCGGCAGGCAAGGCAGATAACGGCGCGTGGGCGTGCGGCCTCAGACCCCTGCGCGAGATCGCGGTAACCCGTCCCCGGTGCCCTCTCCGCCGCAGGCTGGTCAGCACATCGATCATGGTCAGGCCAGTGCCGATGATGGCGACGGGCGCATCGGGGTCCAGATCGTCAAACGCCCCCATCGCCCACGGATTGACCGCCACCTTGCCGTCCGGCAGGGCAAAAGGTGCAGCCAGATTGCCCATGGCCAACACGACGGCACGTGCCTGCAAGGCGCGTCCGCCAAGCGTGAGGCTGAAGCCCTCCGGGCCCCTTTCGATGGACGTCACGTCATCGTCGTACAGGCGCAAGCGTCCGTCGGACGCTGCCTCGGCTGAAGCCAGCATTTCCCTGAGATAACGGCCATAGGCCTGACGGCTGACGAAGACGCCGGCGTCGGTCTCGACCCGGCAGACGGTGTCGGGCGCCTGCGCGTCCAGCCAGCGCACAAAGCCATCAGGCTCGTCAGGAAACGCGCTCATCCGGTCGGCGCGGACATTGAGCAGATGGCTTGCGTCTCGTGTGGAGTAGGCAAGGCCCATGCCCGCCTGCCCGCTGCGCTCGACAAGCGCAACGCCGAGCGCTGGCGCCTGGTGCGCCAGCTGTATCGCGGTCAGTGTGCCTGAAAGGCCCGCGCCGATAATTGCCACGTCCACTCGGGGAGACATAGGCACCATCTCGGTTTCCTCGCGCCCCCCTCCGGCTAACCCTTGAGTACAGCTTCGGCAGCCGGGTCGCGCAGATTGTAGCGCGAACTCATCACCGCGCCATAGGCGCCCGCCTCGGCAATAAGGATGACGTCGCCCTCGCGCGTCTCCGGCATCAGCCGGTCGGCGCCAAGCAGGTCCGCACTCTCGCAGATCGGCCCGACAATGGACGCAAGGCCCGCGGCCGGTTCGCCGAGGCGGGTGAGGTTCACGATCTCATGGCGTGCGCCATAAAGAGCGGGACGGATCAGCGAGTTCATGCCCGTACTGATACCGATAAAGCGGGTGCCGAAGCTCATCTTCACCTGCGTGACACGGGCGAGCAGCACGCCCGCCTCGGCCACCAGATAACGGCCCGGCTCCATCCACAGCTCAATGCCATCCATAGCGCGTTTCACGCCCGCCAGCTCGCGATCCACCTCCGACAGGTCGAGGACTGGTGCCTCGGGACTGTCAGGCACGCCCAGCCCGCCGCCAACATTGATGATCTTCACGCCACCGATACCGGCTGCCGCCTCACCCAGTATCCGGCCGATCTCGCGCCAGTGTCCGGCCTCGGTAATGCCCGACCCCGCGTGGGCGTGCAGCCCCGCAACGCGCGCGCCTGCGGCTCTTGCCAGCTCGGCAGCGTGGCCAAGCTGTTCCAGCGGAATACCAAACTTCGCCTTCGGCCCGGCGGTGCGTACATGTTCGTGGTGGCCACGCGGGCGGTCAGGATTGACGCGCAGGATTATATCCTTGCCGGCAAACAGGTCCGGCCATTCGCGCAAGGGATGCAGGCCGTCAATCGTCAGATGCGTGCCAAGCGCCAGCGCGGCTTCATATTCGCTGCGCGGGGCGAAATTGGGCGTGAAGAGGATGCGGCTGGCGGGCAGGTCAGGCAGGGTCTCGCGCACGCGGGCCACCTCGCCCATCGACACACACTCGAACCCGATGCCGGAGGTCTCCACCGTACGCAGCACCTCGGCGTGCGGGTTGGCCTTCATGGCAAACCACGCCGCGTCGACGTTTTCGAGACCCGTAACAGCGCACGAGCGTGCACCGACTGTTGCGAGGTCATACACATAGAGACCGCCAGTTTCCGGCGCGATGTCGAGCAGGTGCTGGCGGCGGGTTTCCCACCACGGGGCGGGCCGCACAGGCGCGGTGCTCTTGGCTGCCGGCGCATTGATCTCCGCCCAGCTGGGCCCGAACACGCGATCTTCCGGCATTTGCCCGATCAGGCTTTCATGCAGGCTCTTGGCCAGCGCCGCACCATCGGCCTCGTCCACCACGACGGTGAAGTTGAGGTCGTTGGCGGCCTGGCTGACCAGATGCACGGGCTTTTGCTGGAAGGCCTCAAAGGCAGGGGCAAGCTGATGGAGGATGCGGCGTATGCCATAGCCCACCATCGAGACAGCCGCCTTGCCCTCCTCGATGCGCACCCGGCAGAGCGGGGCGAGCGCGGCGCGCAGCAGGTCGAGACGCGCAGCATCAAGCCCCGGATCTGGATCAAGCGAGACGGTGACGTTGGTCTCCGACGTCGAGACCTGATCGACCGAAATCCCGCATTGCTTGAAGGCCGCAAACAGGTCGGCAAGGAAGCCCGCCTGGCGCCACATGCCAGACCCTTCCATCACCACCAGGCGCACACCCGTCTTCACTGACACCGCCTTCAGGCGCGGCGCGTCATCGCCCGGCTCACCGGTAATCAGCGTGCCGGGAAGGTCGGGCCGGAAGGTGTCCTTCACCAGCATGGGAATGCCGGCCCGCCGCGCGGGGCCGACCGAGCGCGGATGCAGCACCTTGCCGCCCATGGTGGCGATTTCCTGGGCTTCCTCATAGCTGAGCGCAGTGAGCATGCGCGCGCCATCGGTCAGGCGCGGATCGGCACTGAAGAGGCCGGGCACGTCGGTCCAGATTTCCACGCGCGCAGCCCCGGCCCTCGCCGCAAAATAAGCCGCCGACGTGTCTGACCCGCCCCGGCCGAGCAACACCGTGCCGCCCCCTGCACGCGACGCGATAAAGCCTTGCGTCAGGATCACATCGTGAGATGCGAGACGGGCAATCAGCGCCTCGTCACGTTCCTCGCTGACACCATTGTCGAGCCAGCTGCGGGTTTCGTCATTCGTATTGGTGCCGGTCAGCACGTCGCGCGCATCGAGACCTTCAGCGACGACACCCAGCTTTCTCAGGAGTGCAAGGCCCAGCGCAGACGCCATCAGTTCGCCCAGCGCCATCGTTTCGGCCCGCACGCGCGCGCTCGCTTCACCCACCAGCGCCATGCCGGCGGTCAGCGCATCAAGCCGGGCAAGCCACGGCGCCAGAAGCGCCGCGCCATCAAGCCCGGCCTCGCTGGCAAACTCGAGATGGCGCTGGCGTATGGCGGCGGCGGCCGCCTCGCCCTCACCTGCCAGGGCTAGGCCGGGAAGCGCTTCGAGCAGGTTGGAAATGCCTGAAAGGGCTGAATGTACGATCAGCACGCGTTCGCCATCGGCGAGGCGTTTTCGGGCCAGCCGCGCAATGATTTCCCAGTTTTTCGGGCGGGCCACCGAGGTGCCGCCGAACTTCGTCACGATAAGGGGACGCGCGATCATGGCCTCTAGCCTTGCAGTACGGGTACGGGAACAGACTGAACGCCCTTCCTTTAGCGGTTATGTTGCGCTGCGCAACGGGCCAGCGTGTTTGCACTTCATGCGCTGTCATGCCAGTGACACGCCGACGCGCTATCGCGCCTGAAGAGCACATCCTACCGGAAGGGTTATCCGATGAAGCCGTTCAAGTCCGTCCCTGCCGCCTTCCTGGTCCTCGCACTGGCTGCCTGCGCCCATATCGGCCAGACATCGCACACGGCTTCGGTGGCAGTCGACGAGCCCATCGTCCTGATGATCGGGGTGGACGGGCTGACGGCAGATGCACTGGATCTGTTTGACGCCCCGAACATGCAGGCGCTGGCCAATCGTGGCATCCGGCCCGAGGGCATGGTGCCCGTCATGCCGAGCGTGACCTTCACCAACTTCTACTCGATAGCGACCGGCCTCTATCCCGAAGATCACGGCATGATCAACAACGCGCCGTTCGACCGCGAGCTGAACGAAGGCTTCGTCAACCCGATGAGCGCGCAGGACAGCCGCTGGTGGGCAGGCGAGCCGATCTGGATCACGGCCGAGCGTCAGGGGCTCCCCACCTCCATCATGTTCTGGCTGGGTTCCGAGGTGGAATTCGCCGGCGACCGCCCCACCCGCTGGACGCCCTACGAGCACAACAAGCCCTATGAAGAGCGCGTGGAAGAGGTGCTCGCCTGGTTTGACGCGCCGCAAGCCGAGCGCCCGCGCTTTGCTGCCGTCTATTTCGACCTGGTAGACACGATCGGTCACCGGACCGGGGCCAATACCCCCGAAGTGGGCGAAGCTGTCGCGACGGTCGACCGCCATATCGGCGATCTCGTCGCCGGGCTGGAGGCGCGCGGCCTGCTGGAGCGCACCAACATCATCATCGTGTCTGACCATGGCATGGCCACCAACCCGGAAGAGAATGTCATTCATTTCGACCAGTGGGTCGATCTGTCGACTGTCTATATCCCCGAGATCGAGGGCCGGGGCGGCAATGGCTACCGGCCCTTCCTGAACGTCTATGGCGAGCCGGACGCGATTGAGGCGGCCTATGAGGCCCTGCAGGGGGCTCACCCGCGCATGCGCGCCTGGAAGCGCGGCGAGATGCCGGAGCATTTCCGCTTCAATCACCCGACGCGCGGCCCGGACCTTTTCGTCCTGGCTGACGCGGGATGGGCGCTCAGCGCCCGTGACCTGCCGATGGGGCCGTACCGTTCCGTAGGCGTGCACGGCTATGACTCCGCCGATCCTGTAATGCATGCCGGCTTCATTGCTGCCGGTCCCGCCTTTCCGGAAGGCGCCCGCCCGGGTCGGTTTGAAAACATCAATGTCTATCTGCTGATCGCCTGCATTCTGGGGCTGGAGCCAGCGGAGACCGAAGGTGACCCGGCTGTCGTCTCGGCCCTGACTGGCGGACGCTGCCAGGTGGAGTAAGAGGCAGGCTGAAACGCCTTTGCCACCTCTCCGCTTGGCCTTGCAGACCGGAAGGGCTATCGAGGGGAGAGTTGAGTCTCTGCCAAGGGAAGGAAGCCTTCATGTCCAAAGCGCCCCACCGCATCACCTTCATCGCCTCGACGTTTTCCGCAGCGGCGCTGGAATTCCATCGCGGCCGGATGTCCGAGCGTGGCTACCGCATGGAAGGGCGCATCGAGCCTACGGTCTTCCAGCGCATCAATGAAGACGGCTCAACCAGTGACGAATTCGGCGGCGAACCTGTCTTCACCGTCACTTTCACGAAGCGTGAAGAATAGCGGAAGGCGGTAGCACGTGCAGCCTGCCAGCCCCGTCCGCGCCGAAGCCGTTGCCGATACCTTCGAGCCCGCCGTCAGTGCGGGCGAGGCGGTCGACCGCCTGAGCGAACTTTACACGCGCTCTGTAACCGCGCTGCGCGCCGCCCTGAAAACCTATCTTGATGGCGGGCTGCCACCCGGCGGGGCCGACCGTGCCTCGGGCCTGTTTGCATATCCGGAGCTACGTATCACCTACCGGCCGGACGGGCCGGTGCCGCCGCTCAGCCGGGCCTTCGGCAAGTTCTCCGAAAGCGGCGTCTACACACAGACGATCACGCATCCCGAGCTGTTCCGCGACTATCTCACCGAACAGATATCGCTGTTGCAGGGTGAGTATGACGTGCTGGTGGAGACCGGGCTTTCCGTGCAGGAAATCCCGTTTTCCTATGTACTTGACGGCGCGCAGGACCTTGATATGGACGGCGCGGCGCCTGCCGAGCTGGTGCGCCACTTTCCCTACGCGGACCTGTCGCGGATTGATGACGCGCTGCCCAACGGCGAACGCCCCTCCATTCCGGGTACGCCGCGTCCTCTGTCGCTGTTTGACGGCGCCCGGACCGACTATTCGCTCCAGCGCATCAAGCACTATACCGGCACGCCGTTCGAGGACGTGCAGGATTTCATCCTGTTCACCAACTACCATCGCTATGTCGATGCGTTCGTGGCCTGGGCGGCCGAGCAGCTGAAAGCCGATAACGAGTACGAGTCGCTCTCTGCTGCCGGCTTCGTGCACGTGGACGCCACTACCGAAGACCCGCTGAGCGTCGTCGAAAGCGCGCCCTGGCGGCGCTTCCAGATGCCGGCCTACCATTTGAAGGCGCCCGGACGGCGCGGCATCACGCTGGTCAATATCGGCGTGGGCCCGTCCAACGCCAAGAACATTACGGACCACCTCGCCGTATTGCGCCCCGAATGCTGGCTGATGATCGGCCATTGCGGGGGCCTGCGCCATTCCCAGCGCCTCGGTGACTACGTGCTGGCGCACGCCTATCTGCGCTATGATGCGGTGCTGGACCGGGACCTGCCGGTCGAAATACCGATCCCGCCGATTGCCGAGATCCAGATCGCCCTGCAGGACGCGGTAAAACGCGTATCAGGCGACAAGGGCGAGGCGCTCAAGCGCCGCCTGCGCACCGGCACTGTCGTCACCCATGCCGACCGGAACTGGGAGCTGCGCTATCTGCAGGAAGCCCGGCGCATCAACCAGTCGCGCTCGATCGCGGTCGATATGGAAAGCGCCACCATTGCTGCCAACGGATTCCGCCTGCGCGTGCCCTACGGCACGCTTCTGTGCGTGTCCGACAAGCCGCTGCACGGCGAGCTGAAACTGCCGGGCGCCGCCAACCGCTTCTATAACAAGTCGGTGTCCGAACACCTGCTGGCCGGCATCGAGACGGTACACATTCTCAAGGCGGCAGGCTCGGAGGCGCTGCACTCACGCAAGCTCAGAAGTTTCGACGAGCCGCCTTTCCGGTAGGTTCGCTAGGCGCGCCTGGCCGCGTCCGGCACCGAGGGTATGGCGCTACTCTCGCCGCTGATGACAATGCGCGTGCCCAGCTGCGCCACAATATCGATCGGCGCCGGGCGGCCGAGCAGATAACCCTGCCCTTCATCGCAGCTTTCCAGATGCAGAAGGTCCAGCTGTTCCTGCGTCTCGATGCCCTCGGCCAGCACCGGAATGGCCAGACTCTTGGCCAGTGCCAGCACCGCGCGTACCACCGCGAGCGACCGATGGTCGGTCTTCAGCTCGTCAGTAAAGGACTTGTCCAGCTTGATCTTGTCGAACGGGAATGTGCGCAGCGTGTCGAGCGAGGAATAGCCGGTGCCGAAATCATCAAGCGCAATCGACACGCCCAGTGCCTTGATCTGGCGCATGATGTGCAGCGACTGGACCTTGTCCTTGATCAGCGCGGTTTCCGTCAGCTCGATCTCCAGGCGGGCAGGCGGCAGGCCGGTCTCTATCAGCACCTGGTGAATCTGCTGGGGCAGGCCGATATGGGTCAGCTGGATCGCGGACAGGTTCACCGCCACCTTGTGCGGATGCGGCCATGTCACGGCATCAAGGCACGCCTTGCGCAGCACCCAGTCACCCAGAGACAGTATCAGCCCGTTGGCCTCGGCCAGTGGAATGAAGTCCACGGGCGGGATCGCGCCTCTGACCGGGTGGGTCCAGCGCAGCAACGCCTCGTAGCCGCGCACTTCGCCGGTGCCAATCGCTGTCTGGACCTGATAATGCAGGGCCAGCTCGTCGTTTTCGATGGCGTGGCGCAGATCATTGGCGAGCTGGCGGCGTTCACGCACCGCTTCGCCGAGCTGCGCATTATAGAAGCAGATATTCAGCAGGGGATCGGACTTGGCACGGTACATCGCCAGATCGGCATTGCGCACCAGTGTGTCACGGTCCTCGCCATCGCGAGGGTAGACCGCCACACCGATACTCCCCCCGGTGCTGGCCTCCAGCTCACCCCAGTGAATGGGCTCAGCCAGCAAGCCTTCGAGCTGCTGCACAAGCTTCTGCAGCTCGATCTCGTCACCGGTCTTCAGAATGATGCAGAATTCATCGCCGCCCAGACGCGCGGCAAAATGGCGGGCCCCGTCGAACCTGCGCAGGCGTTCGGCCAGCTCGCACAGCACATGATCGCCGGCCGCGTGGCCCCAGCCATCATTGATTTCCTTGAACCGGTTGAGGTCAATGGCTGCGACAGCGGTGTGCTCCGCTTTCAGCCCAGCGAGACGCGCATCCAGGCGGGCATGAAAGCTGGTCCGGTTGGGCAGGCCGGTGAGCGGATCGTGCAGGGCCATATGGCGCAACTGGGCGTCCTGCGTCTCGCGCATGCGCTTTTCGATGTAGAAGGTGGCAAGCCCGGTACCGAGTATCAGCACGCCGGCAATCGCCACCGCGACCGCCATCACCGTGAAGGCTTCGGAACTGGCGCCCGGCTGATAGCCCAGGATCGGCTCGACCATGAAGGCGGCCATGCCGGTAAAGTGCAGGAGCACAATGCCCGTAACCAGCGTCAGCGCCGGCACCAAGCAGCGCCAGCCGCCCTGCCAGCGCGAGGCGAGGTGAAGAGCGGCGGCACCGAACACGACGGCCAGCACAATAGCCGCCGCGATATAGCCGCCGTCCCAGGTGACGATGCCGTCCACCCGGTAGGCGAACATGCCGGTAAAATGCATGGCGCTGACGGTCAGACCCAGCAGTCCGCCGCCAAATACGGGTGCAAGCTTCAGATGACGATTGGTGGCCACGAGAAACGCCAGACCCGAGCCTGCAATGGCAATGAGGCCGGACGCGATGGTCAGCCAGGCATCCAGGGTCACGGCCGTACCGGGCTGATAGCCCAGCATGGCGATGAAGTGCGTCGTCCAGATGGCAGAACCGGCGCAGATCGCCGCCAGGAATGCCCAGCCTGTCCGGGCCAGACCCTCGGCACGCACGACCTGTCTGTACAGACGGATCGTCACCGTCGCGCCAACCACACACATGATTGCCGCCAGCAGCACGAACCACAGATTATGCTCTGTGAAGAGACAGGATATAACACGCATGTCAGGCCCCACCGGTTCGTGTCCGAACCTTTTTGTTGTCGCAAGGGTAGACGGGTGCAGTTAATTTTCTCTGCTCACGCATGCGCAACGCTTGCTGGCCGGATGCTGGCAGGCTAGGTCAGCGCCATGAGCGATCGTGTCCTGCGCCTTGAAGGCGTCCACAATTTCCGCAAGTTCGGCAGCTACGCGCTCGCCAACGGTGGCAGCGTGCGTGACGGGCTATACCGTTCGGGCCAGTTTTCGCGCGCCACCCCGGCCGACCTGGAAGCCATGGACGGGCTGTCGATACGGCTGGTGGCAGATCTGCGCCGCCCGCGCGAGCGTGAGGCCGAGCCATCTCACTGGCCCCAGCGTCCCGGCGTCACCGTACTGGCGAGCGATCACGGGGGGGCAGCAGAGCCCCCGCACATGGTTTTCCTGCGTGAAAGCGACCTCTCGGCTGCCTCCATTCGCGGCTTCATGACCGAGACCTATCGCCGCCTGCCCTTTGACCCCGGCAACCAGTGGGTGTTTGCCAGCGGGCTGCGCCAGCTGGCCGACAGCCGGCCGGAGGACGGCTTCATCGTCCATTGTGCGGCCGGCAAGGACCGGACGGGCCTGTTCTGCGCGCTCCTTCTGACCGCCATCGGTGTCGACGAGGAAGCGGTCCGCGAAGACTATCTGATGACGAATACGGCCGTGGACTATGACCGGCTGGTGCCTGCGGTACGCAAGCGGCTGGAAGAGACACTCGGCAAGACAGCCGACGATGCAGCGCTGCGCGCCTTTCTGGGTGTCGATGCGGCTTACTACGATGCCGCCATGGAAACGATCGGCGACCAGCCTGCCTATCTGCGCGATGCGCTGGGGCTGGAAGATGACGTGATCGGGCGTCTGCGCGAGAACCTGACCGGGTAGGATATGATGGCTGAACCGGCCTTCGCGAAGGAAGGTGTCCGACTGCCATTGCGCTGGCGCGCTCCGGCAGATGCCATTGCCGCGCTGGCCGGGGAGCCTTTCGCTCTCCTGCTCTCTGGCGGGGACGGCACACCGCGCGGACGCTTCAGCGTCATCGCCGCGTTTCCTTCCGCGACCCTTGCCAGCCCGGGGGAAGATGATCCGCTGGCCCCGGTGCGTGAGGCACGCCGCCAGTTCCCCGGCGCCTGGATTGGCGGACTTTTCAGTTATGATTTCGCACGGCGCTTCGAGACCGTGCCTGCCCTGCCGGCACCATTGACCGACTGGCCGCTGCTGGCACTGGGCGTGTATCCGGCGATTGCCATCTTTGACCATGTTTCAAAGACGGCCGAGGTCCGGGGTGATGCGATGCCGGCCCGGCGCCTTGCGGCAGCTCTGGACGTAGATCCCTCCGCTCACGGGCCGGTGCAGGTGAAGACCGCGCTGGAGCCGGTATGGAGCGAGAGCCGCTATATCGACGCCGCTGCACGGGCACACGCCTATGTGCGGGCGGGTGATGTGTTCCAGGTCAATCTCTCCCATCGTTTTGCCGCCCGTCTGTCCGGCCGCGATGCGCCGCTCGCGGTGCTGCAGCGCCTGGCCCGGTCCAGCCCTGCCCCCTTTGCGGTATACATGCGCCTTGACGAAGCCCGCGCCGTGGTCTCGAACTCGCCGGAGCGCTTCTGGTCGCTGGACGCGCACGGGCGGGTGGAGGCGCGGCCCATCAAGGGTACCCGGCCGCGTGGCAACGATCCGGCGCAGGACGCCGCCTTGGCTGCCGAACTCCAGGCCTCGGCGAAGGACCGCGCGGAAAACCTGATGATCGTCGACCTGATGCGCAATGACCTCTCACGCGTGTGCGAGGCGGGAAGCGTGACGGTGCCGGAACTGTTTGCGGTCGAGAGCTTTGCCAATGTGCATCATCTGGTTTCTGCAGTGACCGGTAATCTGGCGCGCGGCAAGGACGTCTGCGATCTCCTGGCGGCCACCTTTCCGCCCGGCTCCATAACCGGCGCGCCCAAGGTGCGCGCCATGGAGATCATTGCAGAGCTGGAAGGAGAGGCCCGCGGCCCCTATTGCGGGTCTGCAGGACTGATTTCGCCCGATGGCAGTGCCCGGTTCAATGTCATGATACGCACAGCCGGTTTCGTGTCCGATGGCGAAGACTGGCTGGTAGAGGCCCGGTCTGGCGGCGCCATCACCATAGACAGCGAACCGGCGGCGGAACTGGCCGAAACGCTCGCCAAGATCGCCATGCTGGAACGGGCCGTCGCACAGGCAGGACAGTCATGATCTGGCTCAATGGCACGATGATGGAAGAGGGCGAGGCGCAGATCGCCATAACGGACCGGGGTTTCCTGCTCGGCGATGGCCTGTTTGAAACCATGCGGCTCGAGGCCGGAACCCTGCGCCGGTGGGACCGGCATCTGGCCCGGCTCAAGGACGCGGTGTTGACGCTTGGCATCCCGCTCGACACCACGCTCGACATTCCAGCCATCGCCGCCGAGCTGGCCCGCCGCAACGGGCTGGACAGCGCCCTGGTGCGCCTGACCGTCACGCGCGGCGAAGGTGGACGCGGCATTGATGTCTCGGCGAGCGTCCCCACCCTTCTGATCACGGCTGCAGCGCTGCCGGCACCCCTGGCGCCTCCCCGTCTCATCACCATAAACGGGCCGCGCCGCGCGCCGCTGACCCTCGCGGCCCGCTACAAGATGCTCGGCTATGGCGACAATATCCTTGCCCGGCGCATGGCGCGTGAACGCGGCGGCGACATGGCCGTCATGCTGTCGCCGGATGGCCGGATAGCCTGCGCGGACAGCGCCAACCTGTTCTGGGTGACGGGCCGGACCGTCTACACGCCCTCGCTGGATACCGGCGCGCTCAACGGCACCACGCGTGCGGCCATCCTTGATGCGTTTGCCGCGCGCGGCCTGCATGTGGAGCAGGATCATTTCCGCCAGGAGTCCCTGGCATCGGCAGAGGCCGTCCTGGTGACCAACGCGGTTATTGGCGCGAGACCTGCCGGAATGCTCGATGGCAGGCGCCTGAAGCAGGATCATGCACTCGTCCGCCTGGTCTGTGATATCGAGCGCGACGCCCGCTAGCGGGTGTGCCCGCACCTTGATCCGCTCGCAAACAGGCGCATCTTCGCACGTGCAGTAATTCGAGGATGTGCCGTCATGCCTGACACTGCCCCGCACATGCGCCGCTTCCCGCTTGCCGATGGAGAGATGGCCGCGCTGGTCTGGCCCAGGCCCGGTGCCACCCGGATCGTCTTCCTGCATGGCAACGGGTTCAATGCACGCTCCGGGGCAAAGCTGCTGGAGCGGCTCGCGGACCGGTTCGAGATCATCGCGCCGGACCTGCGGGGCCATGGTGCGACAACCCTGCCCGCCGATCCTGCCACGCACCGCGACTGGTATGTTTATGCGCGCGACATCGCCGCGATGCTGGGCCAGCTGGATCCGCGCCCGTTCGTGCTGGCAGGCCACTCCATGGGCGGGGTGACGGCGCTGCTGACAGCCGAAATGCTCCAGTCAAAGCCGCTAGGCCTTGCCCTCATTGATCCGGTGATCCTGCCTCGAAGCTTTTACGCGCTCAATCACACCCCCCTCTGGCACCTGATGTGGCGGCGATTCCCGCTGGTGGAGGGTGCGCTGAGGCGGGGCAATTTCTGGCCGGATGTGGACGCGGTGAAGGCGCGCTATGCCAGCCGTCCGCCCTTCTCCTACTGGGCTGGCGGCGTGCTGGACGATTATCTGGCAGGCGGGCTGAAACCCGTTGAAGGCGGCCTCGCCCTTGCCTGCGACCCGGCGTGGGAAGCGGCCAATTACGCCTCTCACCGCCACGATCCTGTCCGCGCCGCGCGCAGGGCCGGCGTTCCGATCGCGGTGCTCAAGGCCGAGAAAGCCTCCACCGTGCGCGATGTGGCAGGGCTGGAGCGCGCTGGCGCGGTGATCACGCCGCTGCCGGGCCATTCCCACCTCGCCCCGATGGAAAACCCGGCTGCGTGTGCGGACTGGATTGCCGGGGTGGTGGAGGGTTTTGATCTTTTTTGATGCTCGGCACATCCGTGCGTCGCTCCTCGCATTAGCTCGGGCGCGCGGTCGCGCTTGCGGCCCCTGTCGGGGCCGAATTAGCTCCCCGGCGCGCAGCGCCGCAAGCGCGAACGCGCGCCCGCGACTTTTCGCGGAACATCGCAGCCCGGATGGGCTGCGGAACTAAGAGAGATTTCGCTACCGCACCTTCGCCTCATAGGCGGCGCGGCGTTCCTCCAGCACAGGCTTTATTGCCTCGCGCTCGGCGTCGCTCATCTTCGTCCAGCGGCCAAGCTCCTCCATATTGCGGAAACAGCCGACGCAGATCCCCTCGCGCGGATCGACGAAACAGACCTTGATGCAGGGTGACCAGACGGGTGCGTTCATGGCCTTCACATAAGGCGTCACGCCTTGTGCCTGCAAGCGCTTCCCCTTTGTCTGCACCCTGCCTATTGTGCGTTAACACTTGGCGGGCTAGCACCCGCGCTTTCACGCATCACGCCTGCCGTCCGGGGGAATTTCATGGAAGATATGGGCCTGCAGCTGCGCAGCCTTCTGGGCGTGTTTGCCTTTGTCGCCATCGCCTGGGCCCTGGGTCCGCGCAAGATGCCCCCCTGGGTGCTGATCCTCGGCGCCGTCATCGTGCAGTTCGCGATTGCGTTTGCCCTCTACAGCTTTGCGCCGACGCGCGCCTTCCTCGCCTCGCTGACGGGCGTGGTGGAAGTACTGCAGGCGGCGACCACCATGGGAACGAGCTTCGTGTTCGGCTATATCGGCGGCGGCGAGGCCCCCTTCCTCATCAACCCGGACGCCAACGCATCCACCTTCATCTTTGCGTTCCAGGCCCTGCCCATGGTGATCGTGCTGTCGGCGATCTCGGCCCTGCTGTGGCGCTGGCGCGTGCTGGAGTTTGCGGTGCGCGGCTTTGCGCTCCTGTTCCGCCGCATCCTCAACCTCTCCGGCGCGGCGAGCCTCGGCGCAGCGGCGAACATCTTCCTCGGCATGACCGAGAGCCCGGTTCTCATCCGCCCGCGCCTGCCCACGATGAGCCGGTCCGACCTGTTCCTGATCATGACGGTGGGCTTTTCCACGGTCGCAGGCTCGGTGATGGCGATCTATGTCAGCCAGCTCACCGGCATTGTTGCCGACGCTGCAGGCCACATCCTCACCGCTTCGCTGATCTCGGTGCCCGCGGCTGTGCTGCTCGCCCGTCTCATGCACCCGCAGGACGAGACTGAAGAGCAGGCGAGCAAGGAAAAAATCCCGGTCAATCTCTATCATTCCTCGATGGATGCACTCACCACGGGCGTGTCGGACGGCGTGCGCCTGTTTGTGAATATCATCGCCATGCTGCTCGTGTTCACCGCCATCGTCGCGCTGATCAATTTCTCGCTGGCTGCGGCCGGCGACATCAATGGTGCGCCCATGTCGGTGGAGCGTGTGCTCGGCTGGTTCTTTGCGCCTCTGGTATGGCTTGCCGGCATTCCGTGGGCTGAAGCCCAGACAGCAGGCTCCATCATGGGCCTGAAAACCGCGCTGAACGAGATTTTCGCCTATGACGCGCTTGCAGGCGCAGGCGATGAACTCTCCGCGCGCTCACGCCTGATCATGACCTATGCGGTATGCGGCTTTGCCAATTTCTCGTCCGTGGGCATCCTGATCGGCGGCCTGATCGCGGTTGCGCCCTCGCGCAGGGCGGACATTCTCTCGCTGGCACCGCGCGCGCTCATCTCCGGCACGTTGGCAACGCTGATGACCGGCGCCGTGATCGGCGCGCTGCCGGGCGGTCTGTTCGGGCTCTGAATGCCCCTCGTCCTTCGAGACGCTCACTTGCGTTCGCCCTCAGGATGAGGGGCGAGGCGCCAATTCCACCCTCATGCTGAGGAGCGCAAAGCGCGTCTCGAAGCACGAGGGTGGAACCCTAGTCCCCCGCCTTCGGCCAGAGCTTCGAGCTTAGCCAGCCAAGGGTGGAATTGCCTTTGAGCGCGTCGCGGTAGGCGTTCTCCATGAAGGCGTTAAGCCCCTTGGGATCGCCCAGCAGATCCATGCGGGTCTTGTAGGGCCCGTCAGGGTCCAGCTCCTTCACCGGCCGTGCCGGATTGCCCGCGACGACGGTGTTCGCTGGCACATCGCGGGTCACGACGCTGCGCGCTCCAATGAC
>ERZ869909.1567-NODE-1567-length-18095-cov-9.383505_pt1 | contig 18095 bp, 16 predicted proteins | sample MGYA00520892_ERZ869909 | MGnify/ENA primary metagenome ERZ869909 (study PRJEB32215, sample SAMEA104723947) | bioreactor metagenome | biome: bioreactor; feature: anaerobic bioreactor; material: water | place: China | collected 2015-03-12 ...
GTGGGTCGCCGAGGTCCTGGCCGAGGCCCGCGGCGGTCACGCCGCGGCCGGCGCGTGGCCGGCAGCGCGAGCACCCAGCGACGAGGGGAAGTGCGCGCTGACCCTGGTCGAGACGCACACCGCGGAGGCGTGGTGGCGGGTTCGGGTCCGCGCCGACTTCGAGGGCGCGACGGTTTGGCGGGAGGGGACCGCGCATGCGGCACCGTGAGGCGGGCGGCCGGCGCGGTCGCGCCTTGACGGCCTCCGGCCGCGGGTGCGACCATCGCGACGATGACGAGCCTTCGAGCCCGCCTGTGCGCCGCGCTTCTTGCCGCTGGGCGGCCCGTTCCCACGAAGGACCTGCAGAGGCTCCTGGAGGTCTCGCCGGAGGGCTTGGAGCGGGCGGTCCGCGACCTGGAGCGGACGCTCGCGGAGGCGTCCCTCGGCGTGGACGTCGAGGCCGTGGCGGGCGGGTACCAGCTCGTGGTCTCGCCCTCGGTCGCGCCCCAGCTGACCGCGTTGTTGGCACCCCCGCCGCTGCCGAACCTGTCCGCGGCCGCGCTCGAGACGTTGGCGCTGGTCGCCTACCACCAGCCCGTCACGCGCGGCGAGCTCGAGGCCGCGCGCGGCGCCAACTGCGCGTCCACGGTCGAGACCCTGCTGGAGCGCGAGCTGATCAAGGTGGTGGGGCGGAAGGACGTGATCGGCAGGCCGGAGCTGCTGGCCACCACGGAGCGCTTCCTGGTGGAGTTCGGGCTGCGCTCGCTGGACGATCTGCCGACGATCGCCGATCGCTCGGACGGCTTCCTGCGGAGCTGACGCACGCCCGCCCGAGGCGCGCGCGGCGCCTCAGTCGGCGGCGAGACGCGCCAGGAAGCGCAACGCCGCCCGGTACCCCTCGACCCCCAGGCCCGCGATGGCACCGACGCACGCTCCGGCGGTGAGGCTGACGTGTCGGAAGCTCTCGCGTGCGTGCACGTTGGAGAGGTGCACCTCGACGACGGGCACGTCGACGCTGGCGACCGCGTCGCGCAGGGCGACCGACGTGTGCGTGTAGCCGCCGGGGTTGATCACGATGCCGGCGGCCCCGGCGTCGGCGGCCTCGTGCAGCCAGCCGATCAGCGCCCCCTCGTGGGCCGACTGGCGGCACACCAGCGCGAAGCCGTGCTCCGCCGCGACCTCGGCGCAGGCGGCATCCACGTCCGCGAGCGTGGCGTGCCCGTACACGGCGGGCTCGCGCCGGCCGAGGCGGTCGAGGTTGGGCCCGTGGAGCACCCAGAGGGTCGGGGGGGTGTGGCTCATCGCATGCCTCCCGGGAAACGCGCGCGCAGGTCTCCCCAGGCGCGTGAGAGCTCGGCGGAGGAGAGGTCGTCGGCCAGCGTGGGTCGGCCCAGGCTCTCGAGGAGCACGAACCGCAACCGGCCGGATCGACGCTTCTTGTCGCGGGCCAGGAACGGTCGCAGCGTCTCGAAGGGGATGTCCGGCAGGGCGTCGTCGGCGGCCCAGTCGACCAACGCGAAGGCATCGGCGACCCAGTCCGCGAGGCCGCGCGCGCGCCCGAGCAGCGCCGCGAAGGCGAGCCCGTACGCGACCGCGGTCCCGTGCCGCAGGCGATGGCCGGTGGCCGACTCGAGCGCGTGCGCCAGCGTGTGGCCCAGGTTGAGGTGGGCACGGATGCCCGTCTCCGTGGGGTCGGCCGCGACGACGTCGGCCTTCACCCGCACGCCATCGGCGACCATCCGACGCCACGACCGTTCGTCCAGATCGGTCGGTAGACCGAACGCGGCGGGGGATCCGAACGCCTCTCGCCATGGGGCGTCGACGAGCAGCGCGTGCTTGTACAGCTCGACGGCGCCCTCGCGGAGGACCGCCGGCGGCAGGGTGGCGAGCGCGGTGACGTCGGCGGCCACGACCCGCGGCTGCCAGAAGGCCCCCACCAGGTTCTTCCCCTCGGGCAGATCGAGGCCGGTCTTGCCGCCGACGGCCGCGTCCACCATCGCCAGCAGCGTGGTCGGCACCTGGACGAACGGCACGCCGCGCATCCAGGTGGCCGCCACGAACCCGGCGAGGTCGCCGACCACCCCGCCGCCGACGGCGCAGACCCAGAGGTCGCGGTCGGCGCCCTCCTCCGCGAGCCGTCCGTGGAGCGAACCCCAGCGCTCGACCGACTTGGACGACTCGCCCGCGGCGACGACCAGGGTGCGGACGGGGACCCCCAGCGTCGCCCAGGCCCGCGCGACGCGCTCGGCATGTCCCGCCGACGCGACGCGGTCGTCCGTCACGACGGCGGCCAGCGCCGCGGACGCCGCGCCGGCGTCGGCCAGGGCCGCCGCCACACAGGCTTCTCCAGCCCCGACCCAGACGTCGTAACCGGCGCCGATGGCTACCGGCACGCGTTCGATCGCGCTCACCGGGGCGCCGCGTTCCACTCGCGGAGGCGTTCCACGACCTCGTCGACGACCTCCATCGAGTCGCGCCCGTCGGAGACGACCCGGATCGTGGCGGCGTCCGCGTAGGCGTGCGCGCGGGCCGCCATCAGGCTCCGGATGCGACCGAGCGGGTCGTCCCCCTCGAGCAGCGGCCGCCGGTGGCGTCGCGTGCGTTGGTACACCGTCTCCGCCGAAGCCTCCAGCACGACCACGGGCCCGCGGGAGCGCAGCAGGCGGCGGTTCTCCTCGCGGACCACCGTGCCGCCGCCGGTCGATACGACGACCTCGTCGAGGCGCAGCACCCGGCGGACGATCTCGGTCTCGTAGTCGCGGAACGTGGCCTCGCCGTACAGCTCGAAGATCTCGCTGATCCGCATGCAGGCGACCCGCTCGATCACGCGGTCGGTGTCGATGAAGGTGAGCTGCAGGCGGCGCGACAGCTCCCATCCGATGCGGCTCTTGCCGGTGCCCATGAAGCCGGCCATCGCCACCCAGGTGACCGGTCGGTCGGGGAGGTACCGCCGGGTCACCGTCAGTACGCCGCGACGTGCGCGCGGTGCGCAGCGAGTCGCTCGCGCAGCTCCCGGATGGAGTCCCCACCGAACTTCTCCAGCAGGGCGTCGGCGAGCACGAGCGCGGCCATGGCGAGCACCACGATCGAGGCGGCGGGAACGGCGGTGGTATCGGACCGCTCCCGGGCCGCATCCGCGGGTTCGTGGGTCACCACGTCGACGGTGGGCAGCGGGCGCATCAGGGTGGCGATCGGCTTCATGGCGGCCCGGACGACGAGCTCCTCGCCGTTGGTGATGCCCGCCTCGAGGCCGCCGGCGCGGTTGCTCGGGCGGTGGTAGCCGCGGTCGGCATCGCGATAGACCGGGTCGTGCACGTCGCTCCCGCGAACGGTGGCGTTGCGCCAGCCGTCGCCGATCTCGACCGCCTTGATGGCCTGGACCGACATGATGGCCTGCGCCAGACGTCCGTCGAGCTTGCGGTCCCACTGGACGTGGCTGCCAAGTCCGATCGGGACGCGCCGGAACCGTGCTTCGACGATGCCGCCCAGCGTGTCGCCATCGCGCTTGGCGTGGTCCACGCGGGTCCGGATCTCCTCCTCGGCCGCCGCGTCGAAGGTGCGGAACGGGGAGTCGTCGAGCGAACCGAGGCGAGACCAGTCCATGCCGCCGTCGCAGGCGACCCCCGCCATGTGCACGACCCGCGCGCAGGCGTCGACCCCCACCTCGTCGAGCAGGCGGAGCGCGACGGCGCCGGCGCCGACCCTTGCCGCCGTCTCGCGTGCCGAGGCGCGCTCGAGCACGTCGCGGAGGTCCTTGTGGTCGTACTTGATGCCCCCGGCGAGGTCCACGTGGCCGGGCCGGGCCTTCGTGAGCGCACGCTTCCGTGGCTCGCCGCCCGGCTCGGGCGCCATGATCGCCTCCCAGGTGCGCCAGTCGCGGTTCTCGATCTGCAGCGAGACCGGTGCGCCCGTCGTGCGGCCCGCGCGAACGCCGCCGAGGACGCGGGCCGAGTCCGATTCGATCGTCTGCCGCCGGCCGCGGCCGTAACCGCCCTGTCGGCGCCGCAGCCACGGGTCGACGTGCTCCTCGGCGACGAGGGGTAGGCCGGCCGGCACGCCGTCGATCAGGACCGTCAGCGCCGGTCCGTGCGACTCGCCGGCCGTGAGGAACCTCAACGTCTTCATCGCGCCAATCTAGCACGGCGTGCAGCGGCCTCCGACGCGTCTCCGACGGGCCCACGCCGCCATCCGCCGGTCCCGCGGAACGACCGCGGGGGCCCGAAGGCCCCCGCGCACCTTGGACGCGTCGGCGGCCGTCAGTCGATGACGGTGGCCGTGACGATGAGCAGCAGGTCGACGTCGTCCTCTTCGGTGACCGTCTTCCCGAGGAGGTCTCCGATGATCGGGATGGCGCCGATGATGGGAAGGCGCTGCCGGGTCACGTTCAGGGCGTTCTGGAGCAGGCCGCCCAGCAGGAGGGTCTGGCCGGGCTCGACCGTCACCGTGGTGGTCAGGTTGCGGCTCGAGAGGTTCAGGAACGACGGGTCGTTGGTCGTGGAGAGGACGTCCTCGACCTTCGCGGACACGTCCAGCGTGATGCGGCCGTCCGCGGTGATCCGCGGCGTCACGTCGACCTGGACGCCGTAGGGGATCGTCCGCTCGATGTTCTCGGAGCCGCCGGTCAGGGTGATGAAGATCTGGCCGCCCGACTGGATGGTGGCCTGACCGTTGTTCAGGACCGTGATGTTGCTGTCGTCCACGCGACGGCTGAGCCCCTGCGTCTCGAGCGCGTCGAGCACAGCCAGGACGTTGAGGCTCGAGATCACCCGCGTCGTGTCGAAGACGAAGCTGAGGCCGCCCGAGAGGACGTTGGCCGTGAAGTTGCCGATGCCGGTGGCCCAGTCGATGCCGAGGTCGAGGGAACTGCGCCGAGTGATCTCCTGGATCCGCACCTGCACGTTGACCTGCGGCTGCGCGCCGTCGAGCTCGGCGATCAGTTCGCCGAGACGAGCCTGCGCCGCGGACGTGCCCGTCACGATCAACGAGTTCGTCCGAGCATCGGCGACCACGGTGAAGTTGTCGAGCAACACGGCGTTCTCGGTGCCGCCGATGACCCCGGTCTCGCGCAGGGTCGCCGCCAGCGAAGCCGCGTCGGCGTTGGACAGGAAGTAGGTGCGCTGCTGCAGGGGCACGACCTCCGCGGGGCGGTCGTACTCGCCCAGCGTCGCCACGACGACCTCGTGTTGCGCCTCGGTCGCCGCGACCAGCACCACCCCGACGCCAGGCAGGGCCTCGATGGTGGCGGCGGGCACCGCCAGGCGCAGCAGCTGAGCGACCTGCTCGACCTCGTTGTTGACCCGGTAGAACCGCTGCACGCGCGGCGCTTCGTCGACGGGCGCTGGGGCCGCGCGCTGCAGGCGCGCCAGCGACGCCGTGGTGCCGAGCACCACGATGTCGTTGTCCTGCAGCAGGTAGTCGAGGTCGTTCAGGGTCAACACCAGGGCCCACACCTGCCGGAACGGCTTGGGGTCCCCGATGTCGTAGACGATCGTCTTCAACGGGACGTCGTCGACGACGGGCGTGAGGCCGACCGAGCGGGCGAGGGCGGTGAGCATGGTGCCCAGGTCTTCGCCGGCCAGGCCCGTGGAGAACGCCACCAGCGCGTCGAAGCGCGCGTCGGCCGGCAGTTCGGCCGGCTGCGCCAGCGCCGGCGCCGCGGCCAACAGCGCCACACACGTGAGGAGGGAGAGCAGTCGTTTCATGGTCACCGCCTGAGGTCCAAGGTGAGGATCTGCGTGGTGTCGCCGAGGGTCAGTTCCGCCTGCATCCCGCGCAGGTCGGTCAGCACGATGTCGGTGTTCGGCAGCGTCTGGCCGAGCGCCACGACGATCGGGGCAGGGTCGACCTGCGAGCGGAACACGCCGACGCTGACCGGCCCGAGCACCGAACCCGTGAACACGTAGTCGGCGTCGCGCAGGTAGCGGGCGAGCCGCGTGCTTCCCGCGGCCAGGGGTGCCGGCCCGGGGGCCGTGCCGTTGACGACGGGTCGGTCGGCGGTGTCGTCGGGGGTGGACGTCGCATCCGCGACGTCGGTCGTGTCGGTCGTGTCGGTCGCGTCGCTGACGGGATCCGTTCCCACCGTGTCGGGAACGTCGCCGGCATCGACCGCGTCCGGCGCGGCGGGAGGGTCGGGGATGGCGGCGACCGGCTCGAGGTCGACCTCGGGGGTCGCCGGTCGCGGCTCGACCGGCAGCGGCGCCACGGCCGGCTCGGGTGCCGGGATCGCGACGGCGGTGACGGACGGCAGGTCGACGCGGTCGGCCACGGTGCCGACGCGTGGCTCGCGCAGCAGACCCGGGGTCGATGCCAGCACGGCGCCGGTGGGCAGCTCGCGCGTCAGTCCGGTCGGTGCGGGCGGCGCGGGTGCGACCGCGCGCGGTGTCGGGGCGGATGCGCGGACCGGGGCGGGCGCCGCGACCGGCGCGACCGTCGGCGGGCCCTCGGGGATGGCCACCTCGCCGACGACGACGCTCGGTGCCGGTACGTCGCGTTCGGGTGCCGGCGGCGTCCGCACCACGACGGGGGAGAACGGGTTCACGGTGGCGCGGGTCGGCACCGTGACGGCCTCGGGTTCCGCGGCATCCTCGGCCTCGGCCTCCGCGTCCGTCGCGACCGGCTGGGGAGACGTGATGAGGAACGGGAGATCCGCGATGACGACCTCGCGGGTCACGGCCACCGGGGCGTCGACGACGACCACCGGCGGCTCCGCGGGAGCGACGGTGGCGTCGGGCGTCGGCGTCGCGGGGGGCACGGCCGCGCCTTCGGCCTCGGTACCCGGCTCCGCGTCGGTCACGCCGGCTTCGCCCTCCCCATCGGCGGGCTCCGCGTCGGCGTCCGCCGTGGGCGCGGGCGCGGCCGGCACGGGGGAGGGCGCGGTGGGCGCCACGGCCAGCGGGTCCTGCGCTGGGGACTCCGCCAGGCGGCTCTGGGTGAAGTAGTTGACCCAGAAGAACGCGGCCGCGGCGAGCAGCAGGATCGCGATCAGGATGCGGGCGGTACGCGACAGCGCCATGTCACCGCTCCCCTGGGTCCGTGCCGGTGAAGACGTACACCGTGAAGCCGACGTTGCTGCTGAGGTCGGGATCGCTGGACTCGTCGTCGACGAGCGACAGCCCGACCTGGTTGACCTTGGTGTAGCGCTGCAGTCCCTCGAGCACCCCGAGGAAGCCCATGACCTCGCCGAAGGTGCCGCTCGAGGCGACCGTGAAGCCGATGGGACGCACGTTCTGGATGTCCTCCGACGCGCTGCCCTGCGAGAAGCTCGCGATGGTGACGCCGGCGGCCTCGGCGGAGCGGCGCAGGTCGTCGATCACGTTGGACACCTGGGCCTCGCGCGGAAGCTGCGATAGGAAGACGCGGCGCTCCTCTTCGAGGAGGGCGACCGCGAGCCGCAGTTCGGGGAGGTTGCGCCGGGCATCCTCGCCACGGCGGATCTCGACGTCGAGGCGCTGGATCTCGGTCTCCAACTCGGCGATGCGGTCCTGTGAGGGCTGGTACAGGTAGAAGTACCAGAGGACGCCCCCGACGATCGTGAGGACCAGCAGGATCAGCGCGACGTCGCGCTGGCGGAGGTTGCGCATGGAGAGCTTCATCGCTGTGCCCCCGAGAAGCCGCCGACGGTCAGGTTGTAGGTGAAGAGGTCGTCGTCCTCACCCTGCCGTGTCGCGTTCTGGAAGAGGACCCCGAAGTCGGGCGCGTTCTCGAGGTTGCGGACGAACGTGGCCAGCACCTCGGGACCCCGCACCGTGCCGGAGATCGACGCCTCGGCCACGATCGGCCTGCCTTCGTAGCGGTTCGGGTCGGTCGCCGGCGGATAGACGGAGCGGAGGTTGAGGCTGCGGAAGTCGAGCATCACCGCGCCGTCCGCGGTGAGCGCCGGCACGTACTCGAGCAGGGCCGCGATCTCGGAGGTCCACACGACCTGTCCGCGTCGCACCTCCTCCGCCACCGCGATGAGCGCGCGCAGCGCCTGCTGCCGCGACTGCAGTTGGCGTTGCTCCTGCAGGAACGGCTGGAGCAGGGCGAGCTGGTCCTGGCGGATCTGGACGTCGCGCTCGAGGTTCGTGATCGTCTGTCCGGACAAGTAGGAGATCGAGAAGAGGACCGCCGCCGCGACGACCGGAACGGTGACGGCGAGGACTCGCCAGTAACCGGGCTCGCGGACGCGTTGCAGGCTCTTGGGCAGCAGGTTGACGTTAATCAAGGCCGCTCACCCCCCGGAGCGCCAGCCCGAGCGGTACCGCGAAGGCCGGCCCGACCCCCTGCAGGTAGGCACGGTCGAAGCGGTTGCTGTCGGCCGCGACGGTGAGCCAGGGATCGCCGACCTCGGTGCGGACGCCGAGCGTGTCGCCGACGGCCTCCGAGAGGCCGCGCAGCTTGGCGCCGCCTCCGGTGACCAGCATGCGGCTGATGTTGGCGTCGCCCGTCTGCACGCGGAAGAACTCGAGGCTCCGGCGGATCTCGGTGGTCAGCTCGATCAACACGGGCCGGAGCGCCTCGTACACGCGGCTGGGGCTGAACTGCTCGCGCTTGGCGTCGAAGTTGAGCAGCTCCTCCTCGTCCTCCGACGGGATCGTGGCCGTTCCGTACTGCAGCTTCACGTCCTCGGCGCTGTCGAAGTCGAGGCCGAACACGCGCTGGACCGCGGCGGTGAAGTCGTCGCCGCTGACGCCGATGTTGCGGTTCATCAGCACCCGCTCGCCCCGAACCAGGGTGATGGTGGTGTTCGAGGCCGCGATCTCCAGCACCACGCCGATCTCGTTCGCCTCGGTGTAGCCGCTGCCGGACAGCGTCGTCTTGGTCAGGTGCTCGCCGAGCAGCGCACCCTTGAGCGAGCGCAGCAGGGCGAACGGCTTGATGTCGATGACGATGGGTTCGAGGCCGGCCAGCCGCAGCGTCTCCACCTGCTGCGTGAGCAGGTCGAGGCGCGCCGCCGCGATGACGACCTCGAGCTGGCCGCCCTCGTGCACGTCGTCCGGGTTGTCGAGGACGTAGAAGTCGAGCTCGACCTCGTCGATGGGGAACGGGATGTAGCGTTCCGCCTCCCACTTGATCGCCTCCTCGAGCTCCTGCAACGTCATCTTCGGGACCATGATGTTGCGGGTGATCGCTTGGCGGTTCGACACGGCCGAGACGACGTGCCGCTTTCGGATGCCGGCCTCGTCGAAGAGCGCCTTGATCTCGGCCGCGAGCCCAGGGGCGTCGATGATCTGGTCGTCCTGCACCAATCCCGGAGGCATGGGGCGCAGGCCGAGGGCGGCGAGGCCTGGCGGGTTCCCCGGCCGCAACTCCACCACCTTCAGGGCCGACGTCCCGATCTCGAGGCCGACGGCTTCGACCCTGGGGCGTAGGAAGCGCGACATGCGTCCGCGCGATGAGGCCATGGTGAACCCTCCTCGAGAACCTGGACGGACTGTAACACGGCACCCGTTGCGAACTAGGTGAATTTTCCGCGCCTGGTCGCGGTTCGTGCCCCCTGTCGCGGTCCCCGACGGGGCTCGTGATCCACTTCACGCCCGAGCCAGGTGCGGTGCCGGTGGCCGTGGGTGGGCCGCACGGCGGCACGGAACATGCGTTGCACCGCACGGACGCCGTTATGGTATTCGAACGCCATGCCCATGGGCGACTAGCCCGTCGAGCGCGCCAGGTCGTTGAAGCGCACGTGGGCGTTGTGGAACTGCAGGTCGACCTGGCCCACAGGGCCGTTGCGCTGCTTGCCGATGATGACCTCGGCGATGCCCTGCTTCTCGGAGTGCGGGTCGTAGTACTCGTCGCGGTAGATGAACATGACGAGGTCGGCGTCCTGTTCGATCGCGCCCGAGTTGTGGAGCACGACGCCGTCGGCGAGCCAGGAGGCCGGACCCGGGACGGTGAGGTCGTACACCGGCTCGACGCCGGCGGGGACGACCCCCACGATCTCGTCCCAGAACAGGTCGTCCGCGCCCACCGGTGCGGGCGCCACCGCCGCGCCGTCGCCGACGTCCACCTGCCAGGCCCGCTCGGACGCCCGCGGCGCGCGCAGCCGGGCGACGATCCCGACGCGCAGGAGGAGCGCCGCGACGTCGTCCGCGAGCCCACGGCTGGGTGTTTCGAAGGACCCCCGGTGGCTCCGCTGGGCGCGTCCGGCGATCGAGCTTCCGCCCGTCGCCCACAGGTGCCGCAGCAACAGCGCGACCTGCTCGTCGGGCAGCCGGAACGCCGCATCCGGGACGCGCTTCTGGGCCGTCCGCTGCCCGAGCACGCCGAGACCAGCCAGCCAGCCATCGACCCCGCGGGCGGGGACGCCGGTGCCGTCACCACCCGGCAACAGGTGCCACCAGCGGCCACGCCCGGCGGAGCGTGCGACACGGCTTCCCAGGAGCGCCGCGCCCGCGCGCACGACCCGGGCTTCGCCGTGCGACGCCGGCGCGCAGCGAACCGCATCGGCGCGCACGTACGAGCCGCCGCCGACGAGGCGACCCAGCAGCGCCACCAGGCGCGGGTCCCATGGCTCCGCCGCATCGGGCTCGGGGACCCGACGCGCCAGCGCGACGCGGTCGCCCGGGCGCAGCGTCTCCAGGGTCCGCCAGCCGTCGACGGTGAGCCAGCGGTGGCCCGCGGTGGTGCGGCGTCGACGCCCGCTCGCCAGCACCACCTCGAACGTGGGGCGGTCGCCGACGCGCCAGACGCGGTCGGAGGTCGCGGTGGTCAGCCGGCCGAGGCCGTCGACCGCCACCACGCGAGGCGTCGCACCCACCAGGTCGGCGATGGGGCGACGGCGACCGTCGGCCAGCTGCACCAACGTGTCGGCCGGCACGCACTCCCGAAGGTCCGACAGCATGGGCCGCTTGTTCGGCCGGCTCTCGACCGCGCGCGACAGCTGCGACAGCACCAGCACCGGCACGTCGAGCTCGCGCGCCAGCGCCTTGAGGCCACGGGAGATGGTGCTGATCTCCTGCTGCCGGTTCTCGCTCTGGCGACCGCTGCTGCCACTCATGAGCTGCAGGTAGTCGATGACGATGAGGCCGAGGTCGTGCTCCGCCATGAGCCGTCGTGCCCGCGAGCGGAGCTCCATGACCGTCAGGTCGGCGTGGTCGTCGATGAAGATCTTCGTCTCCGACATCCGGCCGGCCGTGTCGGCCAGCCGCTGGAAGTCGCGATCGGACAGCTGCCCGCTGCGCACCCTGCTCATGTCGACCCGCGCCTCGGAGCAGAGCATGCGCGTCACCAACTGCACGCCGGACATCTCCAGCGAGAAGATGCCGACGGTGCGCTTCTCGCGCAGCGCCACGTTCTGGGCGATGGTCAGCGCGAACGAGGTCTTGCCCATGCTGGGACGCGCCGCGAGGACGTTGAGGCTCGACGGCTGGAGGCCCGAGGTCAGCTGGTCGAGCTCCTTGAAGCCCATCCGCAGGCCCGACACCGGATCGGGGTTCGCGAAGTGTTCGTTGATCTGCTGGAACGTCTCGCTGACCAACTGAGGCATGCCTTCGAAGAAGGAGCGGCGCTTGCTGGACGAGATCTCGAAGATCGACGCCTCCGCCTGGTCGAGCAGCTGCTCGAGCGGGGCGGCCTGCTCGTACGCGCTCTGCAGGATGCGGCCGCTGGCGCCGATGAGCTCGCGGAGGACGCCCTTCTCCCGGACGATGTTGGCGTAGCTCTCGGCGTACGCGGCGGTGGGCACGCCCTCGGCAAGACCGATGAGGTACGCGACGCTGCCGACCGCCTCGAGATCGCCGGCCTGGCGGAGCTCCTCGGAGAGCGTGACCAGGTCCATGGGCTCGCCGCGGCGGAAGAGGCGTTCGAGCGCGCGCCAGACCTTCCGGTGACCCTCCTTGTAGAAGTGTTCCGCCGTGAGCGTGCCTTCCAGGACGGCGTAGACCTCGTTGTCGAGCAGGACGCTGCCGAGCACGCTCTTCTCGGCGTCGAGGTTGTGGGGGGGCGTGCGGCTCTCCACCCGGCCATGCTACGACGGCCCGCGCGGCCCGCGGCCGGCGGCACGGCCGCGATGGGGGCCGTCGTACGATGGCCCGCATGAACGTCGTCCTCCTGCTCGCCGCCGCCGCGGTCGCCTACCTCATCGGCACCGCGCCGGCCGGAGCCGCCTGGGTTCGGCGCACCACGGGGCGCGAGGCGCGCGACCTGAACCCGCACCTCCTCGGCGTCGAGAACGTGCTCCGCCTCGGCGGCATGCCCGCCGCCCTAGGCAGCTTCGCCCTCGACGTGGTGAAGGGCGGCGTCGGCGTGGCGCTGGTGGCGCCATGGGCACCCGGGGCCGCAGCGGTCGGCGCGGCCGCCGTGTACCTCGGTCACCTGCTGCCGTGGCCCGGAGCGTGGGGACGCGACCTCCCACGCGGACGCGGCAACGCCGTCCTGCTGGGCGTGTTGGCGGGGTGGGCGGCCTTCGGCGACGAGCGCGCCTGGCTGCTCGCGCTGCCGGTGCTGGCGTACGCGGGCACCCTCGCGGCCACACGCTACGTGGCGTTGGCCACCGTGGCCGGGCTGGTCTCGTTGCCCCTCGTGCTCGCGCTCGGCGGCGCGCACGCCGGCTCGGTGGCGGCGGCCGTGGTGCTGTCGGGGTTCGGCACCTGGCGCCAGAAGTCGGCGCTGTCGCGGGTGCAGGACGGGACCGAGGCCCGCCTGGGCGACCCTCCGCCCGTGCGCGGCCTCGATCCGGGCGTGGTGCTGGCCGCGTTCATGATCCACCCGATGACCGTCGAGGACCTCTGGCAGCCGCCCAGCCTCCGTTGGCTCGCGTGGGCGATGCGGCGCGGCTGGCTGACCGAGCCCTGGCTCCGACGCGTCCTGCCGTGGCTGCGGCCGCAGGTTCGCGGCGAGATCCGGGGCGTCCGCCTGGCCGACGGCCGCGAACTGCGCGTCGCGCTCATCGGCGGTCCCATGCTGCCGGATCAGATCCGAACCCAGACCGACCACGCGGAACGCATGGCGATCCAGGGCGCGCGGCTGGCCCGCGACCTGGGCGCCGAGGCGTTCGGGCTGGGGGCGTTCTGGTCGACCGTGGGCGACAAGGGCCTGGTGGTGCAGGCGGCGGTGCCCGACCTCGCGATCACCAACGGCGGTGCCTACACGGCGGCCACGGTGCGCGCCGCCGTGCCGGGGCTGCTGCAGCGTTTCGCGGAGCAGGGCGGCGACCTGCGTGCCGCGGAGGCGGCCGTCGTGGGTGCGAACGGCGTGGTCGCGTTCGGGGTGGCACGCGTGCTCGCGGGCGAGGTCGGGCGGCTGGTGTTGGTCGGGCGCGACGCCGACCGGCTGGAGCGCTCGGCCGCCACGCTGCGCCGCAAGCACCCGGAGCTGCAGGTGCGCACCGCCGTCGAGATCGGCGCCGTGCGCGAGGCCGACCTGATCTTCACGGCCACGTCGGACCCCGAGCCGGTGCTGCGACCCGAACACGTCAAGCCCGGTGCGTGGGTGTTCGACCTCGGCCGCCCCGCCGACGTCCACCCGGGCGTGGCCGACGTGGCGGGCGTCAAGGTGATCCCGGGCGGCGTCGTTCGGCCGCCGGGCGCCCTGCGCAGCCAGATCGACCTCCATTTCGGGGACGGTCTGGTGCCCGCCTGCTTGGCCGAGACCATGATCATGACCGCCACCCGCGCGTTCGAGCGGGCTTCGCTGGGTCCCCAGACGCGCACGGCCGACATCGCGTGGTACCTGGAGGAGGGAGAGCGTCTGGGGTTCGAGATCGTCACTCGGGACCTGCGGGACGAGCCTGCGGTTCCGCGCGCGAGCGAGGCGGCGTGAGGGCGTGGCGCGTTCCCGGTGCGGTCGTCGGACCGCTCGGGGACGAGGGACCGGCGGCGGCGGCCCTGTGGGAGGCCGGCGCCGTCGGCGTGTGGTGGGTGGTGCCCGACCTGCTCGGCTACTTCCCGGACGGCGCACGGGCACCTGCCGTGGACGGTGCCTGGGAGGACGCCGGCGAGGGCGACCACGTAGCCGCCTACCTCGCCGGGCTGCGGCCCGTGGACGCGGGGGCCGTGGTGGTCGCGCCCACCCACGCGCAGGTCACGCTGCGCGCGGGGCAGCAGGTGGTGTGGCTCGACCCGGGCATGGCGTTCGGGACCGGCCATCACGAGACCACGCGCCTCGCGCTGGAGGCGCTCGGGCGCGTGGACGTGGCGGGCCGCAGGGTGCTCGACGTGGGCGCCGGTTCGGGCGTCCTCGCGATCGCCGCCGATCGCCTGGGCGCCGTCGAGGCCTGGGGCGTCGACGTCGACCCGGAGACCCTGCCGGTCGCGCGAGCCAACGCCCGGGCCAATCGGTCGCGGGCTCGGTTCGTCGAGGGGGCGTTCGGCGACGTGTCGCTCGCCGGCCCGTTCGACGTCGTCGTCGCGAACCTGTACGCCGAGCTGCACGTCGCGTTCCTCGAGGCCTACGCGGGCCTCGCCGCGGCGGGCGCCGACCTGCTGCTCACCGGGGTCCTGGCTCCGCGCGAGGCCCTGGTGCGCGCGGCCTTGGTCGCGCGCGGGGCGCGCGCTCCTGGCCTCGACCTCGTCGACGAGCGGCGCGCCGGCGAGTGGTGCCTGCTGCACCTGCGACGGGGGGCTTGAGGTGCGCCGGCATCGGGTTCGCCTGGCGACGCTCGCTGCCGGGCGAGTGCTCGTGGGCGGCGCTGCCGGCCATCACCTGGGCCGCGTGCTGCGCGTGCGTGTGGGCTCCGCGGTGGTCGCCTTCGACGGCGCCGGCTGCGAGGCGATCGGGACCGTGGTGGCCCTGGACGACGCCGGCGTGTGGTTGGAGTTGGGACCGCCGGCCGTCGCCGAGGCGGCCGGCGGCCCGAGGTTGACGCTGGCGCCCGCCCTCCTGAAGGGCGACAAGCTGGCGGACGTCGTGCGCATGGGCACGGAGCTCGGGGTCACCGCCTTCCGGCCCGTGGTGACGCGCCGTTGCGACGCCCGGGACCTCGGGCCCGCGCGCCGTGCCCGGTTGGCGCGGATCGCGTCGGAGGCCGCGCGCCAGAGCGGCCGCGCGCGCGTGCCGGAGCTGCACGATCCCGTTCCGCTGGCGGCGCTGCGATGGTCGGGCGGCGCCGTCGTGGCGGACCCGACGGCGGTGGCCGCGTGGTGCGACGCCCCCGAGGTCCTCGGGGAGGACCTGACCGCCGTGAGCGGCCCCGAAGGCGGCCTCACCCCGGACGAGGTCGCGTCGTTGGCGGCGCTCGGTGCCCGGCCGGTACGACTCGGTCCGAGCGTGCTGCGCGCCGAGACCGCGCCGGTCGCGATGGCGGCGGCGTGGCGTCTGGCGGTCGACGCGTGAGCGCCGGCTCGCCCGGCTCCGGCGTCGGGCTTCGTCGGGCCGCGGCGGCGTGCGTGTGCACGGCGTGGCTCGCGGTGGCCTGCACGCCGCTGTACGTACCGCCGGTGCCCGGCGACCTGCTGGCGCCGGCGCCGGCTTGGAGGGTCGCCGGCGATGCCGGCCTCGAGGTCGTGCGGGGACCCGACGGCCGGCCCGGCGTGCTGCGCCTGCTCGTGCGCTTCGATGAGGTGCCGGCGGCCGCCTGGGTCGCGCTGCAGTGGTTCGGTCCGGCGGGGGGCGAACGCGCGTCCGACGCGCGCTGGATCGAGCCCGTCGATGCCGGCCGCGAGTTGGCATGGGACTCGCCCACCGACCTGGTGCTGGCCCCTGGACGCTGGCGGGCGGTGCTGTCCGTCGGCGACCGCCTGCTGCGCCAGTTCGACGTCGAGGTCGTCGGCCCCTGACGGCACGACGAGCGCCGGGCCGCGGCGCTCCCGAGGAGGCTGCGGCCCGGCGCGAGGGCTCCGGTCGGCGCGTCAGGTCACGGCGCGGCGTGCCCGCCGGCGCCTTCGCTGAAGCGTCTTGAACCACACGATGACCGGCGCCAGGACGAAGATCGACGAGTAGGTGCCGATCCCGATGCCGACCAGCAGCGTGATGGAGAAGTCGCGCAGCACGCTGCCGCCGAAGAACAGCAGGGCAAGCACCGGCAGCAGCGTGGTGCCGGAGGTGACCAGCGTGCGCGACAGCGTCTGGCTCACGGACAGGTCGACCACGTCGGCGTACGAACGGTCGCGCACCTTGCGCAGGTTCTCGCGGATGCGGTCGCTGATGATGATCGAGTCGTTCAACGAGTAGCCGACCACGAACAGCAGGGCGGCGAGCACCGGGATGCCGATCTCGGCGCGGATGGCGTCGAGGAACCCGAGCGTGAGGCCGATGTCGTGCACCGCGGCCAACACGGTGGCCAGGGCGATGATCCAGTTGGGCCAGAAGCGCCAGCCGATGTAGACGAGGATCAGCCCGAGGGCCACCAGCACTGCCAGCACGGCCCCGCGCCGCAGGTCGGCGCCGACGGCCGGCCCCACGAAGTCGGACGAGAGCACCTCGGCGTTGGCGGCCTGGGCCAGCGCGAAGGCGAAGGTCTCGGCCTCCGCGGTGTCCTCGGTGAGGCCCACGCGCACCGACAGGAGCGTCCCGTCGATCGTCGGGTCGATCACCTCGACGATCGTGGCCGTCGCGCCCGCCACGGCCGCGAAGCCCGGGCCGTCGAGCACGCCGCGGACGTCGGCGACGGTCGTGCCGTCGGGCACCCGGAGGAGCACGCTGGTGCCGCCGGTGAAGTCGGTCGACAGGCGCAGGCCCACGAGCGACACGAGCACGAGCGAGGCCACCGCGAGGACCGCCGAGATCCCCAGGAACAAGGGCGCTCGCTTCACGAACTTCAGGTTCTCGGTGTACACGCCGGGCCGCATGAAGGTCCGCTTCGTGCGCGTCGAGGCGACATCGAGGAGCCACGGCACCGCCACGGTGTTCACGAACATGGCGGCGACCAGGCCGATGGCCAGGGTGATGGCGAAGCCGCGCACCGGGCCGCTGGTGTACTGGTACAGGGCGGCGGCGGCGAGCAGGGTCGTCACGTTGGCGTCGATGATGGCCGACAGCGAGTTGCCGAAGCCGTTGCGCATGGCGACGCGCAGGCCCTTGCCCGCCCGCAGCTCCTCGCGGATGCGTTCGAAGCTGATGACGTTGCCGTCGACGGCGGCGCCGATCGTCAGCACCAGGCCCGCCAGGCCGGGGAGGGTGAGGGCCGCGCCCAGGCCCGCCAGCGCCCCGAAGATGAAGAGCATCACCAGCGCGAGGCCGATCGTCAGCGCGCCGCCGAAGAGGGGCCCGTAGTACGCGAGGATGAACACCACGACCGCCGCGGCGCCGATCATGGCGGCGCGGGTGCCTGCTTGGATCGAGTCCTGACCCAGCGTCGGCCCGATCGCCCGGATCTCCTCGACGGTCAACGAGATCGGCAGCGAACCGGAGCGGAGCACGAGCGCGATGTCCGCCGCTTCCTCGAGCGAGCCGATGCCGGTGATCTGGCCCGAGTCGGTGATGCGCGAGTTCAGCGTGGGGGCCGTCTGGATGACGCCGTCCAGGACGATCGCCATGCGCCGGCCGATGTTGGCGCCGGTGAAGTCGCCGAACGCGCGGGCGTCTTCGGCGCGGATCTCGAACATGACCGCGGGGCCCAGGGTCGTGGTGGCGATCCGCTCGAAGTCGGCCCGCGCCGTGCGGATGATCTCGCCGGTGAAGGCGATGCCCTCGAGGTCGGCGAGCGTGAGGTCCGCGGTGGCGAGCGCCTGCGCCGCGGCGCGCACGAGGCGGAACTCGAGCACCGCTTGCTGCCCGATGAGGTCGAGGGCGCGGTTCTGGTCCGCCGCCGTGAGGCCGGGCAGCTCCACGACGATGCGGTCGCTGCCGCTGGTCTGGATCAGCGGCTCGGCCACGCCGAACTCGTTGACGCGGTTCTCGATGATGTTGCGCGCGGCCTGGATGTCCTCGCTGGCGGGGCTGGGGGTGTCCGACCGGAGCACGACGCGGAGGCCGCCCTGCAGGTCGAGGCCGAGCTTGAGCGTCTGGCCGGGCGTGGCGCTCCAGGGCTGCCACAGGTAGGCGCCGGCGAGCAGGAGCAAGGCCAGCAAGAGCACGCCGACGAAGGTTCGTTGGGTCACGGATGGATCTCCTGGGGTGAACGCGGGACGAGGGGTAGGACGATCGCGGGGGTCTGCGCGCGAGCGTCAACCACCGTCGGTCTGCCGGCGCCCGAGCCGGCTCAGGTCGCGCGGTTCGACCGCCGCCGGCCGGGGTCGCAGCACGCGACCGCGCGGGTCGCG
>ERZ869909.1568-NODE-1568-length-18094-cov-4.533552_pt1 | contig 18094 bp, 14 predicted proteins | sample MGYA00520892_ERZ869909 | MGnify/ENA primary metagenome ERZ869909 (study PRJEB32215, sample SAMEA104723947) | bioreactor metagenome | biome: bioreactor; feature: anaerobic bioreactor; material: water | place: China | collected 2015-03-12 ...
AACCGGCCATCAGGGCAAGGGCAGCGAGCAGGGCGGGCAAGGGGGGCGGCTTCGGCATCGGCGGCTTCCGATCTAGGCAATGGCGCCACCCTAAAGCGCGTTCCTCGCCGAGGGAAGGGTGAAAGGCCCGGGCGCCTGTTGTTGGGGGTTGAATTGAACGCTCGTTCAGTGACAATGGGGCATGGCAAGAAAACCCGGTTCCCGCGCCGATATCACTGGCCCGCGCCTGCGCGAGGCGGCGCTTCGGCTGTTCGCGCGCCATGGCTATGCGGCGGTGTCGATGCGCCAGATCGCGCGCGAGGTGGGGGTGCAGGCCGGCGCGCTCTATCAGTATATCGACGACAAGCAGAGCCTGCTGTTCGAGCTGATGCGCAGCCATATGGAGGAGTTGCTCGATGCCTGGGCCGCGAGCGCCCCGGCGCCGCAGGCTGCGCTTGACCGGCTGGAGCAATTCGCGCGGTTTCATATCCGCTTCCATGCCGCGCGGGCCGATGCGGTGTTCGTTTCCTATATGGAACTGCGCAACCTGGAGCCCATGCATTTCGAGGCGATCGAGGCGCTGCGCCGGCGCTATGAAACCGAGCTGGAGGCGATCCTGCGCGACGGTCAGGCCGAGGGCAGCATGTCGCTGCCCGATACCAAACTGGCGGCGATGGCGCTGATCGCCATGCTCACCGGCGTCAATACCTGGTTTCGCGAGGGCGGGCGGCTGAGCCGCGAAAAGGTCGAGGACATCTATATCGACATGGTGCGCAAGGCGGTCGGGGCCTGACCCGCCGCAAGCCCTCTGCCGGGCCTACCAGCCGCAGGCCACATGCCCCTGCTGACAGGGGGTCAGCTGCACCACGCCGGCATTGGGGTCATTGAAGGCGATCTGGGGCGCGAAACGCGGCCGGGTTACTACGAAATGATCCAGCGCCGAGGCCCCCAGCCCGACATTGAGCGGCGGGGTATAGTTCATGCGGGTTTCCAGCAGCACCACGGTATCGCCGCGCGGAATGAACGGCAGGCGGTCGATGTTCTGGTTCAGCTCGGCATTGGTCAAGACCGTGCCGCCGCGCGTCGCATAGGACCACACCACCTGATATTCCTGGTCGATCACGTTGAAATAGACGCTCGACAGCCGCATCGCCGAGGGATGGCGGGCGCGGGCCATGTAGTCGAAGAGATTATGCATGTTCTCGACGAAATTGGGCGTCAGCGGCGCGACCTGGCGCGAGATCAGGTCCGATACCGTATAGGAGACGCTGGTATTGGCTTTCTGGGTGCGGAAGGCATCGAAATACACAAAGAGCGCCAGCAGCGCGAAGACCACGATCGGCAGCACCAGCACCCCCTCGACCGAGACCGCGCCGCGCTGCTCGCGCAGGAGGCGGCGAAACGGGCGGCGAAACGGGTGGCGGGCAGGCGCGGTGAAGCGGCGCAGCAGGGTGGCAAGGCGGGGGCTGAACTGGGTCATCGCGGTTCATTCACATAGGCTGAGGCAGCGGTCATGCGAAATCCGCCCGAAGCGTCCACCGGCAGCCCCAGCCCCCAGCCGGAGGTGGGAAACAGCGGGTCATAGATCAGACAGACGCGCACCAGCATCAGGTCATGTTCGACGCCGGGGGTAAGCTGCACGGCGGGAATGGTTTCTTCGGCTCGATTGACGCAGGGCGCGGTATCGGCGGGCAGCACAGGGTTCTGGTTGGGCAGGCGGCGCAGTTCGACCAGCAGGTTGCCCTGGCAATCGGGGATCATCACCGTCTGGCTGCAAACCGCCGCGCGCAGGGTTTCGACATTGACCGGCGTCACCCGGCCCAGCCGCAACTGGCGCATGGCCAGATCCAGCCCGCGCTCCAGCATGGCGTGGCGGGTCATCACGATCCCGGCCTCGACCCCGGCCAGAAACAGCGCCAGAAAGAGCGGCACGACAATGGCGAATTCCACCGTCGATGACCCCTCGTCGCGGCACCAGGCACGGCGCAGCAGCCGGGCCAGCGGCCCGCCGTTTTCGGTTCTGCCGCTCATTCCACCAGCCTCAATTGCCGGATATTGCTGGCGATCGAGCGGAAGGCCTCGGTGATCTGCACGCCCTGCACATCGAAGAAATGCGACGGCGTGGTGGCGCAGTTGCGCAGGCCGGTGATGCCGCCCGGGTCGGCCTCGAAGGCAACCGAGAAGATGACGATGCCGGCATCGCGCGCCGCGGTGCAGATCTGTTGCAGACGCGCATCCTTGACCGCCGGGGCGACGGTGGTCTGCCAGCTCAGCGTCAGGTTGAGGGCATGGTTGTTGAGCTGCGTATTGGTGCCCGAGGGCAGCGCGGCGGGGGCGAAGATCTGACGCGCGGCCCAGTAAAGCTGCGTGCGATGGAAAAGCTCGGGCCAGGTCAGACGGCGGGCATTCTCCACCGTCTGGCTGGTGCATTGCTGCTGCCAGGTGCGGCAGGTGCCGTTGTTCCAGTAGCGGGTGCAGACCTGCTCGCAGCTTTGCACGGTGCCATTGCCCCAGGGCTGGCTGTGCCACTGCCCGTCGCGCCGGTGCCAGTAAAGGTTGGTGTTCGGATTATGGAGCGAGAAGGTGCCCAGCGAATTGTCCTGGGTATTGATCCAGACCGGCGAGGGACCGCTGCGCACGGCCTCGACCAGGCGGCGCTCCTGAAAGTTTTCGCCATCGGTCATCAGCACCACGACCTTGAGCGTCTCGCCATCGCCGTAAGGGGCGGGGCGGGCTTCCAGCCGGGCGTCGATCTGGCCATTCGCCACCATCGCGGAAACCATCTGCTGCACGCTGGGATCAACCAGCGCCACCCCCCAGCGCATGCCGATCTCGATGGAAGTGGCACCGAGCGCCTGCATCGCCTGGACCCGGGAAATCAGGTAATCGGGATCGGTGCTGAAGGGCACGATCTCCAGCCCGGCATTGCCCGGCGCGATGGGGCAGTCATAGAAGCCGGCAAACAGCGGGTTGTTGGCGTTGTAATAGCCGCTGTAGGGCGGCGATTCCCAGGGAAAGCCATGGCCGGCGCCGGGCAGCGTAGAGCCGGCGGGCAGGGCGGTGGTCTGGTAGTGATGGGCATCGAAATCGATGCAATGCGAATATTCCTGCCGATGCGTGACATTGTAATGATCGAGGATCGCGGCGCCGGCATTGACCTGCCCGGTGTAGGGGATCAGCGACATCGACACCGTGCCCTCGTCGGAATTCTCGAAAATCGTCTCGATGAATTCGCGCGCGGCGACCTGAAGGTTGGGCAAGCGGTTGAAATTGTTCATCGAACCCGAAAGATCGACGATCAGCGAGATTTCCAGGTTCGGCACCCGCTCCTCGGCGGCCGAGACGATGGAAACCGGCAGCGTGCGGATACCGATCAGATGCATCATCAGCGTCGGCACCTGCGCCTGCACGCTAACCCGTGCCTCGCGGAAGTTCAGCCCGCCATCGGTGGTGATGCCGGCGATCAGATGCTCCATCCCGTCGCGCGCCATATAGTCGCGGATCACGGTTTCCATGTCCTGCGTCTGGCGCAGCGAGGTGGCGGCCAGCACCGCCCGGTCCAGCGTCCCCTGCATGCGCACGCGCTCCTGCTCGTAGCGCATCACGTCGATCGCCACGCTGGAAATCAGCAGCAGCGCGGCGAAAAGGAACACCGCCAGCACGCTGAGCGAGCCGCGTTCATCGGCCAGACGCCGCTTCACACCGCCGCGCCACGCTGCGCGAAAACCATCCGTCAACCTGGGGCCCTGGGCTTTGATCATCCCCGTCACCTGTAAACACCTGCGGCGGCGCCGCGTTCAGGGTTTGAAAACTATTCACCCCTAATGGCTGAAATTGGGCGCCGCCTCGCGACAGTGTGGCAATTCTGTGGCAGCGCGTGGCGCAACGCCGCGCGGGCGGTTCCGGGCGACGAACGGGTTTTGAAACTGCACAAGAATTGGGCTAGGGTGACGCAGGGACAGCACCGAGCAGCCCCTGAGCGACAAATGCCCAAAAGGGCCAAGGTGACATAATGCTGAAACACAACGAACCGAGCTTCCGCGAGAACGTCGATATCATGTTCAACAGGGCGGTGGCCCTGATGGATCTGTCGCCGGGCCTGGCGGAGAAGATCCGCGTCTGCAACGCCACCTATACGGTGCGTTTCGGCGTGCGCCTGCGCGGGCGGATCGAGACCTTCGTGGGCTATCGTTCGGTTCATTCCGAACATATGGAACCCGTCAAGGGCGGCATCCGCTACGCCTCCGAGGTCAATCAGGACGAGGTCGAGGCGCTGGCGGCGCTGATGACCTACAAATGCGCCCTGGTCGAAACCCCGTTCGGCGGCTCCAAGGGCGGGCTGTGCATCGACCCGCGCCAGTATGAAGAACATGAGCTGGAGCAGATCACCCGGCGTTTCACCTATGAACTGGCCAAGCGCGACCTGATCCACCCGGCGCAGAACGTGCCCGCCCCCGACATGGGCACCGGCGAGCGCGAAATGGCCTGGATCGCCGATCAATACGCCCGGATGAACACCACCGATATCAATTCGCGCGCCTGCGTCACCGGCAAGCCGCTCAATGCCGGCGGCATCAAGGGCCGAGTCGAGGCGACCGGGCGCGGGGTGCAATATGCGCTGCGCGAATTTTTCCGCCACCCCGAGGATATCGCCAAGGCCGGGCTGTCGGGCAAGCTGTCAGGCAAGCGCGTGGTGGTGCAGGGCCTGGGCAATGTGGGCTATCACGCCGCCAAGTTCCTCTCCGAGGAAGACGGCTGCCCGGTGATCGCGGTGATCGAGCGCGACGGTGCGGTCAGCAATCCGGACGGGCTCGATATCGAGGCGCTGCGCAACTGGATCAACGAGACCGGCGGCGTGCGCGATTTCCCCGGCGCGAGCTTTCAGGCCGATGGCGCATTGGCGCTGGAAACCGACTGCGACATCCTGATCCCGGCGGCGCTGGAAGGGGTGATCCATCTGGGCAATGCCGGGCGCATCAAGGCGCCGCTGATCATCGAGGCCGCCAATGGTCCGATCACCGCCGGTGCCGACGAGATCCTGCGCAACAAGGGCGTGGTGATCATCCCCGACATGTATGCCAATGCCGGCGGTGTGACGGTGTCCTATTTCGAATGGGTCAAGAACCTCAGCCATATCCGCTTCGGGCGCATGCAGCGCCGCAACGAGGAGGCGCATGCGCTGGCGCTGGTCGAGGAACTGGAGCGGCTCTCGGCCGACAAGCAGCTCGGCTGGGAGCTGTCGCCCGATTTCAAGAAGCGCTACCTGCAGGGTGCCGATGAACTGGCGCTGGTGCGCTCGGGCCTCGATGATACGATGCGCACCGCCTATCAATCGATGCGCGAAGTCTGGCACGAGCGCGCCGATGTGCCCGATCTGCGCACCGCGGCCTATATCGTCGCCATCAGCCGCGTCGCTGCCAGCTACCGCGCCAAGGGACTTTGACGGAAAGGGGGGCTTTGCCCCCCTCACCCGTGCCGGGCTCACCCCCCAGGATATTTTCGGCACAAAGACCGGGTGATCCGGCGTGCATCGCTCGTTCAGGGTTTCTTTACCTTGTTGCCCTAGGCCGGAAGCGTGGAACAGGCGGGGACGCCGATGACCGCGCACGAAGACGGTGGCGGCCCGGTATCCGGTGCCGCCGCTTTTCTTGCCAACCCCGTCTTTGTGCCGAAAATATCCTGGGGGTGAATGGGCGCAGCCCAGAGGGGGCAAAGCCCCTTGCACCACCACAGACCTGGGGGCGGAGCCCCCGCCGGGTCATCCCGCCTTCAGGTCACGCGCGAGGGCGCAGAAGGCTTCCAGGTCGATCTCTTCGGCGCGCGCGGTGGGGGCGATGCCGAGCCGTTCCAGCCGCGCCTCGATCATCGGGTCCAGGCCGCGCAGGCTGGCGCGCAGCATCTTGCGGCGCTGATTGAAGGCAGCGGCCACCACCCGTTCCAGTACTTTCGGATCGGCGGGAAAGCGCGGCTGGGGCAGGGCGGTCAGATGCACCACGGCCGAGCTGACCTTGGGCGGCGGGGTGAAGGCCTCGGGCGGCAGGTTGAGCACGATGCGCGGCTCGGCGCGCCATTGCGCCAGCAGCGCCAGCCGGCCATAGGCCTTGCTGCCGGGTTTCGCGACAATGCGTTCGGCCACCTCGCGCTGGAACATCAACGTCAGGCTTTCCCAGAATGGCGGCCATTGTTTCGGGGTCAGCCAGCGCACCAGCAATTCGGTGCCGACATTATAGGGCAGATTCGCCACCACCCGGATCGGCGGGGTCAGATGCGCCAGCGGATCGACGGCCAGCGCATCGCCATGGATCACCGTCAGCCGGCCGGGCCTAGCGGCGGCGATCTCGGCCAGCGCCGGCAGGCAGCGTTCATCCTTCTCGATCGCCAGCACATGGCGCGCGCCCTCGGCCAGCAGCCCGCGGGTCAGCCCGCCGGGACCGGGGCCGACCTCCAGCACGTCACATTCGCCCAGCCCGCCGGCGGCGCGGGCGATGCGCGCCGTCAGGTTGAGATCGAGCAGGAAATTCTGCCCGAGCGCCTTGCGCGCGCGCAGATCGAAGCGGGCGATGACATCGCGCAGGGGGGGCAGATCGTCGATCATCGCGCGGACCTGTGGCGGGCCATCTGATCGGCCATCACCAGGGCGGCGCGCAGGCTCGAGGGATCGGCGATGCCCTTGCCGGCGATGTCATAGGCGGTGCCGTGATCGGGCGAGGTGCGCAGGAAGGGCAGGCCCAGCGTGATATTGACGCCGCCGGCGAAATCGATGGTCTTGATCGGGATCAGCGCCTGATCATGATACATGCAGACTGCGGCATCATAGCGGGCGCGGGCGGCGGGGTGGAACATCGTATCGGCGGGCAGCGGGCCCAGCAGATCGAAACCTTCGGCGCGCAGATCATCGAGCAGCGGCGCGATGAGGTTCTGTTCCTCATGCCCCATGCGACCGCCCTCGCCGGCATGGGGGTTGAGCCCGGCCACCGCGATACGCGGCTGCGTCACGCCGAAATCGGCGATCAGCGCAGCCCGGGTGATGCGCAGCGTGCTTTCCAGCCGGGCGCGGGTCAGGGCCGCGGGCACTTGCTTGAGCGGAATATGGATCGTCGCCGGCACCACGCGCAGCCCCTCGCAGGCCAGCATCATCACCACCTCGACATCGCCGGCCAGGCTGGCCAGAAACTCGGTATGGCCGGGGAAGGCGAAGCCCGCCCCCTCATGCAGCGCCAGCTTGTTGATCGGGGCGGTGACCAGCCCGCTGGCCGCGCCCGCGCGCACCAGTTCCACGCCGCGCTCGATGGCAGCGATCACCCCGGGCGCATTGCGCGGGTCGGGGCGGCCCGGGCTAGCGGGGGCGGCGAAGGGCAGCTCCAGCACCGCCAGCACCCCCGACGCCACGGCCAGCGCATCGGCGGGCGCCTTGACGCCTTGCCAGCGGGTGCCCGGCGGCAGGTGTCGCGGATCGCCGATCCAGGCGAAGCGCGGCCCGGGTTCCAGCGCCAGTTTGGCGGCCAGTTCCGGGCCGATCCCGGCCGGATCGCCGCAGCTCATCACCAGCGGCGTGGGCCTTGCCGGCATGTCGGGGCTGGTCATCGGCTCAGTTCGTCCGGATCTCGGCTTCGGCGCGCAGCATCTGCAGATGGGCATCGGCCAGCCCTTCGAGAGCGCGGTTGAAAAGTGCCATGCGCACATCGTCGCGGCTCGGCGCAGGGTCGGGCGCGACGCGGCGGGCACAGAGCATCAGCACCACCAGATCGTTACCCTCGACCAGATTGGCCGAGATCTCGCCGGGGTTCAGCCGGCTCAGCTCGGCGGCATGGCCGGCGGGCAACTCGCCGGGGCGCCGGGTCAGCTGCTCGGCGGCGCCATCGGGCAGTTCGGGCGCCACGCGGCCGGTCATCCGGCCCAGGTCGTCGCAGCTGTCGGTGCCGGCGCGCAGTTGTGCCACCCGCTCCAGATTGGCCTCGCTGCGCCCGCCGGGCAGGCCGAGACGGCGGTATTCAAGCTCGATCTGGCCGGCCGGCACATCGCGCACTTCACGCCGGGCGCGAAGCTGGAAAAACGCATAGGCGCCCGGCACTTCCAACGGACCGATGATCTCGGCGACAGCGGCGCGGGCCAAAGGCTCCTGCAGCGGGCCGGGCAGGCTGGGCAGCTCGATCCAGCGGTCGATCCGCCCGCCGGTTTCGGCGGTGGGCGCGGCCGAGACCTGCCGTGCGGCGGCCGAGAATTCCTCGGTCGAACGGATTTCAAGGATCTGCGGGATCAATTGATTGACGATCTCGGCGAATTGCGGATCGGTGGGCAGGAAGATCTCGGAGAGCAGCACCTCGGTCACCGGGCGCACCGCTTCGACCGACAGCGCGCGGTCGATCTGGGCCTCGGTGATGCGCACCTCGGGGCCGAAACGGGCATTGACCAGATCGCGCCAGACCACACCGGCGCGGATGAAATCGGTAAAGGTTTCTGGGTCGATGCCGGATTCGCGCAGCAGGCCGAGGAATTCATCGACGCTCAGCTCGGCCCGGCCGGCGAATTCGGCCTTGCCCTCGGCAATCTGTTCGGGCGTGGCGAAAAGCCCTACCCGCCGCGCCGCCTGAAGCTGCAGCCGATCCTCGATCAGCCGCTCGCGTGCCACCGCCCGCAGGTCGCCGCCGGCGGCGCCGATGAATTCGAGAAAGCGGGCGCGCTGCTCGATCTCGTAATGCGTCACCGCCTGGTTGTTGACATAGACCGCCGCGCCGATGCGGGTCTGCGCCGGGGCAGGGGCCGCGGGCAGCAACGCACCGCCGGCCAGCCCGGCCACCAGAACAAGCGCCGTCCAGAGCCGGCCGCGGGCGCCATCAGGGCGGGCAAGGGAACGGTTGGCGGTGCAGGAAGGGGCGGCGGAAAGCGGGCTCATCGGTGGCATGCGCGGTCTTTCATTCAACGTCATTTCAGGCGCCGGAGGCCGGAACCGGCAAGGCTTTTCCTTCAGGTGCGGCAGGCTCTGCCGGTCGAGGTGGCGCGGGTGCCGCCGATGCCCAGCAGATCAACCCGCAGGTTGAAGGAGGTTGACCGCCTCACATTAGTAGAGGATGCGAAGCGATGCGAGAGGGAAAGATCGACCTGCAAACACTCGTTGCGGAACTCCAGCCCGGTGCGCGCGGTGCGCAACTCGCCCAGCGCCGCGTCATAATCCCAGCCAAATCGCCCCGCCCAACCGCTGTCGAAGCGATGGCTCACGTCAAAATGCCATTCGGCGCGATTGGCCGGGCGGCCCTCGAAGGCGTTGGCGGGCAGATGAACATAGCTGGTGGCCAGCGCCGTGGCACCGGTGTTCCAGCGCAGGCTGGTTTCGCCACGGTTGAGGCGGCGATTGTCATCAATCAGCAGCCGCAGCCCGAAGACCACGCCCTGCGCCGAACTGATCTGCCCGGCCAGGAGCCAGTTGGAGCGTTGCTGGCCCAGCACCTGCGGATTGGCCGGGTCAAACGCCGGATAGCCATCGCGGCGGAACACCCGGCCCGCCAGCGTCTCGATCGTCCAGCCGCTGGGGTCATGGCGCGCCCAGCGCAGGCCGAGATTGGCGCGCGAGCCATCGTCGCGCGCATCATGGCCGGCATAGCGGGGCAGGGCGAACAGATTGCCCGGGTCCAGCTCGGGCATCAGGTTGTCGTCATTGGGCAGCACGGTATGGTTGCGCCGGCTGGCGATGACCTGCGCGACAGGCTCGATGACATAGCCGCCGCCGTTCCCGTCGGCCGCAGCCCAGGGCCAGCGCAGTTCGGCCATGCCCTCGATGGCGTGGCGGGTCAGTGGCTGCGGAAAGCGGCTGTCGTCGCCGATGCGCAGATGCTCGATGCGCCCCTGCACCACGCCGGTCGCCAGCAGCCCGCCGGCCAGCACCGCCTGTTGCTGCCAGCGCGCCTGGGCATGCAGCCGCGCCACATCGCGCCCGGCATCGCCATCAAGGCGCGCGCGGCGCTGATGCGCCTGCCCGCCAAAGCGCAGCACCATCTCGCCGCCGCGCCCGCCGGCGCCAAGGCTCAGGCGTTCCTCCCATTCGCCCTGCACCAGCTGGTTGGGCAGGGTGCGGTTGTCGATGCCCGGCTCCAGCGTGCGGAAGGCCACGGCGCGCAGCCGGATGGCCTGATCGCGGCGGTAACGCTCGGCGGTGACATGGCTGGCGATGCGCCGATCCGAGGTGATGCCATAGGTATCAAGATAATCGCGGTCGCTGGGGATCAGGATATCGGCATGAAGCCGGAAATCGTTCTGCGTCAGAAACAGCGCGCGCAGATACCCATGGCCGCGCCATTGCCCCGGCAGATCGCGGTCGCGCGCCAGTTGCCCGCCCAGCTCCAGCCCGCCACGGGCAAAGGCGGCGCGGTAGCGCAGCGCCAGGGCATAGGCGCCGCGTGAGCTGATTGTGGGCGTCAGCGTCAGATCGCGCGAGGGGCCGAGCGGGATGAAATAGGGCAGCGAGATGCCGAAACCCAGCCGGCTGCGTGCGCTCCAGCGCGGCACCAGAAACCCGGCCGAACGGTTCAGTGTCGGATCGGGCAGGCGCAGGCGCGGGGCATAAAAGAGCGGCACGCCCGCCAGCCGGAACTGCGCCCCCTCAAAATGCAGCTGCCGCGCTTCCTGATCATGGGTCACGCGGTTGGCGCGGATTTCCCAAAGCGGATTGGGGCTTTCGGCGCAGACCCGGCAGCTTGAGGCCACCACTGCATTCATCCGGGTGATGTTCCGGTCCGGGCGTTCGATACTGGCGGCGGCGATCTGGAACTGTCGGTCCAGCACCATGCGCGCGCTCTGGATCAGCCCGCTGCGCAACTGGCCGTCGATCTGCGCCGCATCGGCCAGGATCACCCGGTCCGGCCCGTCGCTCAGCACGATCGGCCCTTGCACATCGAGCGTGCCGCGGCGCGGATCATAGGCCACCCGGCTTGCCGTCAGCCGCACCGAACCATGCCAGATCTCGACGGCGCCGCTGGCGATCAACCGGCCGAGGCTATCGACGAAGACGCTGTCGGCGGTCAGCGTGGCGGGCATGCGGGTCTGGGTCTGGGCCGGCATCGGTTGCAGGGCCAGCGCCGCGGCCAGCACCAGCGACAGCGACAGCCCCCGCCAACCCCGTATCACGGGGGCGAGCCAGCGCTGCGGCCGGGTCTCCGGCATGATCGTGGCGAGTGCTCCCTGCACTAGCCGTCCTCCAGATGCAGCAAGACCCCCACCGCCAGCAGGACCGAGGCCACCGGCGGTGCCCAGACCGCCAGTTCGATGGGAATCTGCCCGTTCACTCCCAGAACTTGCGCGAAATTGCGCAGAAAGAACAGCGCGAATCCGGCCAGAACGGTGATCAGGATGCGCCGCCCGACATGCCCGGCCCGGGCATGCTGCAAACAGAAGACCGCGCCGATCAGCATCATGGCGCCCAGCATCAGGGGCAGCGCCAGCTCGGCCTGCAACCGGGCGCGGTGATCGCGGGTGGCCAGCCCCGCCCGGTCAAGCGCGCGGATCAGATCGGGCAGGGCCCAGACCGACAGCGAGCCCGAGGCGGCGAAACTGTCCTGAATGCGCGCCGGGGTCAGATCGGTCGGCAGCATGAGTTCCGCAGCGCGGCTGGCAGTCGCTTCCGGGTTGGGATCATCGAGGGTCCAGCTCTTGGCATCGGACAAGGCCCAGGCGCCGGGTTGCAGCCGGCCCCGCGCCGCCTCGATCCGCGCAACCGGGGTGCCGGTGGCGCTGTCAAAGGACAGGAAGGTCATGCGCAGGAAGCTCAGCCCATCGGGCTCGACGGCCTCGGCGCGGATCACCGTCTGGCCGGTGGCATCGCCCTGACGCAGCCAGATGCCGCTGTCGCTGATCGAGATCTGCGCCACCAGCTCGGGGTTTTCGAGCGCCGCGATACGCTGATCGAAAAGCCGCGCCGAGGCCGCCACCAGCGGGTTGATCGCCGCCACCAGAAAGGCCCCCAGAAGCAGCGTGGCCAGAAACGGCGCCACCAGCAGCCGCAGCGCCGGGCGGCCGGCGGCGCGGATCACCACCAGTTCGGAGCTGCGCGCCAGCGACAGGAACAGCGCCATCGAGGCCAGGATCATCAGCAGCGGCATGATCTGATAAAGCGTCAGCGGCACGCGCAGGAAGGACAGCCACAGCACGGTTTCGATGCCGGTTTCCTGCCCGCCCAGCCGGCGCACCAGTTCCACCGCCTCGAACAGGAACAACATGCCGAAGAACACCGCCAGCACCAGCCCCAGCGTGCCGACCAGCCGCCGCGTCAGATAGCGCTCCAGCGTCATGCCGAGGCCTCCGGCGCGGGGTTGGCGCGCGGCGGGCGCACCCTTGCCGCGCGGGCCAGCAGCCCGCCGCCAGCGAGCAGCGCCAGGGCCAGCGGCAGCGCCGCCAGCCAGACCTGCCCCAGCGAGCGCATCGCCGGTCCGGCCAGCGCATTGGCGAGGATCTGCATCAGCGTCAGCAGCACCACCGCCAGCACTATCTCGCGCCAGAAGCCCAGCCGGTTGAAGCCGCCGGCCAGCAGCGCCGCGAAACCGATCAGCGCGGTGGCCACCGCGCTCAGCGGCTCGATGAAGCGCGAGACCAGTTCATAGCGGAACTGCGCGGGGGCGGCACGGGTCTCGGCCAGCAGTTCCGGCCCCGGGGCGATCAACGAGGGCGTGGGCAATTCGCGCACCGAGCGCCCGCGCGATGCCGGGCCGATCAGCGCCCCCAGATCATAGGTGAAATCGGCGAAAGTGGTGGTGGAAAGCCGACCCGTCGCCTGATCATGGATCTGGGCGAAACCGTCGATCATCACCAGCTTCGGGCCGCTGCGTTCGGGCACGATCAGCGCGCGGCGAGCGGTATAATCGACGCGCTGCGACAGCGAGCGGGTGTCGGACAGATAGATCCCGCGCAAAACCCCGTCGGCGGTGATTTCGGCGATGAAGAAGGTGATGCCCTCGGACGGGTGCTGAAACACCCCGTCCTGCAAGAGCGAAGCGGTGATGTTCTGGGCAATCTCGGCCTGGCGCTGGTTGAGCTGGGTGCGCGCGGCCGGCACCAGCACATGCATCACCACCATTAGAAAGAGCGCCACCACCAGCCCGAAAGCCACCACCGGCCGTGCCAGCCGCCAGGGCGACAGACCGGCCGCCTGCAACACCGCGATCTCGTTCGAGCGCAGCAGTTGCACCGTCACATAGACCGCCGCCACGAAGGCCGCGATCGGCAGAACGGCGCGAATCAGCATCGGCAGGCTGAGCGCGGTCAACTCCAGAAACACCAGCACCGGCTGGCCGTCGCCGATCAGCTGATCAAACAGCATCACCGCCCGGTTGACCCAATAGACCGCAACCAGAACCAGAGCGAAGAACCCGAACACGCGCAGCAGTTGCGACAGAATATACCGATCCAGCCGCCTCACGCGACACCCTTCGCTCTGACATCCCGCGCGCACCCTAGACGCTTTCGCCGGGCAGGGAAACCGCCAATCCTGACCCCTGCGCCGGTGTCTGTGATGCGCCGGGGATGGCCCTCTGGCCAAGCGCCGGCGGGGGCGATAGGCTCGGCCCCCGGATGCCGGCCACAGCGCCGCACCAAGCCAATCGAACCACCACGGGAGCCCCGCATGACCCTTGCCGCCATCGAGTTCACCCCGGCCGATCCCGAGGCCCTGGCCAGCCATCAGGGCCGGGTGGCCTGTTTCGCCGATGCCGCGCCCGATGCTTGGGCGCGCCGGCTGGACCGGCTGAGCAAGGGCGCCGTCAGCCGTGCGTTGGCCAGCGAGGCCTGGGAGAAGCTCAAGCCCGGCGAGGGGCTGGAACTGGCCTTTCCCGCCGGCATGCAGGCGCGTGCGCTGCATCTGATCCGCCTGCCGAAAAAGCCCGATCCGGCGGCGCTGCGCCGGGCAGGTGCCACGCTGGGCGCGCGGCTTGACGAGGCCGGCATGCTGATCGCCGCCGCCGCGCTCAAGGCGCCCGAACATCTGGCCGAGGGGCTGGCGCTGCGCGCCTATGCCTTCGCCCGGCGCGCCGAGGCCGCCAAGGTGCCCGGCCCGGTGGCGCTGGCCTGCGCCGAGCCCGAGGCCAGCCGCGCCGCCGCCGCCGATCTGCTGGCCCGCGCCGAAGGGGTGCATTTCACCCGCGATCTGACCAACGAGCCGGCCAATATCCTGACCACCAGCGAATTCGCCGCGCGGCTGGAGGCGATGCGCGACCTGGGCCTTGAGGTCGAGGTGCTCGACGAGCCGGCACTGGAAAAGCTGGGCATGCGGGCGCTTCTGGCGGTGGGGCAGGGCTCGGAAAGCCCCTCCAAGGTGGTGGTGATGCGCTGGCAGGGCGGTGGCGAGGATGCGCCGCTGGCGCTGGTCGGCAAGGGGGTGGTCTTCGATACCGGCGGCATTTCCATCAAGCCGGCCGGCGGCATGGAAGAGATGGTGATGGACATGGGCGGCGCCGGGGTGGTGGCCGGAGTGATGCGCACGCTGGCGCTGCGCAAGGCCAGGGCCAATGTGATCGGGCTGGTCGGGCTGGTGGAAAACATGCCCGACGGGCGCGCGCAACGCCCCGGCGATGTGGTCACCTCGATGAAGGGCGACACCATCGAAGTGATCAATACCGATGCCGAGGGGCGGCTCGTGCTGGCCGATGTCATGTGGTATGCGCAGGAGCGGTTCAAACCCGCCGCGATGATCGATCTGGCGACGCTGACCGGGGCGGTGATCATCGCGCTCGGTCATCACAAGGCCGGGGTTTTCGCCAATGACGATGCCTTGTGCGAGGCCTTCCTGAAAGCCGCCGCCGAGACCGGCGAGGGCGCCTGGCGGCTGCCGCTCGATCCGGCCTATGACAAGCAGATCAAGTCGCGCGTCGCGGATATGAAGAATGTCGGCGGCCGGCCGGCGGGTTCGGTCACGGCGGCGCAGTTCCTGCAACGTTTCGTCAAGCCCGAGACCCCCTGGATACATCTCGATATCGCCGGTGTCGCCATGCCGACCGAGGCCGGCGACTTTGCCCCCAAGGGCGCCAGCGGCTGGGGGGTACGGGCGCTCGATGCGCTGATCCGCGCGCGTTTCGGCGGCTGAGCGACCGAAAGGGGCCCGGGATGGCGGTTGCGCGCTTCTATCACCTGACGGAAGACCCGCTGGAGGCGCTGTTGCCGCTCCTGATCGGCAAGGCTTTCGAGGCCGGCTTGCGGGTGGCGCTGCGCGGCGCCTCGCAGGTGCGGATGGAGGCGCTGGATCGCATGCTCTGGCAGGGCGAGGGCTTTCTGCCGCATGGGCTGGCCGGCGGGCCGCATGATGGTGAGCAACCGGCGCTTCTGTGCTGGGATACCACTCCGGCGCCCGATCTGCCCAATCGCCCCGGCTGCCTGATCGCGCTCGATGCCGCGCCGGTGAATGCCGCTGAGGCCGCAGCGCTGGAGCGGCTCTGCATCGTGTTTGACGGGCTCGACCCGGAAGCGGTGCAGGCCGCGCGCAAGCAATGGAAGGCGCTGACCGGCGCCGGCGTGGCGGCCGAATACTGGAACCGGGCCAGCGGCCGCTGGCGCTGCGAGGCCCGGCACCCGCCCGAGCCGGCCGTGGCACATTAGCGCCTGCCGGGGCGTGACGCTGCGGCGCGGCAACAGCTGCCGCCACGTCGCAGGGAATATGAGGGGCGCAGATCGCCGCTTCTTGTGCAACATTCTTACGCGCGCTATGCACTTCGCGCACGAACTGAAAAAAGGGCGGGCTTGCCCGGCCACCACGAAGGGGGACGAAGCGTGAAGATCGGCGCTCCAAAGGAACTCTATCCCGGCGAGAACCGGGTGGCCATGACACCGGATTCGGCGGTTCAGTTGCAAAAGCTGGGCCATGAATGCCTGATCGAAACCGGCGCCGGCGCGGCGGCGGGTTTCGAGGATGCCGCCTATGAGGCGGTGGGCGTTTCCGTGGTGAAGACCGCCGCGGCGCTCTACAAGGGCGCTGATATCGTGGTCAAGGTGCGCGAGCCGCAGGCGGCCGAGATCAAGCGCCTGGGCAGTGGCAAGACGCTGATTTCCTTCTTCTGGCCGGCCCAGAACACCGAGCTTCTGGAAGCCGCCAGGGATACCGGCGCCAGCGTCATCGCCATGGATATGGTGCCGCGCATCAGCCGCGCGCAGAAGATGGATGCACTGTCGTCGATGGCCAATATCGCCGGCTACCGCGCGGTGATCGAGGCCGGCAACAATTTCGGTCGCTTCTTCACCGGCCAGGTGACGGCAGCGGGCAAGATCCCGCCGGCCAAGGTGCTGGTGGTCGGCGCCGGTGTCGCCGGGCTTGCCGCTATCGGCACCTCGGTCAGCCTTGGCGCCATCACCATGGCCTTCGATGTGCGCCCTGAGGTGGCCGAGCAGATCGAATCGATGGGCGCCGAATTCGTCTTTCTTGAGTTCGAGGAGGCTCAGGACGGCGCCGCCACCGGCGGTTATGCCGCCCCCTCCAGCCCCGAATTCCGCGAGAAACAGCTCGCCAAGTTCCGCGAGCTGGCGCCCGAGGTCGATATCGTCATCACCACCGCGCTGATCCCCGGCCGCCCGGCGCCCAAGCTCTGGACCGAGGATATGGTCAGGCTGATGAAGCGCGGCTCGGTGATCATCGATCTGGCGGCCGAGCGGGGCGGCAACTGCGACCTGACGGTGCCCGATCAGCGCGTGGTCTCCGACAATGGCGTGGTGGTGATCGGCTATACCGATTTCCCCAGCCGCATGGCCACCCAGTCCTCCACGCTTTATGCCAACAATATCCGGCACATGCTGAACGATCTCACGCCGGGCAAGGATGGCGTCGTGGTCCACAACATGGAAGATGACGTGATCCGCGGCGCCACCGTGGCGCATGGCGGCGAGATCACCTTCCCGCCGCCGCCGCCGAAAGTGCAGGCCATTGCCGCCGCCAAGCCCAAGGAGAAGAAGCGCGAACTCAGCCCCGAGGAAAAGCGCGCGCAGGAGGTTGCCGCCTTCCGTTCCGAAACCCGGCGTCAGGTCACGCTGCTGGCCGCGGCGGGCCTCGCGGTGATGGCGGTGGGGCTGGTGGCGCCCGAAAGCTTCATGCGCAATTTCATCATCTTCGTGCTGGCGGTCTTCGTGGGCTTCCAGGTGATCTGGAACGTCAGCCATTCGCTGCACACGCCCTTGATGGCGGTGACCAATGCCATTTCCTCGATCATCATTCTGGGCGCGCTGATGCAGATCGGCTCCACCTCCTGGCTGATCACGCTGATGGCGGCACTGGGCATTCTGATGGCGGCAATCAACATCTTCGGCGGTTTCATGGTGACGCGGCGCATGCTCGCCATGTTCCAGAAGTCCTGAGCAGGCAGGAGACAGGGAAATGGATTTCGGTTTCACCATGGCGGCCTATGCGGTTGCGACGGTCCTGTTCGTGCTGTCGCTCGGCGGGCTGTCGAACCAGGAGAAGGCCAAACGCGCAGTCTGGTACGGCATCGTCGGCATGAGCGTCGCGGTGCTGGCCACGATGGTCGGCCCGGGCAGTGGCTTGTGGCTGCTCTCGGTCGTGCTCATTGCCATCGGCGGGCTGGTCGGCTGGCAGCTGGCGACCCGGGTGCAGATGACGCAGATGCCCGAACTGGTCGCCATCATGCACAGCCTCGTCGGGCTGGCGGCGGTTTTCGTCGGCCTCAACGCGCATCTGGAGATCGGCCGCGTGGCCAGCGCCTTTGCCGAAGCCGCACTGGCCTTCCCGCAGCCCGAAGGCCCGATGAGCGCGCAGGCCTATCAGCTCTGGCTGGGCCTCACCGATTTCGCCATGATCATCGGCAAGAAGACCGCCGTCGAGGTGACGATCCTGCGCATCGAGCTGATGCTGGGCATCTGGATCGGCGCGGTCACCTTCACCGGCTCGGTGGTGGCCTATGGCAAGCTGGCCGGCCGCATCGACAGCGCGCCCAGACAGCTGCCCGGCGGTCATATGCTCAATGCCGCCGCCGCCGGCCTGTCGCTGCTGCTGGCGATCCTCTATCTGGTGCATGCCGACAGCGCCGCCGGCTCGTTGCTGGCGCTGCTGGGCCTCTCGGCGCTGGCCTTCTTCATCGGCTATCACCTGATCATGGGCATCGGCGGCGCCGACATGCCGGTGGTGGTGTCGATGCTGAAC
>ERZ869909.1569-NODE-1569-length-18093-cov-89.495615_pt1 | contig 18093 bp, 15 predicted proteins | sample MGYA00520892_ERZ869909 | MGnify/ENA primary metagenome ERZ869909 (study PRJEB32215, sample SAMEA104723947) | bioreactor metagenome | biome: bioreactor; feature: anaerobic bioreactor; material: water | place: China | collected 2015-03-12 ...
CGGCTTCGACATGCCTGTGCGACGCATGACCGCGAAGGTGCCGTGACCTTCAGCCGTGGCCAGCACGATCCCGGCCCGCCAGCCCAGCTTGCGCGGCGTGTTGCGGTTGGCGATCAGGGCTAGAAGTTCAGCACGGTCGGCGGGACCAAGGTAGAGGCAGATGTCAGGGCGCCTCATGCGTTGCGTATGACACACCCCAACGCCATTGGGAATCTTGTGGCAGGTGACCAAAACTAGCAGGCAATCAGGTCACGGCTGCGAGAGGCCTTATCCCGACGCGCCATCAACGCGAATACGCGCATTGGTCGGATCGTAAGGGCTGTCCTCGACCACCTCCGCATCCCACAACTGGTGCTGCATGCGCACTCTCAACCGCGTGCCCGGTGCCGCAAGGTCAGGTTTCACATACCCCATGCCGATCTGCCTGCCAAAGGCGACCGAATACCCCCCGGAGGTCAGCCGCCCCACCTTCTCAGCATCCAGATACAGCGCTTCCTTGCCCCATGGGTCACAATCCGCAGGCCCGTCGATCAGCAGCGTCACGCATTTGGCGCGGATGCCTGTGGCGGCCATCGCCTCCTTGCCGTGGAAGGTTTTCGACATGTCGACAAAGCGCGGCAGATCGGCCTCAAGTGGCGTTGCGTCCCGGCCCAGCTCGGTGCCGAAAGCACGATAGGACTTTTCTTGCCGCAGCCAGTTCTGCGCCCGCGCCCCCACCAGTTTCAACCCGATGCCCTCGCCCGACGCCATCAGTTGGTCGAACAGGTAATTCTGCATCTCGATAGGGTGGTGCAGCTCCCAGCCCAACTCGCCTGTGTAGGCCACGCGCACCGCCCGCACCGGGCACATCTTCAGCTCGATCCCGCGCAGCGACAACCAGGGAAACCGCTTGTTCGACAGCACTGTTTCCGGTGCGGCATCACGCACAAGTGGCCCCAGCAGGTCGCGTGACCTTGGACCAGCGACGGCAAAGACACCCCATTGCGTAGTGATATCGTGGATATCGACCCAGCCCCCCGTGCGCGCCATGAAATCTTCGGCTGCCTTGCGCAGGAAATCGCCGTCATACTCCGTCCAGGCCCCGGCCGAGACGAGATAATACGCATCCTCATCCAGCCGCATGATCGTGTATTCCGTACGCACCGTGCCGGCATCGGTCAGCGCATAGGTCAGATTGATACGCCCCACCTTCGGCAACTTGTTACAGGTGAACCAGTCCAGAAACGCCGTGGCACCCGGGCCGCGGACCAGATGCTTGGTGAAGGCGGTGGCGTCGATCATCCCCACCCCTTCGCGGATCGCACGTGCCTCCTCAACCGCGTATTGCCACCACCCGCCGCGCCGGAAGCTACGCGCATCATGGTCGAACCCTTCTGGCGCATCGGCTGGGCCGAAATAGTTCGGACGCTCCCAGCCATTCACCTGGCCGAACTGCGCACCCAACGATTTCTGGCGGTCATAGGCGGGTGCGGTGCGTAGCGGGCGACAGGCTTCGCGCTCTTCATCAGGGTGATGCAGGATGAACACGTGCTCATAACATTCCTCGTTCTTGCGCGCGGCATACTCAGTCGTCATCCAATTGCCGTAGCGGCGCGGGTCCAGCGCGGCCATGTCGATCTCGGCCTCGCCCCCCACCATCATCTGCGCCAGGTAATAGCCGGTACCGCCCGCCGCCGTGATACCGAAACTGAACCCCTCGGCCAGCCACATGTTGCGCAGGCCCGGTGCCGGGCCGACCAGCGGGTTTCCATCGGGCGTGTAGCAGATCGGGCCGTTGAAATCATCCTTCAGCCCCACATTCTCGGAACTGGGCAGGCGATGGATCATCGACATATACTCGCCTTCGATCCTCTCCAGATCGAGGGGAAACAGATCGGCGCGGAAGCTTTCGGGCACGTCATACAGGAACCGCGCGGGCGCACCCCGCTCATAGGGGCCCAGTATCCAGCCGCCCCGCTCTTCGCGAACATACCATTTGGCATCGGCGTCGCGCAGAACCGGATGCTCGGGGTTGCCCGCCTTGCGCCATTCCTGAAGCATCGGATCGGGTTCGGTAACAATATACTGATGCTCCACCGGGATTGCCGGAATCTTGATCCCCAAAAGTCGCGCGGTGCGCTGCGCATGGTTGCCGGTGGCGGTGACCACATGCTCGGCGATGATCTCGAACCGATCATCCGAGGGCACCAGATTGCCGCCGCGCTCCACCATCTTCGTGCAGGAAACCACCCATTCCGAGCCGGTCCAGCGATAGCCATCAACCTGCACGCGCCGCACCACCTCAACCCCCAGCTGGCGCGCGCCCTTGGCCATTGCCTGCGTCACATCGGCCGGGTTGATATAGCCGTCAGTGGGGTGAAACAGCGCGCCCTTCAGATCCTCACTGCGCACCAGCGGCCAGCGTTCCCGGATCTCTGCAGGGGTCAGGAATTCATGCTCGATCCCCACGCATTCGGCATTGGTGGAATAGAGCCGGTATTCATCCATCCGCGCCTCGGTCTGGGCCATGCGCAGGTTGCCGACGACCGAGAAACCGGGGTTCAGACCGGTCTCCTCTTCCAGGGTCTTGTAGAAGCGAACCGAATAGTCATGAATATGCGTTGTCGCATAGCTCATGTTGAACAGGGGTAAAAGTCCGGCTGCATGCCAGGTGCTGCCCGAGGTCAGTTCGTCGCGCTCGACCAGCATCACCTCCCAGCCCGCCTTCGCCAGATGATAGGCTATCGAGGTGCCAACGGCGCCGCCGCCAACGACAAGGGCGCGAACATGGGTTTTCATCTGGGCCTCCAGCTGCAAGGTTCTTGAGCCTAGATCGCAGCAATCCCGGCCGCACGGTGCCGTGGCTCCGACCCATCAGCGCGCGAAAACGACCCAGACCCGGCGCGCGGCCCGCCCCCGGCGGAAAGGAAGTCGCCCGCCCCCTTCATCTTGCCCAAAATACGCTGGGGGGTGAATTGGCCGAAAGGCCAAGAGGGGGGCAACGCCCCCCTGCCCGGCCCACCGCCGGCTCTCAGCCTGCCTGCAATGCGATAAAGCGCTCCATATGCCAATCCTCATCGCCGAAACGATGATCCACCGCGAGAAGACGCCGCGCAAACGGTGCCAGTGCATAGGCTTCGGTCATGGCGATGCCGCCATGCATCTGAATAGCTTCTTCCGCCACCAGCCGGGCGGTGCGACCGACGACATTCTTGGTCGCGCTGACGTGCAGTTCGCGTATCGCCGGCGCCGCATGCAGATGGCCCGCCAGGTTGATCACGGCCGAGCGCGCCTGTTCGATCTCAATCACCGCATCAGCCATGCGGTGCTGAAGCGCCTGAAAACTGCCAATCGGGCGGCCGAACTGCTTGCGGCTGCGCAGGTAGTCAAGCGTCATGTCGCGGACGGTTTCCATCGCCCCCACCGCATCGGCGCAGAGAGCCAGGGTGGCGGCTGCGATGCGGGCGTCGATCAGCGGCTGCGCGCTGCCTTCCGGGCCGATCCGCCGCGCCGGAACGTTATCAAGACTGATCTCGCTGGCCTGACCGCCGGAAAGCGCGCGAACCGTGCGCAGGCTGACCCCCGCGCCGACCGGGTCGACGGCAAAAAGCGCCACATCGCCTTCGTCCAGCGCGCTGACCACCAGAAGCCCCGCACCCTCGGCACCGAGGACAACACTCTTGGCGCCGCTCAGCCGTCCCCCCTCAACCCGCGCACGCACCGCGCCGTCATAGCGATTGCCCGGCTCGTCATGGGCGAATGCCGGGCGCAGGCTACCGCTGATCACCTGCTCGACCAGCACATCCTCTCCGCAATCGGCCAGCAGGCCACCGGCAAGCCCGGCCTCCAGCACCGGCTCGTTTCCGCCTGCGCGCCCCAGCTCCTCGAAGACGACGGCAATGTCGAAACCGCTGCCGCCAAACCCGCCCTCGGCCTCGGAAAACAATGCGCCCAGCACACCCAGATCCGCCAGTTGCGCCCAGTCAGCCCCGCGTTTGAGCGTGCCGCGCAGGCTGTCGGCCAGCATCCGGCGTTCTTCTGTCAATGAAAAATCCATGATGCTTTCCTCACAACCCGAGCATGGTCTTGGCGATGATCCCGCGCTGGATCTCGTTCGAGCCGCCGTAGATCGATATCTTGCGATAATTCAGATAGGTCGGCATCGCCGAGCCGGCATATTCAGGCCCGGGGTGCGGCAGGTTCGTGCCCTCGACAGCCTCGGACGGAAAGGCCATCGCCCAAGGGCCGACGGCACGCCGCGTCAGGTCGTTGATGGCCTGGCGGATCAGCGTGCCCTTGACCTTCAGCATCGAACTTTCCACCCCCGGCGCGGCCCCGGCCTCGGCCGCTGCAATGACCCGCAGGTTGGTGGTGGCCATTGCCATCAGGTCCATTTCAACCCGTGCCATGCGTGCGGCGAAATGCGGGTTCTCGGCCAGTGGCCGTCCGCCCGAACGCTCGTTGGCGGCGATGCGTTTGAGCGCCGCCAGACCGGCGGTTGCAAAACCGACACCGGCGATATTGGTGCGCTCATGTGTCAGCAGGTATTTGGCGATGGTCCAGCCCTCATTTTCCTCGCCCACGAGGTTTTCAGCAGGCACCCGGACATCGGTGAAGAACACCTCGTTGACCTCGGGCGTGCCGTCGATCAGCACGATGGGCCGGATTTCGATGCCCGGCGTGTCCATGTCCACCAGCAGGAACGAAATTCCGGTCTGCGGCTTGCCCGAAGCATCGGTGCGTACAAGGCAAAAGATCTTGTTGGCGTACTGACCCAGCGTGGTCCAGGTTTTCTGGCCGTTGACGATGTAATGATCGCCCTCGCGCACCGCTGTCGTGCGCAGACTGGCAAGGTCCGAGCCGGCCTCGGGCTCGGAATAGCCCTGACACCACCAGTCGCTGCCATCCAGAATACGCGGCAGGTAATACTCCTGCTGCGCTTTCGAGCCGAATTTCATCAAGACCGGCCCCAGCATGTTGATCCCGAAGGGGATAATGCGCGGGGCATTGGCCATCGCGCATTCCTCCTCGAAAATATGGCGCTGCGCGGCGGACCATTCCGCGCCGCCAAAGGCTTTTGACCAACCATTCGCCAGCCAGCCCCGCTCATTGAGAAGTGCATGCCAGCCCTCATATTCGGCCTTGGTCAGCATCTTGTGGTGGCCAACCTTCGCGGCCAGTTCCGGCGAAAGGTTGTCGCGCAGGAAGGCGCGCACCTCATCCCGGAAGGCAATTTCCTCGGCGGAATAGCTCAGATCCATATCAGCCCCCGTTCAGAAGATTTCAAAGAGGCCCGCCGCCCCCGCGCCGCCACCAATGCACATGGTCACCACGCCCCATTTCGCGCGGCGCCGCCGCCCCTCCAGAAGCAGGTGCCCGGCCATGCGCGCGCCGGTCATGCCGAACGGGTGGCCGATGGCGATGGAGCCGCCGTTGACGTTATACTTGTCAGGGTCGATGCCCAGTTTGTCGCGGCAATAGAGTGCCTGGCTGGCAAACGCCTCGTTCAGTTCCCACAGGTCGATATCGTCGATCTTCAGCCCCACACGCTCCAGCAGGCGCGGGATGGCAAAGACCGGACCGATGCCCATCTCATCCGGTTCGCACCCCGCCACGGCATAGCCCCGGAACGCACCCAAGGGCGTGATGCCTTCGCGCGCGGCGATGTCGGCGTCCATAAGCACCAATGAGGCCGCGCCGTCAGACAGTTGCGAGGCGTTGCCGGCGGTGATGAAATTGCCCGCGCCGCGCACCGGCTCCAGCTTTTGCAGGCCCTCCAGTGCGGTGCCGGGGCGATTGCACTCGTCGCCGGTGACGGTATGCGCCACCTCACGGGTCTCGCCCGTGGCCTTGTCGGTGACAGCCATCGTCACGTCCATCGGCACAATCTCATCGGCGTAAAGGTTAGCCTTTTGCGCACGCGCCACAAGCTGCTGCGAGCGCAGGCTGTATTCGTCCTGCGCCTCGCGGCTGACCCCGTAGCGTTGTGCGACGATATCGGCGGTTTCGATCATCGCCATGTAAAGCGCGGGCTTGTGTTCCTCGATCCACGCCTCGCGCGAGTCGCGCACCGGGGGAAGGTTAAGGCTGATGCTTTCAACACCGCCCACCAGCATTGCCTGCGCGCCCTCGGCAGCAATCATATGTGCGCCCTGCGCGAGCGCCTGCAACCCGCTGGCGCAAAACCGGTTCACCGTGGTCCCGGCGACTGAAACCGGCAACCCGGCGCGGATTGCCGCCTGTCGACCCAGATTGCCGCCGGTGACATGCTCGGGATAACCAACACCCCAGACCGAATCCTCGATCAGGGCCGGGTCAATCCCGGCGCGCTTCACAGCCTCGGCGGCGACATGCCCGGCCATGGTCACGCCATGCGTGCGGTTGAACGACCCGCGCCCTGCCTTGCCAATGCCGGTGCGCGCGGTGGATACGATGACGGCCTGTTTCATGGTCATTCTCCGTTCAGGCTGGCAAAGGATCGGCCCTCGGCCACCAGTTGTTCAAGAAGCGGCGCGGGCTGCCATAAATACGGGTCTTCCTGCGCGGCGGTGCGGATGGTGGCCAGAATTTTGTCCAGCCCGATCTGATCGGCGTAATGCAACGGCCCGCCGCGCCAGCGCGGAAAGCCGTAGCCGAAGAGAAGCGTCATATCCACGTCCAGCGGGCGCGCGGCGATGCCCTCACCCACCACTTTCGCGGATTCGTTGATCATCGCGGCCATGTAGCGCTCGACGATTTCTTCATCGGTGAAACTGCGCGGCATGATACCACGGCGAGCGCGCTCCTCGGCGATCATGGCATCAACCTCGGGGTCCGGGCGTCCCCGTGGGGACTGATCGTCGTAAATGTAATAGCCGCGCCCGGTCTTGCGGCCCAGACGGCCCAGTTCATACAGCTTGTCCGCCCATTCACCCCAACGCTCGCGCGGGTCCTTGGTGGGCAACAGGCGCTGGCGCGTCATGTAGCCAATGTCGATCCCGGCCAGATCGGCCACCGCATAGGGCCCCATCGCCAGCCCGAAAGCCACCAGCGCCCGGTCGATCTGGAACGGCGAAGCGCCGTCCAGCACCATGTGATCGGCGGCGGTGCGATAGGTTTTCAGAATACGGTTGCCGATGAAACCGTCACAGACCCCGGCGCGTACCGCCACCTTTTTCAACGCCTTGGCCAGCGCGAAACCGGTTGCCAGCACCTCGGGCGCGGTCTTGTCGGCCTGAACGATCTCCAGCAGCTTCATCACATGCGCCGGCGAGAAGAAATGCAGGCCAAGCACGTCGGCGGGGCGGCTGGTCGCGGCGGCAATCTCGTTGACATCCAGATACGAGGTGTTGGTGGCCAGCACGGCGCCGGGCTTGGCAACCTTGTCGAGAGTCCTGAACACCTCTTTCTTGACATCCATGCTTTCAAACACGGCCTCGATGATCAGATCGGCCTCAGACAATGCTGCGTAATCGGTGGCAATGACCAGCGCATCCGCCAGCAGGTCATCACGCTTTTCCGCGCTCAGCTTGCCGCGCTTGACGCTGTCACCCAGCATCTTCTCGATCCCCGCGCGCGCCTTGTCGGCAGCGGGCTGGTCACGCTCGATCAGGGTCACCTTCAACTTGTTGAGCAAGCTCGCCACGGCGATACCGCCCCCCATCGTGCCGCCGCCGATCACGCCGACCTGCGCCAGCGGACGGGGCTGCACGCCTTTCAGTTCAGGCAGTTGCGCCACCTTGCGTTCGCCGAAAAAGGCATGGACCAGCGCGTCGCGTTGCGGGCTGTTGTAGAGCGTCATGAACAGGCGCCGCTCTTCCACCAGCCCCTCTGCAAAGGGCAGGGCCGCCCCACGCACGGCGGCGTCAAGCGCCGTGACCTGCGCAATCTGGCCGGGATGGGCGCGCGCCACCTTTTCGCGCAGCGCGGCCAACGCCTCGGCCTCGGGCTTTGGCGCGGGCATTTCGCTGACCCGGCGCGGTCCGGCACCGGTCACCAGAAGCTCGGCGGCATAGTTCAGCCCGGCTGTCAGCGGGTCGGCATCGGACAGGGCATCGACGATGCCCAGTTCCAGCGCCTCTTGCGCTGGCACCTGACGCGCCGAAGTGATGATCTCTGCGGCGGGCACAAGCCCGGTCAGACGCGGCAGTCGCTGCGTGCCACCCGCGCCGGGCAGGATACCCAGCAAAACCTCGGGCAGACCCAGCCGCGAGCCACGCACCATCACGCGGTAATGGCAGCCCAATGCAATCTCCAGACCGCCACCCAGCGCCGTACCATGGATCACACAGACCACGGGTTTCTCCTGCCTTTCGATCCCTGCGATCACGCCTGGCAAAATCGGCTCCTTCGGGGGTTTGCCGAATTCCGAGATATCGGCCCCGGCCACGAAGGTCCGCCCGGCACCACAAAGAACGGCCACCTTTTCGGACGATGCCGCGAAGCGGTCAAAAGCGGCGACCAACCCGGCGCGCACCGCATGACTGGCGGCATTCACCGGCGGGTTGTCGATGCGGATCACGGCGATATCGCCCTTGGTTTCATAGCTGACGGGGCTGGTCATGTGTTACTCTCGCTTTGAAGGTGTGCTTGGCGCCTGTAAGGAGGAACCATAATTTCGCATGGGGAATATCAATTCCTATCGAGAACAGTCAATATCTCCCTCCCCCTCGCGCCGCGGAAACAGCGACAGGCCGAGATGGTGACAGGTATCAGTCAGATCCCGCCCCACACGCGCCCTGCTTTCGGCGGTGGTCTGACCGCTCAGGGTGATGCTGCTGATGCCGTATCGCGGCCGCCCCTCGTGATCGCGCACCACCGCACCAACCACATCGACGCCGACATAAAGCTGCCCGATATCGAGCCCGTAACCCCTTGCCGCCGCTTCGGCAATTGAAGCGCGATACTCGTCGAAACGCGGCGCGGATTGCCAGCGAAGCTCGGCAAAGCGCCGCCTGAGCTCGGCCTCGGAATAGTCGCGACATGCGGCAATCACACGCCCGACCCCGCCCGCCAGTGCCGGAAGCCGCTTTCCGGGCGGCAATTCAACCCTGACGGCATCGGTATCATAGGCCCGCTCGATCAACACCATCCGATCATTGTCAGTCACGTGCCACAGGCAGATCAGCGCGCCATGGGCCAACGCCAGACGCTCCAGCTCAGGGCGGATGAGATCGCCGGGATTGGCCCCCAGCAACCCGATCGCCAGCTCCAGCACGCCCAGTCCCAGCCGGTAGGTCTTGGCGACAGGATCGAACACCACCAGCCCCTCGACGGCCAGCGTTCGCAGGATGTTGAAACAGGTGGAGCCGTTCACACCGGTCGCCCGGGCAATGGCCGTCACCCCTTCAGGCGTGCCCTGCCCTGAAAGATGCCGCAGGATGCGTAGCGCCTGAACCAGCGCACCGACGGTCCGTTGCGGAGAGGTCGTTTCAGACATGAGATCCATTAAAGAATGCCATTCTCTATTCAGATTTCCCCTTAACTTGTCCACGCGCGCCACGCAACCCCGGACAAGCCTTGCCAGACAGCGCTTGCGTGCTAAGACCTTGCAGATGCACAAGGGATTTCTTGCCACCCGTTTCCTGCCCGCGCTGCGGCGTGGCCTTACCCGGCTACTGGCGCGTCCCAGGTGGCTGGGAGGCGTGCTTCTGGTGATGACGCTGCTGGCGGGCACGCAAACGGCCAAGCTGCGCATCGAGGTCGATTTGTCAGGGCTGGTGAACCCGCAATCGCAAGCCGTCAACAACATGCGCGCCTATCAAGAGCGTTTCGGACGAATCACCAGCGACGAGGTATTGCTGATCAGCGCTCCGACACTGGCCGATGATACCACGCTGGCGGCGTTCGAGGATCTGCTGATCGATCTGCAATTCGTCGATGGCACCGAAACGGTGATCAGCCTTCAGGCAATCCCGGCGCCGGGCATGGCCACAAGCTGGCTGACCAGCCCGGACATGCAGACGCTGCCGCCCGGCGACAGGCTGGCGCGGATGCGTGCCGAGAACCCGTTGGCGGCGCAGCTTCTGTCCGAGGATCTGCGTGCAACGCTGGTGATTGTGGTGCCCGCGCGCGGCGCGGCGGGTGCCGAATTCCTAGCCGGTGTGACGGCAGCGGTAGCGCAAGCCGACCCGTTTTTTACCATCCGCAACACCGGCCTGTCCGAACTGCACCGCGCCATTGCCCGTGCACTGGTCAATGACCTGCGGGCGCTGGTGCCTGCCGCGATCATGGTCTGCGCGCTGATTACCGCGCTGGTGTTTCGAAGCGCGCGGGCGGTGGTGGTTTGTGCGCTGCCACCGGTCATCGGGACATTGTGGTTCTTTGGCTGGCTCGGCTGGTCCGGCATTGCGGTCGATCCGGTGATGGCCTCGCTGCCGGTGGTGCTGATCGTGCTGTGCTTCTCGGACTGCATGCATCTATACCACGCTGCAATCGCCGCCCGGAAAGCGGGAGCAACGCAGGGCGAAGCCGTGCTGCGCGCCACGGTCGAGACCTTCCCGGCCATGGCGCTGACCACGCTGACCACGATCATCGCCTTCGCCACGCTGACCTTGTCCGGCGCGCCCTCGCTGAATGCGATGGGGCAGGCCGGGATTATGGGCATGGCGCTGTGCCTTCTGGCGGCCCTTCTGGCAGCCCCCGCGCTGATGATGGTGCTTGGCGCGCCGCAGCCCGGCGCTGCCCTGCCGCGTGGCTTTGTCGCGCTGGTGCCCGCCGCGCAATGGGTCGCGCAGCGCATGCGGCCTGCGGCGGCGCTGGGAGCGCTGCTGCTGCTGGGCCTCCTGGCGATACAGAGCCAGTCGCGCACCGGGTTTCGATACGCCGAATACCTGCCGACAGGCGCGCCGATCAGCACTGCGCTGCATCAGATGGAGGCCCATGGGCTGGGCAGCGATCGATTGTTCGTGCTTGTCGAGGCCAGCCCGGGCGCGAAACCGTTGACCAATGTGCGCGCCGCTGCGCTTGCCGTCTGGGGCACCCCAGATGCCCCCGCACCCTGGCTGGACGCTGCCGAGCAGGCGGGGCTGTTCGATCGGCTGGCCGCCACAGACGGGCGCGCGCATGCCCTGCCCGTTCAACTGCCGATCACCGCCGGCCCCGGCCCTGCCGATGCCGCTATTCAGGCGCTGGAGGACCAGCTGGAACAGGCCGGTCTGGTCGATGTCACCCGCCTGGCTGGCCCCAGCCATGCCTTGCTGACCGAAGGCCCCGTGCTGATCGAAAACCTGCGTCTGGGGCTTTATACGACCATCGTATCGATCACGCTTGTGATCGGGCTGGTCTATCGCTCCTGGCGGATAGCGCTGGTGGCGCTGGTGCCCAACCTGATCCCCATTCTGGGAGTCGAATCCTGGCTGGTGCTGAGCGGGCGTGACCTGACCATCATGAATGTGATCGCCCTGACGGTGGCTTTCGGCATCGCGGTAGACGATACCTTGCACATGCTCAACCGTTTCCAACTGGCGAAAGGGCGGGATCTGCCCGAACGCGTCGACGCCGCGCTGGCCCATGCCGGGCCGCCGATGACGGCGACAAGCATCATCCTGATCGGCGGCTTGCTGGTGACGGCGTTCAGCGCGCTGCCCGGTGTTGCGCTCTATGGTTTCCTGATTGCGCTGGCGGTGCTGCTGGCGCTGGCAGCCGATCTGTTCCTTCTGCCTGCGCTGTTGCGCTGGAACCTGCGATGAGCGTTTTACGCTCGGCCCTGCTTCTGGCGTTGGCTGCCAGCCCGGCACCGGCCCTGACACTCGATGATCTGTCCGGGCGCTGGCGCGGCGAGGGCGCGCTTTCGCTCAACAATGAACCAGCGCAACGGCTGCGCTGCCAGATCCGCTTCCGCCCGGTCAGTGCCGGACGAAGCGTCTTCAGCGGCCGCTGTGCCACGGCGCAGGCTGCGCGTTCGTTCACCTATATGCTGACCGTGGAGCCGGGCGGCGTGGTGCGGGCGGAAAACCGGACGGAACAACCTGACGAGGACATGCCGATGGTGATGCAAGGCACGCTAAATGCTGACGGGCTGCGCTTTGCCGCGCCGGAAGGTGCCCTGTTCGCGCTTCGCCCAAGCGCCGAGGGGCTGGATTTCCAGCTGGAGGGTGACGGCCCGCAGGGTTTCGCCCGCGGGCGCGCGCTGTTGCAGAACACCGGAGACGCGCCTTGATGCGCGCCAGTCAGTGCGCCGGCACCAGCCGCGCCAGCGTTGCGCCCTCGCCATCGCTGATCACATAGACGAACCCGTCATCCGGCCCCACCACCACATCGCGAATTCGCCAACCCTGATCGGCCAGCAACCGATCGGGCGCCTCTACTGCCTCGCCGTCAACGCTGAAGCGGCCCAGATACCGGTGGCGAAGGTTACCGACCAGAAGATCACCCTGCCAATCGGGAAACGCCGCGCCGTCATAGAACACCATGCCCGAGGGCGGGAAATTGTCCTCTCTGCCGGGGCCGAAGTGAAAGACCGGACTGACAAACCCATCGCCCTCTGAAGATTCCGGCGCAAAGGGTTGGCCGGTGCGGTAATCGACGCCATAACTGACCAACGGCCAGCCGAAATTACCGCCGCGCTGGATGATGTTGATCTCATCGCCACCGGATTCACCGTGTTCGGCAGCCCATAGCTCCCCCGTATCGGGGTGCACGGTGAGCGCCTGAATGTTGCGATGCCCATACGACCAGATTTCAGGTGCCGCGCCTTCCTGACCTGAAAACGGGTTGTCATCCGGCACGCTGCCATCCATCCGCAGCCGCATCATTGAACCATAGCCGGTTCCCAGTTGCTGGGCGATATGATCCGGGCCGAAATCCTTGCGCTGGCGATCACCGGCGCTGAAAAAGACATGGCCGTCCGCAAAGGCGATGCGTGAACCGTAATGGCCCTGCGCATCCATGAAGGGCGCGACCACATGCAGGGTTTCCAGATCGCTGAGCCTGCCCTGTTCACGGTCCAGCCGCGCGCGGCCCAGATGGGTCGCGGTTTCGCCTGCGTCATTCGCGGCGCTCCAGGTCAGGTATAGAATGCCCGACCGGGAAAAATCAGGGGCGGGGGCGATATCGAGCAAGCCGCCCTGCCCGCGCGCATCGACTTCAGGCGCACCCTCGATGGGAAGCACGGAACCAGTTTCGGCATCCCAGATCATGACATTGCCGGACCTGCCGGTAAGGATGATATCGGCGCTGCCCGGCAGAAAGGCCAGTGCCCAGGGCCGGTCCAGCCCCTCGGCGAGGGTCTCGACGCGATAAGCGGTCTCTGCCTGCGCGGTAGTGCCGAGCGCGGTTGTCAGGGTGAGAATTGCGAGAAGTGTCCGATGCTTCGACATGCTGTTTCTCCCTTGTCGTCGGGGGCGCGTCAAAGCCCCGCCGTCATGGCTCAGCACTCTGAGGTAGTGCGCGGGTACCTTCTGTCCAGAAACAGGCCCGCAAATCGCCGTCACGGCACCCGCGCCGATGTGCTTTTCTTTCCCCGCGCCGCCGCCTATACGAAACGCATCGGCGGGATGACCCCGCGGCAAGAGGCAAGATGCAGATCATCACCACAACCGACGCGCTGGCCGCCATCTGCGCAGAAGCCGCCACCGAGCCCTATGTCACGCTGGACACCGAATTCCTGCGCGAGCGGACCTATTATTCCAAACTCTGCCTTGTGCAGATGGCCCTGCCGGGCAAGGGCAACGAGCGCGCCTGGCTGATTGACCCGCTGGCCGACGGGATATCGCTGGACCCGCTGATGGAGTTGATGCGCAACCCCGATGTGGTGAAGGTGTTTCACGCCGCGCGCCAGGATCTGGAAATTTTCTACATCGACGGCGGGGTGATCCCACAGCCGCTGTTCGACACGCAGATCGCCTCGATGGTCTGTGGCTTTGGCGAGCAGGCGGGTTACGAGACGCTGGTGCGCAAGATCGCCAAGTCCAGTCTCGACAAGACCTCGCGCTTTACCGACTGGTCGCACAGGCCGCTGTCCGAAGCCCAGCAGCGCTATGCGCTGGCGGATGTGACGCATCTGCGGGTGATCTACGAATATCTGAAGAACGAGATCGAAAGAAACGGACGGGCGCATTGGGTTGCCGAAGAGCTGGAGGTTCTGACCTCGCCTGAAACCTATATCACCCGCCCGGATGAGGCATGGAAACGCATCAAGACTCGTGGCAATGGCGGCCGGTTCATGGCGGCGGTCAAGGAACTGGCGCGCTTTCGGGAGGATTACGCGCAAAGCCGCAATGTACCGCGCTCGCGGGTATATAAAGACGACGCGCTGCTAGAGTTGGCCTCGACCAAGCCCGAAAACCAAGAGGCGCTGAACCGCTCGCGGCTGTTGCTGCGCGAAGCACGCCGCGGCGATATCGCCGAGGGGATCCTGGCAGCGATCCGCGCGGCGCAGGCGATGAAGCCCGAGGACATTCCGAAGCTGACCGATGAGGGCGATCAGTTGCAGGTCAACCCTGCGCTGGCGGAACTGCTGCGTGTGATGCTCAAGGCGCGCGCCGAATCAAGCGGCGTGGCGCAGAAGCTGATCGCCAGCACATCCGAGCTGGACGCGATCGCGGCAGGGAAGCGCGACCTGCCGGGCCTTAAAGGTTGGCGGGGCGAGCTGTTCGGTGCCGATGCGCTGCGTCTGTGCCAGGGCGAACTGGCATTGGCGGCGAAGGGCAGACATGTGATAACGGTGGAACTGCCCCGAAGCTAGCGACGCGCACTACGGCTGTTGGTGGCCCCCTGCACCACAATGGTGGTGATTTCCTCCAGCAGGTATTCCGACACCGGTTTCGCCACCACCAGCGTTTGCGTCTGCGCACCTGGCACGGGCGCACGGGGTGCGGCCGCGACGAAACGATAGGTCAGCACACCATTAACCGGACGGCCTTGGTTTTCGGCCACCAGTTCGGCATCCCACCAGCCCTGCCCCGGCATCTGCGCCTCGGCGCGCACCAGCGCCCCGCTTGATGTGCGCTCGATGCTCATGGCTGTGACCGACTGCACCAGCGCCCGGTTGTCGGTTTCCAGCGTCAGCGGGCCAAGCTGCGATTCCTCGGTCGAAGTTCCGAACCAGTTGAGCGGGTTCATCCGCGACTGACGGACACCACTACAGCCCGCAAGTACAAGGGATACGGCAATCAGGGCTAGGATTGGTCTGGTCATCTTGGTCCCTCGTCGGTGAACGGTCGTCAATTGGGTAGCCGATGACGGTGCGATTGAAAAGCCATTGCGGCGGTTTTGACCGCAGCGAACCCGCGGTGGGGCTGGACCTTTCGGCGCCCGCGTCCTAGGTCAGGCGTGCAGCGCGGAAACAGCGCGGGAAAGACGCATGGCACAGCCCGAATTTGACGAAATCGCTGAAACCTTCGACTTCCTGGATGACTGGGAGGACCGCTACCGCCATATCATCGAACTGGGCCGCGCGCTGCCGCCGATGGAAGACGCGCTGAAGGTTCCGGCCAACAAGGTCGAGGGTTGTGCCAGCCAGGTCTGGATCTTTCCCCGCATCGAGGGTCAGGGACCACAGGCGCGGTTCGACTTTCTGGGCGACAGCGATGCCATGATCGTGCGCGGCCTGATCGCGGTTTTGCATGCGCTTTACGCGGGCCGGACCATGGCCGAAGTCGCGCAGATCGATGCAATTGCCGAACTGACCCGGCTGGGGCTGAACGAGCATCTCTCCTCGCAACGCTCGAACGGTTTGCGCGCAATGGTCGGCCGCATCCGTGCGGTGGCTCAATCGTATCTGTCCTGAAAACGCTTACCGGACACGCCCGGTGCCGGATCTGATCGCCTGACACTCGCCCGTCATCCGCCCCGCTCGCCCGCCCTGCCGCTTTTTCAGCAGCCCTGCGCGCTCGGGCAGGTCGGCCATGACAGAACGCCGGTCGTCGGCTGTCATCTGTGACCAGAGGCCGATTTCATCAAGGGTGCGATAGCAGCCCGCGCAGATACCCGCGCGCGGATGGATCACGCAGATATTGACACAGGGGCTTTCAATCTCGGCCCGCTGCCAGATCCGGTTTTGTGAATGATCATTCATGACTGCACCACACTTGCCCGCCGGCTTCAGGCTCGGCACGTTCGCGCCAAGATAGGCAGCAAACGCCACCTGTCCAGTCTGTCAGCGACCTGCCACGGCCAAACGGTCCAGAAATCCCTGTAAAATATAGGCCGCCGCCACATGGTCGATCACAAGCGCGCGTTTGCTGCGCGAGGTGTCGGCCTCAAGCAGTGCGCGTTCGGCGGCAACCGTTGACAGCCGCTCGTCCCAGAAACCGATCGGCACTGCGCTCAGCCCCGAAAGATTGCGCGCGAAGGCTCGGGTGGTCTGACAGCGCGGCCCCTCGGTGCCGTCCATGTTCAGCGGCAACCCCAGAACAATCCCCGCAACCGCCCGCGCCTTCACGATCTCAAGCAGGCGCGCGGCATCGAGGGTGAATTTCTTGCGCCGGATCGTCTCAAGCGGGGTGGCGACCCCCCGCCGCAGATCGGACACCGCAACACCAATGGTCTTTTCGCCCAGATCAAGCCCCGCCAGTGCGCCGGTGGGCGGCAATGCGGCGCGGAAGCTGTCAAAATCGGGATGAACCGCCATGCCCCCGCCCTAGTCCAGATAACCGGCGCCGCGCGCCGCTTCGTCGATCACGCGCATCTGGTCAGGCTGGTCGGCAAAGACGGTGCGCGCCTCGTTCCAGATGGCGCGCGCGCGCGCATCCTGCCCCAGCACGCCCAGCGCGGAAATCAACCGCGCCCAGTCACCGGCTGGCCCGCCCTGCGTCCCCAGCCGGGCCGATAACCCCTCGACCATCGCGCCGATCATCTCGGCGCGCTCTTCCTCGGACATCTCCATCGCCGCAGCCATATCGGCATCGCTGGGACCGCGCGCGCCCTGCGCAGCCAGCGGCGGCAGGGTGTAGCGCACTCCGGCGATGGCCGCCAGTTCCTCGATCGTGGCGCGGATATGCGGCACCCAGGGCGCGTCGGGGCGGCTTTCCTCCAGTAGCGTGCGCCACAGACGGAAGGTCAGATCGGGGCGACCGGTCTGGGCGAACATCAGCCCGGTATAGTAGCGGCCCGGCCCATTGCGCGGATCGCGGCGCAAGATACCCTCGACCACGCGCTCGGCCTCGGGCGAGACCTCGCCCCCGGCGGCAAGGATCAACTGTTCGGCCAGAATCACCTGCTCGGCCACTGTCGCCTCATCCCCAAGCAGTTCGATCACATGGCGCTGCGCCTGCGCGGCGGCGGCGTGGTTGCCGATATTGGCTTCGTTGCGCGCCAGCAAGCGATGACCCTGAAGATCGAGCGGACGGCTGGCCAGGGCAGCGCGCAACTGCTCCATCAGGGCCATGAACTCCGCATCGGGCTCGGGCTGACCGGCGCGTTCGGGGCTGGCCAGCCAGGCGGCTTCCAGTTCGGCCTGCGACTGGCGCTCGGCATGCATGCGCGCGGCCTCGGCATGGCGCTGCACCAGCGGCTGGTCAGGATACATCGGCGCCCCTTCGCGCAGATAGACCAACCCGGCAACCACCACCGCCAGAACGACCAGCGCCAACCCCAGCCAGCGCGCCGGGACGGGGGCGGCGACAATGGCGGGGCGGGCAGTGCGATCAGCCTCCAGCAGGCGGCGGGAAATCTCGGTGCGCATGCGCCCGGCCTCGTCCGGGGAGACGGCGCCGCGCGCCAGATCGCGCTCGATCTCGCGCAACTGCTGGGCATAGATCCGCATTTCGCGCTTCTCGCCGGCGCCGTCGGCACCTGTCGGCCCCAACCGCAGGCGCATCCCGCGCCAGAAACCCAGAACGACGAGCCCTGCCACAATCAGGGTGATCAGGGCCGCAGGCAGCCAGAAGGACCAAAGTTGCATGTCGTCTCCAAAAAAACGCTTGCCCTGATCTACCCTTTCACGCGCGGGGAAAAAAGCATAACCGGTGTCAATTCGGCGCCAGATCGGGCTGCATGGTGCCGAAGGGCTGCGACCCACAGCCGCAGCAGGGCATGAATGTCGGTTTCTGCCGCATTGTGCCGCTTGCAGCCAAGGATTGGGCCGCGCCCCGTTCCATGACCACGAGAAAGCAATGCGCGCGTCAGAAAGGCTCCCGGGATGAAACGCTATTCGGTATTCGCCATCGCCCGCGAGGCTTTGCGCCAGCATTC
>ERZ869909.1571-NODE-1571-length-18073-cov-9.805568_pt1 | contig 18073 bp, 16 predicted proteins | sample MGYA00520892_ERZ869909 | MGnify/ENA primary metagenome ERZ869909 (study PRJEB32215, sample SAMEA104723947) | bioreactor metagenome | biome: bioreactor; feature: anaerobic bioreactor; material: water | place: China | collected 2015-03-12 ...
CCCGGGGCCCCGCGCGTGCCGCCGTGGCGGCGGCGCCGAGGTGGCGCGGGCCGCCGCGTCTACCGCCGCCGCCGACCGTTCAGGCGGCCGAGTACACGCGCACGAGACGACCGTCGGGACGCGGCTCGAGGCGGCTCCGCGGTTCGTCGAGCAGGCGGCTGCTGGCGGTCGCGAGGTCGACGGGCACCTCGAGCCGGCCCTCGCCAGCGTCCTGGGTCGAGAGCACCGACGCCTTCAGGAGCTGCGAGTACGGGTGTTCCGGCGCATCGAGGACCGCCGCCGCGGGACCCATCTCGACGACCTTGCCCCGCTGCATGATGACGATGCGATCGGAGATGTAGTAGGCCGTGGCGAGGTCGTGGGTGATGTAGATGACCGACACGCCGAGGTCGTCGCGCAGCGACTTGAGCAGGTTGACGATCGCCATCCGCAGGGAGGCGTCGACCATCGACACGGGCTCGTCCGTGATCAGCAGCGGCGGGTTGGGGATCAGCGCTCGGGCGATCGCCACGCGCTGCAGCTGGCCCCCCGACAGCTCGTGCGAGAACCGCCCCCGGACCTCGGCCAGGCTCAGCCCGACCTTGACCAGGGCCTCGTCCATCGCGCGGTCCACGCCGGCGCGGTCGCGCAGCCCGAGGAAGCGGCGCGCGGTCGACGCCAGGTAGCGGTCGACCCGCTTCAGCGGGTTGAACGCCTCGAACGGGTTCTGGAACACGGGCTGGACGTTGGCCATGAAGCGCGTGCGCTCCGCGGCGCGCAGGCGCGTGGAGACCGGTCGCCCACGGAAGCGGATGGTTCCGCGCGTCGGCGTCTCGAGCCCCAGGATCATCCGCGCCAGCGTCGTCTTGCCGGATCCCGACTCGCCGATCACGGTGAAGATCTCCGGCCGGTCCTCCTGCAACGCGAAGCTCACGTCGTGCACGGCTTCGAACGACTTGCGGGCCAGGATGCCGCCCATCGAGAAGACCTTGGTGACGCCTTCGACCTCGAGCAGCGCGCTCACGCCGTCCGCCCTTCCTGCAGCCCGATCGTGCCGGCGAGCGGTGCGACGTCCTCGACGCGCCAGCACGCGCTCCGGTGATCGGGACCCACCGTCTCGAGCGGCGGGACCTCGTGCCGGCAGCGCTCGATCGCGAGCGGGCACCTCGGATGGAAACGACAGCCGGACGGAGGGTCCGCCAGGTTCGGCGGACGGCCCTCGAGGGCGGGCCGCGGGCGCGTGTCGCCGATCCTCGGCAGGCTCGCCACCAGGTGCGCGGTGTACGGATGCTTCGGCGCCGTGAACAGCGTCCGGGTCGGCGCCTCCTCGACGAGACGACCCGCGTAGATGATGCCGACGCGGTGCGCCATGTTGGCGTGGACGCTCATGTCGTGCGTGACGAACACCACCGACGAGCCGAGGTCGCGCTGCAGGTCGCGGATGAGCGAGAGCACGTCCTTCTGGACGACGACGTCGAGGGCGGTGGTCGGCTCGTCCGCGATGATGAACTCCGGGGAGCACACGGTCGCGAGGCCGATGGTCACACGCTGCCGCATGCCGCCCGAGAGCTCGTGCGGGTACGCGCGAAGCACCTCGGCCGGCAGCTTCAACCGGCTCAGGTGCGCGACCACCGTGCGCCGGAACGCGTCGCCCTTGAGCCCCAGGGGCCGCGCCGCGAAGTCGTCGAAGATGGCCCCGATCCGCCGCACGGGGTTCAGGACGCTCATCGATCCCTGCATGATGTAGCTCAGGTGGCTCCAGCGGATGGCGTCGATCTCCGCCTGGCGCGCCTTCGCCACGTCGACGGTCCGACCGTCGAAGCGGTACGCCACGCTCCCGGCCACGATCCCGAGCGGCGGTCGCACGGCCGCGGCCAGCACCTTGATGAAGGTCGTCTTGCCGGACGACGACTCCCCGGCGATCCCGTAGACCTCGTTGCGGCGGACGTTCAGGGAGATGTCGTCGACCGCCCGCACCTCGCGGTCCACCCCGAAGTGCTTGGTCTGGTAGTAGGCCTTGAGGCCGCGGACGGTGAGCGTGGCCTCCATGGACCTATGCTCCCATCCGGTTCAGGCGCGACCGCGGGTCGATGTACTCGTTCATCGAGATCGCGAGCAGGAAGAGCCCGATGAACATGATCACGATGAACACGATCGGGATCACGATCCACCACCACACGCCGACCACCAGCGCCGAGTGGTTGATGGCCCAGTACAGGGTGGTCCCGACGGTGGGCACGTTGATGTTGGTGAACCCCAGCACCGCCAGCGTCACCTCGAGACCGATCGACCAGAGCATGTTGGCCATGAACGTCGCGAAGACGATCGGCATGACGTACGGCAGGTGCTCCTCGAACATGATCTTGCGGGTGGTCATGCCCGCGAAGACGGCGTGCCGGGTGAACTCGCGGTGCTTGAGGCCCAACGCGACCGAGCGGATCAGGCGCGCGTCGAAGGGCCACCCCAGCCCGGCCATGATGAGCGCCAGGGTGAGGGTGTCGAGGTTGCTGCGCAGGACGAAGTAGAAGAGGACCAGCACGGGGAACGTGGGGATCGCGACGAAGATGTCGTTGACGAACATCAGCACGCGGTCGACCCAGCCACCGAGGTAACCGGAGAGGAGCCCGACGGTGATCGAGATGACGCGGCTGATGACCGCGACCGTGAGGCCGAACATGAGGGTGTTGCGGAAGGCGAACGTGAGCTGCCAGAACAGGTCCTGCCCGCGCGAGTTGGTGCCGAAGAGGTGGGTCCACGACGGCGGGCGGTCGGGCATGGTGACGAAGATGTGGGTCGGGTTGACCGGCGAGAAGAAGCTCAGGAGCGTGAAGGCCACGACGATCCCCATCAGCGTGATGCCGATGGCGAACTCGAGGTTGTGGCGGACGAGGTCCCGGAAGATGACGAACATCGCTGGCCCTACTCCGTTCGGATGCGCGGGTCGAGGATCGGATGGAGGAGGTCCACGATGAAGATCGCCGACGCCACTGCGATGATCGCGACGGTGGAGACGGCCAAGACCAGGGAGTAGTCGCCACCGTTGACCGCCTCGATCAGGAGCGAGCCGAGGCCGGGGTAACTGAACACCTGCTCGGTGATGACCGTGCCGGAGAAGATCCCGCCGAGAGCCATGGCGAGCGCGGTGATCTGCGGGACCATCGCGTTGCGGATGACGTAGTTGAAGACGATCCGCGACCGGGCGACGCCCCCGAGCTCGGCGTAGGTGACGTAGTCCTCGGTGACGATGTTCGAGACCAGCGCGCGCATCCCGAGGAACCATCCGCCGAACCCGACCAGGACCAGGGCCGTCGCCGGCAGGATCGCGTGGACGGCCACGGACGAGATGAAGCGGAGGTTCCAGCCCGGCGTGACGGTCATCGAGAAACCGCCCGAGATCGGGAGCACGGGCCACAAGAACCCGAAGATGATCAGCAAGATAAAGGCGACGATGTAGTACGGGATCGGTTGGACGCCGATCGCCACGACGCCGAAGAGCTTCAGGAACCGGTTCTTCTGGTAGTACCCCGCCAGGCCGCCCAGGATGTTGCCGACGAGCCACGTCACGATGATGGCGAACGACAGCAGCCCGACGGTCCACGGGAGCGCACGCCGCACGAGCGACATCGCCGGCGTGGGGAACGCGATGAGCGACGGTCCGAGGTCGCCCTGGACGAACCGCCGCCAGAAGTTGGCGTACTTGCTGAGGAGCGGCTCGTTCACGCCGTACATGTCGGTCAGCGCCGCCCGCATGGCGGCGATGCCGTCCGGACTGAAGTGGGAACGGGCGGTGATGCGCGCCAGCGCCGTCTCGACCGGGCTCACCGGCGAGAGGTGCGTGACGAAGAACGCCGCCGACACGCCGGCGAACACGACGGCGACGAGCAACAGGAAGCGTTTGAGGGCGAACCTGAGATAGCCTCTCATGCCGTACGGTCCCCAGTTCCACGGCGACGATGCTCGCTCGTGCGCGCAGGAGGAGTCCCCCGAGCCGGCCGCGCGCCCGGCTCGGGCGTCTCGCGTCGGGTGGGTCCCTCCCGGCCGCTCGGCGGCCGGGAGGGACGACGATCGTGTCAGTTCGTGACGGGCCGGATCTGGGTCAGGATGTAGCGTCCGTTGGACCAGTTCGTCACGGGGTTGGCGTAGTTGTTGACCGAGTCGGGCCAACCCGTCCAGTGGCGGTTGGACTGCACGGAGAAGACGTTGTACGACATCACGGGGATGCTGGGCATCTCCTGGAGGTGGAGCTTCACGTACTCGTGGCCGAGCTCGAGCGCCCGCGGGTCGTTGAAGTCGACCGAGCGGATCTGCTCGATGATCGCGTCGAGACGCGGATCGCTCCAGCGCATCCAGTTGCGCGCCGGCTGGTTCTCGCCCGGATCGGCGATGAACTCGCTGTGGTGGCTGTCGAGGAAGAACGCCAGGTCGGGATGGCCGCCGTACGTCTCGACGTGCCACGCCACGTTCGCCTCGTAGTCACCGGCGCCCTGGCGCTGCCAGCTGTCGGGCGCGACCTCGGCGGTCACGGCGACGCCGGCTTGCGTCCAGAGCTGGGCCGCCATCGTCCCGAGGCGGTTGATGACGCCCGACGACGGCACCATCAGGGTGAAGGCGAACGGCTCGCCGTTCGGCCGGATCCAGCGGTTGCCGCTGCGGGTGAACCCGGCCGACTCGAGCAGCTCGGCCGCGGCCTGCAGGTCCTGCCGCCACCAGCCGAAGCCGAAGCTGCGGCGGATCACGTCGGGATCCGTCGGCACCATGTCGCCGAACTCGGCCCGCACCATGTCCGCGACCTGCAGGCCGATGTCGGGATCGTACGGCCGGATGACGCGGGTGCCGGTGTCGAGCTCGAAGTTGATCAGGTACTCCTGGAGCGGCGCGTGGTAGTCGTCGGGGTGCGTGCCGGTCGGCGGGATGGAGATCGCGGAGAGCGTCGCGGCGCCGCGGTACGACGCCATCGACAGCGCGCGCGCGTCGAGCATCAGGGCGAGCGCCCAGCGGACCCGCGCGTCCTGGAACTTCTCGTTCTGGTGGTTGAAGATGAACGCCGGCAGGGTCGGATCCGGGTGCGCGTAGGGGAAGCCGTCGAACCAGCCCTGGACCTGCGGGTCCTGGCGCATGATCGCGAAGGTGCCCTCGGGCGACAGGTCGTGGATCATGTCGAGGTTGCCGTTGCGCATCTCGATGAGCCGGTTGTCGATGGCGATGTTGTTGCGGTAGATCACGAACTGCGGGACGGGCTCACCGACCTCGCGGAACGAGGTGCGATCCCAGTCGGCGCGCTTCTGCCAGATGTACCAGTTGCCGTTGGGGTCGAACGAGTGGAGGGTGTAGGGCCCAAGGCTCAGGGGCGGGTTGTAGTCGAAGCTGAGGATGTCGTCGACGGCCTCGAAGACGTGCTTCGGCATGATCCACTGGGCGTTCCAGCGGACCGCGAACACGGTGTGGAAGCGGCTGTTCGGGGCCCGCAGACGGAAGTGGACGGTGTACGGATCCAACGCCGTGACTTCCGCCACCTGCGTCGAGTACGCCCCGTATCCGCTCGTGCCCGGGGTGACCATCTGCGTCTCGACCGTGAAGACGACGTCGTCGGCCGTGAACTCGACCCCGTCGCTCCAGTAGATGCCTTCGCGGAGGCGGACGACCATCTCCGTGAAGTCCTCGTTGTACTCCGCCGGTCCGGCCGCCAAGGAGTCGTAGACCGGATCGACGATGCCCGCGTTCGGGTCGATGAACCACAGCGTGTCCATCGCCAACTGGTGCAGACCGTTCGAGACACCGCCACCTGCGGTCACCCAGATGTTGAACCAGCCCGGGTTCGCGATGACGCCTTCGGGGTTGTGGATGATCACCGTCTGGTCGCGCGGGAACTGCTCGATCGGCGCGACCCCCTCTTGCGCGACGGCGGTCGCCGTGAGGGCAGCAGCACCCACGAGCGCAGCTACCGCGAGCATCCTGAAGACTCTCATGTCCCTCCAAAGAAGTTGGCTAGACGAATCGGACTCCGCGTCGCGTGAGTACCTCGACACCGGCGGGTCCCTACGAACCGGCGACACCCTCGGCTTCCGTCAACACCCCCCTTCGTCACTCCGACGACGACGAACGAGATGGAGCGTTCCGCAGTTGTGAACGCTCACATCCTACCCCATCGACCCACCCATGTCAACCGTGACGCGGAGTTCGGCCCGCCACGAGGCGCCCTCGGGACCGGAACGTCGGCGACCCACGCGGTCGGCGCGGCGCCGCGGGCGCGTCAGGCGCGACGCCGCTCGCTCAACGCTCGATCATCGCCCCCCGAGCGTCCGTCAGCCGCTCCAGCTCGATCGCGTCGGTCAGCAGCTGGTCGCCCCACTGGCTGAGCGACAGGGCGGCGCACACCGCGCCGTAGCGCAGGCCGCGGCGGAAGTCACCGCCCAGGACCCCGTGCAGCACGCCCGCGACCATCGCGTCGCCGGCGCCGATGCGGTCGACGATCACGACCTCGCGCGCGGGAACGTGCTCCACGAAGTCGGTCGTGCGGTCCCACCCGAGGAGGCCGTCGCCGCCCATCGACATGACCAGGTAGCGGGCGTCGGTCACCTCCGCCATGCCCCGCAGCACCGCCTCGGGCTCGCCCGGCGGCACGCCGAGCACGGTCTCGGCGTCGCCGCGGCTGCAGCACAGCACGTCCACGCCGGCGACCACCGGCAGCGTCACGCGGCGGGCCTCCTCGGGCGACCACAGCCGCGCGCGGTAGTTCACGTCGTAGCTGACGCGCACGCCGGCCTCGCGCGCCCGCGCGGACGCCTCCTGCACCAAGGCGCGCGGGTTCCCCGGCAGCGCCAGCGTGATGCCGGTCAGGTGCAGGAGCCGGGTGTCGAGCAGGTAACCCCAGTCGACCTCGTCGGCGCCGAGCCGCGTGAAGCAGGAGTCGCGACGATCGAACCACACCTGGATGGAGCGCGGCGGCACCGCGTACTCGACGTAGTAGGTGGCGAGCCGCCCCTCCGCCCAGCGAACCGCCGACAGGTCGACCCCCGCCAGGCGGTACTCGGCGGTGACCCGACGCCCGAGCGGCGCGTCCGGCAGGGCGCTCACCCAGCCGGTCGCGCGGCCGAGGCGGGCCAGCGTGGAGGCCACGTTGCCCTCGGTCCCGGACACGAAGACGTCGAAGCGATCGGCGCGTTCGAGGCGCGTGCCCGCGGGCACGCACAGGCGAAGCTGGCCCTCGCCGAGGGTCGTCAAGTCGAAGCGCGCCACGGTCGGCTCCCCTCGTCGGTGGTCAGGTCGAAGCGCGCCACGGTCACTCGTTCCTGCTCGCGTCCATCGTGCCGTAGCGGGTCGAGTAGCGCTCGTAGTTCGCGCGGATCTCCTCCTCCGGGAGCTCCTCGATCTCGCCGATCTGCAGCGCCAGCCACACGGTCTTGGCGATGTCCTCCACCATGACGGCCGCCTTCAGGGCCTTCTCCACGGTGGCGCCGATCGTGAAGACGCCGTGCTGCTTCATGAGGACCGCGAGCGACGGCCCGATGTGGTCCACGATCGTCTTTCCGATGCGTTGGTCGCCGATGCGGGCGTAGGGCGCGCAGGGGATCTCGCAGCCGAACTCGTCCGCGATGGCGGTGAGCACGACCGGGATCGAGCGCCCGACGGCGGCGAACGCGGTGGCGTAGTTCGAGTGGGTGTGCACCACGCCCATGACGTCGGGACGGTGGGCGTACACGTACACGTGGGAGGCCGTGTCGGACGACGGGCCGAGGTCGCCCTCGACCACACGGCAGTCGCCGTCGACGACGACCATGTTCTCCGGGGTCAGCTCGGGGAACATGAGGCCGCTCGGCTTGATGACCACCAGGCCGCTCTCCGGGTCGCGACCGCTGACGTTCCCGCTCGTCCAGGTGACGAGCCCCTCGTCGAGCAGCGCGCGGTTCGCGCGGCAGACCTCTTCGCGCAACGCCATCAGCCTCATGCGGTCACCTCCGGGACGACGCACCCGGCCTCCCGCAGGCGGGCGGCCACCCAGCCGCGGGCCGCGGCCAACCGCGCCACCGAGTCGGGGGCGTCGTCGTTCCACATCTCGACGAGCATGGGCCCAGCGTACCCGTCCGCCCGCAGTCGCTCCAGGGCCGCGACGAACGGCACCCCTCCCTCGCCGAAGGGCACCCGGCGCGGCTCGCCCGGACGCGCGTCCTTCAGGTGCAGCGCCACCATGCGGCCGCGGGCGGCCGCGAGCTCGCGCAGCGGGTCGCGCCGGCGTTCGATGAGGTTCCCGAGATCGGGGTAGAGCTGCAGCCACGGAGAACCGATGCGGTCCAGCAGCGCGACGCCCTCGGCGAGCGAGGCGAGGCCGACCGTGTCCATGTTCTCGATGCCGAGCATGACGCCGGCGGCTGCCGCGGCCTCCGCGCCGCGCGCGACGCCCTCCGCGTACCGCTCGGCGGCCGCGGGCGTCTCGTCCTCGTAGTAGACGTAGTAGCCCGCCAACTGCACGGTGCGGACGCCCAGCTCGTACGCCAGCTCCACGGCCCGCAGGAACACCTCGTGCGCGCGCGTCCGGGTCGCCGGGTCGGCGCTGCCCAGGGCGTAGCGCCGGTGGGCGCTGAGGCAGAGGCTCTGGACCGGGACCCCGGTGGCCGCCACCGCGTCGCGGATCGCGCGCCGCTCGGCGCAGCCGGCATCGAGCCGCGCGAGCCGCCCCTCGCTCTCGTCGACCGACAGCTCGAGGTAGTCGAAGCCGAGCCGGCGCGCGAGGGCGAGCCGCTCCGGCCACGCGAGCGCGGTCGGCAGCGCCTTCTCGTAGACGCCGAGTCGGACGGGGCGCATCCTCAACCCGCCGCGACCGGCTCGCCCGCGCCGTACACCCTCGCGATCGCCTCTTGGAAGGCCTTCGCGGCGACCGCAGGGTCGGCCGCGGCGCGGATGGCGCGTCCGACGGTGAAGACGTGGATCGGCACGCCCGCGAACCGAGGCAGGTCGTCGACCTCGACGCCGCCGGCCACGGTGACCTTGAAGCCGAGGTCGGCCAAGCGCCGCATCTCGTCGAAGTCGCCGGGCTTCCAGGAGAGGTCGCCGAGCGCCTCGCCGTCGCGGCTGCGGTGCGCGATCACCTGCTCGATCCCCAGCGCCCGCCAGTCGGCGGCCTGGGCCCAGGTCCAGCCGTCGATGAGCTCGAGCTGCACGTCGCGCTCGCGCTTCCGCGCCTCCCCGAGGACGACCTCCATCGTGGCGGGCGTGGCGCCGCTGACGACCGTGACCCAGTCGGCGCCGGCATCGAAGGCGAGCTTGGCGATGATGCTGCCGGCCTCGGCGATGCGCACGTCGGCCAGCAGGACCTTGTCGGGGTAGAGGGCGCGCAGCGCGCGCACGGCGTGCATGCCCTCGGCGTAGCAGAGGATCGTGCCGGCCTCGACGACGTCGATGTGGGTGGCCGCCCGCTGCATCGGGCCGAGCGCGGACGGGAGGTCGAAGGTGTCGAGGGCGAGCTGGAGCATGGGGCGGTGCATGGGAAGTCCCTCCGGCGTCGGCCTAGCCCTTGACGGCCCCGGCCGAGACGCCCTGGATGATCTGCTTGGCGGCGAAGAAGGTGATCAGCATCGGCGGGATGACGATGAGCGTCCCGACGGCCATCATCTGACCCCACTGGACGCCGTCGTCGCGGATGAACTCGGCGGCGAACACGGGCAGCGTCTTGGTGAAGCGGTTGGTGAGCATCAGCGCGAGGATGAACTCGTTCCAGGCGATGCGGAAGGTGAAGATCGCCGACACGGCGAAGCCGGCGCCCATCAGGGGGAAGATCACCCGGAAGAGCACCTGCAGCAGGTTGGCGCCGTCGACGATGGCAGCCTCCTCGAGCTCCACCGGGATCTGGCGGATGAAGCCGAACAGCAACCAGATGGAGAACGGCAGGTTCAGGGCGGTGTAGAAGAGCATGAGCCCCACCTGCGAGCCGTCGAGGAAGTTGCCGCGCCCGAGCCCGCCGGGCAGCGTGAAGCGGATGCCGGGGATGATGTCGCCGATGCCCCAGGCGATCCAGAACCCGATCACCGTGACCGCCAGCACCGCCGGCGGGATCATGCGGATGATCAGCGTCGTGTGCGCGATCAGGCCGCGGCCGGGGAAGCGCATGCGCGCGAGCGCGAACGCGGCCATGCCGGCCGTCAGCAGCGTGAGGCCGGTAGCGCCGAAGCCGATCACGGCGGAGCTGATCAGGTACGGCAGGAAGCGGTACTGGGTGATGATCGTCTCGTAGTTCGTGAGGGTCGGCATGAAGATCCAGCGCGGCACGCGCGCCTGGATGTCGACCAGCTCCTTGAACGAGGTCGCGAACATCACGAAGATCGGCGCCAGCGTGATCAGCGCGAGGACGACGAGCGCCGCGTAGCGCGACACGTCGTCCCAGGGGATGCGCCGGTGGCGGCCGCGAACGGCGTGGTCGAGGGTCCCGGCCATCAGAAGTCCGCCTTGTCCTTGAGCGGGTTGCTGAACGCCAACAGCACCACGCTGAACACGATGAGGATCAGGCTGAGCAGCAGCGCGATGGTGGACGCGTAGCCCAGGTCGCGCGACGTGAACGCCGTCTGGAACAGCGTCAGCGACAGGACCCGCGTCGAGCTGCCGGGGCCGCCGCCGGTCATGATGAAGATGACCTCGAGCGCCCGGAACACGTCGATGATGCGCATCAGGAGCGCGATGAGCAGGATGTTGCGCATCATCGGCAGCTTCACGTGCCAGGTCATGCGCCACCAGTTGGCGCCGTCGATGTACGCCGCCTCCATGACGTCGCCCGGCAGCCCCTGCAGGCCGGCAAGGACGATCATGAAGACGAACGGCGTCCACTGCCACACGTCGCTGACGATGATCGAGACCATCGCCAGGGTGGGGTCGCCCAACCATGCCTGGGACTTGAAGCCGAGGTTCTGGAGGGCGGGGACGGCCTCGCCGATCTGGAGCAGGTAGTAGTTCACGATGCCGTTGCGGGCGTCGAGCAGGTAGCGCCAGATCAGGCCGACCACCACGGGGGCGATCATCAGCGGCATGACGAACAGGGTGCGGAAGAAGGTGGCGCCGCGGACGGCCTTCTCGAGCAGCAGCGCGAGGCCGACCCCGATGAGCATCTCGAGCGTGACGACCCAGAAGCCGAACACGAAGGTGGTCCGCACGGAGCGCCACACGGTCGGGTCGTTCCACAGGCGCTCGAAGTTGGCGGTGCCGAGGTAGCGGGCGGCGCTCCACGGTTGCCCGAAGTTCCAGTCGTAGAAGCTGAGCAGGACGGCGTTGTAGAGCGGCACCAGGAGCCCCAACGCGAGGACGGCCACCGCGGGGAGCAGGAACAGATAGGGGACGAACCGGTTGGTGCGCATGGATAGGGTCCTTCGCGGCGCCGCCGCTGCGGGCGTCGGGGGTGGGGGCGCGCCGGGGCGCACCCCCACCCGTGGGCAGCTAGCCGAAGGCGGACGGGCCGCCGGTCGGGCTCACCAGCTGTAGTAGCCGGCGCGGTCGAGCAGTTCGTAGATCCGCTGCGCGGCGCTCTCGAGCGCGGCCTCGATCGTCTTCTGGCCGGTCAGGGCGGCGGAGATCTCGTCGCCCAGGATCGGGGCGTTCATCGCGCCCCACTCGGGGATCAGCGGGCGCCAGTCGGCCGTCGCGCAGGGGAGCTGCTCGACGACGGTCGCGTACCAGGGGAACATGGCCTGCAGTTCCGCGTCGGCGTGGGTCGAGGTGCGCGCCGGGTTGGCGCCGGCCTTGGCGATCTCGAGGTCGATGCGCTTGCTGGTGAACCACTGGATGAACATCCAGGCGGCGCCTTGGTTCTGCGAGTTGCGCGGGATGCCCATCGCGAACCCGCCGGTCTCGGCACCGCACTGCGCCTGCTCCGGGTGCAGGGCGTAGCCGACGTTCCCCACCACGCGCGAGCGCGAGGGGTCGGCGGCCTGGGCCGCGAGCACGCTGCGGTCGAGGTAGATGGCCGAGTCGCCCTGGAGGAAGGCCGCGTCCTGCTCGCCCGCGCCGGCGGCCGCCATGCCGGGAGGCGAGTTGTCGAGGATCGCCTTCAGCGTGTAGGTCGCCGCGATCGCCTCGGGCGAGTTCACGGCCGGGGTGAAGTCGTCGTTGAGCACCGTCGCGCCGTAGGGCGACAGGTGCAGCAGCCAGGCGTGCACGACCTGGTGCCCGGCCGACCCGCGGGTGGTCATGCCGTACACGTTGGGCACGTTGTCGGTGATGAACTGCGCGGTCTCGAGCAGCTCGTCGTAGGTCGTCGGGACCGCGAGGCCGTACTCCTCGAAGATGTCGGTCCGGTAGAGCATGATGCTGGTCTCGGGGCTGAAGGGGATGCCGTACAGCGAAGCGCCGGGGCCGTCGAGGTAACCCTTGACGCCGCCCACCTTGCAGCAGGTGGTGAGGAAGGCCGGGACGATGTCCTCGATGTCGTAGTCGGGCGAGGTGATCCGCGGGTTGACGAGGAACGGTGCCAGCGGCTGCAGCCAGTTGTTGGCGACGTACTCGCTCTTCCAGAACACGACCCAGGTGACCACGTCCAGGTCGCCGCGGGCCGGCTTGCTGATCTCCACGATCTGCCGGTCGCGCATGTTGAGGTACTCGACGACGTCGAGTTCCACGTTGATGCCGGTCTCCGCCGTGAACTGCGGGATGAAGCGGGCGGCGACCTCGAAGTGGTACTGGGCGGGCCAGCTGACCACGATCGTGCTGCCGGCGAACTGGCGCCAGGGGTCGGCCTGCCCGACGGCGAGGCCGACGAGCAGCACGAGCGAAAGGGTGGCGAGGCGTCTGAGCATGGGCGTCCCTCCTAGGACGTGATGGGGTGACCCGCGGGCGGGTCGGTGGGCGAGGCGGCGCGGTGACCGGCGAGGTGGCGAGCCGGCACGAGGAGGCGGGCGGTGCGGGCGGCGTTCACAGGAGCGCCTTGAAGGGCAGGTCGGGCTCGTCGGCGAACGCGTCCTCGAAGCCGCGACGATGGGTGTAGATCAGACGGTCGCGATCGTCGGGCCAGGTGAAGCGACCGCCGACCTGCCAGACGAACGGCTTGAAGCCGTACTGCATCCGGTCGCGCCGCATCTGCCACAGGGCCACCACCTCGTTCGGGTCGGCCATGAAGTTCGACCAGATGTCGTGGTGGAAGGGGACGACGACCTTCGCGCGCAGGCTCTCGGCCATGCGCAGCACGTCGCTGGTGGTCATCTTGTCGGTCATGCCGCGCGGGTTCTCACCGTAGGAGGCGAGCGCCACGTCGATCACGTGGTCGTTGCCGTGCTGGGCGTACCAGTTCGAGTAGTGGGAGTCGCCGCTGTGGTACAGGCTGCCGCCGGGCGTGCGGAAGAGGTAGTTCACCGCGTGGTCGTCCATCTCCTGTACGGGACGGTCCTTGAGCGTGACGCCCTTGGGCGCGGTCACGAGGACGGTGCGGTCGAAGGAGTCCAGCGCGACGATCTCGACGTCCTTGAGCGCGACGACGTCGCCCGGGCGGACCACGCGGCAGCGTTCGGCGGGCACACCCCAACCCACCCAGATGTCGACGCACGCCTGCGGACCGATGAACGGCACGCTCGGATCGCAGTGCTGCAGCACGGCGGCGGCGACGTTGGCGTCGATGTGGTCGCTGTGGTGGTGGGTGGCCAACACGGCGTCGAGCTCGCGGATGGCGAAGGGGTCGATGGGCACCACGGCGTTGCGCAGGTTGGGCTGCAGCGCCTTGGCGCCGATCGCGCGCCGGTGCTGGTGGTGAGGCGCCATCTCCTTGACCTTCTGGGTCGACTTGCCGCGACCGACCCACAGGTCGACGAGCAGGTTGGCGCCGCCCTCGCTCTTGAGCCAGATCCCCGTGCAGCCGAGCCACCACATGGTGAAGGTGCCCGGCGCCACGACGGTCTCGGCGATCTCCTCGTTGAGCCAGGTGCCCCACTCGGGGAAGTTCCCCAGGATCCAGGACTCGCGGGTGATGGTGTCGACCTTGCTCACGCGGGCGACCTCCTGCCGATCGCGCGGCGGCCGCGGCGGCCGCGCGAAGGTGTGCGCGATGGCGTGCGGCGAGCCTACGCGCACCACCCGGGCAGGGTCAACGCATCTGACCACGCCTTTGCACATCTGTGCAGGCGCGGGTAGCATGGGCCATGCCCCGCACCCCGCCACGCCCCGCGCCACCGGCACCCGCCGCCGGCCCGGAGCCCATCGCGGCCGCGCGCGACGCGGCCGCCGCGCTCGAACACGAGCTCATGGTCGAGGCCGCCACCCTCTACTACGAGGAGGATCTCACCCAGGCCGAGATCGGCGCGCGCCTCGCGACCTCGCGCTCCACCGTCTCGCGGCTGCTGCGCGATGCCCGCGCGCAGGGGATCGTGCAGATCACGATCCACCACCCGTGGGCCCGCCACAGCCAGCTCGAGGCCCGGCTCCGGAGCGAGTTCTCCCTGCGCGACGCGCGCGTCCTGCGCGCCGGCCACAAGCCACCCGAGCAGGTGCTGGACGGCGTGGGCATGCTCGCCGCCCGCTACCTGCAGGAGACGATCGGCGACGGCATGGTCCTGGGCGTCTCCTACGGACGTTCCATCGCGGCCACGATCCGCCACCTCACGCCGCCGCGCCCGCTCGACCTGGTGGTCGTGCAGCTGCTCGGCGCGCTCGGATCCGACAACCCGCTCATCGAAGGCGCCAACCTGGCCCGCAACCTGGCCGGCAAGTACGGCGCCGCGTACCGCTACCTGTACGCGCCGCTCATGGTCGAGGACCCACGCACCCGCGACCTGATCGCCCAGGAGCCGCTCGTGCAGGACGTGCTGGCGGTCGGACGCACGGCGGACGTCGCCCTGATCGGGATCGGCGCGCTCGGCGACGAGGCACCCAGCCTGATCTACCGCGGCTACCTGACGGCCGCCGACGTCGCTCGCCTGCGCGAAGTCGGCGGCGTCGGCAACATGTGCGCCCAGTTCTTCGACGAACACGGCCGCGAGCTCGACACCGACCTGAACCGCCGCTCGATCTCGATCGGGCTGGACGGCCTGCGCCAGGTGGGCACGGTCGTGGCGGCCGCCAGCGGCCCGCGCAAGGCCCGCGCGATCCTCGGCGCGCTGCGCGCCGGGCGCGTCGACGTGCTGATCAGCGACGACGTCGCGGTCGAGGAGGTCTTCGCGCTGCAGGGGCGGGCTCACGACAGGCCCGGCTGACCAGGGACTTTCGTCCCTCACCACCGACGTCGGCGGCATGATCATGGAGCGACGTCCTCGCTCCCCACGAACGCCGCGCTCCGCGTCCGCCGTCGAGCATCGCGCACCGCACCGACGTACCCTCCGCGCCGAGGGCGCCACTGGGTCGGGCCGGCACGAGAGGAGTCGCCATGGCCCACATCCACAAGAAGATCGTCATCCACGCGCCGTTCGAGAAGATCGTCCCCAACTCGATCCGCAGCCATCCGGAGGCATGGCCCCAGTGGTACGTCGGCCTCAGCGCCCCCAGCGAGGTCCGCGGCGAGGGCGAGGTCGGCACCGTCAGCAAGCACGACTTCCTCGTGGCCGGCCGTCACTTCCCCATGACCCACGAGGTCGTCGAGAGCACCAACGACGGCACCCTGGCGCACTGGAAGGGCACCTTCACGGGTCCGATCGAGGGGTGGCACCGCTGGACGTACCACCTCGCGAACGGCCACACGGAGGTCGAGGTCGAGCACGAGTACAAGCTCCCGGCCGGACCCATCGGCCAGCTCGCCGACAAGGTGTTCGTCGAACGCATGATCGACCGGATGCTCGGGCACTCGCTCGAGAACCTCAAGATGCTCATGGAGGCGCCCGTCGGCGCCGCCTGAGCCGAGCCGCCGCCGGCCCGACCGCCAGCCGGCACGATCGTCGGCCCACCCTCGAGGGTGGGCCGAACGCGTGACCACGCCGTCCCTTCGGGGGCCGCTCGCCTACGCGGAAGGCCCGCCGCCGCCGGTGAGCGCCCCCCGCACCCACGCCACCACCCGCGCCAGGTCGCGCACGTCGATCCACTCGTCCACCGAATGGATGTCGTGCATGCCCACGCCGACGTTCACGGTCGGCAGCCCCTGCTGGTTGAACACGTTCGTGTCGGAGCCGCCGATCGACGCCACCTTGACGACCGCGAGGCCCTGGGCCGGCGCGGCGGCGCGCAGCCAGGCGAACGGCAGCGCGTCCTCGGGCACGTCGTAGCCGTCGTAGAGGCGGCGATGGACCACCTCCGCGCGGGCGCCCAGCGGCGCCACCGCGCCCGCCGCGGCCAGGCGGACCTCGCGCAACAGCTCCTCGAGCCGCTCGCCCGCGAACGCGCGCGCCTCGCCCTCGAGGACGACCTCGTCCGGGATCACGTTGCTGGCGCCCCCGCCGCGCACGCTGCCCAGGTTGGCGACCGCGCCGCCCGGCTGCATGCCGAGCGGGAAGCCGCGCACCACCTCGGCGGCGGCGAGGATCGCGTGGACGCCCTTCTCCGGTTCCAGCGCGGCGTGGGCGCGCCGGCCACGCACGGTGATCGCCAGCGACTCCTTGGACACGGCCGCGGCGATCACCTCGCCCACGCTCACCTCGCCGTCGAAGACGAAGCCGACGTCGGCGCGCAGGCCGGGGACGTCGAGCGCCCCGGCGCCGCGCAGGCCGATCTCCTCGGCCACCGTGAACACGGCGACGAGCGTCGGCCGCCGCTCGGCCGGCTCCTGGCGCAGCGCGTCCAGGAGTTCCATGACGATCGCCACGCCGGCCTTGTCGTCGGCGCCCAGGATCTGGCGCCCATCCGTCCGCACGACCGTGCCGTCGACGATGGGCGCGAGCGGCACGCCCGCCACGGGCGGCACCGTGTCGACGTGGGCGTTCAGCACCACGCGCTCCGGCCGGCCGCCCGGCAGCTCGGCGATCAGGTTGCCGGCCGTGCCGCCCAGCACCCGCGCGGCGTCGTCCTCGCGTACCGCGAGGCCCCAGCTCGCCAGCTCGCCGCGCAGATGGTCGACCACGTCGCGTTCGTGCAGGCTCGGGCTCGGGATGGCGCAGAGCGCGACCAGGCGGTCGCGTAGGCGCTCGACGAGCGCGGGATCGGGCGCCCTCGGCACGCCGGCGGTCACGACCCGCTCCCGCCGGCGACCGCTCCGGCCGCGGCTCCCTCCGACCCCTCGACCAGGGTCGCCAGCACACGCCGGCGAGCGACGTCCACCACGCCCTTGTCGCTGAGCTTCCAGTCGGGGCTGACCGTGAGCGGCAGCAGCGTGAGCAGCAGCACCGGGTGCAGCACGCCGACGCCGGCCTCGCGCAGGCCGCGTTCGAGTACGTCGAACGCCGTCGCCACCTCGGCGATCGGGGCGTCGGAGAGCAGGCCCGCGAGCGGCAACGGCAGGACGTCGACGCCGTGGCCGTCGCCGCGGCCCGTGCCGGGCGCGAACGCCATGCCGCCGCCGGCGTCCAGCACCGCGCGCAGCGCGGCCGCCATGTCGGTGGGCCGGCGCCCGAGGACGAAGACGTTGTGGCTGTCGTGGGCGAAGCTGCTGGCCCAGCCACCGCGGCGCAGGCCGAGGCCCGCCACCAGGCCCACTTCGAAGCGTTCGGGCAGCGGGCCGTGCAGCGCGGCGCGCGGGATCACGAGCGCCAGCGCCAGCTCGTCGCCGGTCGGGACGCCGTCCTCGACGTCGACGTCGCGCTCCTCGAGGCGGGTGAAGCTGTTGACCTGGTTCACGACGATCACGCGGGCCCGCACCGTCGCGCGCCCGGGGCCGGTCGGCAACGCCAGCAGCCGTGCCGGCAGGTCGCGCGCCGGCAGATCGCCGCCATCCGCGCGCCGCACGCCCAGCGCCTGCCATTCGGGGATCGTCTTGCGCGCCTTCTTCTCCGCCAGGCCGGCATCGAAGCCAGCCGGCAGCATCACCGCCCGGCCCCAGGTCTGGTCGCTCTTCCAGCCGACCCGGGACAGGTAATTGGCGATGGAGGCGAAGACGTCCGGCAGGCTGGTCCAGATGTCGCGCTTGCCGTCGCCGGTATAGTCGATCGCATAGGCGCGGAAGCTGGACGGCATGAACTGGTTCTGACCCATGGCGCCGGCCCAGGAGCCCAGCATCCGCTCGGCATCGATATGGCCCTCATCGACGATCTGCAGCGCGTCCATCAGCTCCTTACGG
>ERZ869909.1572-NODE-1572-length-18051-cov-4.717091_pt1 | contig 18051 bp, 18 predicted proteins | sample MGYA00520892_ERZ869909 | MGnify/ENA primary metagenome ERZ869909 (study PRJEB32215, sample SAMEA104723947) | bioreactor metagenome | biome: bioreactor; feature: anaerobic bioreactor; material: water | place: China | collected 2015-03-12 ...
CTGCTCGGCACCGCGCTGATGCATTCGTTGGCGGTGACCGAAAAGCGTGGCGCCTTCCGCAGCTGGACGGTGCTGTTGGCGATCGGAACCTTTACGCTGTCGCTGCTGGGTACCTTCCTGGTGCGCTCCGGGGTGCTGACCTCGGTGCATGCGTTCGCAACCGATCCGAAGCGCGGTCTTTTCATCCTCGCGCTTCTGGTGCTGGTGATCGGCATCTCGCTCACCCTTTATGCATGGCGGGCGCCGCGGCTTGCCGGCGGGGGCAGTTTCGCGTTCGTCTCGCGCGACACTTCGCTCTTGGGCAACAACGTTCTGTTGTCGGTGGTGTGCGCCTCGGTGCTGCTGGGTACGCTCTACCCGCTGTTCCTCGATGCGCTGAACCTGGGCAAGATCTCCGTCGGGCCACCGTATTTTGAGGCCGTGTTCGTGCCGCTGATGGCGCCGGTCGTGATCCTGATGATGATCGGTCCCTTCATCCGCTGGAAGACCGACGAGGGCTCGCGCGTCGCGCGCCAGGTCGTGCCGGGGCTCGTCGCGAGCGTGGTAGCTGGTGCGGCTGCCGCGTTCCTCATTGGCCACGCCACCTGGCGCACCGTGCTCGGGCTGTCGCTGGCGGCGTGGGTGGTCATCGGCAGCGTTCAAATCCTTGTGCGCCGGCTGGCTGATCGCCCGGGTACAGCTACGTCCGTCCGTCTGCGCGGGATTCCTCGTGCGTGGTGGGGGATGTGGATGTCACACCTTGGGATTGGCGTATTCATTGTCGGTGTGACGATGGTAGGCGGTCTTCAGCAGAGTGCCGACCTCAAGATGCATCCGGGGCAGCACGCATTACTTGCCGGCTACACCTTCACTTTGCGCGAGGTGGTCGATGCGACAGGGCCAAACTATGCGGCTGCGCGTGCCACCGTCGAACTGACCCGCGGCGCATCTCCCGTCGCCACACTGCGCCCGGAAAAGCGTCTCTATCACGCGCAGCAGATGCCAATGAGCGAAGTTTCAATTGACGTTGGTCCGTTCCGGGATGTGTATATATCACTCGGCGAGCGACTCGAGGACGGGGCTTGGATCGTCCATCTCTTCTACAAACCCTTCATCAGCTGGATCTGGCTCGGCTGCATTCTCATGGCAGTAGGGGGAGTCCTCGCCGCCAGTGATGGCCGCTATCGCCGCCTGGCCGAGAGAAATGCGTCGTCCGCCGCCGTCGGTCAGACAGCCTGAATCGCGTCATGAAAGCCAAGTTTCTCGTTCCCCTGGTGCTGTTCCTGGTGCTAGCCGGCTTTCTCGGGTTAGGCCTCACCCTGAACCCGCGTCTAGTCCCTTCGCCGCTCATCGACAAGCCGGCGCCCGAGTTTCGCCTGCCGCAACTTGAAAACCCTGACAGTTACGTCAGCCTTGCCGACATGCGCGGAAAGGTTTGGCTGCTTAACGTCTGGGCGTCCTGGTGTCCAGCGTGTCTGCAAGAGCACCCGGTGCTGCTCGACCTGGCGCGCCAACAGGTCGTGCCGATCGTTGGGCTTAACTACAAGGACGGCCGCGACGACGCCATCGGCTGGTTGCGTAAGCACGGAGATCCGTACACGACGTCGGTAATGGATGCGGATGGGCGTGTGGGTATCGACTATGGCGTCTATGGCGTGCCCGAAACCTTTCTCATCGACCAGGCCGGCATGATCCGTTACAAGCACATCGGCCCTGTGACGCCCGAGGCGGTGCGCGATCTGATCCTGCCCAAGATTGCGGAGTTGAAGCGTGCGGGTTGATCTGATGCATCGAGTGACGGTTTCTGCTGTGCCGGCGCTTTTTTTGTCCCTTGCCCTTCTGGTCGCTGCGGCGCCGGGCGTGCTCGCCCAAGCGCCGCAGCGCGGCGGAGCGGCGGAACTCCTCGCAGCCGACCCCGTGCTTGAGGAGAGGGTGACCGAGTTGTCGCACAAGCTTCGCTGCCTGGTGTGTCAGAACCAGTCCATCGCCGAATCGAATGCGCCGCTGGCGGTGGACCTGCGCAACCAGGTGCGTGAACAGCTCGCGGCTGGGAAAAACGAAGATCAGGTGATCGATTACCTGGTGGCTCGCTACGGCGATTTCGTTCTTTATCTTCCTCCCGTAAACGGCATCACCCTGCTGCTATGGGTAGGCCCCGGCCTGCTGCTGTTCAGCGGTGCCGGCTGGCTCGCGCTGCGCCTGCGCAGGCGCGCCGACGAGCCTGCAGCCGCCGCGCTCAACAACGACCAACGCAACCGCGCCCGCGCTTTGCTCGACGGCGCACCATTGCCTCCCGAGGAGCCCCGCTCGTGACTGTCTTCCTGATTCTGGCTGCCGCGCTGGTCGCTGGTGCCCTGCTGCTCGTCCTGCCGCCTATGCTCGGGGCAGGTCGTATCCATGCGCATGCGCAACAAGCGCAACGCCAGGCCGAAACCGTACTGGTAGTGTTGCGTGAACAACTCGTCGAGATCGAGAACGCATTCGCCGCGGGTGATATCGACGAAGCCGAATACAACCGGGCACGCAGCGAGCTGGAGCAGCGTGCGCTTGAGGAGGGCGAGGCTGCGGAAGCGCATACGGACCTACGTCCATCGCGGGTTTGGGCGCTGCTATCGGCACTTGCCGTGCCAGTGCTGGCGACCGGTATCTACCTGACACTCGGGGAGCCGAACGGACTGGATCCGGTTCAGACTGCTGCGCCGGAAGGCGGTCACGAGATCACGCCCGCGCAGATCGCGCAAATGGTTTCGCAGCTCGCGATCCGGCTGGAGCGTGAACCGAACAACCCCGAGGGCTGGGTGATGCTCGCGCGGTCCTACGCGATGATGCAGGACTTCCAGACGGCCACGGCGACCTATCAGAAGATCGGCCATAACATGCCTGAGCATCCGGACGTGTTCGCCGAGTGGGGTGACCTGATCGCAGGGGCTCAGGGCCGCAAGGTGTCGGGCGAGGCCGAGCGGCTTGTGAAGGGGGCGCTGGCGCTCGATCCGAACCACATGAAGGCGCTGGCGCTTGCTGGCACTGCTGCTTTCCAGCAACAGGATTTCGTCAAGGCGTCCGCTTACTGGGAGCAGGTCCTCGCGCAGGTGCCACCGACCGAGGAGTTCGCCCGTTCGATCCGGGCGAGCATCAACGAGGCGCGGGCCAAGGGCGGTATGCCTCCGCTTGACCAAGAGGCCTCGCCGCAGGCCGGCGCGGGCAAAGAGGCCGCCCCGGCGCTCCCCTAACTGGACTCACCGTCAAGGGACGCGTCACTCTGGCGCCCGAGATTGCCTCGCGCGCTGCTGTGGACGATGCCGTCTTTGTTTTCGGGCGTCCGGCGCAGGGCGGGATGCCGCTCGCGGCGTTGCGCTACCGCGTGGCGGATCTTCCCGCGGAATTCAGCTTCGAGAAAGCGGAACGGATGTCGGACGGGCCAGTGCCCGATCGGGTTTCGATTGGTGCTCGCGTCTCCAAGCTAAGCGAGGCTGCGCCCCGATCGGGCGACCTGGAAGGCCGCACTGTCGCTGTGGCGCCCAACGCCACAGCGGTTGCGGTCGTGATTGACCGGATACGCGAGTAATCCTGTTCTCATCGCTGGCATCCTGATCTCACTCGCCGACGATGAAAACTTCCTCCGATGGGTTTTACGCTCGATCGACCTTGCCTCTTCAATCAGGGTAGATCTGTCTTGGGGCACCCTTTGGGGGTATGCACTGACAGCGCGCATACCGCGCTACCAGGCTGATCGAGATATCAGGCCGACGTTTACTTGCGCGGCACTCTCGCCACTGCTTTTACACCGAGTCACCAATCAATGGCTACAACCGAAATCAACTCGACGAGCACTGAAACCACAACAGGTTGGACGATCATTTTCGTCGCGTGGCTAATCGCGAGTGCATCGACGCTTGGAGCCTTGTTTTTCGGTGAAATCATGAAGCTTCCGACTTGCTCGCTGTGCTGGTACCAACGCATTTTCATGTTTCCGCTCGCACTGATTCTTCCGATGGGGCTGTTTCCGTTCGACTTGAAAGTTATTCGCTATTCCCTGCCGCTGGCCGTCATTGGCGGATTGGTCGCGGTGTTCCATCAACTTCTCGTCGCCGGTGTGATCCCTGAGGATGTCCGTCCCTGCGCGCAGGGTGTCCCGTGCTCGCAGACGGTCATCGAATGGTTCGGCTTCCTGACGATCCCGCTGCTGTCGGTCATCGCCTTCTCGATCATCATCACTTTGCTAATCTGGGCCTATCTTCGGAGTTCTAAATGAAGCAAAAGACCGTGTTTCTTGGCGCCGTCGTACTACTGCTGCTTGTGTTCGCCGTCGCAACGATGAACCACAAGGCTGAAACGGCCGAGCAAACGGAGCAAGTGGTCGATCGCAATCGAGACCGCCTGATTCGGATGCATTCGCCGACGCTTGGCAACATGCAGGCGAAGGTCGTCATCGTTGAATTTCTCGATCCCGCGTGCGAAACCTGTCGTAGTTTCTATCCGTTGGTGAAGCAAATGATGGCGGCGAACCCGAACGACATTCGCCTTGTCCTGCGTTACGCGCCGTTCCATGAGGGATCGGAAGACGTTGTTGCCGTGCTCGAGGCTGCGCGCAAGCAGGGCAAACTCTGGCCGGCACTCGAGGCACTGCTCGCGTCGCAGGCAGAGTGGGCACCCCATCATACGGCGCAGGTGGATCTCGTTTGGAAGCATCTCGAAGGGTTGGGGCTCGATCTTGCGCGAATGCGCGCGGATATGGCCGCGCCAGAAATCGCACGCGTCATCGAGCAGGATCTTGCTGACGCGCAGGCGCTTAACGTCACGAAGACACCTGAGTTCTTCGTGAATGGGCAGCCGTTGCCGCGCTTTGGATACGAACCGCTCAAGCAGTTGGTAAACAGTGCGCTGACGGAAGCCTCACGAACCCGGCAAGACGGACGATGAGGCGGGCTTGGAAAGCCTCCTGCATCAGATCTGGAATGATTACGCAAGAAAGCTTCGAAGTTTGGCTTCGTGCCGATACCGGGCATGGCAAATGGGCTCCGCGTGTTGCGGCGATCGGAGCGAAGACGTGCGAAGGTGTTCTTTCTGTCGACGAGGAGGATGCGAAATGAAAAAGACGATCTTGATTGCAGCCATAATGGCCGCCGTGCTTCCGGCCGCGCCGGGCATGGCGCAGCCGACAGCGGCCCCGCCCGCGAAAGACGCTCAAATGCAGCAGCAGGCGCCTGAAGTCGCCGAGTTCGACAAGCAGATGGCGCTGATGCAGCAGACCATGCAGCGGATGCAGGAGCAGATGGAGAAGATCCGCCAGACCCAGGATCCGCAGGAGCGACAGAAGCTGCTTCAGGAGCACTGGGAAACGATGCGAAACGGCATGGGAACAATGCACGGCATGTGGGGACCGGGCATGATGGGGTGCTGTGCGGGCGGCCCGATGATGGGCGGCGCAATGAGGGACGGTCAGATGATGGGATGGCGCGGGATGGGGGGCTACTATTCGAAGCTCACCCCGGATCAGATGAAGCAGCGCCAATACATGATGGATCGGTACATGGGCATGCAGCAGCAGATGATGGACCACATGATGCAGCATCAGAACTACATGTGGATGCAGCCGCCTCGGTGAGGATGCGAGAGTGGCGGGAAGTCTGCCGGCCGCGTCTTCAACCCGATCGTTTCCGGCCGGGCCTATTTCCCCGGAGCCGACGAACTCTGCTGGGGCCGACGCGCGTGGTCTCAACATCCGCAGCAGACAACTTGACGTTGGCTGTAGTCGAACCGCGTGACAGACAGCCCAACGATCGCAGGCTCGGCGAAGAGAGCACTAGGCAGCATACTCCCGGGAAGTTGCGCGGCTGAAGTGTGCCGCGATCAGGAGCACATTGATGACCGAAAAGACGACCACCCACAGCAGCGGAACCGCAACGAAACCCATCCACATGATCTGCGTCTCGCTACACGGCATGCTCGGCGAGCAAGAAGCCGCCTCGACCGGCGTCGTTACTGAGGTCTGCAGCAGATGGATAACGGAGATGAGCCATCCGGCGCTCGCCAGAGGCAGTGCATAGAACACGACGTGCCGGTCGAAGAGGAACAGCCCCACCATGAGGACCGGAGTTAGCGGAAACATGAAGAGGCGCAGATACCAGCAAATGACGCAGGGCTCAATTCGTAGGTATTCACTCAGGTAAAGCGCGCCGATCATCGACAGGGCGGCGATCGACCAACCCACCAAAACCAGCATCCAGCTGATGCCGAAAAGGTCATCCGCCGATGGGCGCTCGTGGATGTTCATCGACTTGGATCTCGCAAGAGTAGAGCAGGTATCAGGGGCTGACTCGCGAGGTATCGGCGATGCCGCTCGGGCGGATGGACTCGTCCCCCGCGGGCGCCGCACACACCATCGGCGTAGCCACGATCCAACTCGCCCACGCTACCCGCCACGTGGGGACGGGTCAATGCCTTTCGCCCGAAACGGAAATACTGAAACCGACGGTTGTTGTGCCACCGGTGGAGCGGACAAACGGGGTGCCTCCATGCATGCGCGCGATTGCTGCCACGATCGCCAGTCCGAGTCCGTGATTGGTGTCCCCATGTTCGCGTGCCCGGTCCACCCGATAGAAGCGGTCGAAGAGCCGGGGCAAATGTTCCGCAGGGATCACCGGCCCGTCATTGCGGACGGACAAGCGGATGCTGCCGAAAGCGTCCGGCTCGATGTCGACGTTGATCACCGACCCGCGCTCCGCGAACCGCGTCGCATTGGCGAGAAGGTTTGACAGGGCCCGCCGCAACAACGCCGCATCGAAGGCCCCTCCGCTGTCGCCGCGCACGCGCACACTCACGTCCGCCTCCTGCAGTGCCGCATCGTGGAATTCGACCACCTCGGTCGCAAGGGCGGCGAGGCTGCCGACAGGGCTTCGGCGCGCCCGCTCGCCACGATCAGCCTTCGACAGGAACAGCATGTCATTGATGAGTCCCGCCAAGCGGTGCAGGTCCTCCAGGTTCGATCCCAGCACGTCCCGCAACTCGGGAATGCCGCGTTCGCGGCTCAGGGCGAGTTCGGTCTCGCCGATCAGTGTCGCCAGCGGCGTGCGCAGTTCGTGGGCGACGTCCGCATTGAAGCCTTCCAGTTGCCGGTATGCGTTGTCCAGCCGTACGAGCAGTGCGTTGAACTGCGCGACCAGCGGCTGCAGCTCCTTTGCCTGCGCGGAACCATCCAGCGGCTGTCCGACGTTTTCCGGGCTGAGTGCGGCGGCTTGTCGAGCCAGGTCGCGAACAGGCAACAGCGCACGTCGCACGAGCCACGCCCCCCCGGCGGAGACGAGCACGGCGCCGGCCAACGCACTCGCGAGCAGCGTCCACGCTAGCTTTCTCAGCAATTCGGCATCGGAACTGCTGTCGAGCGCCAACTCGGCACGCAGCACGGTTGTGCCCGACCACGGCGAAGGGATCTCGAATTCAATCCGACGCAGGTTCGCGGGGGGCTCGGAGGCCGGTGGTGTCATGTAGAGGAGCGTCTCGGCGTCCCCGGTCAGACGCAGTTTGAGGTCGGCATGGCCGATGAAGAAATCGTCGAGCTTGTGACGCAGGCTCGGCAGATCCTCCGGTGTCGCGATCTCGCGGACAAGGTGGCGGATCACTTCCTGCTTGTGCCGCAGCTCCTCGGCCTGCTTCGCCGAGAAGTTGAGGCTGGTGGCCACATACACGACGACGCAGACGAATCCGAGCCCGATGAAGGTCTGCACAGCGAGCCACCACGACAGCCAGCGGCCCAGCGAACGCGGATTGCGCATCCTCAGGGTTCCCGGTCTTCCAGCACGTAGCCCATGCCGCGCACGGTATGCAGCAACTTCTTCGCGAAGGGGTCATCGAGCTTGCTGCGCAAGCGGCGCACCGCAACCTCCACAACATTCGTATTGCTGTCGAAGTTCATGTCCCACACCTGTTCGGCCAGCGCGGTGCGCGACAGCACCTGCCCGTGTCGGCGCAACAGCAAGGTCAGCAGTGTGAATTCCTTGGCCGTCAGATCGAGCCGCTGACCGGCGCGCGACGCCTTGCGCCGCACCAGATCGAGTTCGAGGTCGGCCAGCCTGAGGACCGTGAGATCCTGACCGGCTATCGGAATGGCACCGCGCCGCAACAGCGCCTGTACGCGTGCGAGCAGTTCGGACAGGGCGAAAGGTTTTACCAGATAGTCGTCCGCACCCGCCTGCAGACCCTTCACGCGATCCTCCACCTTGTCCCGCGCGGTGAGCATCAGCACGGGCACGTGCTTGTCGCGTCGCAGTTCGCGCAGGACGGCGAAGCCGTCCAGCCCCGGCAGCATGACATCGAGCAGGACGAGGTCGTAATGCCCTTCAATAGCGAGGTAGCGCCCCTCGGTGCCGCTGCGCGCGACGTCGACGACGTAGCTGCTCTCGGTCAGCGCCTTGCGCAAGTATTCGGCGAGCTTCGGCTCGTCTTCGACGACCAGGATCTTCATGCGCCGATTATCGCGGAGGGGGTGGCGCGTCGACATTACGAATTCGTAATCGGGCTGTTCGCGATTCGACGTGGACGGTTTTCTACAGTACGCCCCGTACCCGGCACATGGCGTATGCAGCGGCCACCGCCGGGACGCATGTCCCGTGTCAACGATAGGAGCCTCACCATGTCAATAATCCGAACCGCCACCGTCCTCCCTATCCTCGCTGTCCTGATCGTGCCGAGCGTCGCTCAAGCGAACTCGGAATGGCATTTCACCGGCGGCGAGGCGGGTTACACCTCTTTCCCCGATCATGTGACGAGCACCAAAACGCGTGCTGAAGTGTTGCGTGAGCTCGAGCAGGCCAAGGCGGACGGAAGCTATTTCTACCTGCAGCGCGGGGTGCCCGTTCCATCACGCGATACCGGCCCGGGTAAAACGCGCGAGCAAGTGCTCAAGGAGCTGGCGAACATATCGCCCGAGGAACGGGCGCGCATGGACGAACTCTACTTCGGGCAATGATCGCGGCGGCGTGAACGCGGAGCCCCTGGTCGCTCGGGGCGGGCGGTCATGCGTCGCAACGATGACGGCCAACAAGATGTTGGCAACGCTATTTTTTTTTCCGTTCGTACCGCTACAATCCGTCCCCATGCGCCGCTGGTTCGCGATTCTCTTCCTGCTGTTTCTGCCAATCCAACTCAGTTGGGCGGCAGTGAGTGCGTATTGCGAGCATGAAGCGGGTGCTGCGGCGGACCATCTCGGCCACCACGAGCATAAGCATCAGGGCGAGGTCGACGACGAGTCCTGGCCCAAGGCCGGCGGAATCGATGTCGACTGCAGTTTCTGCCATGCGGCCAGTTGCACCGCGTTGCCGAGCGGCACGGGATTGCCGGCCCTCGACCTCGTGATTGCGACAACTCATGGGGACGCCCAAGTGTGGCCCCTTGCCGGGCATTTCTCGGAACCAGAGCGCCCCAAGTGGCGACACCCTGCCTGATCGGCAGGGCGGTCGCATCCATTCTCTTTCCGGCAGTTTCACCGTTCTGAACGGCATTGCCGCGCGTCCATTGCGATCGAGCTGATCGCGCCTTGCCGATTTTCCGTGTCTCGTCATCAACGGAGAATTGGATGTTTCGAAGAATTCGCATCAACTGGCTGCCGGGGCTGCTGCTCGGACTCGCGGCCAGCGGGGCGTGGGCGCAAGCCGCGTCCCCTGCATCGCCTGTCGTAACCACGCTCAGGCAGGCGTTCGACGCCGCATGGGCGCGTCAACCCGAGGCGCAGTCGCTCGACATGCGTCAGGCGGCGGCGCTGGCGCGACGCGAGAGCGCCGACAGCTGGTCGGCCGAACCGCCGGCGTTCGAGCTGTCGGGCAAGACCGACCAGCTCAACCGCAACGACGGCAGCCGCGAATACGAGATCGGCCTCGCGGTGCCGCTGTGGTTGCCCGGCGAACGCGCATCGACCGCGGCTCTCGCCGATGCCGAAGTGCGCGCGAGTACGAGCCGCACGCTCGCGGCACAACTGCGCACGGCTGCCGCGGTGCGGGCCGCGTACTGGGATTGGCAGCGCGCGCGCATCGACATCCTGGTCGCACGCGAGCGGCTTGCCAGCGCCCGCGAACTCGCCGCGGATGTGTCGAAACGGGTTCGGGCCGGCGATCTCGCACGCGCCGACCAGCATCAGGCGGACGGAGCGCTCGCGACCGCCGAAGCGTCGCTGGCCGAAGCCAACGGCGCGCTCGCGGGTGCGGAACAGCAGTTGCGCGCCCTGACAGGCATGACGCCTGCGCTTGCCGCGGAAGGACTTTCCGTGGCCGAAGCCGAACCCGCCCCCGCCGGCCCCCCTGTCGCCCTGGAGGCGGGGCATCCGGCCATCGCGGAACTGCGCGATCGGGCGGAGCTTGCACAACGCAGCATGACCCTCGCTGGGATTCAGGGGCGAGCCAATCCCGAGCTGAACCTGGCGACGACGCGTGAGCGCGGCGCATCCGGCGAATCCTGGCAACAGACGGTGACGATTGGCGTACGCATTCCCTTCGGATCCGACACCCGCAACCGCGCCCGTGTTGCCAGCGCCAGCGCCGAGGCGATCGAAGCCGAAACCCAGCTGAGGCTGGAACGCGAACGCCTGACGGCCGAAGTGGATACGGCGCGCGTCCGCGTCGAATCGGCGCGCAACTTGGTCGCCTCTGCCGAACAGCGCGCGCAGTTGGCCCGCGAGTCGCGCGGCTTCTTCCAGAAGGCGTTCCGTCTCGGTGAAACCGATCTACCGACCCGCCTGCGCATCGAATTCGAAGCCGCCGAAGCCGAGCGTCAGGTGGCGCGTACCCGCATCGAACTGGCCGCAGCCGTGTCCGCGCTGCGGCAGGCCATGGGCCTTCTTCCCGAATGAACACCAGGAACCCGAACATGAAAGCTTCCCTTACCTTAGCGGCGTGGAGCCTTGCCGCCGTCCTTGCGGGCGTCACGCCCCAGGCCCTGGCCGGCGAAGGCCACGACCACGGCGACGCCCCGGCACCCGTGGCCGGGCTGATGCTGCCGCGATTCACCGCCGTTTCGGAGCTTTTTGAGCTGGTCGGCGTGGTCGATGGCAAGCACATCACGCTCTATCTCGACCGCTTCGCCGACAACAGCCCGGTCAAGGACGCAACGCTGGAACTACAACTCGACGGCAAGGCGATCCCCCTCGAAACCCATGCCGACGGCGAGTTCGAAGCCACGTTGCAGGATGCACTCAACCCGGGCGTCGTGTCCGTGACGGCCACGGTCGTTGCCGGACAAGACGCGGACCTCCTTGCCGGCGAGCTGGATCTGCATGAAGAAGCCACCGAGGTGCACGACGAATCGGCCGGACCTGGCTTGAAACCTTACGCAGGATGGCTCGGCGCCGGCGTTCTCGTGCTCGGACTGGTCGGCTGGGCCGCGCTGCGCAAGGGAAACGCCCGCAACCGTTCGGCCGGAGGTGTCGCATGAAACCGGGAATCCTGTTGGTCATGCTGTGCCTCGTTACGGCAAGTGCATCGTGGAACGCATTCGCTGGCGACGGGCACGATCACGGCGACGAAGGCTCCGCGCCCGTCGGCGGCAATGGTCCGCGACGCTTGCCCGATGGCAGCGTATTCCTGCCCAAGCCGGCACAACGCCAGATCGGCGTGCGCACGCTGGTCACGGAAGCGGGCAACCTGCCCCGCACCGTGGCGCTCGCCGGCAAAGTGGTGATGGACCCCAATGCGGGCGGAAAAGTGCAGGCGCTGGTCGCCGGCCGCCTCGAAGCCGGGGCGCGTGGCTTGCCCGGAATCGGGCAGGAGGTGAAAAAGGGCGAGGTGCTCGCGTACGTCGTGCCGTCGGCGGGGCAGATCGAGCGCTCGAACCAGATGGCCCAGCTCGCAGAGTTGCGGGCCGCCAAAGTGCTCGCGGAAAAGCGCGTGGCGCGGCTCAAGGAGCTCGCCGATACGGTTCCGCGCAAGGAAATCGAAGCAGCGGAGAGCGAGCTCGCGAGTCTCGCTGCCCGCGTGACGGCTGTGGGTGCGGGGCTTAGCAATCGCGATGCACTCGTGGCGCCCGTCGCGGGGGTGATCGCGTCGAGCAACGCGGTCGCCGGGCAAGTCGTCGATGCCCGCGAACTGGTGTTCGAGATCGTCGATCCTAAGCGGCTGCGCGTCGAGGCGCTGGCCTACGATGCCGACACCGCCATCGATGTCGCCGGCGCGAGCCTCGCGGTCGGCGAGCAACGCGTGAGGCTCGACTTCCTCGGCGCGGCGCGCAGTCTGCGCGAGCAGGCGTTGCCGCTCGCTTTCGTTGCCGCGGGCGATTCCCTGGCGCGTTTCGCTGTCGGGCAACCGGTCGAGGTGTTCGTGCAGACGCGCAGCACGCTGCAGGGCGTGAGCGTCCCTGCTGCGTCGGTGCTGAAGAACCCGGCGAACCAGACCATCGTGTGGGTCAAGACGGCGCCGGAGCGCTTCGAGCCGCGCACCGTCACCACCGCCCCGCTCGACGGCGCGAACGTGGCCGTGACGTCGGGCCTCGCAGCCGGGGAGCGTGTCGCCACGAACGCGGCCACCCTGATCAACCAGATCCGCTGACGGGGAGCCCGACCGATGTTCAAGTGGCTACTCGACAATAGTCTCGGAAACCGGCTGCTGGTGATCATCGCCAGCCTGGTGCTAATGGCATACGGCGCATTCACGCTCACCCGCACGCCCGTGGACGTGTTCCCGGACCTCAACAAGCCGACGGTCACGATCATGACCGAATCCGGCGGCATGGCGGCGGAGGAAGTCGAACAGCTCATCACTTTCCCGCTCGAAACAACGATGAACGGGCTGCCCGGCGTCGAGTCGGTACGCTCCATCTCAAGCGCGGGGCTGTCCTTCATCTACGTCACCTTCGACTGGAGTACGGAGATCTTCCGGGCTCGGCAGATGGTGTCGGAACGCCTGTCCGCGATGGAGGAAGGCCTGCCCGAGGATGTGATTCCACGCATGGGGCCGATCAGCTCCGTGATGGGCGAGATCATGCAGATCGCGATCCCGATCGACACCGCGAGGATCTCGCCGATGCAGGTGCGCGAATACGCCGACTGGGTGCTGCGCCCCCGTCTCATGGCCATCCCCGGCATCGCGCAGGTCATCCCGATCGGCGGTGAAGTGCGGCAGTTCCAGGTGCAGCCCGATACGCGGCGCATGGCGGAGCTGGAGATCTCGCTGGAACAGCTGGAGGCGGCGATCCGCGGGTTCTCGTCGAACACCTCGGGTGGCTTCCTCGAACTCACCGGGCGCGAATACCTGATCCGCAACCTCGGACGCACCTCGAACCTGGAGGATCTGAAGAATCTCGCGATTACCGCGCGCGACGGTCAGCCGATCCTGCTGCGCCAGATCGCGACCGTGACCTTTGCCCCGGCGCTGCGACGCGGCGACGCGGGTTTCGAGGGCAAACCGGCAGTGATTCTCGGCATCCAGAAGCAGCCGACCGCGGACACGATCCACCTCACCCGCTCGATCGAGGCCGCGCTCGACGAGATGAAGAAATCGCTGCCAGCCGGCATGGAGGCGCCGCAGGTGACCTTCCGTCAGGCGAGCTTCATCGAGGCGTCGATCGGCACGCTGCAGGGCAAACTGATCGGTGCCTCGGTGTTCGTCGCGGCGATCCTGTTCTTCTTCCTCGGCACGCTGCGCCCGACGGTGATCGCGCTCACTGCGATCCCGGTGTCGATCTTCATGACGGCGCTGGTGTTCAAGTACTTCGGGTTGTCGATCAACACGATGACGCTCGGGGGGCTGGCGATTGCGATCGGCGGTCTGGTCGACGACGCGGTGGTGGGCGTCGAGAACGTGTTGCGCCGGCTGAAGGAGGATCGCGCGAAGCATCATGACCATCGCCTGCACCCGATCGAACTCGTGGCTCATGCAACGATGGAGGTGCGCTCGGCCATCCTCTACGCGACGATCATCATCGTGCTGGTGTTCCTGCCGTTGTTCGCGCTGCCCGGGATGGAGGGGCGGCTGTTCGTGCCGCTCGGCGTGGCATTCATCGTCTCGACGTTGGCGTCGCTGGTCGTGTCGGTGACGGTCACGCCGGTGCTGTCGTTCTATCTGCTGCCGCGCATGAAGTCCCTCGACCATGGCGACACGCGCGTACTTGCCTGGCTCAAGGCGCGCTATCGCAACGGTCTGCAGGCTGTCCTCGAGCGGCCCAGGGCTGCCGTGTTCGCCGGCACAGTCGCGGTGATCGTCGCGGCCGCCGCCGTGCCCTTCTTTCCGACCACGTTTCTGCCGCCCTTCAACGAAGGCACCCTGCTGATCGGCATGCGGCTCAACCCGGGGGTGACGCTCGCCGAGTCCACCGCGCTTGCACAACAGGCGGAGGTGCTGGTGAAACAGGTGCCCGAGGTCACGCACGTTGGTCGCCGCAGCGGACGTGCGGAACTCGATGAACATGCTGAAGGCGTGCATGTCAGCGAACTCGATGTCGGGCTCAAGCCGGCGTCAGAACTCACCCGTTCGATGGGGGAGATCGCCGCCGACATCCGCGCCCGGCTCGTTAACCTGCCCGCTGCGATCGCGATCGGCCAGCCGATCTCGCACCGCATCGACCACATGCTGTCGGGCGTGCGCTCGCAGATCGCGATCAAGATTTTCGGCGAGGATCTCGACACACTGCGCGGTCAGGCCGATGCGCTGCGGGCGCGGCTGGCCGGTATTCCCGGTCTCGCGGACCTGGAAATCGAGAAGCAGGTGCTCGCGCCGCAGATCAAGGTGCGCGTCGACTATGCGGCGGCGGCCCGCTATGGCGTGCCGGCACCGCAGATCCTGGCCGCGCTGCAGAACCTCGTCGAGGGCGAGAAAGTCACCCAGATCGTCGAAGGTGGAAGGCGTTTCGCGCTGGTCGTGCGCCTGCCCGAGTCGGCGCGTTCGGTCGAGGGGCTAGCGCAGATCCTCATCGAAACGCCGACCGGGCATGTCCCGCTGTCGAAACTCGCGTCCATCGAGGATGGTGACGGGCCGAACCAGGTCAGCCGCGACGACGGCAAGCGCCGCATCGTGCTGTCGGCCAATGCGCAGCAGCGGCCGCTCTCGGAAATCGTCGAGGACATCCGCGCCGTGGTGGCCGACATGAAACTGCCCGAAGGCTACTTCATCACGCTCGGTGGGCAGTTCCAGGCACAGGAAGAAGCGTCGCGTCTCGTGGGGCTGCTCTCTATCGTGTCGCTCGTGCTGATGTTCGTCGTGCTCTACAGCCGCTACAAGTCGGTTCGGCTCTCGGCGCTGATCATGGCCAACATTCCGCTCGCGCTGGTCGGCGCAGTGATCGGCCTGTGGATATCCGGCCAGCCCTTGTCGGTCGCGGCGCTCATCGGCTTCATCACGCTCGCCGGCATCTCGGTGCGTAACGGCATCCTGAAGGTCAGCCACTACATCAACCTGATGCGCATCGAAGGCGAAAGCTTCGATCACAAGATGATCCTGCGCGGCTCGCTGGAACGCCTCTCCCCCGTACTGATGACGGCGCTGGTCACGGCATTTGCGCTGGCGCCGCTGCTATTCGAGGCTGAGCGCCCGGGTACCGAGATCCTGCATCCGGTCGCGGTGGTGATCTTCTCGGGCCTCATCAGCTCGACACTGCTCGATACCTTCCTGACCCCCGCGATGTTCTGGCTCTTTGGTCGCCGCGACGTCGAGCGCCTGCTCAACGACCGGAATGCCGAAGCGTTCTGACCCTGATCCGCTCACGACACCGAACCTGAAAGGAGAAAACATGAAACTCTCGAAGCTCATCACCCTTGCCACCCTGGTGGCCGTCGGCCCGGCCTTCGCGGCGGACAAGCACGACCACGCCCACGGACATGAGTCCATGCACGGCGGCCTGGTGGTCGAGGTCAAGGATGTCGACCTCGAGCTCGTCGCCAAGCCTGACGTCATCCAGCTGCACCTGCGCGATCACGGCAAACCGGTTGATGTGACCAACGGCAACGCCAAGCTCACGCTCCTGTCCGGCACTGACAAACAGGAAGTCGAACTCAAGCCCGCTGGCGACCGGCTGGAGGCCAAGGGGAGCTTCAAGGTGGGCGCCGGCACCAAGCTGGTGGCCGTCGTCACGCTGCCGGGCAAACCCTCCACCACGGCGCGCTTCACGCTGAAGTGACGTCGTCCGCTTGCCCGCAGCACGTCGCTGCGGGTGGCCAACTCATGTAACCCGGGGGTGACCCAATGAAAACTCTTGTGGCAGGAATGGTTGCCGTTGCCGTCGGTGCTCTGGGCGGCTGTGCGAGCCCCACCGTGTTCGAAGGGAAATACGCGCAGGACGATGGGTGGCGCAAAGGAACTGTTGTCGAAATCGGGCCGGCGACTAGCTTGAAGCGGCCTTCGTTCTATGACTGCAGGGCCGAGGCGTCCGACGCGGAAGGCGACACGCCGTACGTGATGGTTGCGTTTCTGCGCAATGGCCACCCGTACGCGCGCGCCGCAAAGTTGCCTGCAGATGCGCAATTGCAGGTCGGTGACAAAGTGTATGTGAACTTCAAGGACTGCAACGCACCGATCCCGAAGCGCAACTCATGAACATTCGACCGGATGGAATTCAATTGATGCGCTTGTCTCGAAGGGCGCAGGCGGGCGTTGCGATGGATCAACGGCCGGGGAGCCTTGGTTCGTCTCGTCAGGGCCGACACGATGCATGACGACATCCATCACGAAGCCTGGCGCGACCGAGTCGTCCCTGCACTGCTCGACGCCGTTCGAGAAGGCGACGTCGCGGAAGTGCGGAGGTGGCTGGCTGACGGATTGCCCGCCAACTGGCAGGACGTCGAGGGGTGCAGCCTGATCTTCCTGGCGGCATATCATCGCCAATGGGCGGTCGTCGACTGCCTACTGGCAGGTGGTGCATCGGTCGACCTGCCCGATCGTCGGGGATGGACCCCCCTCTTCTGGGCCGCCTTCAACGGTCATGCCGACATCGTGTCGTTCCTGATCGGCCGCGGCGCCAGTCCCGACGCGCGAAACGAGGACGGGGAGTGGCCCTTGTTTTGGGCCGTCTACAAGGGACACACGTCAGTGGTCCGGCATCTCCTCGTCGGCGGTGCGAAGCGGAACCAGCTCGATGCGGAGGGACATGACGAACTCTGGCTCGCGCAGACTTTGGGGCGGCAGGACATCGTCGCCATCCTGGAGGGGCCTCGAGCCCGGCACACGAATCGCCACGTCCGGAAAAGTCCGAACGAGACAATGTGATTCCAACCCTCGACGCCCGTCACATCCCCCCTTACCCCGGCTCCAACTGGTCCCGTGAAGTCCACTCCGCAACTTCCGTGCATTTGCCTTCTGAAAACGACAAACGAGGTGCTGACGGGATGTGGATGGAGGTGCTGGCGCCGGAGCGGCCGAACCAGAACAAGACAGGCAGGAGGCGGCCTTGGATTTCAGATTGCTGCGTTACTTCGTCGCGGTTGCGGAAGAACTGCATCTGGCCCGTGCAGCCGAGCGTCTGGGCATCGAGCAATCGGCTGTGTCGCGTGCGATGCGCGACTTGGAAAACCAGCTTGGCGTACAGTTGTTCGACCGCAGCACACGTCTGACGCGGCTGACCTGGGCCGGCCAAGTGTTCCTCGGCGAATGCCGGCGCGTGCAGGCCACCGTGGAGCAGGCAGTCAAGAGCGCCAAGGCGGCGGCACAGGGCTACCAGGGCAGTCTGCGCATCGCCATCTGCGACAGCCTGGCGCAGCCCCGCATTGCCACCTTGCTGGCACGCAGCCGCGAGGATGAGCCCGAGCTGGAGATTCGCGTCTTCGAGCTGCCGTTCGCGCAGCAGATCAAGATGCTGCACAACGATCTGCTGGACATCGGCTTTGCGTTGTCAAACGCGGTGCATGATGGCCTCGTCGCCGAGCCGGTGTGGACCGATCCGCTGTCGGTGATCGTGCCCGCACGCCATCCCTTGCTGGCACACGTGCAGGTGCCACTGGCCGAAGCCTTGAAATTCCCGCTGGTTCTGTGCCATCCCGAATCGGGATCGGGCTGCCGCCATCGGATTCAAACGATGCTGCAGGACGCGAGCACGCCGCTCAAGCTGGTCGATGAAGTGACCAGCCTGGGCGTGATGCTGACCCTGGTCGGTGCCGGCTACGGCATC
>ERZ869909.1573-NODE-1573-length-18049-cov-4.246606_pt1 | contig 18049 bp, 17 predicted proteins | sample MGYA00520892_ERZ869909 | MGnify/ENA primary metagenome ERZ869909 (study PRJEB32215, sample SAMEA104723947) | bioreactor metagenome | biome: bioreactor; feature: anaerobic bioreactor; material: water | place: China | collected 2015-03-12 ...
CCGCGATCGGCGACGCCTTGAGCGCAGCGCCCATCATCGGCCCCGGCATCCGGCGCAGGAAAAACGGCATCGCGCACAGCACCGTGATGACATTGCTGACCACCGCCGCCATGCGTCCCCACCGCGCCTGTTCGAGCGATCTCCGTCGCATCGGGTCCACGCCGCCGTCGCGGAGAATCCGTGTGATCTGGAGCCAGCCGAGGTTCTGCTCGTAGCCCTCCAGCTCGTAGATCTTGATCCGCGTCGGGTCGAACGAGGTCACGACGCGCTCGACGCCGATCGTCGTCGGCACGCCGCCCGGCTCGCGCGCGTACATCGTCGCTCGCCCGTTTTCGAGGTTCCAGCCGCTGCCGTCCCACACCGCGCGGTCCGCGCTCACGATCCGCGTCATCGCGGTCGTCTGCGGATCGCGCTCGAAGATCTGCAACGAGTAAAGGGTCTGCGTCTCGTCCTCGTAGCGTCTCGCGTAGAAGAGCCGTCCCTCATCGTCCGAGGGCAGCGCCACCTGAAACGCCGCGAGCGAGCGCCGTCCGGATTCGCCGATGTCGCGCACCAGCAGCGGCGCGATCGACGGCACCACCGCCTCCTGATTCACCACCTGCAACCCGCCCACCAGCACCGCGACGATGATGAACGGGCGCGCGATGCGGTGCAGACTCACCCCGGACGCCAGCAGCGCCACGAACTCGCGGTGGCGCACCAGTTGCACGCAGGTGAACCCCATCGCCGCGACCAGCACCACGCCGACGAGGTAGTTGAAGAGCTGCAGCAGGCGCGGCCCCCACAGATCGACCACCAGACTCGCCGCGAGCAGGAACTGGTGCACCGTCCCCGGCTCACCGCCGCTGTTGACATCCGCGTAGCGGTCCGCGGCGTTGCTCCAGTACCGCGCGAGATTGATGAAGACATCGATCGTCACGACGAACGAAAAGATCAGCACGAACAGCGTGAAGATGTTCAGCGCGTAGAGGCGTGCGATGTACCGATCGGCGGTGTTCATGGCGTTTCCACCGCCACTCTACCGCGCCGCTCCATCTGCAGATGCACCTCCCACCACGCCCAGGCACAGGCGACCCCCACCGCCGCCCCGGCGATCACATCGCTCAGATAGTGTGCCCCGGTCATCACGCGGCTCAGTGCGCAGCCGATCGCCAGCGCGACGAAGAGCCACCTTGCCTCCGGGTGCAGCCGTGTGAGCATCCAGCAGCCGCCGAACGCCACCGCCGCGTGGCTCGACGCCATCCCCAGCCCCGCCGTGCTCCATGTCTCCTCGCTGAAGCAGCGGAACACATACAACTGCTCGTCCATGGCCGTTTCCGGGCGCATCCGTCGCGTCAGCAGCTTCACGCACTCCGCCATCAACCCCGCGGTGCCCGCGCCGAGCGTCACCATCACACCCCGCAGCCAGCGGTGCCCATCTCCGGTGCGCAGCGACTGTCTCCAGTCGATCGCGATGAAAATCACCGCCAGCAGCATCCACGCCGGGAAATACCCGATGATGCGCAGCAGCCGTCCCCAGTCGCGCGTGTCGAGCTTCTCCGAGTACAGCGCGGTCATCGCGGTCCGATCCAGCGCGTGCGCGATCGCGATCGCCATCGCGCACGCCCCTGCAAACAGCACAGCACGCCGCCACGCCCTCATGGCCGCTGCCCCCGCGCTCCGGCATATCCGTGCCCCATGTGCAGGTGGCGCTCCTCATCCACCGTTTCGATGCGCTCGAAAACGAAGACCCGCTCCCATCGCTCCGGCCGCAGCCCCACCAGAAACACCGTCGCTCCCATCCACCGATCGCGCATCAGGTCCGTCTCTTCCCAGTAGTCGTACGAAGATTCTCGCTCACCAAGATACGCTGCCGCCGATCCGACCGTCGGCCCCATGCCATCTCCGAAGACCCCGTGCAGGTAATACGCCATAAGCGCAGCGTGCGTGTACCGCGCGCCCATCACCAGCGTCTCCGAGGCATCCTCGCCGATCTCATCGCGGATGATCCGCCCCAGCGCCTCCGCCCGCTCGCGCTCGCCCGAGAGCCGATGCATCGGCACCACCTCGCGCACCAGCGGCAGCGACCCCACCCATCCCAGCAGCATCAGCCCGATCCCCGCCGCGATCCCGTACCCGATCGACCAGTGCCACAACACCTGCACCGGCGTCTCGGGCTTCCGGCGCAGCAGCCCCATCCGGGGGCGCGCCGGATCCTCCCGCCACCGCGCCACCATCTTCCGATACCGCTCCATCTCTGCGGCCACCAGCCGCCCCGCCGGGATGCAGAGCGCGGCGTACCCCGCGATCGGCCAGTTTCCCTGCACCTTCGTCATCAGCGACACACCGAGATACACCGCGAAGATCGGCACACTCACGCATACGCAGTACACATCTGCCCACCGTCCGCGCTCATCGCCGTCATCCTCGCCCGCGAGGCGCCCCCGCACCGCCCCCCAGCACGCCAGTGCCATGACCACGATCATCGGCCCCGCCATCCCAACCTGACTCAGCACATACTCCGCCGCCCACCACGCGCTCCATCCGGCGCCATCATCCCGCGTCACCGGCATGTCCCCGCCCGCCAGTCGCAGATGCCCCAGCAGGTGCGCCACCGTCGGCCAACCGTGCTGCGCGTTCCAGATCACCACCGGCAGCGATACCACCACGAACGCGCCCGCCGCCACGAGCGCATGCGCCGTCGTCGACCGTGTCCACCGTGGCCGATCGCGCAGCAGCGCTGCGATCAACAGCCCCGGCACGATCAGCAGCATCGTGTACTTGAACAGGAACCCCACTCCCAACATCGCACCGAGCGCGACGCTCAGCCACACCGCCGACTTCCCCCGATGCTCCCGGCGCAACACCTCCCACCCGAGCCACGCCGCCGCGATCCAGCACGCGATGTACGGCGCATCGATCGTCATGAACGAGCCCGGCACGAGCAGGGCCGGTGTCACGCACGCCGCGACGCCCGCGCTCCACACCGCGCGCGATGCCAGGCGGGAACGATGCGACACCCGCGCCGCGAACCCGCCCACCAGCACCACCGTCAGCGCCCCCGCGATCGCCGACGGCAGCCGCACCGCCCATTCCGCGTGGCCGAACGCCTGCGTGCTCAGCCAGATCACCCACGCTACGCCCGGACCCTTCGAGTAGTACGACAGCGACAGATGGCGCGACCAGTCCCAGTACTGCGCCTCATCCGCCGCCAGCTCCAGCCCGCCGAAGACGAGCGAAGCCATCCGCGCTGCGAACACACAAAGCGCCAGCACAACAACCCACTTCAGCCCACGCAATCCCCCCGCGTTCTCACGCACGCCGTCCATCAGTGACGCCTCAGATGCGCATACGCCAGCATCGTGTACAACGCCAGCAGCAGCACGCTCCCCCACACCAGCAGCATCCCCGGAACCATTGCGCGCTCCGCCATCCGCTCGCCGACGCTGATCGCCAGCACCGCCGCCAGCGCCGGGAAGAACGACAGCATGTACACCGGCAGCGGCAGACTGTCCTTCAAGCGCAGTGCGATCACCGCGCCGGCAAGAATCATCACGAGCGTCACCGCGCCGTACGCGATGCGCCCGTGCGATTTCCCGATCAGTTCCCGCTGCAGCCGATCGTGCCGCTCCTCGAGATTCCGGCGCAGCGTTCGGATCCGCGAGGCCCCGTGCCCGTCGCGCAGGATCGCTTCGTCCGCCTCGCGCAGCAGCTCCGCCACGGACGCCTCGTTCAGGTCATCGAACTCTACCCCCGGAACACTCAGATTCGCGTACACCTGCTCCGCGCGCTCGACGGTGCTCTCGCCGTCGGGACCGATGGTGGACACCCCCTGGAGCGTCAACGACAGCGAGCCCGACATTGCGACATCGCCCAGCGCATCCTCGCGGAAGCGCAGCACCGCCGACCGCGCCGTCTGCAACCGCTCGCGCCCGTCCGCCATCCGCACCGTCAGCGCGATCCGCGTCCCCGGCGTGGCGTGCGCGATCCGCCAGCGATCCTCCCCGTCCGGCGTCATGGATGAGGCCGTCAGCACGATCCGCTGATCGCCCTGCCCGAAGATCACGCGCCCGCGCTGCTCGATCTCGCTGCGCACGCGGTCGATCTTCCGATGCTCACGCAGCGCTGCGATCAGCATCCGCGCCCGCCGATCGAGCTGATTCATCTTCCGAGGCCGGTCACGCACCTCGCGCATCTCCGCGAACGACAGATACTTCACATTGTCGTCCACCGTCGAAGGGATCGGGATGATCCGCGTCTCGAACCGCTCACCCTCCGCCATCGCCTCCGGCGAGGAGGTCGAGGCACCTTGGAACACCAGCTTGATCCCCATGCCCCCCGGCTCGTTCGGGTTGTCCACCAGCCACACATCCACGCGCTGCGCGCTGTACCACTCCGCGCTCCCCGTCTCCGACGGACGCACCGCCAGCACGCCACGCAGGACCACATGCTGGAACGCCGCCGATTCCTCCCCCGGACGGAGCGGGCCGATCGCCTCGTCCGCGTGAATCTCGAAGTCGTCCAGCGAGATCGACCGCCCACGCTGGATCGGACCCACCAGAAGGCGCGTGATGTCCCGCTGCACCAGAGATTCCGCGCTCCGCAGGAACCGCGGCATCACCTGATCCGCCAGCACCAGAAGACTCCCGCACAGCAGCACACCCACCACCACCGCCGGGATCATCACCGTCCGATGCCCGATCCCCGAGGCGTACGCCGCCGCCGCCTCGTTCTCCGCACCGAAGCGGTGGTAGGTCAGCGTCGCCGCGAACCCCGCCGCGAAGGGCAAGGCGTACTGCAACATCGGCACCGCCAGCAGCCCCGTCAGACGCAACGCATCCAGCAGCGACACCTGCCCGTCCGCCAGCGGCTTCACCGCGCCCGCGAAGGCGATCGAGGCCGTCAACGCCACAGCCGTCAACGCGAGCGTCCGCAGCAGCTCCGCAAACAGCATCCGCCAGAGCAGCAGCGACGGACGGCGTGGAAGGAGACGGATCATGGACCGATATCCTCAGCCACTCCGCCATGCGGGGCAAGTCCGCATGTTCTTTCCCTTCTCGGACCCGCCCATTTCGAGCATCTGGGCAAGGAACAACGCCCGTACCGCCCCGCAACGCCGCCACATCGCCCACTCCCCCGCAAGGCGTTCGGGATCGAGCCCCGCATATTCGATACTCCCTCCGGAAGCGCTCTCATCCGCAAATCAACGGAACAAGGAGCACGGAGCGAGCCCCATGCCTCGATCATCCCTCAGACATCCCGCCCGCCCCCGTGCCTTCACCCTCCTCGAAGCGCTCACCGCCGTGACCATCCTCGGCGTCGTGGTCCTCGCCGTCACCGCGGCCATCACCGCATCCCAGAAAGTCGCCTTCGAGGGGCAGAAGCGCATCCTCGCCGCCATGTCCGCAGACGACCTCATGTCCGAACTCCTGACGCTCACCTACGACGACCTCCGCGCCCGCGACGCCACCATCCAGCCCGTCGGATCCATGGTCACCCTCGACGGCGAGCAGTACCCCGAGGTCTTCTGGGCACTCGGCAGAACCATCAGCGTCGAGAATGTCATCCTCCACGAGGAGTCGCTCGACATCTCCGTCTCCGGAGTGCTCGTCCGCATCGTCGTCACCGACGGCAGCGCCACCCTCGCCGAGGCCGAGGTCTTCGTGCCGGAGCCCATCGCATGATCACCGCCCAACGCTCCAACTCGCGCCGGGCGCTCACGCTCCTCGAACTGCTCCTCGCAGTGGCGATCACCGTCCTCACCGGGCTCGCCATCGCCGCGGTCACCACATCCATTGCGCGAGGGCTGACCTCCATGAACGAGTCGCGCAGCGCCCTCCAGCGCGCCTACGCCGCCCATGCCCGCCTCCGCGCCTACACCACCGGCGCACTCGCGTTCATCAGCGTCGATCCGGACCGCGGCATCGCCATCTGGCACAACGACGACCGATACAACAACCGCGTCAACCTCAGCGAGCTCCGCATCTTCTGGCTCGAACCCTCCTCCGACGGCACGCCCGGCAAGGAACTCGTCATCGAGATGGCCGCATTTCCCGAGGAATGGGAGGAAGACGAGCTCGAACTCGCCGATGCCGAACTCGCCGGCGTCGATGATCCATTCAACGAGATGCTCGCGCTCCGCGCGCAGGGATGGACCTCGCGCAGCGTCATCGCCGACGGCCTCGAGTCCATCTCCGTCTCGCACAGCGCCATCAATCTCGTACACGCCAACCGAATCAGGATCTCTCTCAAGGTCCAGATCGGAGCCGACAACACGGAAGACATCCTCATGGCCTTCGGGCTCCCCAACCACAAGGTGCCCGGATAACCAACCCCAGTCAGCCGACCGAACTGCCCAGGTCTCCCTCACGCGAGCGACACGCTCGCATGGCCGCCGACGCCGGCCGAACAGACAAGGCGTCACGGAAGGACGGTGTGTGATGATCAGGTCCCGTCAAGCCACAAGCCGGAACGAACGCCGCGGCGTCGCCATGCTCCTCGTGATCATCGCGCTCGTCGTCACGACCATCCTCGCAGCCGCCGCGCTCACCTCGCGCGACAACTCGCCCGCCATCGGCGCCAACGCCTCCAACACCACCAAGGCACAGTGGAGCGCCGTCTCCGGAGCCCTCTTCGTCACCGCCGCCATCGAGCAGAACGCAGAGGAACTCGCTCAGCGCCTCGCGAATCTCGAGGTCGATCCCGAATTCATCAGCAATCTCGCCGTCGCGGGCGGGAACATCCGCGTCAGCGTCACCCGTCCCGACGGCACGCCCTACGAGGAAGGCGATCGCCTCCTGCTGCTCACCGCCACCGGCAGCGTCGAGGGCATCGAGGTCGACATCAGTAAGCTCGTCATGCTCCCGTCCCAACTCGACGCCGTCGAAGCGCTCAATCTCTCCCACAACGAGTTCGCCATCTTCGCCACCAACAGTCTGGACATCAGCAACGGTGCGCGCCTCGGAAACTGGAAGCTCAGCCCCGAGTTCGCCGCGAAAACTCCCGTCAAGGTCGGCGTCGCCATCGAGTCCCCCTCGCTCCTGACCATGCCGTCCAACCCCTCCCTCGGCGCCGTCTCGCTCTACCTCACCGCGAACGCAACCTCCGCCCTCCAGAGCATCACCGATGCGCTCGGACTCAACGCCACGCACAACCTCCCCATCGAGTATCCGGCGGTGGTCCAGTCGCTCCCTGCGGACCTCGCCGCGCTCTACGATTCCAATGCACCAAACTTCAGCGTCTCGTCCGGAAACGCCAACACACCCACGACCAACGCCCTCAAGAATGTCAGCATCAGCAGCGCAACCATGGTCCTCGATGGCGATCAGCACAGCGCATACGCCATCGAGAAGATCAGCGCGAGCAACAACGCCGCCATCCGCATCCGAGGCGATGTCCGCCTCTATGTCCACGAGAATCTCCGGTTGAGCGAGACTCGTGTCGTCCTCGACCCCGGAGCATCGCTCCAGCTCTACCTCGGCGACGGCCTGCGCCTCCGCTCCGGATCCATGCTCGGTCTCCGCACCGGCGAAACCGGAACCAACTGGGCCTCCATCGATAACTATGTCTTCCCGGATCGCATCCGGATCTTCCAGGTCGCGGGCGCGACGCAGGGCATCCTCCTCGAAAACAACACCACGCTCATCGGATGCATCTACGCCCCGCAGAGTTCGGTCGCCGTCTTCAGCGGTGCGGCCATCATCGGGCGCATCACCGCCGCCGATGTCACACTCAACACCGGATCCCGCCTCCTCTACGATCCCCGTCTCGATTCCTTTGCCGGACTCACAACTCTCACCGGCCCCCTCTACAAATCCGACGGCACGCCCATCACCGGCCTCGTCGCAGCGTTGACTTCCTCACTCGATGCCGAGTGCCTCGAAGACATGACCACCCTCGCCACCGATTCGCTCCGTCAGGTCATGCATTCGGGAGAGATCGTCCTCGAAGGGGCCGAGTTGCTCGACGGCGGCGGCTCCATTGGGGGTACCGTCGGTGGTGTAATCGGGGGAGGTCTGGGAGTCCTAGGACTCTGATCAATCATGGCGTACCGCCCGCACCATCTTGCACGCCGACGCGGCATCCTCCTCATCGACCTGCTCATGGCCATCGTTGTCCTGAGCATCATCCTCATCGCCGTCGTCCCCGCCATGCGCCCGGAGGAGCCGATGCGCCTCATCGCCGCCTCCGCCGTCCTCGCCTCCGACATCGAGTACGCCCAGTCCGCGACGCTCGCCAAGCCCGCCGATCCAATCCTCATCCGTTTCGATGAGAGCGGCACACGCTACTGGCTCGCCCGCGAGTCCGACCCCGAAACGCCCATCACCCGCCCCGGCCACACACAAGGCCCCTACGAGGTCTTCCTCGGCTACGAGGCCGACACCAGCGCCGAGGGCGTCACGCTCTCGCTCGACGCCGTCCCCTCGCTCACCATCACCTTCGACGCCTACGGGCGCATCAACGCCGACGCCGACCCCAGCATCCTCGTCAACAACGAGTCCGGCTCCATGCGCATCCGCATCCGACGCACCACCGGCAGCGTCCTCATCGAAAAGCCCGACTGAGCCACGCACACACGCCCGCCCCCGGCGCGCTAAGGTGCCCCGCACCACGAGGGCGCCCACCGTGCAACGCCGACACCACTACGAGCAGGCCTTCAGCGCATACCTCCGCCGCCACCGCATCCCCTACATAGGTGTTGATGAGGCCCGCAAGGCCCTCCTCCCCGACGACGCCGTTCCCGGCGTCAGTGCTCCGGGCACCGACGCCCCAACCCGCGCCCTCAAGTCCTTCGACTTCGTCATCTACGCCGACCCCTCGCGCCCCGAGGCCCCCGACGCCAACCTCCTGATCGACATCAAGGGCCGCAAGGTCGCCCGCCGCTCCCCCCGTGCCGACCCGCTCGCCCCCGGCCGCCTCGAAAACTGGGTCACCCGCGAGGACATCGACTCCCTCTCCATCTGGGAGCAGCTCTTCGGCGAGGGTTTCCGCGCCGCCTTCGTCTTCCTCTACTGGTGCGAGGCCCAGCCGCCCGACGGCCTCTTCCAGCAGGTCTTCGACCACCGGGCCCGCTGGTACGCCATGCGGACCATCACCCTCGCCGACTACAAGGCCCACATGCGCCTCCGCAGCCCCCGCTGGGGCACCATGCACCTCCCGACCGCCGATTTCGAGGAACTCTCTCAGCCCCTCCTGCGCATCGCATCACCGGCCGGGGAACCCCAGCGCCACCCGTGAATCCCATTCCGCATGGGAATTCCCCGCCACTTGGCACCTGCACCGTCTTGACCCTAAGGTTCTGCCATGATCAGACGAATGACCCGCAGCACACTGCTCGCCTGCCTGCTCGGCGCGGGGCTGGTGTTCACCTCCTCCGCCCACGCCCAGATGAGTCTCGGTCGTCCCCCGGAAGAATCCTCCGGCATCACGACGGACATCGTCAGCACGCCGCGTCTCGAATCGCCCGGGAAGCAGAACATGATCATCGCGCTGGGTGTGACGGTCATCGCCGTCGCCCTGTGCGTCGGGATAGTGGTCCTGCCCGGCAGGAGAAGTTACGAAGACTGAAGGGGCGTATCCCCGAAACAGGTTGCTGATCAACTGCCAACGATCGCTTCAAGCCCCTTCCCGAATCCCTCGAACCCCTGCATGCCCAGTCCTTGAAAGGAGTGGATGATGGAAACCGATCGAGCCGACCGTCGCCGGATCGCGGGGCTCCTCGCGCTGAACGGATTGCTCCTCGTGGCGCTCGGCGTGGTGAGTTTCGCGCCCGCTGCGGATGCCCAGCAGCGTCGCCCGCGCGGGGCCTACACCATGGTTTCCGCCCAGACGCAGGGGTTCACCGAGGATGCGATCTATGTCATCGATGCAACGAATCAGGAGCTGCTGGCGGTGCGGTACGACCGCTCGGCCCGCGGCCTGCGGTTCGTCGGCTTCCGGGATCTGCGGTTTGATGTGCGTCAGGCGACGCAGGGAGGTCGGTGAGCCATGACGAGTGACAAGCAGACGACAACCGGCAACGCGACCGTGGTGTACAGGGTCAATCCGGGCGTGCTGACGCTCTGGGCCAGCGCGTTCGTGATCGGGGCGCTGGTGCTCTTCCAAGCGGGGCGGACGGACTTGGCGACCAAGGCGATGGCCCAGGTCGCCACGGTGAACGATCTGACGGTGCTGACGGTGGGGGTCACCGATAACGAGGATGTCGTGGTGGTGCTCGACCAGCGCGAGGAACTGATCTCGGTCTACACGATCGAGGGCGGCCGGAATCTGGTCCGGCTCACGACGGAGAACCTGAGCAATATCTTCCAGCAGGCGCGTGCCGCGGCGAGCGGCGGACGCTGACGGGGTGAGGACGGTCGGGGGGTGTCGGCTGTTGGTTTGGTTCCGGGGCTGAAAGTGATCCGCGTTTGAAGCCGTGCAGCGAGTCGGGCGCTGGCGGCGCATGAAACCCATTTTCCCCGGCGACAACCCGTGCGGCGGCAGACTCGCGAGAGCGGGCTCTGTGCGCGCGGGCACAACGCGGATGCCTGCACCATGTCGATCTTTCCCCTGCCGCAGTTCGAGGCCGATGTCGCCGAGTTGGAGCGCGATCGCGAGGTGTACGAGCGGCTGAAGCCGCCGACCTCGATCGTGGTGCGCTTCGGCACGATGCGTCTCGTGGGCGAGTATCCGTACAAGGGCGAGCAGAAGCCGGGGTGCGGCTCGAAGCTGGTGGTCAAGACGCACCGGGGCATCGAGATGGGGGAAATGCTCACGAGCACCTGCCCGAACGCGGGGTGCTCGAAGTCGGTGAGCCGCAAGGAGATGCTGGAGTACATCGAGAACTCCGGCGGGCGCGACTATCCGTTCTTCACCGAGGGTCGCGTGCTGCGGGTGGCGACGGTGGACGACATGAACGCACAGCAGCGGATCGAGGCGCAGAAGCGGTCGATGCGCGACGCGGCCCAGCGGTATGCGGATGAGATGATGCTGCCGATGAAGTTTGTCGAGACGGAGCCGATCCTCGGCGGCGAGCGCCTGACGCTCTACTTCATGTCCGAGGACCGGGTCGACTTCCGAGAGCTGGCCTCGGCGCTGGCGGGCGAGTTTCACACGCGCATCGAGCTGCGGCAGATCGGCGCGCGCGATGAGGCGCGGCTCACGGCGGACTACGAGAAGTGCGGCCAGCACTGCTGCTGCAAGCAGTTTCTCAAGGTGCTCAAGCCCGTCTCGATGAAGGCGGCCAAGACGCAGAAGGCGTCGTTGGATCCGCTGAAGATCAGCGGGCGCTGCGGACGGCTCATGTGCTGCCTGCGGTACGAGGATGAGACCTACGAGGATCTTCGGAAGCGGCTGCCGCGGGCGAAGTCGCGGTGGGGGAGTTCGCACGGGCTCGGGACGGTGATCGACAAGCAGATCCTGACGCAGCTCGTGAAGCTGCGGTTGGACGACGGGACGGATGTGGCGGTGCCGGTGGAGGAGCTGGTGCCCGAGAGCGAGTGGACGCCCGCGATGATGGCGAAGGCACCGGACCCGATGCGCGGCGCGGATGCGGAGCGCCGGAGCGGATCGCGGCGTGGCACGCGGACGAAGGACGAGCAGCAGGCGGCGTACAAGGAGCGCGCGGAGCGCGAAGCGCCACCGGAACTCAAAACCCGCCCGGAACTGCGCGATCGTTCCGCGGAGTCGGGCGAGGGGACGACGAAGAAAAAGAAGCGTCGCTCGAAGAAGCGGCCGCGTCCGGGCGGCGCGAAGGATGATGCGAAGGGCGCAAGGCCGGATGGCAGCGCGCCGAAGCAGGAGCAACGCCGTCGCCCTGCGCGCGATGAGAAGGCGAGTGCAGGCGAAGCGACATCCGGGGGTTCCGGGGGATCCGGGGGCGAGGGTACGAAGAAGAAGCGCCGTCGCGGGAAGCGCGGCGGACGCGGACGGAAGAAGAGTGACGGCGGCGGTAGTGGTGGCGGCGATGCGGGCGGGGGCGTGTGGGAGTGAACCCCCCGGAAGTAGATCACGGAAGTAGTCGGTCTGCACCAGTCACCCCTCGCTTCTACCGAAGCTCGGGTTGAACTGGTGGCACACGGAGTGTGGTCACTTCATCCAGTTGAGCCAGTAGGCGCAGAGGTCGTCGTATGGGTGCCGCATTCAGGGCATGCTAAAACAGTAGTAGACTCCTGAAGATCGAGATCGACTGTAAGCCCTCGCAAACAGTATCCGCAATACACACACCGACCTTGGTCGCGGCGCCGACGGCGACGCGCCCCATCAGCAGCAAAAAGAAATATCGGTACAACAATAAATACAATTCCTAAAAACAGAACGGGAAGATGCAGCGATGTGAACTGTCCGAGTAGCACCAGAAAATTTGGATATTCCAGACCCGTGCGAATCTGTCGGGGCGTCGTCCCTGAACACCAGATAGCGTCTTCAGCCGACAATGACCGAAGCATCGCACGGAGTCCGAGATGATCCGATATGCCGGGTATCCTCGAGAGAACAGAAAAAGAGTCAAAAGAGTCGTGCAATCGGAGAGAATTCGCAGAAGCGATCGCTGCCAGCTGACACGCATCGATACCCCCTACCGTATCAATACCCACTCCCATAACGAGCGTTTCCATAGCATCCGGATAAAAAGTCCAGACAAGAACAGGGATCTTTGAGCCCCATATTTCGTGGTAGTCCATTGAAATATGGTAATCAACGGTCACAATGATCCGAGGATCGCCGACAACTCCCACAGCCAGTTGGCCAAAGTGATCCGATTCGACAAAGTGATAATCTGAGTCGTGATTGACGCTCGCGACAATGGAGAAGAGCAGCAACAGCATTCCGAAAACGATGCACGACGGCCGAACAAGCGCAAAGCCTTTCCCGAAGACCGGAAGGCCGCCCATCCGCAAAGTCGCTTTCGTGAGCACCAAACCCCCTATCGATACTGAGTAAGAACTGTCTCGTCTATGTCGCGAATTGGCCCTGTAGCCGAGCACTGGAGCGGAAATGCCTGACCTGAACATGCCCCCGCTTCGGGCTCATCATCCGGTGGCCCGTTGAGATACCGCACCGGAAGCCTCATGAGCCATCGCCCACCCTCGCCGCCGGAAGTCGTCGTGCTGGACAAGGTGGCGCGGGTGTCGATGTTTGCGATCGGGATGCCGAAGGGGACGGCGTTGGCATCCCTGCCGCGGAAGTACCGGCGGGGAGTTCCCGGGATGGCGTCGCTGAGGGCGACCATGCGGGAAGGGTACTTCAGAGATGAGTGAGGGGCGAGTGAGGACGGGGTGGATTGGGAGCCGCGTGTCATGTCGCTCCCCCGCCCCCGGAAACGCTCCACCCTCGTATTGGGCGCGGTTGCAGATGGGGAGGGTGCGCTGAGGCGGAGGTGAGATGCAGTGCAGGTGAAGTCCCCGGAAGCTCCGGAGTCCCCCTGCAACCCCTCGAAGAGAGGCACTGGGCAGTCGGGAAAAGCGGGGGGATATGGGTTGCAGGTGGGGAGGATGCGGAGTGCCCGAAGGTCGCGGGCCCCGTCACTTCGTTCCGGGCTCGTAGCGGGCGATGCGGGGGCAATGGGAGATGCGGGGTCTTCGAGCGATTCGGGCCATGTCGCTGACGCTCCACGCTCGTATTGGGCGCGGCGGGAGGTTGGAGAGCATCAGTCTTCCGCATCGACGGCGTCGCTGCGGAGGGACTGATGGCACGGGGCACGGGGGATATGTGCTATTTCGTGTTGGTGCGCCAGTAGGCGCGGAGGTCGTCGTCCTCGTAGTGGGTGCTGCATTCTGGGCAGCGGCCGTCGGGCGGGAGGCCGGAGAGGTCGTAGAGGCACCAGGGGCAGACGCGGCCGTTGAGTTCGCGGATGCGTTTCGCGTTGCGGAACATCGTTCGCATGCCGCGGATACTGATGACGAGCAGCGGCGTGGTCAGAACGAGAAGTGCCATGTAGGCGATGATGTCGTTGATGGTGCGTGTGAGGAGCAGCGCGCAGAGGAGGAGCAGCAATAGAAATAGCAGGTATTCCCAGATGGTTGTGCGCGGCATCGTGCGCAGGAAGAAGGGTTTGGGGAGGTAGGGTTTGCGCGGTGGGGGCTGTCGCATGAAGTGATTTCCCTGCATCTGCAGGCGTGGAGTACTTCAGCATAACCGGCGCGTGGGGTGGGTTGTCTGGGTTACGGCGTCGGAATTGGACATGCCGCATCAGTCTTCCGCATCGACGGCGTCGCTGCGGAGGGACTGATGGCACGCTCTTCGGGGAAGTATGGAACACGGCCTGCACCACTCACCCCTTGCTTCTAGCAAAGCTCGGGTTGAAGTGGTGGCACGGCGCGGGGCGGAGTGACCGGGTTTGTGCGCACAGGCGTGGGCACTCGGGTCGGAATCGTGTCTTTCTTCCCGGGAGGTGCAAGGGTTCGCTTGTGCGGGCGCGTTCGTGCGGCATATTTTAGGGTATAGGACTGGGTTTGTGGTGTGTGGTTCCGGGGGTGGTTCCGGGGGCCGGGGGTGCGCGTCGGTGTGGTGTTGGGTATGGTTCGGGCTATGACGCAGGGCACGAAGCACGACAAGAAGAGCGAGGGGTCGGTGAAGGACACGGTCATCTCGATGGTGATCTCGCTGGCGATGGCGTTGATCGCGAAGATCTATGTGGTGGAGGCGTTCGTGATCCCGACGGGGTCGATGGCGCCGACGCTGCTGGGTCAGCACATGGCGTTTCGGAGTCCGGAGACGGGGTACTCGTGGACGGTGAACCCGTGGTACTACAGCGGGCAGGCGCCGCTCTCGCCGCAGGGCGTGGTGCGTTCGGGGGGTGTGCGTGAGTTTCCGATCGTGTCGGACCCGATGACGCTGTCGGCGGTCTTCGGTGAGCGGATTCCGGCGAACAACATGTATCCGACGGGGTTGAATCTGGATCCGCGCGAGCCGGTGGCGTTGCGTGCGGGCGATCGGATTCTGGTGCAGAAGTATCTGTACTTCATTTCGAGTCCGAAGCGTTGGGATGTGGTGGTCTTCAAGAATCCTGAGCAGTCGCGCGAGAACTACATCAAGCGTCTGATCGGTCTGCCGAACGAGCAGGTGTGGCTGGTGGATGGCGATGTCTTCGTGCGTGAGCGTCCGTCCAATGTCGCTCCGGGATCGAGCAACGATCCGGGCGAGGATTCGGAGTGGTCGATCGCGCGGAAGCCGGATCTGGTGCAGCGGGAGTTGTGGCGGACGGTGTTTTCGAGCGAGTACACGCCGCTGAGCCCGCAGGATCGGCGGACGGGTCGTCGGTTTTTCACGACGCCGTGGTCGGGCGACGGGTGGGAAACGGCGGATCGTCGCGTGTTTCGCACGGATCGTGCAGAGCGCACGGAGCTGGTGTGGGATCACGAGAACTGGCCTGTGACGGACTGGGAGGCGTACAACGATCAGCGTCGGGGCGCGGGTGATGTGTCGATGGGTCGTTCGAGCGGCGTGAAGCCGGTGTACCCGGTGTCGGATGTGCGCGTGCGTGCGGGGGTGCTTCCGGAGCGGGCGGACATCCGTGTGGAGGCGACGGTGGAGGCGCGCGGGCATGTCTTCCAGGGCGTGCTGGAGAACGGTCGGGCGGTGGTGCGGATGCGCGAGCAGGGGAGCGACGGTGCGTGGACGGATCTGGCGAGCGGGAGTGCGCCGGGCTTTCGTGCGGGGCGCGTGACGAATGTCGAGTTCTGGCATGTCGACCAGTCGCTGCATCTTTGGGTGGATGGTCGGCGCGTGGTGGAGGGTTCGTACTCGTGGGGTCCGAAGGAGCGGTTGCTGCACTCGACGGGTCGTCACGGCAGCGACTATTCATCGATGAACGCGCTGTCGCCGGTGTCGCTGTACGAGCGTTCCAGGCCGCGGATCTCGTGGAGTTTCGAGGGGTCTGCGGTGGAACTGCATCGGGTGGGTCTGGATCGCGATGTGTGGTATCAGCCGACGCCGTACTACGACCCGCCGCAGACGAACACGCCAGGGTTCGGGACGCATCCGTGGAATCTGGCGACGATGGGGCCGGATCACTTCTTCGTGTTGGGTGACAACAGCCCGTCGAGCCGTGATGCGCGGATGTGGACCGGCGTGGATCGGGATGTGGCGCAGCAGATCGACGACACGCGGGGCGTGGTGCATCGGAACCTGATGCTGGGCAAGGCGTTCTATGTGTACTTCCCCGCGCCGCGTTCGATGGGCCGGATCCCGATCCCGGACTTCGGGACGATGCGCTGGATCCGGTGAAGGCGTTGGTGATCAGCGGAGCAGCACGAACGCGAGGATGGCGAGCACGGCGAGCCCCATGCCGATGAAGATGATGGGGTTGGGGGCTTTGGCGGTCTGATCGTCGAAGATCGCATCTTCGCCTTGCTCCCATTCATCGGAGCCGAAGCGCTCGATGTCGCAGGCGCTGGGGCCTTCGCATTCGGGGTCGAAGTCTTTGCCGGTCATGGGGCCTTTGCAGCAGGACATGGTGGGAGTTTATGCGCCGAGTCGGGCGTGGTCATCCATGGGGTGTGCGGGGGGCATCCGGGGGGGCAGGGTCCGGTATGGATGCGGCTCAGTTGATGTTGTGCGCGGGTGGCGGGGTGTCCTCGGCGACTTTGGTGCGTGTGGGCGCGGCGGCGGGGTCGTCGCATGAGATGAGGTAGGGCGTGTCGTCGAGGATGCAGTGGCAGTGGACGGGGCGGCCCCAGATCTCGCGGAGGTTCCTGAGCACATCCATCGCCTTGGCGACATCGAGTTCGAGCGTGAATTCGAGTTTGTCGTCGGCGTGTTTGTGCGCGAGGTACAGCTCGCCCCGATTGCGGTAGTTGGCATCGACGACATACATCATGGGCTGGCCCATGTTGGTGATGCGGGCGAGGAGTTCGCGCTTGACCTGGAGCCAGTCGCGGCTCGCGACGCGGACCTCCCCGGTGCGCGGATCGCGCTTGTAGCGGTACATGCGGTGCCGCTCGACGAACTCCTCGGTGAGGAATTCGTCGATGAAGTTGACATCGTTGTAGATGGCGCGGATCTCGAAGATCTTCTCGCGCCCGCGCATCGAGTGGTCGTGGTAGCGCTCTTTTTCGCCGACGCGTCCGAGCGTTTCCCAGGCGGGACCGTGCTGGCCCCGGTCGAAGCGGCGTTCGATGTCGCGGAAGAGTTCGACACCGATCTTGTACGGGTTGAATCCGCCCGGCGGCATGAAGACGACGCCCGAGTGCTGGTCGGCGTACTGGATGACCTCGCTCGCCTCGGCGAAGTGCCCGGAGATGAGCTTGGTGTGCCAGTAGGTGGCCCATCCCTCGTTCATGATCTTGGTCATGGCCTGCGGGGCGTAGTAGTACGCCTCGTCGCGGATGATCGAGAGGATGTCCTGCTGCCAGTCCTGGAGCGGCGCGTTTTGCAGGAGGAAGGCGAGGACATCGCGTGTGGGCTTGCGCGGCGTGGTGCGCGGCGCTTCGGACCTGCGCTGCTCGTGGGCGGCGCGCTGGGCCTCGATCCGCTCGCGCGGGTTGACGAAGGGGTCCATGTACTCCTTGGCGGGGAGTCGCTCGGGCTCGAAGGGTTCTTCCGGGGCGATCTCACGCGGCTCGGGCGCGGAGTAGACGGAGTAGGGGTCGATGAGGTGCTCGACGGACAGGCACAGGTCGATGAATCGCTCGACGCGGTCGCGCCCGTGACGGTCGATGTGGCGCTGCACGCGGGTGGCGTGGTTGGCCATGGTGTTGATCATCTTGCGGTCGGTGCGGGCGAACCAGGCGTTGTGCTTGAAGAAGTCGGCGTGCCCGAAGACATGGGCCATGACGAGTTTCTGGTCGATGACGGCGTTGGACTCCTGGAGGTATGCGTAGCAGGGGTCGTTGTTGATGACCATCTCGTAGATGCGCCCCATGCCGTAGGCATCGCGCTTGGAGAGGCGCTCGTACTCCATGCCCCATCGCCAGTGTGGGTAGCGGACGGGGAATCCGCCGTAGGCGGCGATCTGGTTCATGGTCTGGAAGTCGAGGACCTCGAAGATGACCTCGTGGAAGTCGAGTGCGTACTCGATGGCCTTTGCCTTGATGGCGAGCATCGGCTCGCGGAGCACGGGCGGCAGGTCGGTATGCGTCCTGCGGATGACCAT
>ERZ869909.1574-NODE-1574-length-18026-cov-8.360577_pt1 | contig 18026 bp, 16 predicted proteins | sample MGYA00520892_ERZ869909 | MGnify/ENA primary metagenome ERZ869909 (study PRJEB32215, sample SAMEA104723947) | bioreactor metagenome | biome: bioreactor; feature: anaerobic bioreactor; material: water | place: China | collected 2015-03-12 ...
TCATCAACGGTCTGCAGGCTTGGTCGTCGCGCCGTGGTGGGAGGGAAGCCTGATGGCCGGAGCTGTTGGAAATCTGCACGGGTTTGCGGGTTCCGCGACCCGCTTCGAGAACAACGTCGCAACGCGCGATGACATCTGGGTCAAATATCTCGTTCTTGGGACCGGCCTGACGTTTTTCGTGGTCTTCCTTATACTGCCGTTGATCACGGTCTTCTTCGAGGCTTTCCGCAGGGGGTGGGACGTTTACCTCACGTCCCTGTCGGATCCCGACGCTCTCTCTGCCGTCCGCCTCACGCTGCTCGCCGCGGCCATCTCGGTGCCGTTGAACCTGGTGTTCGGTATTTCTGCGGCTTGGGCCATCACCAAACACAACTTCCCCGGCAAGCAGATCCTGATCAGCTTCATCGATCTGCCGTTCTCGGTGTCGCCGGTGGTCGCGGGTCTCGTCTTCGTGCTGCTGTTCGGTGCGCAGGGCTGGTTCGGCCCATGGCTGCAGGACAACAACATCAAGATCATCTTCGCGGTGCCGGGTATCGTGTTGGCGACGATCTTCGTTACCTTCCCGTTCATTGCGCGCGAGCTGATCCCTCTTATGCAGGCTCAAGGTCGCGACGAGGAAGAAGCCGCCGTAACGCTTGGCGCATCGGGTCTCCAGACCTTCTGGCGCGTTACGCTGCCCAATGTGAAATGGGCTCTACTCTACGGCGTGATCCTCTGTAATGCGCGCGCAATGGGTGAGTTCGGTGCGGTGTCGGTCGTGTCCGGCCACATCCGCGGCCAGACCAACACCATGCCGCTGCACGTCGAGATTCTTTACAACGAATATCAATTCGCGGCCGCGTTCGCTGTTGCTTCACTCTTGGCCTTCCTGGCGATCATTACGCTTGCCGTGAAGACTTTCATTGAGTGGCGCGCGAGTGCAGCCTACGCCGAGGAGAAATTAGGATGAGCATTGAGGTCAAAAACATCTCGAAGTCTTTCGGGACCTTCAAAGCGCTCGATAACATCAACCTGACTTTGCCGCCGGGTGAGCTGGTGGCGTTGCTCGGCCCCTCGGGTTGCGGCAAAACCACGTTGCTTCGCATCATCGCCGGGCTCGAGCAGGCAGACCAGGGCACCGTTATCCTTTCTGGCGAGGACGCATCGTCCAAGCATGTCCGCGAGCGCCGCGTCGGCTTCGTGTTCCAGCATTACGCGCTGTTCCGCCACCTGACCGTGTTCGAGAACGTCGCCTTCGGCTTGCGGGTCAAGCCGCGCAGTCAGCGACCGGCCAATGCCGAGATCAAGAAGCGTGTGGAGCGCCTGCTTGAGCTCGTCCAGCTCGGATGGCTCGCCGACCGTTTCCCGGCGCAGCTTTCAGGCGGCCAGCGTCAGCGCATCGCGCTCGCCCGCGCTCTCGCCGTGGAGCCGCAGGTGCTGCTGCTCGACGAGCCGTTCGGCGCACTCGATGCCAAGGTGAGAAAAGAACTGCGCCGCTGGCTCCGCCGTCTTCATGACGAGCTGCACATCTCGTCCGTGTTCGTGACGCACGACCAGGAGGAGGCGCTCGAAGTCTCCGACCGCATCGTGCTGATGAACAAGGGCAAGATCGAGCAGATCGGCTCTCCGAAGGAGATCTACAACAATCCGGCCACCTCTTTCGCGTATAGCTTCATCGGCAACGTGAACGAGTTCCGCGGGCATGTCGAAGGTGGCTATGTGCGCGTCGGCAACGACTTGCTCCCCCATGGCCGCACCGATCTTCACGACGGCGCATCTGTCGTGGCCTTCACCCGCCCGCACGACACGGAAATCGTGAAAACCTCTGACGGAGAGGGAATCGCGGCCCGTGTGAACCGCATCCTCGATAGCAGTGGCGCGGTGACCCGCGTCGAGCTGCTTGCAAATGGAGATGCGCGTGGCGGGAAACACGACTATTTTGAGGTCGAAGTGACAGCCGATCACTTGGCGTCTCTGGGTCTATCGACAGGCGACAACGTTCGCATCAAGAGCAGGCGTCTGAGCCTGTTCGGAGAAAACGAGAACAGATGAACTTTCAGCAGCTACGCATCATCCGTGAGACTGTAAGGCGAAACTTCAATCTCACGGATGTTGCGAATGCGCTCTATACCTCGCAGTCGGGTGTTTCCAAGCACATCAAGGATCTCGAGGACGAGCTCGGCGTCGAACTTTTCGTTCGGCGCGGCAAGCGCCTGCTTGGGCTGACCGAGCCGGGGCGTGAGCTCGTGGGCATCGTCGAGCGCATATTGCTCGATACCCAGAACATCAAGAAGCTTGGCGAGCAGTTCGCCAATCGAGACCGCGGCCAGCTCGACGTCGCGACCACACATACGCAGGCGCGCTACGCGTTGCCGCCTGTGGTCGCGAAGTTTCGGGAGGCCTATCCCAACGTCCATCTCGTGCTTCACCAGGGGAGCCCGGCGGAGATCGCACGTATGTTGGCCGAAGGCGCGGCTGACATCGGCATCGCCACCGAATCCTTGAAGGACGCGCCGGAGCTGGCGTCGTTTCCCTATTACAGCTGGCATCACGGCGTCGTCGTGCGCGTCGGTCATGCGCTGGAGCAAGCAGGCAAACTCACGCTCGAAACGCTCTCCGAATGGCCGCTGATCACCTACAGCGAGGGCTTCACGGGACGGCCCAAAATCGACAAGGCCTTCGCGGAAGCTGGCATCGTGCCTGACATCGTGCTGTCCGCTCTCGACGCGGATGTCATCAAGTCTTACGTCGAGCTCGGTCTCGGTGTCGGTATTGTCGCTTCTCAGGCTTTCGAGCCTCAGCGCGATCCCGAGCTGCGCCTTATCGATGCGACGCATCTGTTCGAGGTAAATACGTCGCAGATCGCGGTGCGCCGAGGCGCGTACCTGAGGGGATATGCGTACCGTTTCATCGAATATTGCTCGCCGGCGCTGACGGAATCGGTCGTGCGGGCGAAAATTGAGCAAGCGGCCGAGCCCCGCGGAGCATAAGGGTTTTCAGCTTCAATTTTTTGGAAGTAGGAATGTTCGGGCAATCGGGGTCGAACAATTTGGCCAACTGCGCTATTTGAAGCTCTGACGGCGGCCGCTCGCATTAAGGTGGAGCGGCCGGATTTCCGCAAGCTTGGGATGCAGCGCCAGGTATGAAACGCTCCTTCTCCGTACGACCGCCCTGGCCCGTTTCCTTTCTCCTGGCCCTGTCGATCATAGCTCTGGCGGTGCCGTTGCTCGCGCTGCTCGCGATGGAGGCCGCCCGTCTCACTGCGTCGGAGCGCGAGCGCCTCGTCGGAGAGGCAGCGAGTTCGGCTTCGCGTATTGCCGCCGACCTCGACCAGACGCTCAATGGCTACATGGCGATCCTCGAGTCTCTGGCCACCACGCCCGCGCTCGCGGAAGATGATTTCGAAACCGTCTATCATCAGGCCGTCGCCGCGCTCAAGCCACGCCGGCTGTTCGCGTTCCTGCGCGATCCGAGCGGACAGCAGCGCTTCAATACGCGCTTGCCCTACGGTGCCCCTCTCCCGAATGCAAAAGGAACGGACGAGCCCGTTTTTGAGGACGGCCGTCCGCACGTTTCCGATATCGTCATCGGGCAGGTTGCGAAAAAGCCTGTGATGGCGGTGTCCGTTCCCGTCATGCGGAATGAAGAAATTCACTACGTGCTATCGCTCTCGCTCGATCCCGCCTTGATGAAGGAACTGCTCGATCGCCAAAAGCTTCCGCCGGAATGGCGCGGCACGATCACGGACCGCAACGGCAACATCATCGCGCGCACGCGGCTTCACGACGAGTTCCTCGGCAAGCCGTTCAAGGAAGAGGCGCTGCGCGACAAGATGGAGGGCGCCCGCCACGGCACGGATCTGGAAGGCCGCGCTGTCATCTGGGGCTCGGCGCCGTCGCGCACCAGCGGCTGGCTGATCTCCGTCTCGGTCCCGGCCGACCTGGTCGAGGCATCGGCCCGCGAGGCGCTCTTGAGCTATGTTCTGATCGTTGCCGCATTCACCTGTGCAGGGATCGCGGGTGCCGTCGGCGTCGCGCGCGTCATCACGCGCCCCCTCGCACTTGCCGAAAAGGCGGCCAAATCGCTCGGTGAGGGCCGGCCCGTGGATTTTCAGCCGACCGTCGTGGAGGAGGCCAACGCGATCGGGACCGCATTGGTCGAGGCCGCTCGTCTCCGAGAGGAAGCCGAGCAGCAGATCATGCTGCTCATGCGCGAGGTCAATCATCGTTCGAAGAACATGCTGGCCGTTGTGCAGGCCATTGCGCGCCAGATGCCCTCGAAGGAGCCCAAGCAGTTCGTCCGCCAGTTCTCGGACCGCATCGTGGGCCTCGCCGCGAGCCAGGATCTTCTCATCGAGAGCAATTGGCAGGGCGTGCGCGTGGCCGACCTCGTACGATCTCAGCTTGCGCTCTTTCGCGAGCTGATCGGCACGCGTATCGAGATCTCGGGTCCGCCCGTGCGCCTGCAGCCGCCTGCCGCTCAGGCCATCGGCATGGCACTGCACGAGTTGGCGACGAACGCTAGCAAGTATGGTGCGCTGTCCGATGAGAACGGGCAGGTCCACGTCACGTGGGACCTGGTGCCGGGTTCTGGCGAACGAGAGTTCCTGCTCGAATGGCGCGAAAAGGACGGCCCCCCTGTTACGCTGCCCGAGCGGCGCGGGTTTGGGCACACCATCATGGTGGCCATGGTCGAGAAGTCGCTCGATGCCGAGGTCACCGTCGAATATCCAGAGAGCGGGCTCGTCTGGAAGGTGCGCGCACCGGGGCGCTGTACGTACGAGGGGCCAGACACGGCAGGCCGCGCCGCAAAGCGCAAAGCAGGCGAGAAGGTCTAAGCAATACCTCTGCGGCCAGCGGCTAACGCCTGCGCTACTTGCAAACCCGGCCGAGACCGTCTCGGCCGCGTCGTGCCAGATCGACGTGGAAGTGATCGCGGTGCGCCCGATTGTATTCGGGGCCGAGCACGGTCGTGAAATGCTGGCAGGCTCCGTGATGAGCGGCGCGCAGGAAGGCCCGCTCGGCATGGTTGCCGTTCCAGTGGCGCACCAGCGAGACCTTCTGCCCATTCGAAAGAACGAAGCCGGACACGTCGAGCGCGTTGGCATAGCCGTGCTCGGAAAGCTTGCCGCCGGACTTGTGGTTGATCGGACGGCAGTTATAGGAGCCCGCCGTCGTGATCTCCTCCACCTCCGCACCGAAATGATAGAGCGCGGCGGGCGACACATGCTCGCGAATCCAGCGCTCGATCTGGGGGATCATGGGGCAGCGCAGAAGGGCGGCGGGTTTGATTCGCACCCGCCCGTCGTCCACGGCCGTGACTTCGTAAGGGCGTTCTGTCCCGCACACGCCAGGCCCGCCGAGAGCGGAGCGGCTCGTGAGGTAAGTCGTGCGCTGAAGCACGCCGGAGGCGATGCACGCGCTTTCTTCCTGGTCGCGCCAAGGCTCGTATTGGGCAACGAAATTCGGCCCGGAGCTGCACGCCGAGAGTAAGGCCGGAACAAGCACCGGCAACACGAGTACACGACTGAGACGCATGACCTGGGAACACTAAGTCCGTTAGGACTAACGAACGGTGAATGTCCCACCCTCCCTGGTACGGTATGCCAGCACTTTCGGGCCGTTTGCGGCCGGCTCTACGGCCGACCTCGGGCGTCTCGGCGGCGCTTTTCCGACTTGTTTTTCAAGATATCCACAGGGAACGGAGCGGAGGGCAGAGAATACGTGCACCAATCAATTGAGTGCCTGCTACAATCCGAACTGCCCGGATTTTTGGACGCCGGCCGCTCTCTGACGCAGCATCCAGCCCTCTGAATGGATGGGTCAGGTTTGGCCGAAGCTGGGTAGCGTATGCGTAAGGCGTCACGATTTCTTCGTGCGTCGAGGCCCCGGCCCGTCGTCAGAGTTGCTCGCTCGGCATCCCCCACGATGTTCCCTCGACGAGCAACGACTGACACACCGGGGCCTTGTGATTCATCTGGCCGGTTGAGTCCGCTTGCTGTTTAGCGGCAGATCGGTCCGCGCGCTTTAACGCGTCTTCCCATCCACACGCGCGAGAAACTCCAGCGCTGCATCTTTGAACGTCCGGTCGCCGACCGCCTTCATATGCTCGCGGCCCGCGATGACGAATGCTTCCGCGCCCGGGATCAATCTGGCGAGATCCGGCGCTGATCCCCCAACCACGTCGTTCTCGCCGACCGCCACAAGCACGGGCGCGCTGATCTGCGCAACGGCGTCCGCCGTGATAGGTGCTCTCGCCGAGCGAATGCACGCAGCAAGTGCCTTGAGATCACTTTTCGTCTGCTCGGCAAAGACGCGGAAGGTGCGCGCCGCTTGGCTCTTGACGTCGTCCACGTGCGCGGCTTCGAGGGCATGCGCAATGGGCCCGGTACCTGCCATCCCGCGCACCATGTTGATGCCGAGCCCGCCGAACACCAGGCTCTGGATGCGCTCGGGATGGGCAAGTGCGAGGAAGGCCGCGATACGGGAGCCCATCGAATAGCCGATCACATGCGCGCGCGGGATCGCAAGATGGTCGAGCAGGTGCCGCGCATCTTCGGCCATGAGCGGCGCGCCGTAGTCGTCGAGTTCGTAGAGCTTCTCGCTCGCACCGTGCCCGCGGTTATCGAATGCGATCACGCGGTAGCCAGCCTGAAGCAGCGTGCTCACCCACCTCGTATCGACCCAATTGGTCGGCACGTTCGACGCGAACCCATGGATCAGCAGCACGGGAATCTCATTCGGCTCCGACGGGCGCTCGTCGATATAGGCGATCTCTACGCCGTCGGAGTTGAAGGTCGTCATCGCTGGTCGGGAGGTCACGTCGCTGTTCCGCAGGTCGCTTTCAGGCTCGTCCGCGTCGAAATGGCGGACATCGGACAGCAAGGGTGGCAGCAAACCGCCATGGATGGCAATGCCTTGCGGCAGGCGGACGCGCCTGCGCTCCGGGGCGAACCGTCCTCTGTTCTTTTCGGGAGGCGCCCGCTATGGTCGCGCATTCGAACGAACTGACGCGGAAAGACGACGGCAATGGCCAAGAACGTGACCCCTCATTTCGCAAACGATGTCGGCGCTGAAAAAATCTTTGTCGGTGTCAAGGAGCTGCAGTGCATGGGGGCGCGCGCGCCATTCGACCATCCGCACGTGTTCCTAGACATGGGGGCCGACAGCCAGATTCTCTGCCCCTATTGCTCGACGCTTTATGTCTACGATCCGCGCCTCGCCGCGGACGAGAGCGATCCGAGGAACTGTCTCGTCTCCGCGAGCGACCTGGCGGCCTGACGCCATGACGAACGCGCCTCCCCCGCCCGACCAGATAGTGATCGCAGGCGGCGGCATCGGCGGGCTCGCTGCGGCGCTTGCGCTCGCACGGCAAAACATTCCATCCGAAGTGCTCGAGCGCAGGCCCGCATTCGGTGAGGACGGTGCCGGCATCCAGATCGGCCCTAACGGCACCCGCATCCTGGCCGCGCTCGGCGTCGCGCCCATGCTCCAAGCGTCCGTCACGACGCCGGACTCAGTCCACATCCGCGATGCGATGACCGGCCGGGATCTGGCGCGCTTTCCGCTCGGCCCGTGGATCGCAGAACGCCACGGAGCCCCCTATTGGACACTTCATCGGCGCGATCTGCATAAAGCGCTTCTTGAGACGGCCAAGCGCGAGCCTCTGATCCGCATCAGAACCGATGTCGTCGTGACTGCGCTCCGCGAAGAACGAGACGAGAGTGTCACGGCCGTCGCAGCCGATGGCGAAGCCAGCAGGGGAAGAGCGCTGATCGCCGCCGATGGCGCATGGTCCGCCCTTCGCGTGGAGCCGTTCGGTGGTGGCGCGCCGCGCTACACGGGAAAATGCGCCGTGCGCACCGTGCTTCCGCTATCTGCCGTACCGGAGCCGCTCCGCCGTCCTGACGTCAATCTTTGGATCGGACCCGATGTCCACGTCGTGCATTATCCGGTTTCGGGCGGGGAAGCAGTTGCGCTCGTGGCGATCTTCGACGACGGCCGCGTCGCGGGGGACTGGAACTCGCCGTGCGACCGCGGCTGGGTCGGCGCGCGGCGGCAGCGCTTCGCACCGCTTCTGAAAGATCTCGTCGGACGGCCGGACACTTGGCGCCGCTGGTCGCTGCTTGCGCTCGAAACGCCTCCGCAGTTTTCGGTGGGGCGCATGGCCCTGCTCGGCGACGCCGCGCACCCTGTGCTCCCCTTCCTCGCGCAGGGTGGCGTCATGGCGCTTGAGGATGCGATCGTTGTCGCGCGCGCGCTTGCGGCCGATCCGCAGGATCCCGCTCGTGCCTTCACAGCCTATGCGCGCGAGCGCACGCCGCGCGTGCGCCGCGTCGCAGAAGCATCGCGCGCGAACGGGCGCATCTATCACATGGAGGGCGTCATGGCGGCGGCCCGCAACATGGCTCTGCGGCACATCCCGCCCGAGCGGTTCATGAGCCGTTACGATTGGCTCTACGGCTGGGCGCTGCCCGCTTGACGATGCGACTTAAAGAGAGTTGACGAACGCGAGCAACGCCGCGCGATCTTCCGGCGTAAGCGCCGCATAGGTGTCGCGGGCGCGCTGGGCCTCGCCTCCGTGCCACAGAATGGCTTCCTGTACGTTCCGCGCACGTCCGTCGTGCAGCAGGAAGGTGTGCCCCACCACGGTCTCTGTAAGGCCCACGCCCCACAGCGGCGCCGTACGCCACTCGCTTCCGCTGGCATCGCCTTCCGGCCATCCGTCCGCAAGATCTTCGCCCATGTCGTGCAGCAGGAAATCGCTGTACGGCCAGATTTTTTGACCGCTGAGGTGGGGCTGTCCTTCAAACTCGCCGGTTGTGAAGGTCGGGCGATGACAGGCTGCGCATCCCACTTGGTGAAATAGCGCTTTTCCTCTCAGTACGGTTGCATCCTCCGGATCCCGACGCGCCGGCACGGCGAGGTTCTCCGAATAGAAGACGAGAAGATCGAACAGTTCGCCGCCAAGCTCCACGCCGCCCGTATGATCGGAGTTCCCGTTGGGCGCATCGAGGCAGGCTGTCTGCGCGGGCGTACAGTCTCCGGATGGGTGTGGCACGAGCGGGTTGGAAAGCCCGATGTCGTTTGCGGCCGCAATTCCGCTCTGGTCGCGCACGCTGGCGACGCCAGCCTTCCAGCCAAACCGCCCGAGCATGACTTGCGCTTTCGAGAGTGACCACACTTCGTTGACGCGCCCGGAAATACCGTCTCCATCCGCGTCGCCGGGATCTGCGCCCGCACGGATATCCGCTTCCGGGATCGCTTCGATAAGCCCGAGCCCGATCATCGGCGGCGCAACGCGCGGCGAAAGCCGCACGTGTGGGTGCAAGGGGCCATAACTCAGGTGAGCCACGGAATATTCGGGCCGCCTCAGCGTCACCACCTCGCCGCCGGCAAGCGTTACCGTCACGTCGGTATAGGTGATACGCGGATGGCCTTCGCCCGCGTGTCCCTGAATTGCGATGTTCTGGAGTTGCCGACCATAGACGGGTTCGGGAATGAACGTCGCCTTTTTGTCCGCGAGCAACTGTTTTTGCTCATCGGTCTCCGGCGGGATGGAAAGCTTCAGGATCATCGAAACAGCCGTATCGTCCGGCCAATTCGCTTGCGGCGGCCGTCCGCGCCCATCCTTGATGTGGCAGTTCTGGCAGCCGCGCGCATTGTAAAGCGGCCCCAGCCCATCCGACGCCGTTGTAGAGGAGGGCGCGGAAGCCCACAGCCGCCGGAACACCGAGTTTCCGATGCGGAAGTTCATCTCGCCTTCGAAGCCGATACCGTGGGAGAAATGAGAGAAGGCATCGCGATTGTCGACGCTTTGCCGCGACGTGGCGCTGCCGCCCGGCCATTCCTCGCCGACCTCAAGGGTCGCGGGGGTGATCGAGGCGGCAGGAGGCGCTTCGTTTCCGGCGAGCACAGCACCAACGGCCAGTGGCACGAGGGCGCCAAGCACAACGGGGAGCAGCATGTCTCTGAGCGTCTGTGGCATCGCCGCCTATGAAGCTCAAAGTCCTGCGCCGATCAAGCGGCGGAGAACCACCGCACGGCGGCCGTTACCGAGGGGCTGGCTCCGGGGGAGCGCCGAACCGCTCCTGCCACAGACGCATTCTAAAACAAGCCTGCAAAAAAAACGGAGCGGAGGCGCGATCCATGCCGTTAAGAGGCATTCTTCTGGCTATCATGATCGCCTGGCCGTTTGCGGCCCAAGCGGAAGACAATCGCCACGGCAAAGTGGCCGACCGCATCGAGCAGCTTGTCGAAAAGAACTTCTACGACCCGAAACGCGGCGAAGCCTTTGACGCAGCCCCGCTCCGCGCGGAAAATCTTTCCCCCGAGGAGTTCGATAGGGCGGCAGCGGAAGCGTTAGCCCGTTTGGGCGTATCGCACACCGGCCGCTACAAGTCCGACCGGATCGACTACTTCGAATTGCTCGACATCTTCCGCTTTGCGGTGCGCAGCGATCTTCGTCGAATGTATCCGCCGCGCGGGCAGGTTGGCTACGCCGGCATAGGCATGATCGCCGCCGAGATCGAAGGGCGCCGTTTCGTCACCGATGTCTATCACGCCGGGTCTGCCGCACGCGCGGGCATCCGCGAAGGTGACGAGGTGCTCGCTGTTGATGGCGAGCCCTACCGCGAGATCGCCTCTTTCGAGAAAAAGATCGGCAAGACCGCGACACTCACCCTGAGGCGCGAAGAGAACGCCGAGCCGGTAGACGTCTCCGTGAAGGTCGAAGCGATCCGGCCCAACGACCTGTTCACGGCCTCGATCTCCGAAAGCATCCGCACGATCGAGAGTGGCAAATTCAAAATCGGATACATGCGGATCTGGTCGTTTGCGTCTGCCGAAACGCGCCAGCTCATTCCTGAGGAGTTGGGGACGGGCCGTCTCGCGAACGCCGACGCGCTCGTGCTCGATCTCCGCAGCCGGTGGGGTGGCGCGCCGCTTGATGCGGCTGAGATCTTCGTCGGCCGCACGCCGCCGACTGAGCTTAAGAAGCGTGACGGAACCGTCACCTCCGGCAACACGCGCTGGCGCAAGCCCGTCGTTGCCATCATCGACGAAGGTACGCGAAGCGGCCTCGAAGTGTTCGCCTATGCGTTGAAGGCGAACGACATTCCGCTCGTCGGCACGACCACGACCGGCGCTGTGCTCGCTGGAACAGCTTACATGTTGCCAGACGATAGCCTGCTGATCCTCGCCGTTGAGGATGTGGTGACCGACGGCAAGCGCATAGAGGGCGTGGGCGTTGAACCCACGCGAGAGGTCACGCGCGATATCCGTTTCGAGAACGGCAACGATCCACAGCTCGCCGCGGCGCTCCACGCGCTTCGGCAGCGCCTCACCGAATGAAAGGGCAGGCGGGCGTAAAAAGGGGCGCGTCAGCGCCCGGGAGCATCTTGGCGAAGCCAAGCTCCGCTTGTGCGCGACCCGGCGGTTATGGCGGAGCCATGCTTCGCATGGACTGCGCCGGCCATCAACCGGCCCCGGCTCCTTATCCGAAGCGTGTCGCAACTTGCGTACGAAACAAAAAACCTACTGTGCGCCGTCCACCAAGTCGGGATTGTCGAGACTGTCCGACCCCTCGAACGCGATGCCCTTGAGATCGAGCACGGCGATGGCGCGCTCCAACTCCTTGGCCTGCGCAACGAGAAGGTCGATCGTCTTCTGCACCACGGCGTTGCCTTCTGCGTTTCCGAGCCCGATCATCTGGTCGTAGGCCTCGACCGATTTGGCGCGCTCCACCAGCACGCCCATCTGCGCCATTGTTTTATCCATGGCTGCCCTGACGGCATCGTCCGTTTCGGGCGACTTTGCGCGGACAAGGTCCGAAACGGACGGCCCCGACACCACGCTGCCATCGGTGCGCGTGTAGCTGCCGAGGTACACGTTACGGATGCCGAGCGCGTTTCCGTAATGGGAGTTGTGCGTGTTGTCCGAGAAGCAATCGTGCTCCTCTTCCGGATCGTGGATCATGAGGCCGAGCTTCATCCGCTCACCCGCGAGCTCGCCGTAGGACAAGCTTCCAAGCCCGGTGAGGAGGGCTGTGAGCCCGTCGGTCTCGTCCTCGGTCACGGCCAAGCGGGCGGCGCCGTCCGGCCCCCACTGCTCTGCGATCCACGCAAGATCCTCGACGAGCATATCGGTCACGACGCGGAGGTACGCTGCGCGCCGGTCGCAATTGCCGTTCGAGCAATTCGCGGTGTCGTAATCGGTATGCGGCCGCTCGCCAGCGCCAGGACCCGTCCCGTTGAGATCCTGCCCCCACAGCAGAAACTCGATGGCGTGATAGCCGGAGGCCACGTTGGCCTCGATACCGCCCGCCTCGTGCAGCGTCTCGCGGATAAGCTCGGGCGTGATCTCCGAGGCGTCGACCGTGTTGCCCGCAACCTTGAGCGTGGTATTGGCGATCACGTTCGCCGTGTAGAATTCGTTCTCGGGGTGGTCGCCGCCATAGGCCTCGGCCACGTAGTCGATCAAGCCCTCGTCCAGCGGCCAGGCGTTCACGCGGCCCTCCCAATCGTCGACGATCGGGTTGCCGAAGCGGTACGCTTCCGTCTGCATGTAGGGGACCCGGGCGTCGACCCAGGCCTGGCGCGCGGCCGTCAACGCGTCCGCACTGGGATTTTCGATTAGCGTCGTAATCGATTTTTGTAGGGTCTTCGCTCTCTTCAGGCTGTCCTCATATCCCGCTTTGGCGATGTCCGCGTAGGTTGCGAGCACCGATTCGGCGGCCGGCGCATTGGCGTAAGCCGCCGAGGAATGGGTTCCCGCCGCAGGAACAAGTACGGAAAATGCGAGAAAAATCTTTGCAATTCTGAGGGTTGTCTGGGGCAAGGGGCAAACTCCTCGGGATTGAGTGGATGGGCTGAGGCGACTGGACTTATTGACGAAAACAGTCAAGAATGATCACCGATTTGCGCTTCGAGAGAAAGCGGGCCGGTGCTCCAAGAGCCAAGGGAATATTTTTCCCTGCACCGGACGATTTTTTGGTAGTTTGGAATTGATCTAGATTTTTGTTGAGATACAAGATCAATCGGACCCGCGCGAACGGTGGCGCGCACGGGAGGAGAGCTGGATAGACCATGCGCCTAAGCAAGACAACGAACTATGCCATTCGCATCCTTCTGGATTGCGCCGTGGCCGCGCCGGAGCTCGTGAAGGTCGCTGAGATCTCCGAACGCCGCGACATCACACTCCAGAACACGTTCAAGATCGTTCATCTCCTCTCTCGGGCCGGCTTCATTCAAGCGGTCCGGGGCCGTCACGGCGGCGTCCGTTTGGCCCGTCCCGCTGCCGAAATTCGCATCGGCGACGTCGTGCGCGCGATGGAGATCCTGCGTCTCGAAATGGAGACGGAGGAGGGCGCCGAAGGCGAGAATCAGGGTCAGCTCGCAGCGCTCGATCAGCTCTTCGACAATGCACTCGATGCGTTCATCAGCGTGTTGGACGAGCATACGCTCGAGCAGATGATCAAAGTGCAGCGCCGGGAGCCCCCGCGTCCCCGTCGTTCGGGGTCACAGCGCCGCACGAAAGCGGCTGCGATTTCGGGTGCTGTCACCCGTCGCTCCCGCGCGCACCTCTGAAAGCATTACGCTTTCTGTACCTTGGAATTCTTCAAAACAAAGATTTGAATGATTCCAATGGCCTAGGGCGTTACTGTGCCCTTGACTCCCGGCTGAGAAAGAGGCTTGTTTACGCGCAAGGCTGCGGATGAGCAGCCGGCATACCTATATCCTTTTCGGGGCCTTGAACCTCGACAATAGGAAGGTCGAACGATGCTTCTCGAAACACACCCGCATTGGGTGTTTCGCGCGAATTGCGTGCCGTTCTCATGCCCGCCTTGTGGGCCTGCCTTTCCTTCCTGTCGCCTGAGCGTTCCGGTCCTGTCGCAGATGCGGGAGGTCCTTCATGCGTCGTTCTAGTGCCGCGCGCCCCGTCATTGCTCCGCCCCCGCTGCAGACGCTCTCGGGCGAGCGTGGCGCCGAGCGGCTGATCGGCCTTGGCTTCCGCTACTGGGTTGCCGGATACAAGTCCGGCGACATCGACCGCTGGGAAGAAGCCTGGCGCATCTATTCCAGCGCCCTCGGCCCGAATGCCGCCCGCACGGCCGTATCCGAGCTTTCGGCGTGGGTGCGTGCGGTGAGCGCTGCAGCACGGCGCGAGATCGAGGTGTGCGCCGGCGACTGCGCAGGCTTTTGCCGCGACGAGTGCCTCGCCGTGTCGATGATCGCGGCCTGCCAGCACAACACCTGCCCTGCGATGCGCGCCTGCGCCTTCGCCCTGATCGAAAGCTCGCTGATCGACGAGGTGGTGCACCACGCCGAGAGCTTTGCAGTCACCATGCGTGGCCTCGATCAGGTGCTCTCGCCGGGCCTGATCGTGAATGCCGCAGCCTATGCGTCGGCGCCAGGCGCCGATCTCAGGCAATAGGCGGCGAAGGAACCGATATGATCGTTTGCTCTTGTACGCGCATCTCCGATCACGACATCGAGCTTGCGCTTCTCGACATCCTGAACCAGCCCGAGGCGCCGATCCCGACGCCCGGCGTCGTCTACCGCCATATGCAGAAGCGTATGCAATGCTGCGGATGTGCACCGCTCGCCGTCGACGTGATCTACGCGCGGCTCGAAGTGCTGGAAAAGAAGGGGCTCATCTGCCCGTTCCGTAGCTTCTCCACGCGCGAACGCCTGATGCGCCTGCAGCAGCAGCGCCGCAATCAGAAGGCAAACCTGCCGTTGACGGCAGACGAAGAGGATTACGTCCTCGCCGAGTAAGGGCCGCACCCTCACGCCCTCTCTTCGCTTCGCCTTTCGTTTCCTTGCGCCACGGCGTAAACATCGGGCCATGGTGTCCCGAGACTCTTTCCGCATGAACTTCGATCGGTTCGGAACGGCCGCAGCGATGGCAGCCGCCATTGCGGCCGTGCTCATCGTTGGCGTAATGGACGCCCGGGCAGATGGCGCGCCTCAGCCAAAAACTCAGGCGGCGATTGTTCGCGATGCCGTCGACCAGTTCGTTCTGCCGCGCATCGACACGTTCAAGATGCGCACGCATGAATTGGCGTCTGCGGTCCCGGGGGCGTGCAAGCCGGATGCGCAGCCCGCAGCGCTCGCGGCTGCTCAGTCGGCGTTCGTCGAGACAGTCCGCGCGTGGGCCCCGCTCGATTTCGTGCGCTTCGGTCCCTCGGCCCGCAATCACCGTCTGGAACGGGTACTGTTCTGGCCCGATCCTCGCGCCACCGCCGAACGCCAGTTGAGCGCACTGCTCGCCGCGCGCAAGCCGGAGCTCTTGGAGCCGGGCGCGCTTGCAACCCAAAGCGTGGCCGTGCAGGGGCTGACGGCGCTCGAAGTGCTCCTCTTCAGCGAAAAGCAACCGCTTGGACGTGGAGACGATGAGGCTGCGCGCTATCGCTGCGGTATGGCGGACGCGATAGCGGCGGCCCTCGATACCGTTGCTGGAGAAATCCAAAGCGGTTGGATGGGCGATGACGGTTATCGCGCTAAGATCCTAAATCCGGGACCGGACAATCGCCTCTATCGCGACACCTCGGAGTCGGCGCGTGAGATCGCCAAGGCTCTGGTCGTCGGCTTCGACCTCGTTCGCGACCGCATCGCATTGCCTGAGCTGCACGCGGTGTCGCGCGACCCGCCCCGGCGCGCCCGCCTTCCGTTCGAGAGATCGCGGGCGACCGGCGTATTCGTTGTCGCGACCGTTGATGCATTGAAAGATCTTTACGGCATCTGTGCCTTCGCCACCCGCGTGGGGCCAGATAAGACATGGATGACGAACTTTTTGACGGCAGGTTGGGACGGGCTCGCAACCGAGTCGCGAAGGCTTGATGAAGTCCGAGCCGGAGAAATCGCCTCGAAGGATCATCTGCACGTTGTGCGCAAGCTGCGCTTCGACATCACATCCATTCGCCAAATCGTCGTCAGGGAGCTAGCGGCCAATGCCGGCATCATCCTGGGCTTCAACGAGCTCGATGGCGATTGATCGCCGCCGGTTCGTCGCGTGTGCGCTGATCGCGCTCACAGCGCCACGCGCGGTTTTGGCGGCGGAAGCGCGTGCGGCGGGTCATGAGAGCGCGGACGTCGTCTACGCCGCCGCCGCCCGCAGGGTAGGTCATGGCTACGCGGTGCTTCTGGTCTCCGGCGACGGACGCATCCTACGCGAAATCCCGCTTACCGCGCGCGCTCACGACATCGCCATAGACCGCGTCCGCCGCCGCGCGGTGGCGTGCGCACGCCGCCCCGGATATTTCGCGCTTTGCTTCGGCCTCGACGGCCATGCCGAGCCCGAAGTCTTCGCGCCGCCGCAGGATCGGCATTTCTACGGTCACGGCGCGTTCTCGCCGGATGGGCGGCTGATCTACATGACAGAGCACGATGTCGAGACGGGCGAGGGCGTCATCGGCGTCTATGACACGGACAAGAGTTTCAGCCGCATCGGTGAATTTCCATCGTATGGAATCGGCCCCCACGAGGCGATCTTGTTGTCCGACGGCAAGACGCTCGTCGCCGCGAACGGCGGGTTCGGCAGCGATCCCGCAACGGGCCGCGAGAGCATCGACGTCGCGGGCATGGAGCCCAACATGTCGTTCATCGATGTGGAGACGGGCGCATTGAAAGCCCAGCATGGCCTGCCGACCGGGATCAACCTGCTCTCGATCCGCCACCTCGCGGCCGACGCGAGCGGTGCCGTCTGGTTCGGCGGGCAATGGCAGGGCGCGGTAGAGGATGCCCCGGAGCTAATCGGCCGGGCACGCATCGACCGACCGATTGCACTTATCGAGCCGGGCGGTCCGGCGGGCGACGCGCTGCGCGGTTACATCGGTTCGGTCGCCGTCTCCGCGGATGGCCGTCTTCTCGCAGCGTCCGCCCCTCGCGCCGGGTGCGTCGTCTACGCCGACACGGAAACCGGCCGCATCGTCCACGAGGTCGCGCTGAAGGATGCCTGCGGCCTTGCCGACAGCGGCCCCCGAGCATTCGCGATCAGCTCGGGCCATGGCGTCGTCAAGGTAGAAGGAAGTGCGGATGGCGCAGCCGCGCTTGAAACCCGTTTCCCATCCACGGAGTTTGACAATCACCTCCGCCGCGTTTGATGGCTGCGCGCGAGCGCTTCAAACTGAGGGGGAAGCAGTCTAAAAGCTTCCGAGCATTCGCTTGGCCGGGAACCTATGCTTCTTTCCACACTCATTCCGCACGACGAGGTTGCCGAGGTGCCATCCGGTGCCTTCAGCATCGCCGTCACCAGCCTGACGGCGGACAGCCGCCGCGTGGAACCCGGCGCGCTGTTTGCTGCGCTCTCCGGCACCAAGGCAGACGGCACGGCCTTCGTCGTGGACGCGGTGGAGAAGGGCGCCGTTGCCATCCTCACGAGCGAAACGGCCGACGTGCCGGATAGCGTTTCCGTTCCCGTCGTTCGGGCCCGCGAACCGCGCCGGGCGCTTGCGCTCATGGCCGCGCGCTTCTTCGAGCGTCAGCCCGAAACCATCGTCGCCGTGACGGGAACGAGCGGAAAAACGTCGGTTGCGGAGTTCACGCGCCAACTCTTCGCGGCGGCAGGTCGGCGTGCGGCGTCGCTCGGTACCATCGGCGTGGTGAAACCGGACGGCGCGGCCTATGGCTCGCTCACGACGCCCGATCCCGTGACGCTCCACGCGACGCTTGCCGCGCTTGCGGGCGAAGGCATCACGCATCTTGCGTTCGAGGCGTCGTCTCACGGGCTCGATCAATATCGCCTCGATGGCGTGCGCGTCGGCGCCGCAGCCTTCACGAACCTCGGGCGCGATCATCTCGATTATCATCCGACCACCGAAGCCTATCTCGCCGCCAAGCTTCGCTTGTTCGAAGCTCTGCTTCCGATCGGTGCGCCGGCTGTCGTCAATGTCGATGCGCCCGGAGCGGACACGGTCCTGCAGGCCGCCCGCCTGCGCGGGCACCGGATCGTCAGCGTTGGCGCGGCAGGCGAAACGCTGCGTCTCGCGGCTCTCGATCGCGACGGCTTCGCGCAGCGCATGACGCTTGTCTACGATGGCCGCACCTA
>ERZ869909.1575-NODE-1575-length-18025-cov-4.598953_pt1 | contig 18025 bp, 19 predicted proteins | sample MGYA00520892_ERZ869909 | MGnify/ENA primary metagenome ERZ869909 (study PRJEB32215, sample SAMEA104723947) | bioreactor metagenome | biome: bioreactor; feature: anaerobic bioreactor; material: water | place: China | collected 2015-03-12 ...
TCTCGCTACCCTCCCGCTCGAGCGCCTCGCTGGCCTCTTGCACGGTTCGGCTCAGGTCGCCGCGGATGGTACAGCACAGACAGCCGCTGCTCATTTCAACGACGGTGTTCTCGTCGCTCTTGGCGAGCAGCAGGTGGTCCAGCCCGATATCGCCGAACTCATTGATCACCACCAGCGAACGCTTCATGGCGGGCTGGCGGACCAGGCGATTGAGCAGCGTGGTCTTGCCGCTGCCGAGAAAGCCGGTCAGCACCGTGACTGGCAGTTTACTATCGTGACCGAATACGCCGTCGTTCATGGCTTCACCGTTGTCTGGCGAGTGGGTTCGGGGAGGGGGCCTGCACACTGCGAGCAGGTGCCGTGGATCTCGATGGTCGTGCTGCCGGGCGAAAAATCACGGCGCTCGACCAGGTGCCCCAGGCTTGAGCTCAAGGCGTTATCGGTAAGCTCGTCGATATTCCCGCAGTCGTCGCAGATGGCAAATACCGTAACGCCATGCCTGCACCCCTTGAGCCGACAGGGAACGTAGGCGTTCAGCGTCTCCAGGCGATGGGCCAACCCATGCCGGATGAGCACATCCAGGGCGCGATAGATCTGCGTCGGCGCCGAGAACCCGTCGTCTCGCAGCCGCTCGAGCAGGGCATATGCCCCCAGGGGAGCCTCGGCACTGCGCAGAACCTCAAGCACGCGCTGCTGGTTGGCTGTCAACGGCATGGTCGCTTCCGTGTGTCTGTGGAGAGTCGCGTTGTTGTCACATATTGTATGTTATAACATAACAACAATTTCCGCCGCTGTCACAACGACGATCTGTCCGGAATGTACGGAGCTGAAGAATGAGAAGAACGACCTTGAGCCTCTCCCTATCCTTGCTGGCCGCCGGCCTGGCAGGTAGTGCGTTTGCCCACAGCGAGACGTCTGCCTGGCGGCTGTTCGTCGCCGACCACAGCGAGCCGGTGGTGCATGTCATCGATGCGATAGAAGGCGAGCTACTGGAATCCTTCGACATACACGGCGCGGCGTCGCTCTACCGCAGCAACAGCGATGAGACCGTATACGCCGTGCAGGGCTCGGCGGATGTCGTCACCGCCATCGCCACGGGCATCGCCTTTCACGACCACGGCGACCACGCCGATATCGAGGTCGAGGCGCCCCGCCTGACCGGCACCGAGATCGAGGGCAGCTATCCGGTGCACTTCGTGGAGCATCATGGCCACTGGGCCGCGTTCTTCGACAACGAGGGTGTCGCCCGGATCTTCCGCGAACGCGATGCCCTGGCGGGAAGCGTCGAGCTGCGGGAAGTGGATGCGGGTGCTCCCCACCACGGCGTGGTCGTGCCCTATGGCGATTACGACCTGGTTTCCGAGCCGCACCCCGAGGATCCCTCGAAGCTGCCCATCGGCATCCGGGTACAGGATCGTGCCGGTGCTCAGATCGGCGAACTTGCCGAGTGCCCCGACCTGCACGGCGAGGCGACCACCGGCAACCTGCTGGCCTTCGCCTGCGAAACGGGCCTGCTGCTCGTCCGCGCGGGGAGCGATGCCCCCGCAATCGAGCACCTGCCCTATACCGACGCCCTTTCCGAGGGCAAGTCGACCACGCTGGTCGGCGGCCGCGGGCTGCAGTACTTCATGGGCAACGTCAGTGGTAACGACGGCCAGAGCGCCGTGGTATTGATCGACCCAAGCGAAGCAGAAGCCTTCCGCCTGGTCGAGCTACCCACCCGCCGCGTGCACTTTGCCGTCGACCCCATCCGCGCACGCTACGCCTACGTGTTCACCGAGGATGGCCAGCTTCACCAGCTCGACGTGCTCGCCGGCGAGATCACCCAGTCGCTGCGGCTCACCGATCCCTACTCCATGGACGGCCAATGGAGAGACCCGCGTCCCCGCGTGACGGTGGCCGGCGACAACGTCATCGTCACCGACCCGCTCGAAGGCAAGCTGCACCTGGTGGATGCCGCAAGCTTCGAAAAGACCGGCGAGGTGAACGTTCCCGGCACGCCCTTCAGCATCGTTGCCGTGGGCGGCACCGGGATCACGCATGGCCACGAGCACGGTCACTAACAGGGCCATTGACTGACGTCAGAACGTCATGCCGACGCTGGCGAACACGCTACGCGGCGCACCGGGGAAGGTGGGCACGAAGGAGCCCCCCGAATCGTAGTAGCGACGATCCCCGAGGTTCTGCACCATCAGTTGCGCCCGGTAGCGCTCGCCCTCGCCGAAGCGATAGATCGCATTGGCATCCCAGCGCACGTAGGAAGGCAGTTCGAAGCTGTTGGCGGTGTTGGCCTGGCGTGCGCCCACATGGATGGCTCCCAGGCCCAGGCTAAGCCCCGCGGCCTGGCCGCCGAAGTCGTAGGTGGACCAGACGCTGGCGCTAGTACGCGGCGCATTGGCCACCCGATTGCCGACCAGGGCGGGATCGGTGTCGTCGGTGATCTCGGCCTTGAGCTGCGTGTAGCTGGCCAGCAGCCGCCAGTGCGGCGTGATGCTATAGGGCACGTCCAGCTCCCAGCCGCGGCTGCGCTGCTCCCCGACCTGGATCACGTAGTTGAAGTCGTCCGGGTCCGACACCACGCCGTTGCGGCGGCGAATATCGAACAGCGCCAGGGTGGGCTCCAGCCGGCCGTCGAGCAGGCTCAGCTTGGCGCCTACCTCGGTTTGCCGGCCCCGTGAGGGGGAAGGCAGCTCGCCATCGCGCAGCATGCCGTTGAAGGGCTCGGTGAGGAAGGATTCGGCCCAGCTGGCGTACAGTGACACCTCCTCGCTGGGGGTCCAGGTCAAGCCGATACGCGGCGAAAAGGCGTCGTCGGTGCGCGTCAGCCGCTCATCCACCGGCAGGTATTCGGCGCGGGCACCGCTGCGCGAGCGGTCGTAGCGCACGCCCAGCAATAGCCGCCACTGGCTGCCGAACTGCAGCTCGTCCTGCAGGTACAGGCCCACGTTGTGGCTGTCGTAATGCGAAGCGTCATAGGGCTCCAGCGGGCCGCTCGTGGCCACACCGTGTACCGGGTCGTAGAGGCTGATCGGCAGGTTGACCGGGAAGCCCCCCGGCCCGAGGTTGGCATAGGCCTCGAAGTCCCACTCGTCGTAGTTGTAGTCGGCTCCCAGCAGTACGCGATGGCCCACGGCGCCTGTCTCGAAGCGGCGTGCCACCTCCGCCATGACCGAGACATCGGTCTGCTCGTCAACGCTGCGCTGCCGGCGCCGATTGACCTGCGGGTCGTCGGTATCGGCCCCGCTGATCGGCTCGAAGCCGTAGGGATACCACAGCGCATCGGTGCGCGCCCACGATGCCTGGAGCCCGGTACGCAGCTCCCAGCCGTTGTCGAAGTCGTGCTCCAGCACCACCGAGGCCAGCGCGCTCTCGTTCTCCAGGCGGGCATCCGGCTCGGCATAGTTGGTGTGGATCGGCACCTCGAGAAACAGCGGGCTATTGCCGAAGCCCCGGTCGAACGACGAGTCGCGGCGCCCCAGTTCCAGCTCCGCGGTCAGCGTGGTCTGGGGTGCAATCTGCCACTGCACGACCGGTGAGATGAACTGGGTTTCTGCCCCCACGAAGTCACGGAAGCTGCCATTGTCCTGCCACGAGCCGGTAACCCGGTAGCTGACTGTATCGCTCAATGGACCCGTGGTGTCGAAGGTGCCGCGGTAGAAGTCGTAGCGCCCACCCGTCAGGTCGAAACGCGTTTGCGCCTCATCCAGCGGCTTCTTGGTCACCATGTTGACCACGCCGCCCGGCTCGAAGCGGCCGTACAGCGCCGACGCCGGCCCCTTGAGCACCTCGATCTGCTCGATGTTCACCAGCTCATCCACCGGCGCGAACACGCTGCGCCGAAAGCCGTTCTTCAGGTTCGCCGAGGTGGCGAAGCCGCGCAGGCGGAAGCGGTCGTTGCTGCCGCCCCACCCCACCTGCGGTGTCACGCCGGGCACGGTGCGCACCGCTTCGCCGAAGGTGGTCACGCCGCGATCCTCAATCAGTTCGCGGGTCACGGTCTGAATGGAGAAAGGCGTCTCCTTGACCAGGGCATCGCTCTTGTTGGCGGTGGGCGCCACCACGCTGCGATACGCCCGCTCGCGCGTACCCAGCACGGTAATGTCATCCAGCTCATAGTCGGGGCTACCCGCCGGCTCCTGGGCGAAGCTCGCCACGGGCAAGCCGACGACGAGCGCGAGCGACGCACGCAGGCACCATGGGCCGATGCCTGCGGCAACGGCCCCGAAGCGAAGGGAAGATGTATTCTTGTTCACCGTAGATCCTTGCGAAGGGAATGAGGCTAAGGCCGGAGCCAAGGATGGCCACAACGATCTTTGTCGACACAATACAATGTTATAACATTGCAAATTAGACCAAGAAGATCAAGGCTCCTAGGCCTCGCGCCCTATACGCCGAGATGATTGGGGTGGCGTAAAATCCGGCTAGCTCGATCGCAGCGCCTGCAACACCAGCCCCCGCTCCAGGCGCTCGCCCCAGCCGGTGGGCCGATCCAGCTCGAGCCGGGCCAGCAACGACTGTTCAGCATCGGTGGCTCGGCCTGCACCCAGTGCGCCCAGCAGGGCTTTCAGCTTGCCGCGCCGGGTGGCGGTGCGCGCCTTGAGTTGCTTGAGGGCCTTGCCCAGGGTCAGCTCGTCGTCGGTAAAGTCGGTGCCAAAAGGAAACCGGGGAAAGACCTGCTCGCCCCCCATCTGCTCAAAGTGCTGCGCCAACTGCTCCGGGATATTGTCCCGCCAGTGCGCGGGGATCTCAAAGTCGGCGGCCACTTTACCGGCATCCTGGGCACGCGCCAGCAGCTCGGGCTGGAAACGCGCATCGGCAATGGCGATCAACGCCAGGCATACCTGCTCATCAGACCGACCGCGCAAATCGGCGATACCGTATTCGGTCACCACGATATCGCGCAGGTGGCGTGGAATAGTGCAGTGGCCATAGCTGAACAAAATATTGGACAGGGTTTCGCCGCCGGCCTCGCGGGTGCTGCGCAAGGTTATCACCGAGCGAGCCCCGCTCAGCTCGTGGGCCATGGCAACGAAATTGTACTGACCGCCCACCCCACTGATTACCCGACCATCTTCCAGGCCATCGGAGACCACCGCCCCATCGAGCGTGCACAGCATGGAAGAATTGATAAAGCGCGCGTGCTGACGCTGGGCCACCTTGAGCCGCTGATCCCCGAAGCGGTGATCGTAGAGATCATTGATGAAGTTGACGCTGGTCATATTGATGCGTGCGCGCTCGGCGTCGGACAACTCATGCAGCTTGTCGTAGAAACGCCGCGGCCCCACATAAAAACCGCCGTGCATCACCACACCCTGGCCCGCGCCGGGATGGTCGCTGCTCTCGGGGTCGATCTCGCCCCGGTTAATCGCTTCCTGAAGATCGGCGTCCGCAAAGACTTGGCGCTTGAGCACCCCGCCTTCCATCAGGTAAATAAAGCCGTCCACCATCATTTCGCTGCAGCCATAAAGCCCCTGGCTGAAGGGCTGGGTATCGCCCCACTGCTCGGCCACTGGAAACCGCTGAGCCACCCGCAGGTCCTGGTGAACAGCTTGCCACCGAGCATTGTCCCGCTGGCGCAACAGGGTGCTGTGCACCAGCGCCGCCCCAAGAGAACCGATACCGATTTGCAGCGTGCCGGCATCCTTCAGCAAACAACTGGCGTAGAAGCCGATCAGGTGATCTTCCGACGAGATGGGAGTCTGGGGCGCGCTGAACAGCGGGTAGTCGGTATCCGGGTTCTCCAGCAGCAGGTCAAAGTCGGTGCGCGGCAGAGCCGCGTCATTGCCCAAGTACGGCAGGTGCTGATTGGTCTCCGCAACGCAAGCGGTGGCATAGGGCTGCGCGCGAAGCCGGGGTATCAGATCCAGAGTCAGGTCCGGGTTGCAGCTCAGGCTCACCGCTTCGCCCCGCTCATCGGGCGCCACCAGTTGACCGATCACATTGATGCCCTGAGCCATTAAATCGCGCAACGCGTGTGTGTAGTTGGTGCAGATATAATGGCGCTGCTGGTCGGTATTGTTTTTCAGGTTGCCGGCCTGGAAAAAGAATTCGGCCACAGTGACATTGTCCGGCAGGCGGTTGGTCTGTGCATCCCGAGCATAGGCGAGCTCGGGAATATCGCCGTACAGGCGCTCGACAAAAGGTGCCAAGAAACGGCGCTCCAGGGAGGAGCTACCCACCGGTGCCAGCAAAGACAGGGCGGTGACGATATGCAGCTTGATCGACGGGTCACGCTGGGCACGGGCATAGAGGGCGTTCACAAAACGCAGGGGTTTACCCAACCCCAGCGGCAACCCCAAAGTAATGTTCTTGCCCACCTGAGCGATGACCTGATCCACGCACTGGTCAGCATCCTGATAACTCACCGGCTCGGCCATTGACTGAACCCATCCTTAGGCTTCGATACGCTTCAAGCTAGCACATGGGGACAACCATCGAATGACCATCAGCCGAGTCAATGCCCGTATCCCATCGTGCGGTCATTCTGCTTACTGCCTGGGGCTGAAGAAGCTGTAAGAGCTCCTTTTACAGGTTGCTCTTCTTACAGGTTGCTTCGGGAGTGCTTATTCTTGAACCGGATGGCTCAGAGGCATCTCCATCCGCACCAGGCCACCCTCTCTGTCCAGCAAGCGTAGACCGTAACGGTGATACAGGTGTACTGCCGCGCTGTCGTGAAAGGCGCGTAGGCGCAAATGCCGACAGCCTCGGCGCCGAGCCAGCGTCTTGACTCGATGCAAGCACCATCGCCCCAGCCCCTGCCGTTGCCAATCAGGCTCGATCTGAAGATCACGCAGATAGCAGGCAGTAGGCTCGATACAGAGGCGTATCAGCCCCAAGCGCCTCTCCCCGGCGCGTACCAGATAGTTCTCCGTCTCGGTCCAGTGCCGATCGAAGTGAGCATCGTCCCAGACCAAGCCATGGCGACTGTAGTCGTCTTGCATATTGCAGCGGGTCAGCCGGCGGGCATAAGCGAGGATCCGCTCATCGTCGGTATTGATGCGCAGCAAGGTGGCTGGGGCATTGAGCAAGTGGCGGCTGGTCATCGGAAAGGTGAAGATCAGTAACGCCCTATACGTGCCAGTGCCCGATCCAACTCCAATTGATCGGCCCTTCGCTTGGCTGCCGAGCGCCGGGCCAGATTGTGCAGCTTGCGTCGCACGCCAGGTAGCTGTTGAGCCTGAGGCAATCCAATCAGCCCGAAATCAGGTTGTTCATTCTCCACAGATAGAAGGAATGCACGCGAAGGCTCGTCCAACCAACCGATGATCCTTTCCAGCAATCGTGCTCGGCTATCCAGCAATTGACCCGCACTGACTGGCTCCGCCGTCATGCCCTTGAAATGAGCATCGAATATTGTCTGGAAATGCTCTGGCTCACTTGGCGCTAGCATTTCCCAGGAAGGTTTGGGGCTACACGTCAAATACACCAAGAAGGTGCACCACAGCGTTATGTCCGCCCGCTCGTCTTCCAGTAGCAAACCGATATCGAACAGATCACGGGGGTGCTGTCGTGATAATGCTGCAGACAACTTACCCGCATAGAGATCGGCGAAGTCGAGCACCTGAACGGAAGCAAAACCGAACGCTTCCTCCACCTTAGGCCTGACCACCATCTCTCGCACCGGATGCACCGTACCGCGCATCACCGGTGTCGTCTCGATCTGTACGCGTGCACGGCCGCGGCTGACGACCAACCGCGTGACGCCTCTCCCCTTTTCACCCGCTGACACTTGCACCTGCAACTGCAATGGTCGTGCGCGCAGAATCTCCGCCAATGCCTCCAGCGCAGCGGTGATCAATGCCAAATCCTCGTCAAAGCTGTTTACTGGCAGCCAGGCAAGATCGATGTCTACCGAAAGCCTGGGAAGATCATGCTCGAACAGATTGATTGCCGTACCGCCTTTCAAGGCGAAACGTGGCTCCTGTGCCAACATGGGCAGAATGTCGACCAGCAATTGCACACGATCAGCATAGCGTCTATCCCAGCTGCTCATCCAAGTCTCCCGGCAACGTGATCTGGTAGGTGGAATTCAGTCGCCCTCCAGGCACGAGCGCGCGTTTACCACGGCCCAAGTCGACGCCATCCATCGGAACATGGGGCAGCCACGCGTGATTATGCCGCTCCGCTAACGCGAGAAATAGGCGCTTGGCCTTTATGCTCTGGCACTGCCGCAGCATTGAGGCCACCAGTTGCGGTCGCAGCGTGGTCATGGCCTGCATAAGGGCGTCAGCCTCGTAGACCAGAGCGGCATCGGTGACGCCATTACACAGCTCCAGCATAGCCCGCTCATGCACGGAACAAACAAGCCCCAGAGTGCCTGACGCCACTTCATAGCGAAGCAGCCCGCAGGCCCGCAGCTCCTTTTCGGAGGCTTCGGCCATGGCAGGCACGGGCAGGTCGAACGGCCCTCGGCCAAGAAGCTGGAAGCACTCGTCCAGGAGTAGTTTGCCCACCCAGCCGGGTAGTCGCACCGATCCAAAGAGACTGACCGTAGCCGCCTCGCCCAGACGCAAGTAGTGTTCATAGCCCTGCAAGGCAAGTGAAAAGCGCCCACCGATGTGCAGCGGCAAGCCCTCCCGATATTGCAGGCTGCGCACCACCCCCTCCCACTGCAAGCGCCCGCCATTGCGCATGTAGACGCCCCGTGCTGGTGACACCAGCCAGCCGCTGGCCACATAGCGCGCCACCAGGCTGTTGGAGTAGCCATGTGCTCTCAGCCACCGACTGGAGACCAGGTCCGTATCACTCAGGCCCGAAACGAGAGAGTTTAATTTTCCTAAATTTTGAACACTCATAGTGATTAAAATACACTGATTACAAACCTTCCGCCAGGACTATCGGGTTTAATTTATGCCGAAATTAATCACTACAAGTGAGCTTTCTAAGTAATTTATAAACCTTGCGGAACTCAATGATCGACTGTCCAGATATCTACGCCCTGGCAAGGCTTGCCTCGAAAGCGGCCCGCGCTCTCTCAAGTCGACGCATGTCGGCGGCCAAGCGCTCAATCGGTTCCGAGCCGGCCAACCAATAAGCACCAGCGAAAGGATCACTATCGTCGCGGAGCCACTAACTACTAGGCGCTTAGGGGGACGACATGGACTCGATGAGATGCGCCCTATCCGACGGTGCCGCATAAGACTCCGGCCAATATTCGACCAGACGGGTCACTCTGCCCTTCTCCACCGTGAAGAACGAGATGGCCGTGGCCGACTGAACGCTGTCGGTGATGGCGACCTCCGTCACCACCTCATCAGTCCCCTCGACAAACCGCTTGATCGTGAACTGCCAGCGGCCGTGCGCAGGATATTCGGCATTCATCTGCGCGAAACGCTCGCCACCACGGATTCGCTCACTGGACTGCGGCCACTCGAGAACGAAATCCGGCGCTAGCACCGCCACCACCGAGTGAAAGTCGTTCGTTGCCATCAGCCGCCAGAATTCGCGCACCACCGCGCTTGCCGTTTGCATCCTGCTCTCCCCTCAAGGCCGACGCATGGCGGCGACCAGGGCGCTCGCCCCGACCAGGCTGCCGGCGCCGGTGCGGTGCAGGATACGACGCAGCCGGGTGCTCAGCATGCGGCCGCCGCTGGTGGCCAGAAAAGTGAAGGCAAGATCGCTGAGCACGCCGATGATCAGGAAGGTCGAGAACAGGATGGCCAGCTGCGGCAGCAGCGGCTGGCTGGGTGCCACGAACTGGGGCATGAAGGCCATGAAGAAGGCCAGGCTCTTGGGGTTTAGCGCGGTGACCAGAAAGGCCTTGGCGGTGCCGATCCGAATATCCGTGTCGGTAGGCGCCAGCTCCCCCAGTTGCCCCGCTTCGCGCCACATCTTAATGCCCAGGTAGAGCAGATAGGCGGCCCCCAGCCACTTGAAGAGCTGGAACAGTTCGGCGGAGGCCATCAACAGTGCGCCGACGCCGGCGAACGACAGGGTCATCGCCAGCAGGTCACCCAGGAAGAAGCCGGGCAGCATGGCCAGGGCGGCCCGTCGCCCGCGGTTGACCCCGGTGGTCACCAGCAGCGCCACCGCGGGGCCGGGGGAGGCGATGATCAACAGGGAGGCCAGGCAGAATGAGAGCCAGAGTTCCAGCGGCATAACGCGTTCCTCGCACGACGTTCCATGGGCCCTATCCTTAACGGCCCTCCAATAAGCACTACCTTAAGGATCACTGCCGCCAAATGGAAAAGCAACATGGTCCTGTGACGAGCCCATCGCCTGACCCGCCGAATCCAAGATGCTATGTTATAACGTAATTAATGAAGCTCACTCGACCACGCTTTGGAGCTCCACCATGGCAAAAGTCCCGGTTACCGTACTGACAGGCTATCTGGGGGCAGGCAAGACAACGCTGCTGAATCGCATCCTTTCAGAGGATCACGGCAAACGCTATGCCGTTATCGTCAACGAATTCGGCGAGCTGGGCATCGACAATGACCTGGTCGTAGGCGCGGACGAAGAAGTCTTCGAGATGAACAACGGCTGTATCTGCTGCACCGTCCGCGGTGACTTGATACGCATCATTTCCGGCCTGATGAAGCGCATCGACCGTTTCGACGCCATCATCATCGAAACCACCGGACTCGCCGACCCCGCGCCCGTGGCCCAGACCTTCTTCGTCGATGACGACGTGCGCAGCAAGACGGAGCTGGACGCCGTGGTGACCGTCGTCGATGCCAAACACCTGCCGGCCAGGCTGGACGACAGCCCGGAAGCCGTCGAGCAGATCGCCTTTGCCGATGTCGTCGTGCTCAACAAGATCGACCTCGTCGACGACAGCGAGCGCCAAGCGCTGGAACGACGCATCCTCTCGATCAACCCCTATATGCGAATCATTGCCGCCGACCATTGCGACGTCGACCTGGAGCAGGTGATCGGCCTGGGCGCGTTCGACCTGGAGCGGATCATTTCCCTGGAGCCGGGCTTCCTTTCCGAGGAGCACGCCCATGAGCATGATGAGCAGGTGAAGAGCGTCTCGCTGACGGCGACGCGCCCATTACTTCCCGAGCGATTCGACCTGTGGATCGCCAAGGTATTGCGCATCGACGGCGTCAATATCCTCCGCTGCAAGGGTATTCTCGACCTGCTGGGCCAGGAGCGGCGCTATGTCTTTCAGAGCGTGCATATGCTGGCCAACGGCACGCCAACCCAGCCCTGGCAGCCCGATGAAGCGCGCCACAGCCGTCTCGTCTTCATCGGTCGCGATCTCGATGCCGACAAGCTGCAGGCCGGCTTCGATGCCTGTGTGAGTGACGCCCGCACCCCCCGGGAGCCAGCATGAGCCAGCCCGACACGCTCATCGAGCAGCTGGGGCACCAATGGCAATGGTCGGCCTATATTCTCTCGGCATGCTTCGATGCATCGAACAACCTCGCCTTCGCCCTTGGCGATGGCAGCCTGCGCCTGCTGCCCGCCGGGACCCAGCAAGCGCCCCATCGAATCGAAGTGCACGAGGGAGTGGCGCTGAGCGTGGCCGGCGCCCCGGGAGAGGGATTTCTGAGCGGCGGTGACGATGGACGCTTCGTGCGGATCGCCGTGGATGGCAGCGTGCACGAGTTGGCCACCTTCCCAGGGCGCTGGGTCGATCATGTGGCGAGCCACGCGAACGGGGTCGTCGCCTGCTCCGAGGGCAAGCGCCTCCATCTCTATGCCGAGGGCCGCGACGAGATCGTTCGCGAGTTTCCCAGCACGGTGGGGGGCATCTGTTTCTCGCCGGACGGCTACCGGATCGCGGTGGCCCATTATGGCGGCGTCACCTTATGCGCCACCCGCTCCGCCGATTCCACGCCGGTGCCGCTGAAATGCCCCGGCTCGCACCTGTCGGTGACCTGGAGCCCCAACGCCCGCTTCGTGCTCTCGGCGATGCAGGAGGATTGCCTTCGTGGCTGGCGGCTGGAAGACAACGACGCCATCTACATGAGTGGCTACACCACCAAGGTAAAATCCTGGTCGTGGTTCAATGGCGGGCGCCACCTGGCCACTAGCGGCTCGAACTGCGCCCCCTGCTGGCCGTTCAAGGGTCGCAAGGGACCCCAGGGACGCGCCCCGGCAACGCCCGGCGACACCGCAAGCGCAATGGTAACGGCGGTAGCAGGCGATCCCGACCACCCCATCCTGGGAATCGGCTACGACGACGGCCAGATCACCGTGGCCGACATTCACAAAGGCCAGGAAATCGTCATCAAACCGCCAGGACAGGGTGCAGTCACCACCATGGCCTGGTCCCCCAATGGCGCCTGGCTGGCCTTTGGCACCGATAAAGGCTTCGCGGGCCTGTTTCCCGTAGCGGGCTAAAGGCGTTGGAGGGCCAGGTTATGGAGGTGACATGATTGCCAAGCGAGAAAGCGGCGGCGACGGGCAACATCGGCAACGCACAAAGCCAATGAGGTATTGATGGCCAAGAAGATCGAAAACCCCTGTGTATCGATTTGCCAGCTAAAGGGAGGCCTGTGCACCGGCTGCGGCCGTACGGTGGATGAGATACGCGAATGGAAATCCATGAAGCGGCCACAGAAGATGCAAGCGGTGAAACGTGCCGACCAGCGTTTGAAGAAAATTCAGTAGCATCCAGCACATTCCAACCCTAACGGCCCCCAAATTATGGCAATCATCATGCTGATGGGTGGGCCAGCGCACCGACCCGGATCACAGGCAATAGCTATTGTGGAAAATTCCAGGGCTTCATGGCGAGGCTCAGGCGTGGATACCGGCTATCCACAGGAAAAATGATAATGAAGAAACTTCAGTTCGAAGACCGTGCTGATGAGGAGCCACAAACGAAATGACAAATACCCCGATGTACTCAATGTTCGCCTGGATGAAGATCGCCTCTTCCTACAACGCGATGATGCTCTCCTCCAGCGAGGTGATCGCCCGTCGCACCATGATGATGGCCAGCGGCGCCATGAGCGGCGCCGATGCCATGAGCATGGTGATGGAGAAGGGAACGATTTTCGCCGCCGCCACCGAGCGCGCGGCAGTGGCGATGGCCAGCGGCGCCGATCCCGCAAAGATCACCGCAGCAGCGCTCAAGCCATACAGCACCAAGACCAAGTCCAACGTTCGTAAACTCCGCCGCTGAACGCAGCGCATACCCCCAGCGGCAATCGCCACCGCCACGGCTACAGCGCCACCCCTTGCAAGTGGTGCTTTGCGGCATCGACAAAGGCGCGCACGTTCGGGTGATCTCGACGACCGCTTTGAAATAGCAATGAAATGGGCAGCGCCGGGGCGGCTTCGTCGGTCAAGATGGTCTCGAGCCGCCCCGCCGCGACATCGTCGGCGACCTGGTAGGAGAGCGTTCGCACCACGCCGAGCCCAGCGACCGCAGCGGCAATGGCCGCCTCCACGTGATTGACCGAGAGTCTGGCGGGGCCACCGGTACGCCGGCCCTCATCGAGCCCCCATCCGCGGTGTGGCCCGATCTCGTCTTCGACCCGGATCACGTCATGATCGCGAAGATTGGCCAGTGTCGTCGGCCGGCCACGCGCCGCCAGATAAGCCGGGCTCGCGCTCATTACCCGCCGTACCTCACCCACTCTCAGCATGTGCAGCGAGCTGTCCGGCAGCTCGGCGATGCGAACGGCGACGTCAACGCCCTCCTCGACCAGGCTGACCACCCGATCCAGCAACAGCAGCCTGACCTGAAGATCGGGGTACTGCCACAGCAACTCCATCACCACCGGCTGGACGTGCAACCGGCCGAACATCACCGGGGCCGTCACCGTCAGGGTGCCGCGCGGCGTCGACCGGCGGCCCTGAACGATGTCGAAGGCCCCGTCGATCTCGGCGAGCCCCGCCCGGCATCGCTCCAGAAACAGCGCACCCTCCTCGGTTAGCCGCACGCTACGTGTGGTACGCCTCAACAGCTGTACCCCAAGGCTCGCCTCCAGCGCCGCGATGGTCCGCGTCACGGTGGTGGGCGACATGCTCAGCCGCCGCCCCGCTTCGGCGAAGCTCGCCTGCTCCGCGACACAGATGAAGGTTCTCAGGGTTCGCAGTCTATCCATCGCTTCCTCTCCATCGCTTGCTCGTCACCGAGCATTATTATCAGAAACCGCAATGATGAAGTGCGATTTTGACGGATTCTCTCACCTTGAAGCGCAAGACAGAATGCAGGAGACAGAACACGTGAGTCAGAAGACCCCATCGCCTCAGGAGAACCATCGCCATGAAGCTCTACCATTTCGCCCTCTCCGGGCACGCCCATCGTGCCGCCCTCTTTCTCTCCCTCACCGGAGTCGACCATGAACTGATCGAAGTCGATCTAGCGGCCGGTGCCCACAAGCAACCGCAGTTCCTCGCGCTCAACGCCTACGGCGAAGTGCCGGTTCTCGATGACGACGGCATCGTCATCGCGGACTCGCTGGCGATCCTTGTCTATGTGGCGAGGAAGGTCGGCCCCTCCCACTGGTTGCCGACCGATACGGTCGAGGAGGCGCAGGTTCAGCGGTGGCTCTCGGTGGCGGCCGGCAAGATCGCCTATGGCGCCTGCGCCGCCCGGCTCATCACCGTCTTCGGCGCGCCCTTTAACGCTGACGAAGTCATCGGGCGCGCCCACGCCACGCTGCATGTCATGGAGCAAACGCTGGTAGACCAGCGCTGGATCGCCGGAACACAGCAGCCCAGCATCGCCGACGTCGCCCTCTACAGCTACGTCGAGCGGGCGCCCGAGGGGAATGTGGACCTCTCCAGCTATCCGAGAATCCAGGCCTGGCTGCGCCGGATCGAAGGCCTTCCCGGCTTCATCCCCTTCCAGCGGACCCGGGCCGGGCTCGAAGCCTGAACCGGCCACTACCTCAATCCGTCACTCACTCAAGGAGTCATCACCATGCGCTTCGATACTCTACATCTCGACCATATCGGCATCCGCGTCACCGATCTCGCCACAGCGGAAGCCTTCTACGCCAAGCTGGGTTTCCAGCGCGACCCCGGCGAGTTCGCCCCCGAGGCCAAGGCCTGCGGGCTCGTGCACCCCACCGGTATGCGCATTCACCTGATCTACAACGGCGCACTCGCCGAGGAAGGCAATGTGTTGCTGGACGCGCCGATCAAACGACCCGGCTACACCCATGCCGCCTTTATCGTCGAGAGCATGGACGACCTGGTGGCATGGCTGGACCGCGAGGAGATCAAGATCACCGAAGGGCCGGTGATGATGGGCCACGGACGCCGCAGCGTCTGCTTCATCCGCGACCCCGACCTGAATGTGCTGGAGTTCAATGAGATCCTGACGCAGCAGCTCCATGCCTAACGCTGGTAGCAAGAAGCTGCATGACACCAAGCCGCTGCTTTTCGGGGTATGCCCCGACACAAGAAATCCGAGGCCGAGGGATATCTGGCATCATGATTGGGAAGGTAAAGCGGCGGGCGGCGGGAGTAACCAGAATGGACGACATGATCGAACGGGCTGCGCTGTTCAGCAGGGCCGCACATCAAGCCGTTGGGCAGCGACGCAAGTACACCGGCGAACCCTACTGGCAACACCCGGTGGCCGTTGCGGAGATCGTGTCAGCCGTCGAGGCGGTGACACCGGAGATGATCGCCGCAGCCTTCCTGCATGACGTGCTCGAGGATACCGACGTGACGCCGATGGACATCAAGGAGTGCTTCGGCCAGCGAGTAGCCATCCTGGTCCAGGAACTGACGGATCAATTCACCGACCCGGAAATGGGCAACCGTGCTCACCGCAAGGCACTGGAGCGTGACAGGCTGGCTGAGATTTCTCCAGAGGCTCAGACCATCAAGTACGCCGACCTGATCGACAACACCGGCAGCATCGTCGCGCGAGCGCCAGGCTTCGCCCGGGTCTATCTGGCCGAAAAGCGCCAACTCCTGGAAGTGATGGAAGGGGGTGACCAAGCGCTGAGGCGCAAGGCCTGGAGCGTGTTGGTGGAAGGTGAGGCGAAGGTTCATGGAGTGGCGAACTAAACAACGGTAGCCACCCGGCAAGAAGCGCTGAATAAGCCCATGGATGGCCAACGCACTCAGCCTAGAATTACCGAACGGTAATTATTCCTGAAGATCAAACACTAACCACAAACATAATTACCGCTCGGTAATTGTTTCATTGCGAATCCCTAAAACCGCGCCTAGAATTACCGAACGGTAATCATTAACGGATTCCTCATGCCGACACAAGACTCCCCTGCCCCCTTGGCCACTCCCATTCGCCACAGCGAAGAGCTCGGCAAGCTGGTGCGCCAATTGCGCGCCGAGCAGGGGCTATTGCAACTCGACCTGGCCGGGCTGGCCGGCACCGGCAATCGCTTCATCGTCGACCTGGAGCGGGGCAAGCCGACACTGCAGCTGCAAAAGGTGTTGGACGTGCTCGACCTGATGGGGCTCGAGGTCGTCGTAAGGCGCAAGGGCGGAAATCGTCATGAATGACGATGCCCTGGAGGTCTACCACGGCGACCAGTGGGTTGGCAGGCTGCATGACAGCCAACCACTGCGCTTCGAGTATGCGCCCGCGTGGCAGGAACAACCGGAATCCGTGAGTCTCTCGCCGTCGATGCCCCTTACGCAGCGTGTTCATGTCGGCGATGCAGTCCTGGCCTACTTCGAGAACCTGCTGCCGGAAGGCGAGCTGCGCCACCACCTGGGGCTTCGCCATCACACCACTACCGTTTTCGGGCTGCTGAAGGGCATCGGCGGGGATACGGCCAGCGGCTTCACTTTGCTGCCGCCGGGAACATCACCGGCCCCGCCCCACTATCGCCCCATCAGTTGGGAGGCACTGGCGGATCATCTGCAGCATCGGGAGCGAAGCCCCTTGCTCTCACAGCAAGGCGAGGAAGCCCGCATCTCGCTGGCCGGCGCCCAGGATAAGCTGCTGTTGATGCTGCTGGGCGATGGGCGCCCTGCCATTCCGGAAGGCTCCGCGCCTTCCAGCCATATTCTCAAGCCGGACATTCAGGGCCTGAGAGGTGTATGGAACTCCGCCCTAAACGAGGCCTTCTGCATGCAGCTGGCCGGCGAACTCGGGCTCGAAGTCGCCGAGGCCAGCTACCAGGCCGAGACCCAGGCCTGCCTCGTGCGCCGCTACGACCGTGTACCCGACGAGCAGAAAGGGCTGCGACGCCTGCATCAGCTCGACTTCTGCCAGCTCGCCGGTACTCCCTCGCTGATCAAATACGAAAGCGACGGCGGCCCCAGCCTGACACGCTGCCGCGAGCTACTGCAGCAGGTCGGCGCGCCGGCCAAGGACCTGCAACGGCTGATAGGCTGGTTCTTCTTCAACCTGCTGATCGGCAATAACGACAGCCACGCCAAGAACCTCGCCATCCTCTACACCGACGAGGGACCTCGGCTGGCGCCGTTCTACGACCTGATGAGCACGACGCTCTATAGCGGGCTCTCGCGCCGCTTCGCGCTGCGCATCGCCGGGGAGGATCGTCCCGGCAGCATCGAACGCGCGCACCTTGAAGCCCTGGCCAAGGCGATGCGGTTTCAGCCCCGCTATTTCATCAAGCAAGGGCTCGAACTCGCCGAGCGTATGCCCGCCGCCATCGAAAGAACACTCGAAGCCCTCGGCACAGTGGCCCAACCCGGCACTGAGCAGGCGCTACTGGATAGGCTGCAGAAACGCCTGCTGAGCAACTGCCGCAAGCTGCCGGCAAGGTGGGCCGCTGGGGTCAGTTGACCTCATTGACGAAAAGCACCCGCCACAATGTCCGCGACCAGGCCATGGCGGCCATCAGTGCAGCGCCTAGACGCTGCGATATGGCGCGTGCAGGGGCCAGGAGACAGGCAAGAAAATAACCCCACAAAAACTCCATTTTTTAAACAAAAAATCCGCCTATTACCCAAGACATGGGATGATAATCTTAATTATCAGCACATGACCGATTTTACGGGAAGTACTGCTAAACTCCTGGAATGACAGGCTCTGCCCCGCGGCGGAGCTTTCTGCATCCATCGGCATGGAGTTTTTCATGGCCCGCAATATCATCGTTCTTGGTGCCGGCATGGTCGGCGTATCCGTAGCCTGGCATCTGGTGCGTCGCGGTCATGACGTCACGCT